>Ga0116227_10007469_pt1 | contig 21271 bp, 23 predicted proteins | sample S1TSphgellanicum_FD_89693 | JGI IMG/M metagenome (GOLD analysis project Ga0116227, IMG submission 89693) | Host-associated microbial communities from peat moss isolated from Minnesota, USA - S1T2_Fb - Sphagnum magellanicum MG | ecosystem: Host-associated > Plants > Peat moss > Unclassified...
ACTAAGTCGGGCAACAAATATATTCTAGTGGCCATCGACCACTATTCGAAGTGGTGCGAAGCAAAGGTGGTTGCTAACCATGGAGCAAAGACGGCATCCAGGTTTTTGGAGGATGAGATAATTTGTAGATATGGAGTTCCTAAATTCATGCTGACTGACAATGGGGGGGAATGGGCTGTAGAGTTCGATGTGATGTGTAGGGACTATGCTATTCAACACCAACGCATTGCACCCCAATGGCCTCAGTGCAATGGGATGGCTGAGCGCATGATTAAGACCATCAAGCATGGCATAAATGTGCTTACTGCTACTCCTGCCAACATGGATTGCTGGGATCAGTAGTTAGCTAAGATTCTGTTTGGGTACCGATGTGGGATCCAAGCAAATACAAAATTCTCTCCATTCATGATCCTTATTAGTCGAACACCACGTTTGAGGGCAGACAACTACTTGTAGGCCCTGACTGCTGAGACTCACGATGGTGTTGATATGGAGGCTGTTGCAGCTCAGTTTCTACAGAAAGTGGAGCTCATTGCAAGCATCCATGACAACGTTTTGCTCAATGTGGAGCAAGCTCAGAAGCAACAAAAGAAAATCTATGCTGCCAGAAGAGGTAAGCATGTGTTTGAGGGCTTGACTACAAGCCAGACAATGGTAAAGATGAAGAAGCCAGGGAAAAGAAGAGCTCTAACTGCAAGTTGGGAGGGCCCCTACCAATTCATTGGACATACAAATGGAAATGGTAACCTTGATTTTGAGGAAGGCTGTCGATTATGCATCATCCAAGATGCCGATGGTCTCCAGTGGGAGAGATCTCGTCGAGACCTCCAAATCTTTTATGTTCCACCAGACTAGATGAAGCTGAGGGACTCAGGTGTCTAAGAAAGGAGGGGTTACATATGTAGTGCGAAATTAGGTCGCCGCGCAAAGCTAAACGCTAGCTGATTTTGAGGTTTAGATTGCCTGATTAGCCGTCATCTTATTACGGCACCCCATTAACTATTGCATGGAGTTGCATGGCTTGCTTGGTGTGTGCTGAATGGTCCAGGAAGATTGGCGGCTGGAAATTATGAGGAGGGATGGAGTCGAATTAATGGAAAGGAGCAAGCAATGGTGGCTAACGGTGGGAGCTGGAGGGAACGGAATGGCAGGAGGTTTGAGAGGCTTCAGGAGGAAGCTAATAGAAGTCTAAGGAGCTTTTGGGGTAGCTTAATTACCAGGAGGAAGAGGATTTGAGGAGGATGATCAGTTGATCTTGAGAGGATTAGGAGATAGAAGAAGCGATCTTTGTAGAGAGAGCAAAGAGAAGTTCGGTGAGTGAGCATAGCTTGGCTGAATGCTAGAACTTTCCGCTACGCCTGGTAGTCGGCCAAGCTAGTGCAAAGGAATTGGAGAGAGAGAGAGACTAGACAGCACTGGGAATCTGGTGTTTTTGTGAACATTTGATGGGAAAACGAGCTTGTGCTTTCGGGGAATGTACATAGTATGTAATGTAATGAAAGAGTTTCCCTCACTGGAATCTGTGTGAATGGGCGAAGCAGGAGATGAATATTGTAAAACCTGCTCTGTTGTTGTGTGGAATGCAAGACACTTGTACGTCTTTGATCTTGAGATGTTTGTCTGCAAGTGTCAATAGGTAGTTAGTATGTTGTGTGAGATCGAAGGTCTAAACTATGTGGAGTAGATCAGGCGAACATGGACGCTTGGGTTCGTTGAAGGCAGGCAGTGTGCTGTGTGTTTTCGGACCCTCTCTTTTTTGGTTACACTACTACTTTAGCTTGTTGATGTCACCATGCACAAAATGATGTTGATGAACCTTGTTGAAGCATATGGAGTTGTTAGCAATGTTTTGCAATTGCAATCAAAAACAAAAAAAGGAAAAAAAATTGTTGTTGATGAAAATTGATAACTTTGTTGCTCAGTTCTTCATGTTTCACAATACCCAGTGATCAGGAATGGGCAAAAGTCTGCAATGTTTTAGGATAGGCTACAAAATCATTTCAACAAATTGTGTCCCGTTAGTTACTCTTTAAGATTTACAAGGTCACCAAAAACAAAATGGCGCATCATCAATCATGATGTTGCCAAGTTCATTGGAAACTACACTATTGTGCTTGTGCTTTGTGAATCAGGGATAGGTTTTGAAAATACTTTTCACAAAGCTTCAAACTTGTAGAAAACAAAACATCCAAAGCATCAAGCTTTCACATACCTTCATGTTTGGTATGTGTTGAAAGACATACCTCAATGGGCGGACATGCAAAAAGTGAAGAAATCTTCACTACCAATGAAAAGAAAGGCCAATCTAAGTGATTGCAACAACATAAATAGTGATGGTGTGCAAGTGCTTAATGTTGTTGGCATCGCCTTTGATATGCCTAAACCTTAAACCCAAAATTGCCGAGAATAACAGCATCAACACATAGCACGTGCCATTGTAGATATGGCAATTGCCACTTTGGAATGAACTACCATCATATGAAACTTGAGCATGATGGCCCTATTCTCCATGCCCAATGATCAACTATAGTCAGAGGCAAGTATTTTTATCTTCAAATGTAAGAAAAACTGGACTTGCTACAAGCTCACTTCAAACCCAAGCACAACAACACATAGACTTCCCAACCAATAAAGACAAAGAAAGCAACAGAAGGTCCCACACTTGCTACAAACAAACCATTAATCAAAAAACTAATGCAAAAATGTGACAACCAAAACTACATCAATTTGGCAAGTGAGATTGCATAGTAAAAATTTGGAAAAAAAACATAATGTTGAATGTATATGTAAAATTTATGTGAATTAATAAAAATATCAAAGATGGTGGTTCAATCCTTTCAATGTCTAGAGGTGATCAATTAAATAATTCTTCAAGTTGTAGTGTGTTTGCTAGTTCTCAATCTCATTTATGCATTCAACATATTCTACAAAGGTCAATCTTCTCCTCATTTGAATGTTATCAAATAATTTGATTATCGGTTTCAAGACCAAGTCTTCTTCATCCTCAACTACCATGTTGTGCAATATGATGCATGCCATCAGCACATCTATAATCACATTATGATCCCACAATCGACAAGGGTTCATCATGATTTGTCACTTTGCTTGCAAGACACCAAAACAACCTTTGACATTGTTGCGAGCTACTTCTTATAGTTAGGCAAAGTGTTTATGTTTTTCTCCTTGCAACTCATGGATCATAGATACGAAACAAGACTGCTGAGGGTAGATTCCATCGGCTAGTAAGTAGTAGCAAGAATGTTTATTTCCATTCATTTCAAAACTGAGGTCCACACCTACACACCCCAAAAAATCCCAAATCAAAAGATTGTTATCTAAAACGTTCAAATCATTGTTCCTGCTAAATAATCCAAAATATGCATACCAAATCCACAACCTTTGATTGACAATGGCCTCCAAAATGATCAATTTGTTCTTGTCTTTGTCTGTGAATGAACCTTGCCAAGTTATTGAACAGTTTTTCCAACAATAATGCATACAGTCCAATGAAGCAAACATGCTTGGCTAACCTCTCTGCATTCATTCTCAATTTTTTTTCCAAATCTACTTGTGTGGTTTCCTAAGAAATTCCAATTTGAAAACTTCCCTAATTGCTCTCACAAAATGCTACAAACACTCGAATGTTGTGCTTTCTCCAATTCTGCAATACTCATTGTAGGCATTTATAGTTCGGTCATATGCAAGCATGCGCATTACACATGTGCATTTTTGGATGGAGCTCAATTTGACAACACCACATGCATTTCTCTTTTGTACGAAATAATTGTCGTGTGCACAAATGTTATCCATGATGCGAAGGAACAATGTGTGACGCATTCGATATCGACAACGAAAAAGTCGATCATTGTAGATCGGATGCTCTGCAAAATAATTTTGCACAATTCAACTATGGCCAACTTCGCACTCTTGAACTACTTTGGGCTATGACCCAAGAGGGATCCCCCATGTTGCCTTCTTGCATGTTGTTGCAAATTTGGTACCTATAAATTAAAAGCACTAAACACAAGATCAACTATAGCTTCATCTTCTAGTGCTTGGGCAATCCCATCAAACAATTCTTGTCGCCATCACGCCATTTTGTTGCAACCACAAAATGATCAAAGAAGACAATGATCATAAAAACAAATGATCAGTAATAAAATATATTAAAATCAAGTCATGCAAAGATTTTGCACCAACAAGCTTTAGTTGCAAAATAAATTTCACGCACGAATAAAAATAATAGGAACAAGTTACAAGATGTTCAACAAGCTTCAAACGACAAACAATCCACAAGTGCAAAAAATCAAATCCAAAGCATGCAAACATCAACAAGATTTCAAAAGCTGATATGTTGCATGAAAATGCAACCCCATAGTGACGACGGGCCATGATGACAAGGGATGGGTGGTCTTCACTTTGAGTTCCTTTTTACAAATGACGACCGGCCCCTCCATCAACACTGCTAACTTTAGGTTACAAGAATATTTTTGCGTTTATGATTACAAATGCTCTTATAACAAGAATCAGACATTATGGCACATCAATGGTGGTAATTTGATGGTAGCAGAATTTGTTTTATTTCATGAATACACATCAACAATTGTGTTATGTAATGAATGAAGGATTGATTTGGAAAACAAAAGCTTGAACAACATCAAAGGAACTTTCAACTAAGGCACAATACTCTACTTTTGTTACTAAATAAGGTGAAAGCATCATAAAGTGAATAATTTAGATTATCATAATCACAATTTATTTGAATTGTAATCAAAACATAAAGTCAAATTCAACATTAACATTGTTAAATATTTAAGTATTCATGTACATATAAAAAAATATGGATGAATTGCCAAAAAAAAAATGGACTTATAATGAACTTTAAAAATTAGAACCCCTTGGTTGAGGAAAAAGCTTTAGATTTATGGAATGTGTTTTAACAGTTAAATAAATTATCTTTAAGTTGTAATTTAAGCTTCATATAGAAAATGTGAAAAAGAAATAAAGATAATAGTAAAGGAAATGAAGGTTTATCAATTTGATAACCATTTTTTAAAATTTAAATGTTACAATGATTTTTTTTAAATTATTGAACATTGTACTCTAAAGGTTATTTATCTTAAAATTGTATGGTCATTTCGTATGAAAAAGAGTTTCACCACTATTTATGTCAATTTCAAATTTGATCTTCTTAGACAATATGAACATGAAAAGGGATTATAACATGTCCCTTTGCATGTCCATGAATGTGGGTAGAGGAAAGGAGTGAGGTAGCTATAATTAGGAAACAAAAGTTATTTTTTGAAAATGTATTAAAGTAATATTTTCTTGAATAACTTAATAATAACATTATGTACAAAAAAATGAGTCAATTGAAGCCATAGACTCTTACCATCTAGATAAATTCAAAGAATAATGACATATAGACTCAAAAGTTATGACATAAAAACGTCAATTGTATTTGAAAAACTAGTCCCACATCAAATGTGCTATGTAAAACACATTGAAACTCTCCCAATATAATTTTTTAATTGAAAAAATTAATTTACATAAAATTGTCCCATTTTAATCATTGAAAGTGCATTTCACATTCAAACCTTCAAACTTTCACATGAGTATTTTGACCAAATACATGTCTAATGATATTTATAAAATAGTTTACCAATCTTTTTGACCTATCGCATAAAGAAATGCACACATCAGATAGCATATAGTTTATTAAATGTCACATTGTGACAAAAAACAGACAAGGTCAAAAACGATCAGCATGCCAATATGATCTAGGCTGGTTACGTACTTTCTCATCAAGTAGACTGCCAAGATCATTGTAAGCATGCTCGCCTTCGAGGTATCCACCTTCCAAGACAAAGTCCTCCTAAGTGAGAGCAGCAGCAATCAATGCTCTTAGTCGTCATCCTGTTGCTGGGTATCTAACCTTCAGAATGAACAGAATTCCTACCTTGCTGGAGTCGGGCCCATCAAGCATATAAGGTGATCTCTGCATCCAGCTGAATCTTCAAGCAACAAGATCAGGAAAATATGGCCTTCCAAGTGCACAAAACTGAAAGACATACTACAATATTAATTAAACCACAACTATTGAACTTCAATGTTTCTAACCATAAGTGGAACTAGAACTTCCAAAGCACAAAACTGAATTACTTGTGCATATGGGTGCAGCTCATATGGGTACTCCAAGTTTTATTCCAGGTGCTGCATCAGCAGATGCAAGCCAATGTTGTCGTGGGTTTTGAAAAGCTCACATATGGAGCTTGCACCATCAATGTAGGTGCTCCACAGAGCTCCACCGAGCAAGAAGCCATGCTCAGTCTACAATACCAAAAACTCTGCCAAGGCTGCTTTGCTATGCTAAAAGTACGGATGATGAATGGCTTGACCACCAAATTTAAGAGGCCTGGAAAAGGTAGGCACCCAATCAATACTAGTCAACTCACCACAACCTCTTCCTTCTCCACAATGCTACAGGCTCTCCTTTAAAGCAGAAAAAGACAATGAATGATGACTATCTGTGATTTATCTCTGAAATTGGTGATGAGATGCATCACCTTTCCCAGCGTCTCTAAATAATGGAGACTGCAAATTAAGCTATGCAAGCAAGAAGTGAAAAATATCCCGCAATGTGATGATTCCCTCCACTTGTCTGCTGCCTGCCTCAATACATATCAGACGCCGAACTCCTGCACACCAGAATTCCAAAAGTCGTTCACTATGAATCAGACTACACCACAATACCTTGAAATAAGAAAGTATAGTTTTATGTCAACAATCTGACAGTCACTGGGCTTCAAGTACAACTGCTCCAGAAACCTGTCAGAAACAGTTTAAAACACAAGAATCATTGCCAACTTCACAGTTGCACCATTTTCTCATGGTCAAAAACTGTTTTTCTGCTGTAGCTCTTGTGACAACTACCTGGGCAACTCACCCCATTCTACCAGTCAACTACACAGGTAAGTAGAAAAAGTACCAGGAAGGGCCAACCGCTCAATAACATATCGAAGGGAATCAGAACGCAGACACATCATGTACCGGCTACCACTGTTGCTGGATCCTGATCCTGTCCGATCCTGAGCAGCACCTATTTGTAGTGCCTGTCATCCATCCAACCCAATGAATCCCAGTCCTAGTCCCAAACCAACCATGCAGCTTTCTGGCAAAAACTACTGAAGCACAGCTCCCTTCTGGGTTTGAGATAGGGCTCACAATCTGAGCAACCTAGGCATGGAGCAGAAGAAGATTCCAAAAAAACTGTGGATGCAGAGACCATCTCCACAGGTAGCATACAAAGAAATGAAATTCAGATAAAACAAGAGCATACAAACCACAATGTCATGAAAGTACCCTAAGGTCACAAGAGTCACAAGACCTGATTGATGGTCAAGTTGTTGAGCTGGGGAAGTGTATGTGTGTGGTCCCTCGCCAAAGCTGTAATGTCCCTGTGTAAAGGTGAGCACACAAAGTAGAGCGGAAACAGTTAACAAGCAGCACTTGCTTGGGAGTCTCAACTCTGCTAACAAATCAGGTGGCAAATTTGACTAATGGGCAGACAATCCAATTTGCAACAAGCCTAGCAGTGAATGCATCCACTGGCACTATGTTATAACTCATGATTCTACATCCCAGTACACTAAGTGTATAGTTCAACTAGAGGGTACTCAGAAGACCCTGTTTACTACAGCCTCGTGGCAATAGATGGAGGTGAAATAGTAGGATGGGGAAGGTTAACAGAACAGCAGCCATGAGATCTACCTTGACACAGATGGTTTCCAGGAGTTCCCTGAACTTTCCCTCAAAAACCCACACTAGACCCAGCTCAAGTGAGATTGATAGAATTTACACATTGTCAAACTAGCTCTTCACATTCAGCATCAAGTCTTGAAACACTGATATACAAAGGAGCAGGAATAGCATATTTTATGCTTTCAAAAAACCTCAATTTGGAACTGCACTGTAATTTAATCTGCAAAGGCACAGCTAAATGGAGTTTGGTAAAAAGGCTTTGGACTATTGTGAATGAAAGGTTTTGAACTCGCAGGAACTGGTAGCGTGCCCACTCTAACTCAATTCTGGTGATAGATAATTTCTGCTCATACTCCAGTACCATAGAAATCCATGATATTTCAGCATGGTCAAGATAGGATGAGAGCTACCTGCGGGCATATACGTCTTGAAACACACCGTTCTCATCAACAATAGGAAGTGCACTCACCCTAGCTGCAGAACCCACACACCATGGATTTTAGTTTGTCCCCAGTCAATCATGTGCTTCTAATCCTTTGAGACCCAAAGTGCTGGAATGAGCTCTCAAACTGCAAAACAACAGACCTTCAAGAAGAACTGCAAGCGCATGACTGAGGTGTTCATCCTGACGAAGGATTCGAAGGGTTCTACTTCCAGGTTCTGCAATCCCAGGAACCCAAGTGCCAAGACGCAGTGTACCGATAGGCTGAGACAAAAGAGGAACTGAGGCTGGTACATGTCGAAAATGTCTGCAAATACCTGCACTTGACATTTGCACTATGAGATATCACCGACTGTATCCCTGTCAATTTTTAACTATGCAATGGCAAATATCCATGAGATTGCAGAGACTACTCCTGAATAAGATATCAAAGGGAACTGGTATTTCAGTTCCACCCAACCCAAAAACAAAACATGACAAGAACAAGTGTGATCACAACCCAGAGAGAGAGTCTCTCACAAAGTATCAGACCATACATTCAACATGAAGAGAAGTGACTAGCTACAACTACTCCCCAGTGTCTTCATCAGCTCCTGACAGTCTGTGTAAATTAGTATACAACTCAAACTTCAGGACAAAAAATTCTACAAAACTCTTGTCTGGAAGCAACACAAAGATTAAATCAAGACATTGCCTAGTGCTCAGTAGGAATTGAATTCCCATTCAAGCTGCAACAGGCTTGTGAGGGTAAACTTCATTTCTTTCATTTGAGCCTGCCCATGTGCAACCAAGCATCTAAGCCTAAGGCATAGAGAGGCCTACATAGAGGGCAGTGCTGGGGGCCTCCTGCACCCTGAACATATCCTTTAAGCACACCACCAATGACTACATCCACCTAGGCAAAATGTAGTGCCAGGTGAAAAGAACTTCAGTGTGTGCTTATATATACTCTGAACTGCTTTTCCTGAGCTTGTATTACAAGGATACACTGCTCGAGACAACAGGGAGAGAGCAGGTAATTGAATGGAACATACATTTCAGTACGCCAGAGAGGCAAGCCAGATGTAAGAGCTCAGGGACCAAGGCATGAGCTGGGTAGTGTAAAACAGGCAGTTGTGCTACATCTTGACTCAGGAGCTCATCAACCACATGCTGCAGTGTGTCATCTGGTCCCACCTGTCATCCCTCTTTCTGCTTATTAGGTTACATCTATTAAGGAAGCATAGTGTGCATGTATGTCTAGCAAAATTGCAAAAACCACTTAAGACTTCATTTCGGGAAAATCAACTCTTCAGCATGAAATACTCCTCTCCATAGTTTCTGCAGTTTTTGTTGGGGCCCACATCTTTGGCTGCCATATAAATTGGCAAGCACAATCTGGAAATGCTTGGACAGGACCCACTTGTTGGAGCCTCTTGGATGTAATGCAATGGTGATTTTGGACACATTTAATGAACACACATCCCAAAGATGGAAAACATTAAGCATCCTACGACCATGTGGCCTAAAACCTAGGTTTTCAATGGGAGAAGGAGAGAGAGGTCTAAATGAGACTTCTGATCCAAGACCCAATCGGACAATGTGAACAGTAGCAGGATAATCCACTCACAGAGACAAGAGAGTGTTGGGTCATATTAACAAGTCCCTTCTTCTCCTCCTTCCATTCTGCAATTGTATGTGTTTCCAACTCCTCTTCAGGAAACACTGCACCATTGCTCCCTAACTGTTTCCCCTCCCCACCAACCACACTTTTCTTTCACCAAACATTCCACCCATGTCATGTATGGATATGCAGAACTTTAAAGCCCGATATACAGATGTGCATTAAAGGGTAAACTGCTGACATGACAAGAATTTGCAGATTGCGGTAAGATTTAAAAAATCAACATAGACTCCAAATGCAGATTGGTGATGATATCTGACACACAGACCTGCTGTAATATGGTGATGAAGTCAGAGGCTGTGAGCATGCCCACAAACTGCTGGGATGCTGAATCCCACAGTGGAGCTGCAGGTATTCCCTGCAAAATCCACCCACAAGCTGATGAGCAAACTACAAATAACTTGAGGAATCCCAACACAAGACTGAGGACCCAGATATGCATGTCTACGTCAGGACCTGATAAAAGTGTTAGTTTTTCAAGACAACTGTAGGAGCACAATGAAGAAGCCTAGTAAAATGAAATAGAACTGTCAAAATTGAGGGAACCTGTTCATAGAGAGCATGGAAGGCTTGCTTCACAGGTAAAGTCACATCCAATGCAACAACCTGGCCACACCACAGGCTATCTGTCAGACTTTAAACTTTGCCACCAAGGCGGTCACTCTAAACAAGAGACTAGACTGAACCTTGGTTGCACCTCCCTCTGCCCCTTACCCTCTAATAGATTGGACTTGACATCTCCATCATCTCGTTATCTGCATAGGAGGACCCCAACAGAAGTGATGGAAGAGAAAGCTCATTGCACCTTGCCAGATTCTGGCAACAATTCATAGACAGAGTGGCGAAGCAGGAAGTCTGCAATGTTCTTTTTTGAGGCCTCTGCCTCTGCAGCAGTGACCACAGTGGCCCCAGATTCTGCCATCAAAGCTCTGCTAAGATGATGTTGATGATGATGTTGTTGTTGTTGTTGCTGCTGCTGCTGTTGATGATGATGATGGGGGTGGTGGTGATGATGCTCCTCAGCCCCTAGTCCCTGCATTACCAAATCATCCAAAAACATAGGAGGTTTAGGTGGTCTTGGCTCATGAAAACCCTGGAGATGGAATTCAAACAATGTACATATACTGGTCTGACCCAAACTTGCAGATGCCAAAACGGGGTAGTGATATATCAATGAGACTGTAGAGAAAACTTTACAACAACACTTGGAAGGTAAGACAACAATGAGTGTGTGCTCATAACCTTACAAGAGTCACTCACAAAGCATCAGACCATCATCACCTTCGAGACATAGAGTGATAGTAAAAAATTGAGTTCAAAGACAAAGGTACTCACAACATGGTGGAGCATATCATGGTCGACATCCATTGTGGCACCTAGAACATTTGCATCAGAATTAGGAGGAAGTATATGGTGGGGCTGCTTGGTGACCAGTAGCCAATTGTTGACATGGCCATTTGTCTCCACCATATGCGCCTGCTGCTCATCGTGTCTCCATTCCCCATCCACAATAAATTTGTACTGCAGCCAAAATCCCAAAATTTCAACTTTCTGTTCAACCTCAATCCTACTGAAACAATTCCACTGCTCAACAGAAAAATCAACATGTCAGTCTACCGATGCAACCTTTGAGATGGCATCCAAAAGTGTTGTTGGCTGATACCTGGTGATAGCCTGGTGAAAGGCTGCATATGACCTGGAACACAGAGGACGATCCTTCAACTGGTGACAAGGGCAATGTCTCCTGCCACCTACAAAATCCACAAAAATCTGACCCACATAAATACATCAAATAGGAAACACCCCAGCTTAGTTCATTGCCATTTCCTCTTCACTGAAATTGGAGCTTCACAAGCTCAGAAAAACTCCCTGGGATTCACTCCCAACCAACACACAGAGCAGCTGCTGTAAACATATCAAAATGTGCAGTTGCAAAAACAGTCATTGAAGCATGACAATACTATCAATCACACTCCACCACAGTCACTATATATCAGTCACTGAAACCTGTTTGTTCTTCTGAGACTGACCAAATTCTCATCTGCAACACTCTCTCTAAATCCATTTGATTCAGGAATTTAAAAAATTCTTTCTCTCCATCTCCGGATTGTGGCGACTGAAAGAAAGAACTGCAGATTGTCACTGCTGCTATCCATCTTCACAGGATATAGGGTTTCTTATCTTCTCAGTTTCATCCAGGCATCTTTCAATGCTTTGGAATTGCTCTTGGGGATGTGTTGTACCATGTCAAGACATCTTCTCACATTCTTGTGGCAGTGGGTTTGTCATGTATGTGAGGCTTACATATAAGCAGACACAGCGAACACAGAAGCGACCAAATGCCAATTGAAGGGTTGAATCAAACCAGAAATTACTGGCTTGGGGTACCCAGAAACCACATCCCTACGGTTTCCCCAAAATGCAAAAAAACTAGGAATTGGATAACGGCAAAGCAGGAGGAGACAAGAAAAACCTACCTGGTGAAGTCCCCGCAAAGGTATACGCGTCGGCCACCATGAGGCCATACGAAACGAGTAGGCACCAGCAGCAGCCCTGTTGTTGTTGCTGCTGCTACTGCTGCTGCTGTTGTTGTTCCTCCTCCTCCTACACCTGCTGTTGCTGCTCCTGCTCCTGATGATGAGCCTTCACCGAACATCTGCATTCAACTCCACACTTTTATCTCTCTGTCTGTCTGTCTGTCTCCTTCCTGCCCACCTCACCACCTCCGGTGCGCAAATCCCCCCCTCCTCCAGCTCCACAGCCACTCATAGACACAGTCTCCAGCACGTCTCTCACCCTCCTACCCTCACTAACGCCCCTCTTTCACATCTCTTCTCTTCTCTGCGCTCCTTCCTCACTCCCTCCCTCACCAAAACAACGACAAAACAAACAGAACTCTCTCTCTCTCTCTCTCTCTCTCTCTCTCTCTCGCTTGCTCGCTCTCTTGTACTGCGTCTCCTGAACTCCACAGGTCACGGCATGCTTGGATTTTTTTTTTGTAAAATAGAAGAATGTCCAGAGAATTGCTGATCTGCCGACCAGCGCATGCAGACAGTGAAATTGGGAGTGATGATCATCTGCAGTCGAGGAGCAGCAACAAAATTGACGCGAAAAAAACGGAAAAACGCAGCAAGCGCAACGCGAGTACCAAGCCCTAATATTTGTCCCCCATCCTTCCGACAGGATGCCTCCCTAGACCCCCTCCCCTAGACCCCTACTACCCTAATAGGTACCTAGTCTACTGTGACTCTATAGGTAGGATCCGGGCCCCACCACAGACTACTAGACCCCTAGACCCTAGACCCCTATTCTGATCCAGACCCCTATACCCATCGGATCCCTAGACCTCTAGATCCCCTATTTCTGAGAGCACCTATAAAGTAGCTCTATAAGTACCTAGTCTAGTGATTGGGATAGGATCTGGGGCCGCCTAGATCCCTAGATCCCTATTCAAGAAGCACCTATGAAGTAACTATATAGGTACCTAGAATTTATTTATTTATTTATAAATAATATGACCAGGTTCATTTCCTTGCATCACGTTCCCTCTATTCTTTTTCTTTTTAATTATATATATATACTAGTTGGTAAAATCATTTTGCAAGCAAAATGATCATAAAAAAGGATTGACAAGACATGGAAAATTGTCTAGTTAACAGTTTTAAGTTGGGATAGTTTTCATTCGATGGGATAGTAAGAATTTAGGAAGCATTCTATTTTCAATAGTCGCACGTCATGAACGTAACTTCCGTTGCAGCCATTTTTGCATCCAATGTAGGGAATTTCAACCTGTGATTTGGATGTAGGAATTTCGACCCATCGAGAGAGAATAGCAAGCAATAGATAGAGAAAAGAGATCATTGCAACAATTCTATATAAACAACATTGGTTGTCATCCTGCCATTCGGGCAGAAAACAGAGACGTCATTCACACGCATAGTTCATGACAAAGCTACATACAATTGGCCGTGGGTGAAGACAGGTTCAGGCAAGTAAATGCCAACAATTTTCATGGTCTAACCCTGTGCCTTGTTAATAGTCATAGCAAATGCCAATTGCAAGAGGAACTAGCGCCTTTATAGGGTGAATGGCCACTTCAAACGGTTTGTTGTCATGGTGATGCGCGGTATGTTGAAAACATTTTCCGCATGTGTGCCACTAATGATTTGTGCGACAATTAATCTTTGTGCCAAGCGCCAAATGATTAAACGGGTCCCATTACAAAGTCCCGAGGTCACATCGAGATTTCTCAGTAAAATAACAAGGACGCCAACTTTGAGGGTTAGGCGATGTGGTGGCATACCTACTAGAGTAATGGTGTTAAGAAATTTCGTGCCAATCGCCATAGCCTAGTCGTCCCCCGTTTCCACTGAGTCTGCCAACAAAAATACATGCTCTCGCCCAAGCACAACCTTGGCAATTTGAGTGTTGAGAGAGTTCACAACTATATTTTTTATTGTTAGAATAGTTTGACCGTCCATGTATCCTTAGTTTGCATAATTGATTACCAGGGCTGGGAAAACAGCATGGATGAGGGTATCTAAAGATGGCGCTTGATGGATTTTCGGGTATAAGGCGATCTCAACTCCGATTGAGGGCTCAGTGTTGGCTTCTGGTGGAAAATGATCAATGATGGAAAACTCTTGGCCATTGTCGACTCTTAGAAGGTGTTCAACATACGGCCTAGAAAGGGGATCGGCGCGTAATTTCATGTTTTTCATGAAAGTTAAAATGCGCATTTCACGCCACAAAATCAAATGTGAGAGGGCCACAAAAACAATTGCTACCCAAGAGCTTCTAAACACCATTGGCGAACATTGTCAGAAATTACCCCCGAAAATAACCGCTTTACCACCGAAGGGCGAATTTGGGCATTGCATGATGTCACACAAAGTCTAGTCTACCACCTTGGCACAATGTCAATGTTGTGCTGGAGCTTCATCCCAAACGATCAACTTTGCTTCTCAGAGGAGCTCAACAGAATTGCTCTGCATAGGTATTGAACACATTGAGTCCCTACCAATGGCAATTAGGATCTTGAAAATTGAATGTGAGGTCCGTCCACCTTCTAATAGGAGAACTACTATGTCGGAAGAAGCAACCCCGATGGCGACGTGTCTGTCCCATCGAACCGATGCCAATAACACACTATATATAAAGGTTTTGCCTGACCCACCTAAACCGTCTAAGAAAAATATTGCGCCTTCATCTTAGGCTACTGCGTTGAACACTGCAGTGGCAGCTATTTCCTAGCAAATGTTGAGCCGCAGGAAATTCTGGTCAATGTAACCATGGAGTACGTTTCTATCGTAGTCAAGCTCCGAGGCCAATTAAAGATTGACACATAGCATTTTTACAAGTAGCAAAGCGAATGGCATTTCCGGAAAATCGTGCAAGCCTTTGTTTGTCAACGCTAATTTGGCCTCAAGGAGTAGTAAGGTGTCATTGTAGGCATCCTCGACAATGCTTCCATTCGTGATGCGTCAATGTTGCATATCGCGCAACATATCATCTCAATATCTTTCCCATAACACTTTCGGATTCAAAAGAAAGTAAAATAGTAAGAGAGTCACAAAGAGATTCCTTAGCCTCTTTGTGTTTTGATCGATACATGTTTCCCACATGCACGTGTCCCATTCTGTGTCGTCCTACAATAATCCCAATGCTCCACAAGCAGCTTGAAATGTCAGATGCTCTATGTCGTCAATAGTTCGGAGATGTTCGAAAAAGGTCGCACCCAGTACCACAATAAGTTGGAGGCGGAGGAAGAAGTGTTCACCAACGACAAGATGTATGAAATACATTCGCCCAACAGTTTTTTTTCTTCATTGTCGGGCCGACCAAACTTTTTTTTGAATTTTCCAAACATGATCAACAGGGAAGTCCACGTACACCACGTTCCGCCCATCTGCATTTTGAGCATTATACGCAAAATAGGTGGTCAAAGTGGTTCTCTGGCAGGCAGCACACTCCACCACAACGGCCAAATTTTCATTTTCATTAAAAATGATGTTGTGTTGTCTTGGTAAATGAATTAGAAGCGGCCATTCCATATGGTTTTTGAACGAAAGTGAGGAATCAACCCCTTCAGCAACGCTCAAATATCGAACATCAATGTATTGCTGGATCTTGTTTGTTGGACTGGCGATCGCCACTACAACACGGTCAGGACCTTTGTAAACATATTTAAAAAGGTATTTGACATTCCGAATATCGACGGACACCTTGACGTTAATATGTGCATTAAACATTTTGGTAAGGTAGGGGTTGTAAGGTGCCACCTATCGGTTATTGTACACAGAGCCATCTAAAGTCTTTCGAAACGTTCGACCATCATTTCGCTAATGGTAGACAGGGTAACCATCTTCATCGTGTGTTGTTTCCTCGGAAAAAGCTCAAGAATAACATTTCTTACATACACCATTGACCATCCAGGGTGTGTTGGGGTATTCTTCGCCGCATGATCCACACAACAAACATTTTGTGACCATTTCAAAGAAAGGTGCGTTCTTTGGAAGAGGAAGTTCTGCAAACACCAAGCGATCTATGTTTTCAATTGTGGAAACTTTTTGCTCTAGAGGAAAGATAAGGAGCAGATGGATGTGAGGTAGGCCTCATTTCTAGTATTCCTTTGTCCAGATGTTCCCAATAATTTTGGCAAACCATCCAATTTTTGCCCATCCTTTGAAAAGGGCTTTCATCTTCATCTGAAATACGCGGGCGACCAAATTTCGATGGTCAAGGGCTGTTTGGTTAGGCTCGAGCTCCGTGATAATTTTTTGCCAATTTGGGCTACAAGTGAATGTGAAGAAAACATTCGAAATTCCTTTGCTTCGCACAATAGCCATCCCATCTTAATATGTTTGCATCATGAAACGTGGAGAACCGTGATGTCGCAACCCTAGTTTTGGGCCCGGGACCAAAGGCAATGGGGTTGTAAGGTTGCAAGCCAAGAGGAAGCCTGGGAGCTAAAGCAAGAAGAAGCCCGAGAGCTAAGGCAAGAGGAAGCCCGAGAGCTAAAGCAAGAGCAAGCTCGGGAGTCAAGGCAAGAGAAAGCCCGGGAGTCACATCACACTCTCGGGATTGTAAGAAAGTGTGAGGGAGTGTGAGGGAGTGAACACTCACACTCCCAAAGCAACTCCCACTTTGGGAGATGGAGTCCCGGTGGACTCCCGAAACTTCAGAGAGCGATTGCAGGGGTCAAACCTCAATGTCTTGTGACATTCTTTATATCATTGGAAAGCTCTTGAAGCGCAAATATCTAAAATGGGCTCGCATTGCTCATTTGGACATTTGAAACACAAGTTATGGCCAAAAGAAGGGTCGGGAGTCGAATTCCCGGGAGTCTGCCAGTTTTGACTCCCGACCACTACAAGTCAAGAATCGACCCAAAATACTTGGCTTCAGAGAATGTGCGACATACCGTTGGAAAGGTCTCGACGAGATCTACAACTTTGCTTCAGACTGCATCGTGATCCGAGGTCTTATCGCAAAGTTATGGGGCTCCAAAGTCCTAGGAGTCCCATTTGGCACGATTTCGGGACTCCCACTCCGGAGTCCCGGGAAAAATAGCCATTTGGATGTAGCCTCCGTGGAGAGCTACAAAGTATACTATAAGGGGGAAGGTGGTGGCATCCCCCAAGTCCGGGCCGTGGTGAGTCTTGTGTGTTCGTGTTGCCCGTGACTCGTCCTAGCACCAAGGGTGCTCCAACTTTGCACTAACCACTTTGTGTGGGTTATGTGTAGGCCTGTGTGGGTGACTAAAGCTTGTCAACTCTTCCTAGTCCCATCCCGGAGCTCCAACACGCCCCTCTACCCCTCAAAGTGTTGTGAGCTAGGGAGCGTGCTCCGACTCCTCCTTTTTCCGCTGCTTTCTACTTGGGCTCACATTTGAGCCCTTTAAGGAGTTGGGAATGCGTCACGTGAAATGAAATTGGGAGAACAATTCACTAACCCACTTTTGCAAGATATAATTGAACATCATGTTCGACCATATCTGCTAGCGTTTGGTAGAGTTTCGCACGAAATTGAGCTTGGTTTAGCACCAAAAAGTTAAAAGTGTTCTACTTTATCTTGGTAGTAACGTCGATGATATACTGTTGAAAAAGGTGACCACCGAGATGCAGAGCGGAAAGTTCAACACTAAAGTGCATTCTTTGTGCGTAATAAACTATCATTGAGACCCTTGTGCGTGCTTCATATTGATTGCTCTATAATCACATATTTTCAGACCACCCATCCTCCTCGACGAAGAAAAACGACAAGTATTGTAAAGGATCATAAGAAGGTGCTAGCTCGTTCATCCGCTGTAAACCACCTCCATATCATCGCTGTAAAATGATATCGCAATTTCCAACCTCTCCTAGCTCTCCAAGAATTATCATTACAACCTCATTTGCTGTAGGGATGTTGTAACAGCGAACATCTCCATTTCCCGGGGTATGGCCAACTATAATGCAAATGTGGACCTCCTTTGTAGGGTTTGCGGCAAGATGGTTAGTTGTACGAACAAAGACATTTACATAAGGATTGACACGCCCAAGGATCGTGCGAAATGTTGTCAAATGCGTCGGGCTTAAATTGGGGTTTTGCATCTAGTGATTTGGACCCTCATTTGTCGCATCATGCACATAGGCCTGAAAAAAGCGCGGCAACTGCCCTTCTACAAGTTCCATACCACCAATCAAGTGGTAGAATCCGCCTTGCATTTTGTAGGTATGCACTCCTGGTCCAAGCTCGAAGCCCACACTTTAAACATGTGTGGACGTAAATGCGAATGCAACATTATACGAAAGGAGGTGTTTACGCAATTCAACATTTTGTCGATCTTGTAACATTGCCATGTATTATGGCGGGGTGCAAATAGGAGGCAAATGAATTTTCCCTGAAGCATAACATTTATTATAGTGTGGTCTTCAAAAAAAGCCCCCATGCATTATTTGATCCAGAAGAAAAAACCACAATGGTTGCATTGTTCATTCAAGCATCCAAGCACTTGTCGGTCTACTTGCGGGTCGGCCAAGGGGTACCACAAATCTCATATTTAATTACCATTACAATAGGTGCAAGTCTAACCTCGAGGTCAGCATATCCGCGAGCAATGTGGCGGTCAACAACATCTGTGTCATGCTCAACACAAACTAAGTGGGCGTGGTTTCTGCATAGTGGTCGTGTGCAAAGCAGATAGGCTATGAACATCTCTTAGTCACAAAGGGCACAAATCAAAAACAAGTCCACCATCTTAAAAAAGAAAACAATGGTAACCTTTCTAGAAAGGTGTAGTAGACATTGCAAGCATCCCTCTGTTTAGATCCATCTTTCTCCCTCTCCCTCTTTCAAAAGAGAGAGTTAAGTCAAAATAGAAAAAGGTTGTATCAATCCTTAAGAATGATGGATTTGCCCATGAGCTGGCTTAGTTCCTGTTCCAATCCATGCCAATCAAACCTAGTTGGACCACTACACCCAAATGTAATAAAAACCATTAGATGAGAAAGCAAGGGGTGTCCATTATGCTAAAGGAGAAAAAGCCTATAAACCCAAACTGTACGAATGCTAGGAACATACATACATGCATACATACATACATACTGACCTAATGGGAAATGAAAGCCAAATCTGCTAATTTAATGTTTGTTTATTGATCACATATGTACCCTTGCTCCCAAGTTGAACTATCAGAACACCATCCTACAATATTGCGTGCAATGAATAGAAAAAGCTCATCTAGATGTCCAATAGTTTTCTTAAAACAATTTTACATCCTGACCAATGGTGCTTATAATGCTCATGGATTCTTTATTGTTTGCTAAAAAACTATATTTTATGTTCCAGATACATATGCCACCAGAGGATTAAGTGGTGCTCTTGATTGAAACCAAAAATATTTGGTTGTCTTCTTTAATTTGTTCTTTCAAAAGAATTGAAGAAATGCAAGTGTAGTAGCACCATGAAAGTGTATATTTATAGAGTAGTCCACTTCAAATCCCTCGATATCCAACTCCTCTCCAACAAATGTCTGCATACATATTCCAAGCAAATAAAATAGCTTGGTCATTATTCACTGCTTTGCAATCTCAAGTTTCAATGTCTGTGGGATCTTTATACCGGTACTGGCAATACACTAAAAACCTCGAGTATTTGTATGCATGATAATGATAATGATGGGTTCTTCAAATTTACATACCTCAAACACTGTATCCCTTCTTGGTGGTGCTTCTACTCATCACCGGCCTTGTGTTGACGGCTTCATTCTTCATGTAAGAAATCTCTCTACTCATTGTTATTCTCTTCAATGTCTGTGTTATATGTCTCTTTGCATAAGAGCCCATCCAAAGAATTGCTTGCTTGCTTGCTTATGTGCCAAAACTCTCTCAACATGTCCAAGTGAAGAAGAAGAAGAAGCAGCAACAAAAAGGAGAGAAAAAAGGATGGTGGTGTCTACTATTTTATTTGTTGTTCTTGCTAAAAAGTTTGCCTTAATTGTTGTTGTTGATACTTGGTGCGTCCAAATGACTAGTGCAACAAAACTTGTTGTAACGACTTTTTTGGAGTGATGGGCCAATCAATTGGCACGTCACCAAAAAAAAGAAAAATAAAGAATTTGGGAGGCACTTCATCTAATTAATAGGAAAGGTGATGAATATCTCCCCAAATTTATTTCCCTGCCATTAGCCTAGGCCAAAAAGGTAATTAATAGTTTTGGAAATAGAAATTGCATGTAGCCAATGGGAAGGTGCAACATCCACTTAGGGGCCCCAACATTTTAATTTGGGTTGTGGGGGCAGGGGGGAGAGGTTTTTTTTTTTTTTCGAGTTGCTTATGTGTTGTTACCATTTCTCCAAGTTGTTTCCCAAGTTCTCAATGTGTCCCCCAGGGATGTTCCCAATAGCACCTGATCTCAAACCCATATGTTTTGCCCAAAATCCTCCCCTTCTCACTTATATACATGCGGTGTTTGTTACGATGGGTATTAGCCCAAGCGAAAATTGTGATGAACCCTCTTGAGGAAAAAAATTCATTCAGCTAATGGGAAGTGCAATCATGTTCTATGGTGCCTTGGTTTTTTTCCTTTTAAGTTTTGGGTTTAGGGTTGGGAGGTTAGAGGGGAGGTTTGTATTTGGTGTGGAGAGTGGATTGTCTAGTGTCCACTTGAACACTGGACACTGGACTTTCCATGCAAGTTTTATTGGGGGCGGCGAGGTGAGGGGGGAGGATTTATTTTCCTTTCAGCCAATAAGAAGGGCCAAGGTGCCTTGCTTTTATTTCTTTTAAGTTAGTGTGTTGGGGGGGGGGAACAGAAGATTTTTTTTTTTATTTTTTCCTATTTCTTAATTTTTTCCCATGGTTTTCCATCTAAGATCCTAAAGGGTCCCCGCAATTTTCCCCAAATTTCCACTACGTTCCCC
>Ga0116227_10007471_pt1 | contig 21269 bp, 23 predicted proteins | sample S1TSphgellanicum_FD_89693 | JGI IMG/M metagenome (GOLD analysis project Ga0116227, IMG submission 89693) | Host-associated microbial communities from peat moss isolated from Minnesota, USA - S1T2_Fb - Sphagnum magellanicum MG | ecosystem: Host-associated > Plants > Peat moss > Unclassified...
GCCTCGCAGACATAGATATTGCCAAGCCCGGCGACGACATGCTGATCCAGCAGCAGCATCTTGACCGCCGCAAATCGCCCTTCGAACGCGCGTGCCAGATGCGCCACGGTCAGATCCGGCCCCAGCGGTTCGGGACCGAGCGCGGCAAACGGCGCAAATGTGGCCAGCGCAGCCGTATCGACCAGATCGACCGAGCCGAACCGGCGCGCGTCGTTCAACACCAGTACGTGACCGCGCGCGGTTTCGAGCACGAGATGATCGTGGCGATCGATCTGCGCCGGATCGATTCGCCAGCGCCCCGACATGCCGAGGTGAAACACCATGGTCTGGCCCCGGTCGGTCTGGATCAGCCCGTATTTCGCCCGCCGGCCCAGCGCCACGATTCGCGCACCGGTCATCGCCTGAACCAGATCGGGCGGAAACGGGCGGCGCAGATCGGGGCGGTTGACCGCAACCCGCACCAGCCGGTCCCCGGCCAGAACCGTGGCAAGCCCGCGCACGGTGGTTTCGACTTCGGGCAATTCGGGCATCGGATTTTGCACTCTGCTGCGGACCACCCGCAAAGGAATCCCCTATCAGGCTTTGCCCCGCGAACAATAATCACTAAAGCCCGACGCATGACCACCAGCGACGCGCCCGCAGAAACCGCCTCCTTCGGGTATGAGGACATTCCTGCCGAGGAAAAGGTCGCTCGCGTCGGCGCGATCTTTTCCAATGTGGCGAAAAAATACGACGTGATGAACGACGCCATGTCGGGCGGGCTGCACCGCGTGTGGAAAGACCGGTTTGTCGCGCGCGTCAAACCGCGTGGCGGAGAGGCGATCCTCGACATGGCCGGCGGCACCGGCGACATCGCCTTTCGCCTGGCCAGGCACGGCGCACAGGTTACGGTGTCCGACATCAACCAGGACATGCTGAATGTCGGCATGGAACGCGCGGAAAAGCGCGGGATTTCCGGGCTGGAATGGAGTTGCCAGAACGCCGAAACGCTCGATTTCGCCGACCGCAGCTTTGACGCCTATACGATCGCGTTCGGCATTCGCAACGTCACCCATATCGACCGCGCGCTGGCAGAGGCGCACCGGGTGCTCAAATTCGGCGGGCGGTTTTTCTGCCTGGAATTTTCCACCACGCAGTGGCCCGGCTTTGCCCAAGCCTATGATCTCTATTCGCACCATGTCGTGCCGCAGATCGGCAAGATCATCGCCGATGACGCCGATTCGTATCGCTATCTGGTCGAATCGATCCGCCGCTTTCCGCCGATGCCGGCGTTTGCCGCGATGTTGCGCGATACCGGATTTGCCCGCGTGAAAGTCGAACCGATCCTTGGCGGTCTGGTCGCGATCCATTCCGGCTGGAAAGTCTGAAAGTCACCACAATGACTTTGTCAGATCTTGGTCATATCCGCCGCCTGCTGGGCTGGGGCCGGGTGCTTGCCCGCCATGGCGCGCTGCGCGGCATAGAGCGCGATCCCAACACGCCGCCAGCGGTGCGCCGGCTGTGCCGGATCGCCCGGTTCGGCACGATCCAGCCACAGCAGCCCGATTATGCCGGCGCGTTGGGCGCGATCGGCCCTGCGGCGATCAAGCTGGGCCAGACATTGGCGACGCGGCCCGACCTGGTTGGCGAACAGGCCGCCCGCAATCTGCTGGCGTTGCAGGACCAATTGCCGCCGGTGGCTTTCGCCGCGATCCGGCGCGAGATCGAATCGAGCTTTGAACGCCCGCTCGAAAGCCTGTTTGCGACATTTGACTCGGTGCCGGTCGGCGCCGCCTCGATTGCGCAAGTCCATCGCGCCACCACCAACGATGGCCGGGATGTCGCGGTCAAAGTGCTGCGGCCCGGCGTGCGCGAGAAGTTCGCCCGCGATATCGCCACATACGAATGGGCTGCGGCGCATCTCGAAGCGCTGGCGGGCGGCGAAGTGCGCCGGCTGCGGCCCCGGCTGGTGATCGCCAATTTTCGTCGCTGGACCATGCGAGAGCTGGATTTGCGGCGCGAGGCGGCCTCTGCGTCGGAACTCGACGAGCAGATGCACGCTTTTCCAGGCTATCGCGTGCCGACGATCGACTGGGACCGTACCAATGGCCGGGTGATGACACTCGACTGGATCGACGGCATCAAGATCAGCGATGTCGCCCGGCTCGATTCCGCCGGGCACGACCGCAAGGCACTGGCGCAACGGCTGGTGCTGGCGTTCCTGACCGAGGCGATCAGCGGCGGCTATTTCCATGCCGACATGCACCAGGGCAACCTGTTCGTGACCGCAGACAGCACGATCGTCGCGATCGATTTCGGCATCATGGGTCGCATCGACCGGCGTGCGCGGCAATGGCTGGCGGAAATTCTCTATGGCCTGACCACCGGCAATTACCGCCGCGTCGCCGAAATCCATTTCGAAGCGCAATATGTCCCCAGCTATCATTCGGTCGAGGAATTCGCGACCGCGTTGCGCGCGGTGGGTGAACCGATGCGCGGCAAGCCGGTCAAGGACCTGTCGGTCGGACAGATGCTCGACGGGCTGTTTGCGATCACGCGCGATTTCGACATGCAGACGCAGCCGCACTTGCTGCTGCTGCAAAAGACCATGGTCATGGTCGAGGGCATCGCCACCCAGCTCGACCCCGACATCAACATGTGGGAAACCGCCGCGCCCTTTGTGGGCGCGTGGATCCGCGACGAATTGGGACCAGAGGCGGCGATCGCCGAAACCTTGCGTGAAAATGTCGCGACGCTGATGCGCCTGCCCGACCTGGTCCGCCGCATCGAGGACAGCTTTCCCGCCAAAGGCGGCGCGCCGGAATTGCCGCCGTTGCCCGATATTGCGCTGATGTGGGACCGCAAGGGCCGCAAGACCGCCGCGGTCGCCACGCATCTGTTGGCCGCCGGGATCGGCGCGGCGATCGTGGCGATCGGGGTCGCCCTGGGTTGGTGGGGCTGACTTGGCGCCGTCCCCCAGACGATTGCCGAAACGGCATTTCAACGCGCTCGACATGTCGCGCCTGCTCGCCGCCTGCGCGGTGCTGTTCTGGCATTACCAGCATTTCTTTGTGCCGCCGGTCGATTTCGAATTTCATGTCCGCCGCTCGATCGCGCCATTCTATCGCCAGCTTTCCTGGGCCTATGACTATGGCCATGTCGCGGTGGAATATTTCTGGGCGGTGTCGGGGTTTGTGTTTGCCCATGTCTATCTGGCCGACAACAGCGGGCACGGGCGGTTCTGGCTGGCGCGCGTGGCCCGGCTGTGGCCGCTGCATCTGCTGACGCTGGCCGTGGTCGCGGTGTTGCAGGCCACCTATACCGCAATCAACGGCACCGCGTTCATCTATCACCATCAAGACGTGTGGCACTTCGTGCTCAACGTCTTCATGGCGCAAACCTGGGGATGGCAGGTCAACCAGTCGTACAATGGCCCGACCTGGTCGCTGTCGACCGAAATCGTCGCCTACGCGGCATTCTGGCTGTTGCTGCCGGCGCTGCGCCGCGTGCCGCTGGCGATGGCCTTGCCGGTCGCGCTGGCGATGTTCGCGCTGGTGTTCGACAATGTGCTGCCGCCCAACGCCCCGGCAGAGGCACTGGGGGCAAAGCTGGCGACGGTGGTCAACTGCATCGGCTATTTCTTTGCCGGCGTGGTGGTCTATGGCGCGGCGCTCAAAGGCTGGTTGACTGTGCCCCGCCTGGCGCTGCTCGCACCGCTGCTGGCCTTTGCCGGGTGGTATCTGTCAGGGATGAAAGTCCACGGCCATGACGCGGCGATCCTGCTGGGCACTTTTGCCGTGCTGTCGGCGATGCTGGCGATCGATCTGGCCGACCGCACCGATGTGCTGCGGTTCGGGCGACAACTCGGCGATGCGTCTTATGGCATCTATTTGTGGCATTTCCCGCTGCAACTGACGCTGGTTCTGCTGGTCGATGCGACAATCGGCTCGCGCATGGTGTTTCGCCAGCCGGTGTTTCTGGTGATTTTCATCGCCGGATCGCTGCTGGCGGGCTTTGCCTCACACCGCTGGATCGAGCGCCCGGCGCAACGCGCGGTGCTGCGGCTGGCCGACTGGTGGAAACACGGACGGCCGGCGACCGCCTGATTTCAATCCGCAAGTTCGGCGATCGGATGGTGCGGCAGAAAGCGCCAGCCGGCCAGCAGCAAGATCACTTCGACCGCTTCGACCGACATCGGCAGCGCCCAGCCGGGATATGGCCCGACCAGCACGAGATCGATCGCACGCCCGGCCAGGGTGACCGCAAACAGCAACAGCGGCACCAGCATCAGGTCGGCATTGCGGCGCCAGGCGCCCCACAGCATGGCAAACCCGGCCACCCCGAAAAACGACGTGAAATCGCCACGAATGGTCGAGAGCCCGGCGCCGACCCCGGCAAACGGCACGACGCCCAGACTTTGTCCCGCAGTCAGCGGCGTCAACAGAAACGATCCGGCCATCAGCAGGTCGAACAGACCGATAACGAAAATAAGCGCAGTCAGGACAAAACGCATCGCTGGGCATCCATTCGGTTGCGGATCATATCCCAAAATGATTGCGCCCACTGCCGCGTCAATGCAAGAAGCACCCGTCATGCGTATCCTGCTCGTCATCGGTGGTGGCATCGCCGCCTACAAGGCCTCGGAACTGGTGCGCCTGATCCGCCGTGATGGCGGCAGCGTGACGTGCGTGCTGACCGAAGGCGGGTCGCATTTTGTCACCCCGCTGACGCTTGCGGCGTTGAGTGAAAACCCGGTGCATACCACGCTGTGGGATCTCAAGAACGAAGTCGAAATGGGGCATATCCGCCTGTCGCGAGAGGCTGACCTGGTGGTGGTGTGCCCGGCGACCGCCGACCTGATGGCGCGGATGGCGGCGGGGATGGCCGACGATCTGGCCACCACGCTGCTGCTCGCCACCGACAAGCCGGTCATGGCGGTGCCGGCGATGAACGTGCGGATGTGGCAACACGCGGCAACCGTGGCCAATGTCGCCACGCTGCGATCGCGCGGCGTTCAGGTGCTCGATCCCGATGAAGGCGCGATGGCCTGCGGCGAATTTGGCCCCGGCCGCCTGCCCGAGCCAGAGGCAATCCTGGCCGCCATTCATCGGTCGCTGGCCCCGCCGCCGCGCCCGCTGACCGGGCGACGCGTGCTGATTACCGCCGGGCCGACGCATGAACCGATTGATCCGGTGCGCTACATCGCCAATCGGTCGAGCGGCAGACAGGGTTTTGCGCTGGCCGCCGCCGCTGCCGAAGCGGGGGCCGAGGTTACGCTGGTGGCCGGGCCGGTCACTTTGCCGACACCGCCCGGCGTGCGCCGCGTGGATGTCGAGACCGCGCGCGACATGGCCGCGGCGGTCGCGGCCGCGCTGCCTTGCGATGTCGCGATCATGGTCGCGGCGGTGGCCGACTGGCGCGCCGCAGACGCCGCCCCGCAAAAGCGCAAAAAGGACGGGTCCGGCCAGATCGCGCCGCTGGATCTGGTCGAAAATCCCGACATTCTGGCCGGGCTGGGCGCCTCGGCAGATCGCCCGCGCCTGTTGATCGGCTTTGCCGCCGAAACCGAGCAGGTGATTGCCCACGCCAGGGCGAAACGCGCGCGCAAGGGCGCCGACTGGATCATTGCCAACGATGTATCGGGCGATGTCATGGGCGGCGCTGACAACACCGTGCATATCGTCTCGGCCGCCGGAGTGGAAAGCCTGCCGCGCATGCCAAAGGCCGACGTCGCGCACGCAATCATCACAAAGGTGGCCGATGCATTCCGTTGATCCCGTTCCCGTCCGCGTGCTGCGCCTGCCCCACAATCCCGACCTGCCGCTGCCCGCCTATGCCACCACGGGGGCGGCCGGGATGGACATCGTCGCCGCCGAAGACGTGACGATCGCACCGGGCGCGCGCCATGCCGTGGCGACGGGCCTGGCGATCGCCATTCCGCCGGGATTCGAAATCCAGGTGCGTCCGCGTTCGGGCCTGGCGCTGAAGCACGGCATCACCGTGCCCAACACCCCCGGCACGATCGACAGCGATTATCGCGGCGAGTTGAAAGTCATCCTGATCAACCACGGCCACGCCAGCTTTGTCGTGCAACGCGGCGACCGCATTGCCCAACTGGTGCTGGCCCCGGTCATCCAGGCGCAATGGCTCGAAGCCGACGAACTCGATCAGACAGCCCGTGGCGCCGGCGGATTTGGCTCCACCGGCGGCCTGTCGGCACTGTAAATCATCCCCCGACGCGGGCGGAAAAGCCCTACTTTTTCTCGGGCGGGATCGAGATGCTGACGGTCTTGCCGGACTGGCCGGGAAAGCCGCTGAACAGCGCTTCGACCAGATTGGGCACCACATAGGGCAGGCGGTTGGACGGTGACACCGCTTGCGCCTTGCCCTCGAACACGCGCTGGCCGTCGCTGCGGCGCTTGATGACGACATCGACGCCGCTGGTATAGACCGTGGTCACGCTGACATCGTTAAACCATGGGTCGTAAAGTCCGTAACCCCAGCGGTGGCCATAGAACCCGCCACCGTAATACCCGCCCCAGCCATAACCGCGCCACGGGCCCCAATAGGGATCGGGGCCAAACATGCTGATCTTGTCGCGCCCTTTGTCGACGCCATAATTGAATTCGACGACCAGGTCAGACGTGGCAGGATCACCCGCGACATAGCCGAATTTGCGCAGTTGCTGGCCCACCAGCGCGGCGTATTGCCCGAATTCCAGACCGCCGGCATTGCGCGGATCTTCGGCAACCACGGCAAAAGTCTGCCCCGCCGGCGCAGGCAATTCGTGGCTGAACCGCGACACGTCGGCATTGAACGGTTGGGCACAGCCGGTCAGCGCGGTAGCAAGCCCAACCACCAGGGCCAGCGCCGCGACCCGGCCGAACCTGGACGTCTTTTTTATCGGCATCTTGTCGAACTCCTGATCGACCCGGCTCCCCCGCCGAATCGTGTTCTTGTGCGAACCAAAGGTGTGTGGCCCCCGTCAACGGCTAGGTGCCGCGCCCGGCCTTAATGCCGGTTTAACGTGTCGGACAAACCCCTTGATCATTCGGCAGACGTGACCAGCCCGAGCGCGGCATAGGCCGCGTTCAGTGTCGGCCGCGCCAGCACGCGCGCCTTTTGCGCCCCCTTTGCCAGGATTGCATCGAGCGTCGCGTGATCCTGCCGCAAATCGCGATAGCGCGCGGCAATCGGCGCCAGGTGTTCGACCAGCAACTCGCCCAGCGCAGGCTTGAACCGGCCGAACCCCTGTCCGCCGAATTCGCCCAGGATCGATGCCACATCGCGCCCCGACATCACCGCATAGATCGCCACCAGATTGCGCGCCTCTGCCCGGTCGTTCAGTCCGGCTGCCTCGCCGGGCAATGGTTCCGGGTCGGTCCGGGCCTTTTTCACTTTCTGCATGATCGTGTCGGCATCGTCGGTCAGGTTGATGCGGCTCTGGTCCGACGGATCGGACTTGCTCATCTTGGCCGTGCCGTCGCGCAACGACATGATCCGCGCGGCTTCGGGCGGGATGATCGGGTCGGGCAGGGTAAAGACCGGCGCGGCGTCGCTGGCAAAGTCGTTGTTGAACTTCTGCGCGATGTCGCGGGCGAGTTCGAGATGCTGTTTCTGGTCCTCGCCCACGGGAACATGCGTCGCCTGATAGAGCAGGACATCGGCGGCCTGAAGCACTGGATAGGTGAACAGCGCGACCGAGGCGCCTTCGCGGTTCTTGCCCGCCTTGTCCTTCCACTGCGTCATGCGGTTCATCCAGCCCATCCGCGCGGTGCCGCTCAACAGCCATTGCAGTTCGGCATGGGCGGACACTTGCGCCTGGTTGAACAGGATCGAACGATCCGGATCGATCCCGCAGGCAACCAGCGCGGCGACCATTTCGCGCGTGTTGGCGGTCAGGTCGGCCGGCACATGCGGCATCGAGATCGCGTGAAGGTCGGCCAGGAAATAGAGGCAGGTCGCGCCTTTGGCGGTCCATTCGTCCTGCATCGCCACCCAGTTGCGGATCGCCCCGAGATAATTGCCGAGGTGAAGATTGCCGGTGGGCTGAATGCCGGAAACGATGCGCATTGACGTGAACCTTGTTAGCAGGACGCGGTTAGTAAGAAGGGCGCCGCCGCCGGAACAGCAGCGCGATGTCATCGCGGGAAAACGCCCCCAGGATGACGGTGGCAAGGGCATAGACGACCATGCCGGCGCAAACCAGTGCCGCCAGCGCGCCAAAGCGCATGAACCACGATCCGTGGACATAGGGCATGATCAGCATCTGACCACGCCACAGCACCGCCCCCATCGCCAGCGCCGACAAGACCAGACGCGGCGCGCGCCGCCGCAGCCGCCGGTCGGCCATGAAATGCCCGCGCCGCACCAGCCGGTGGTACAGCATCCAGACATTGACCGTCGACGCGACCGCCGTCGCCAGCGGCGGGCCGATCTGTTGCAACGGCACGATCAGCGCCAGATTGCCGACCAGATTGACCGCGATGGAAATCATCGCAAAGCGCACCGGCGTCTTGATGTCCTGGCGCGCATAGAACCCCGGAGTCAGCACTTTGACCAGGATATAGCTGGGCAGCCCGATCGAGAACGCGGCCAGCGCCTGCGCGGTATAATGCGTATCGGCGGGGGTAAACCGGCCATAGCCGAACAGCGCCGCCGCGATCGGGTCGCCGCAGACCACCAGCGCGGCGGTCGCCGGCAGCGTCAGCAGCAAGGCCAGTTCCATCCCCCGGTTTTGCGTGTCGAGCGCGGCAAGGTCATCGCCCGCGCCCAACTGGCGCGAAATCGTCGGCAACAACACCGTGCCAAGGCCGATACCGATCAGCCCCAGGGGCAACTGGTTGAGCCGGTCGGCCATGTAGATATAGGTCACCGAACCGTGGCTGAGCAGCGAAGCGGCCAGCGCGGTCGAAATCAGCAGGTTGATCTGCGCCGCCCCCGCCCCGGCCGCGGCCGGCACGATCAGGGCCATCAGCCGCTTCACATCCGGATTGAGCCGGGGCAACCGCAACCGCAGGCTGACGCCGTTCTGCCGGCAGGCCCAGCCGAGCCAGGCAAGTTGCAATGCGCCCGAAACCGACACCGCGATTGCCTGATTGCGCGCGGTGGCCATCGGATCATGGTTGTGAAAGGCCACCAGCGCGGTGATCAGCGTCAGGTTCAACAGGATCGGCGCGGCCGCGTTGACCCAGAATTTTTGGAGCGAATTCAATATCCCGCCAAACAGCGAGACCAGGCTGATCAGCATCAGATAGGGAATGGTAAACCGCGACAGCGTGACGGCAAAGGCGAATTGCGCCGCGTTCACCCCGTGAAATCCGCCCGACAGCATCAGCGTGACCGGCCACGCAAAGACTTCGAGCGCCAGCGTCATCGCCATCAGCACCGGCAACAGCACCGCCAGCGCCTGTTCGGCGAAAATCAGCCCGTCACCGATGCCGTTTCCTGCCGGATCGCCGACTTTCTTGTTGAACATCGGAATGAACGCAGAGGCGAACGCCCCCTCTGCAAACAGCGCGCGAAACATGTTGGGCAGGCGGAACGCGACAAGGAACGCGTCGGAGACAAAGCTGGCCCCGACATAACGCGCAAACAGGCTGTCGCGCACCAGACCCAGCACCCGGCTGATCAAGGTCAGCCCGCCGATGGTCCCGGTGGCCTTCAAAAGGTTCATGGCGCGGGCCGGATAGTACAGTCCGGCAGCGCAAGGCCCCGCCGGACTTGGTTCATGATCAGGCTTCGCCTAACGGGTTGGCCACCGCCGCAGCGACGGCGTCGGCCTGCTGCTGTTGCAATTGCGCGAAATAGAGCCCGTTGAAATCGATCGGTTCGAGAATCAGCGGCGGAAAACCGGCATCGCGCACGGCATCGGCGATGATGCGGCGGGCGAACGGGAACAACAGCCGTGGCGCTTCGGCAAACAGGAACGGATGCGCCTGATCGTCGGGAACGTTGCGCATCCCGATCAGCCCGGCAAACGCCAGTTCGACGATAAACGCGGTGCCCTGCGACGTTTTCGAGTTCGCCTTGATCTTCAGTTCGATCTCGTGAATGTCGGGGGCAAGATTGCGCGCGGCAATGTTGAATTCGACATTCAATTCAGGGGTCTCGGCCCACTGCAAGCTGTCCGGCGCATTGGGGTTTTCGACCGACAGGTCTTTCACGTACTGCGAAATGAACCCGATTGCGGGGCTGGTGTCCTCTCCATTGGCAGCCGGCCCGCCCTGCGCATCGAGATTGAGATTGCTGATGATGTTGCCTTCGTCGGCCATGGATCGTGCTTTCGTGGAATTGGCATCGGAAAGGGCCTGTGGCGCACAGCCCCCGCCCTGACCGGCGCGCCTAGCACCTGTGTCCGGTGACGGCAACCAGCCGCGTCTTGGTCAAACTTCGCAAAACCCCCGCCATAGATTCAGCTTTTGCCCTTAAGGCGCCATCTTTTTTTGCCACGGATATGCAACAAAGGCTCGTCCATCGGTTGTTCATTTGTAAATCGTATCTATCTCGGGCACTATGACCCCGGTGCGATGGCAGGATCATGATTCCTGGCTTTTTGCCGGCTACCGATGCAGGAATTGGCGCGTGATTATAGAAATTGTCATCCTGGCCATGATTGCCCTGTTTCTGGGCCTGCGGCTGTATGCTGTGCTTGGCCGTCGTCCGGAAGACAGCGATGAACCGCTGCGCCGCCGGCTTGAACAGGCCGATCCGCAGGCGACCCCGCGCGCCATGCCCGCCAAGCTGCCGGAAAAGACGACCGTGGCGCCGCGCTCTTCCAGCGTCAGCGTCGAACCGACCGGGTTTGACACCAGCGCAGAGGCCGGCATCCGCGCGATCATCGCCGCCGACCGCCGGTTTGATGTCACCCTGTTCCTGACCGGGGCCAAATCGGCCTATGGCATGGTGCTCGATTCGTTCTGGCGCGGCGACAAGGATGCGCTGGCGCAATTGTGCGAGCGTGCGGTTTATGACGGCTTTGCCAGTGCCATCGACTCGCGCGGCGAAGCCGGCGAAACGATCGACGCCCGGCTGATCCGTGTCAACGACGCGCGCATCATCTCGGCCGAATACACGGCGCCACTGGCCCGTATCGCGGTCCGCTTCGTGGCCGACATCGCATCGGTCACACGCAACGGCGATGGCGCAGTGGTCGCCGGCTCGCTCGACGATGCGATCGAAAGCCGCGACTTGTGGACCTTTACCCGCGACCTGACCTCGCGCGATCCCGACTGGCAGCTCGACGAAACCGACCAGGGTTGATCGCTTGTTGCGTTGGCGTGCGGCAGCACTGCTGCTGAGTCTTGCTGTGCTGTCCGCCTGTGGCCGCGTGGTGCCCCCGTCGACCCACCCCAAGCCACCGCCGGTTGTGGGCAACGCCGTTCGTATCGGCACCCATCGTGGCCCGTCACCCGCCGCGCTGGCCATTACCCCGGCCAGTGCCCGCGCGGCGCTGGACGCCTTTTCCGCCAGTTGCCCGCGCCTCACCCTGCGCATCGATCCCAGCGGGCTGACCCAGCCGCAGGATTGGGCGGCACCGTGTCAGGCCGCTGCGGCCTGGCCGCGCGAAGATGCCGTGCGCTTTTTCACAACGTGGTTCGACACTGCCGAAGTTGGCACCGGCAACAGCTATGTCACCGGCTATTTCGAGCCCGAGATTGCCGGGGTGCGCACGCCGCAGCCGGGATTTTCGGTGCCGATCTATCGCCTGCCGCCCGATCTGGTGCGCGCGCGTCCCGGCGATGCCCCGCCGGGGCCCGATGGCAAACAACCGCTCGGCCGTTATGATGCCAACGGCAGGTTCGTGCCCTATTGGGATCGCACCCAGATCGAAAACGGCGCGCTGGCCAACCAGGGTCTGGAACTGGCCTGGGCAGCGGACCCGGCCGAACTGTTCTTTCTCCAGGTGCAGGGATCGGGCCGGCTGCGCGCGCCCGATGGCACGGTCATGCGCATTGGCTATGCCGGGGAAAACGGCTGGTCCTATACCGGCATCGGCAGCGTAATGAACGGTCAGGGGCTGATCGGCACCGGGCCCGGGCAATATCCGGGATCGATGCAGGGCATCCTGCGCTATATACGCGAACACCCGGTGCAGGGCCGCGCGCTGATGCGCCAGAACCGCAGTTACATCTTTTTCCGCGACACGACGGCGATTGCCGGCGATCCCACCCTGGGCCCGGTCGGCGCACTGTCGGTGCCCGTAACGCCGCGCGTGACGCTGGCCGCCGATCCGGCCTTTGTCCCGCTCGGCGCACCGGTGTTCCTGACCACCGACCGTCCCGACGTCGCCGGGCTGTGGGTGGCGCAGGATACCGGTGGCGCGATCAAGGGTCCGAACCGGTTTGACAGCTTTTGGGGCGCGGGCGCCGAAGCACGACGGATAGCCGGCGGCATGAGCGCACACGGCCAGGCGCTGATCCTGTTGCCCAAAGGCGTGCTGGCCCGGCGATGAGACGCAGTCCACACGGACTGAGCGCCGACGAAGCGGCGTTGTGGCGCAAAGTCGCCGCCACCGTCACCCCGCTCCACCCACCGCGCCCGACACCGCCGACCCCCGCCGAACCTGTTGCACCCCCTGTTGCACCACCACCGCCGGCGAAACGCGTGCGCGGCCGCGTGCCCGCCCCCCTTCCCCCACCGCCGCCGCCGACGACGCCCCGACCACTGACCAGCGACGGGCTTGACGGCAGTTGGGATCGCAAACTGGCGCGCGGCGCGATCATCCCCGATATGACGATCGACCTGCACGGGATGAATCTCGAAATGGCCCATGCCCGGCTGATCGGCGGCATCGCGCAAAGTCTGGCGATGGGCGCGCGGGTGATCCTGCTGATCGCCGGCAAGTCGCGCCCCCACGGCGACCATGATGCCCGAGGCGAACGGCGTGGGGCGATCCGCGCAAAACTGCTCGACTGGCTGGCGCACAGCCCGCATGCCGGCCAGATCGCCGCCGTCCGCCCCGCCAGCCCGCGCCACGGCGGAGCAGGCGCGGTCTACATCGTGTTACGCAAGACCCGTTGATATCGGATCGCGCGCTGCGCGATGCAGACCGCCCGCCCCGCCTCCCCGCCCGACCACCACAGCATGATGGTATCATTGGTGGTCGGGGGCGGGCGGGCGGTCTGCGTTCACGCCAGTGAACGTTAGAGCAGCGAGCGCGACGCGGCGATAGATCCGCGTCAATACGATCAGGTCGGCGATCGCCACCGCCTCGTCATTTTTGTGCATCGTCGCGTTGCACAGGCCGAATTCGATCACCGGGCACAGCGCGCGCAGGAACCGCGCATCGGACGTGCCGCCGGTCGTCGAAAGGTCGGGCGTCAATCCGGTTTCGGCGGCGACCGCATCGCACACCAGCGTCGAAAAAGCACCCGGCAGCGTCAGGAACGCTTCGCCAGAAATCACTCCGCGCACGTCGATGCGGTGGCGTTCGGCCATCGCGGTGACTTTTGCCACCAGATCCGCCCCGTTCTGCAAATCGTTGAAGCGGATCGACAGCCGCGCCGAAGCCTCGGCCGGGATGACATTGGTCGCGGGGTTGCCGACGGTCACGTCGGTCATTTCCAGATTCGACGGCTGAAACCAGTCGCTGCCGTCATCCAGATGCCAGGCATCGAGTTCGCCCAGCAACGCGACCAGCCGGGGGATCGGATTGTCGGCCAGATGCGGATAGGCGACATGCCCCTCCACGCCGCGCGCGGTCAGCCAGATATTGACCGAGCCGCGCCGGCCGATCTTGGCCATATCGCCCAGCCGGTGAACCGAGGTCGGCTCCCCCACCAGGCACAGATCGGGCAAGAGTCCGCGCGCGCGCAGATCGGCGATGATTTCGACGGTGCCGAACCGCGCCGGTCCCTCTTCGTCGCCGGTTATCAGAAAACTGATCGTGCCGGCATCGGCCGGGATCTGCGCCACCGCCGCCGCCATCGCGGCAATTGCACCCTTCATGTCGACCGCGCCGCGCCCGTACAGCAAGTCGCCGCGCCGTTCGGGGGCAAACGGTGCGCTGGTCCAGCCCTGGCCCGCCGGGACCACATCGAGATGCCCGGCAAAGGCGAAATGGCGGCTGCCGACCGGCCCCTGCCGCACCGCCACCAGGTTTTCGACCGGCCCGTCGGGCGCCTCGCCCGCGACAAAGCGGTGCACCGCAAACCCCAACGGTTCGAGCATGCCGGCGAGTTCGGCAAACACCGCGCCGGTCGCAGGCGTCACGCTGTCGCAGGCAATAAGCCGCTCGGTCAGGGCAACCGGATCGGAGTGGTCGGGGCTCATCCAGTCGGGCCTTCATACATGGCGATGCGCCAGGCTTCCGCCGCGGCATCGGCGCGCCAGCCGGCGATCCAGGGGTGTTCGTTCAATGTGTCGACATAGCCGGCGGCAAAACCCGGCAGCGCCACGCCATAGCTGATCAGGCGCAGCGCCACCGGGGCAAAGGCGATGTCGGCCGCGCCAAAGCTGCCGAACAGGAACGGCCCGCCTTCGCCGAACCGGGCGCGCGCCTCTGCCCACAATGTCAGCACGCGGTTGATATCGGCAATCACCGCCGCATCCATTGCCACGGGCACGCCTTCGCGGCCGAGATTGAAGGGCAGCGCGCTGCGCAACGCCGCAAATCCGCTGTGCATTTCGGCGACGATCGACCGCGCCAGCCCCGCCGCATCCGGCTCGCGCGGCCAGAACCGGTCACGCCCGACCCGGTCGGCCAGATACTCCAGGATCGCCAGACTGTCCCAGACGACGCTCTGCCCATCCCACAGCACCGGCACTTTGCCCGCCGAAGGCGCAATCGCGGGGTTGGCAAGGCGCGTGGTCGCCCAGTCGGGCCCGAACAGCGACACCTGTTCGACTTCGAACGGCAGGCCCGACTGGCGGCAGGCCAGCCATGCGCGCAACGACCAGCTCGAATATCTGCGATTGCCGATCACCAGTTTCATCACGGCCGGACCTCCTGCCCGATCAGATTTCCGAATCCGCCAGGATTGCGGCGCGCAGTTCGGCAATGCCGGCGCGCTTTTCCGCCGAGGTGATCATCACGCCGGGATAGGCGGCGATATGCTTGCGCGCCACCGCCTCGGTCGCGGCATGGACCGTGGCGAGTTCGTCGGCGCGCACTTTGTCGGCCTTGGTCAGCACGATGCGATAGCCGACGGCGGCTTCGTCGAGCATCGTCATCATTTCCAGATCGACCGGCTTTACCCCGTGGCGCGCATCGATCAGCAGCAGCGTGCGTTTCAGCACGACCCGCCCGCGCAGGAAATCGCGCACCAGTTTGCGCCATGCCTCGGTCACTTTGGGCGGGGCTTTGGCAAAGCCATAACCCGGCATGTCGACCAGCCGCAGCGCGGTCGGTTCGCCCACTTCGAACCAGTTGAGTTCCTGCGTGCGGCCCGGCGTGACCGAGGCACGAGCAATCGACTTGCGCCCGGTAACCGCGTTCAACAGCGACGATTTTCCGACATTCGACCGCCCGGCAAAGGCGATTTCGGGCTCGACCGGGTCGGGCAGGAATTTGAGCGAGGGGGCCGATTTGAGGAATTCGACCCGGCCCGAAAACAACGCCCGCGCGCGTTCCTCGAGCGCCATCAGCGCCAGGCCTTCGTCGTCGGGTCCGGTCTTGCTCATCGCTTGTCGCTCATGGTTTTTCCGGGCCGCTCTTGCGCTCGCGCTTGACCACCCGGTTGATGTCGGTCTGGTCCTTGTCGGCTTGCGCCTTCAATTGCGGATGACGGGCATAGAGAAAACGCTGCTGCGCGATGGTGAGCAGGTTCGACGTGGTCCAATAGATCAACAGGCCCGACGCGAACGTCGACATCACAAACATCATCATCCACGGCATGATCGCCATGACCTGCTGTTGCGATGGGTCCATGGCGGCGGGCTGCAGCTTGAACTGCAACCACATCGTCGTGCCGAGCAGGATTGCCAGCACACCGATGCCGAGGAAACCCGACGGCGTAAACGGCAGCAGCCCGAACAAGTTGAGCACATGGCTGGGATCGGGCGCCGACAAGTCGCGGACCCAACCGACGAACGGCTGGTGACGCATTTCGATGGTCAGTACCAGCACCTTGTACAGCGCAAAGAACACCGGAATCTGCAGGAACATCGGCAGACACCCGGCCAGCGGATTGACGCCTTCGGATTTGTACAGCGCCATCACTTCCTGCTGGGCGCGCGGCTTGTCGTCCTTGTAGCGTTCCTGGATCGCCTTCATCTTGGGCTGGATCGCGCGCATCGCCGCCATCGAGGCGAACTGACGCTGCGCCACCGGGAACATCGCGCCGCGCACGATCAGCGTCAGCAGAATGATCGCCACGCCGAAATTCTTGACCGCGTGGAACAGCGAATCGAGCAGCCAGAAAATCGGCTTTTCAAACCAGCGAAACCAGCCCCAGTCGATCGACAGCGACAAATTGGCGATGCCCTCGCTCTCGTATTTTTCGAGCAGGCTGTTTTCCTTGGCACCGGCGAACACGCGGCTGGTCTGCGTCACCGTCTGGTGCGGTGCGATCATGACCGGCTGATAGACCAGGTCGGCGCGGAACAACCCGCCGCCCAGCCCGCGAAAGCTGCCCGCCGGGTGCGTGCCCGCATCGGGGATCAACGCCGACAGCCAATAGATGTCGGTAAACCCGATCCAATTTGCCTGACCCGTCGGCGTCACTTCGCCAGCAGCAGCGATATCCTTGTAATGGTTGGAAAAATTGACTGCGCGGTCGAACGCGCCGATCGGGCCCGAATGAACCTGCCAAGTGTCGAGACTGGCGGTGCGATCGGTGCGGTTGATCAGCGCAAACGGCTGCACCGAAACCGGCGCGGGCCCGGCATTGGTCACGCTTTGCGTAACCGTCAGCATGTAGTTGGCATCGATCGCATAGCGGATCGCAAAAGTCTGACCGGTCGGGTTGGTCCAGGTCAGCGTCACCGGGGTGGCCGGGGTCAGGCGGCGGCCATCGGCCTGCCACAAAGTGTTGGCGCCGGGCGTTGCCAGGCCGTTGACGCCGACCCAGCCGACTTGCGCAAAATGCTGCGCCGGGGTGCCGGCGGGCGAAAACAGCCGCACCGGCGGGCTGTTGGGATCGACCGTTTCGCGATGGCGGTTGAGCGTCAGGTCATCGACCAGCGCGCCGGTCAGGTTGATCGAGCCTTTGACGCCGGGCGCATCGATCGCAACGCGGGGCGCGGCCAGCGCGGTTTTCAGGTCCTGCGCCTCGGCGGCGAGGTCTTCGCTCGATTGCAGGCCACCCTCGCGGGTCGGCTTCGCGGGGGCGGCATCACCTGTCGCCGGCACAGCGGTACGCGGCAGTGTCGCCGGCACGGTCGCGCCGTTCCGCGGTGCGGCAGCAGCGATCACCGGCTTTTGCCCGGCGTGGGGATAAAAATAGCGTAGGCCGAGGTCCCAGCCGATCAGGATGACCCCCATCAGGACCACCGCCCAGATCATATTGCGCTGATTTTCCACTCTGCCTCACGTCATTTGTTGGTGGTCTCGGCCGTCGGATGCGACCCGCACCCAAACCGCCTGTACCCTGTCAGGGAACCGGGTCGTATCCGCTGCCCCCCCAAGGGTGGCAGCGCAATAGCCGCTTCAGCGTCAACCAACTACCCCTAAACGCACCGTGGCGTTGCAGCGCCTCGATCGCATAGGCGGAACAGCTTGGCGCATAGCGGCAACTGGGTGGCATGACCGCCGATGGGCCGATCTGCCAGGCCCGGACCAGCACGATCAGCAGACGTTTCACCGGCGTTTGCCGTCCGGGCGGGGGCGTCTCGGCGGATCACCCTTGCCGGCGGCGGCACGCGCCAGCGCGGCGTGGAGTTCGGTGCGCAACAAGGCGAAATCGCGTTCGATGCCGCCTTCGCGGCCGATCAGCACATGGTCGGCACCGGCAATTCCGCAGGACGGCAGGATATCGCGCAAGAGCGCGCGAAACCGTCGCTTCATGCGGTTTCGGCACACCGCGTTGCCGATCTTTTTGGTGACGGTCACGCCAAAGCGGACATGATCGGGCGCCTGCACGCCAGGGCGCACCAAAAGCACAAATCCGGGCCTCGCGACCCGGATTGCGTGGTTGGCAGCAACGAAATCGGCCCGCTGGCGAATCACGCCAAGTCGCAAGACCTTGCACGTTGCGGCGGGAGAATCGTCCCCCACAGCCGCGCGCTCGTTATCTGTCAGGATCAGGCCGACAGTTTCTTGCGGCCGCGGGCGCGGCGGGCACGCAGGATGTTGCGACCACCGACAGTCGCCGTGCGGGCGCGAAAGCCGTGACGACGGGCGCGAACGAGAAGGCTGGGCTGAAAGGTGCGCTTCATGGGAATGCTCTTTTTGGGTTCGAATGGACGGCACGAACCGGCAACATGACACGGACGAATCCGCAAATGCGACCGGCTTGCGCTCGGGAATCAGGCGATGGCGGATACGCAAAGAGGGCGCTTGCGTCAAGGTCACTGTCCAAAGGGCTGCGCGACCCAAAAAAAGCCCGACCGTTGCCGGCCGGGCTGATAAGTTTGGGAGAGGATGCCTGAAAGGCAGTATCTATATGCGGCGCACCTGGAAATTGTGCAAGTGCGAAACGAGCCCCGTGGAATGCAATTTCTGCAACTGTCGCAAAATCGGCGGAAAACCGTCGGCGAACGATTGCCGGAGCGCCATTTTACCTCACGAAGGCTTCACAAAGCGAAATGCAAAGCGATCGGTGTGGCCGCGCACGGTCGGATCGAACACCACGACGGTGTGCGGGTCGTCATCGCGGTGCAGCATCGCGCTCTCGCCATCGAGCACGAACCCGGCTTTGGCAAAGTCGGCCTTGACCCGCGCCGGATCGATGCGGTGGAACCTGTCGGCGGTTTCACGTGGGTCCCCGCCTGCCGCGACGTGGTCGACCACGATCACCCGCCCACCCGGACGCAACGCCGCGAACCAATTGCGCAGCACCGCATCGACGTCGCGCGTCGGGTAATGGTACTTGGCCGAGGTCCAGTACAGATCATGGTATTCGAGGTGGGCAAAAATGGCATCCAGGCTGCCGGGCGCCAGCGTCTGCGCCTCTCCCGGCACGAAATACGCGCGGATGTTGGGGTGGCGCGCCAGCACGGGGGCCCATTTCGTCGCGTTGTAATTGGCGGCAATCCCGACCGCATAGACCGTGCCCTTTGGCCCGACCGCATCGGCCAGCAATTCGCTGTAATAGCCGGTGCCCGGTCCCCAGTCGGCCACCACATCGCCGCGATGCAGCTTGGCGAAGGCCAGCACCGCATCCGGCTTGCGCCCGTCATCGAGCGCGCGGCTGTCGGCATCGCGCCCCGGATCGGCAATCGCGGCGGCGATCTGCGCGGACGATACCGGAGCATGGTCGTCGGCAGACGGCCGCGCCACGAGAGCGACCGGTGCCAGCGCGATCAGCGCAGCGAGCGTGAATGATTGGACAAGACGGCTGGATGGCATGGCGAAAGTCCCCGATGGCCGGAAAGGCCGGGAAACACTCGCGGCCCCGGCCAGGCCCGTCAATCGCGAATCCGTCAACTATGCGCGAGCAGCAGCGGTATGACCGAACGATCGAGCAGCGCGCGCGACACACCGCCGAGCAACAGTTCGCGCAGCCGGCTTTTGCCGAACAGGCCCATCACGATCAACCCGGCCGCATGGTCTTTGGCAAAGGCCTCGATCGTCGCCGAAATCGAATCGACGCGTTCGGCGTCGTGACATTCGGCATGGATGTCGTGGCGCGACAGATAGGTTGCCGCCTCGATCGCCGGGAAATCGGCGGGGATATCATTGCCCTTTTCGCGCACGGTCAGCAAATGGACCGCGCTTGCCAGCCGCAACAGCGGCACTGCCGCGCGCAGCGCCGTCGCGCTTTCGTGGCCGCCGTCCCAGGCCACCACCACCGGTTGGTCAAAGGCGAGCAGCGGCACCCCCTTGGGCACGGCGAGCACCGGCACGTGTACGCCCAGGCCGATTTCTTCGAGCGTGACATCTTCGAGACTGGTGACCACCACATCGGTAAACCGCGACGCGCTGGCGACGCCCTCGATCCGCCCTTCGTCGACCACCACCACGTCATAGGGCACGTCCTGCGGTGCCAGCCGGGCATCGAGATCGGTGGCCAGCCGTTCATCCTCGCCGCGCACCTGGTTGATCGCCTCGGCCGACAGTGCGGCGCCGCCGAACGGTTCCCACAGCGCCAGTTCGGCAAATGGCGTGGCGATCTGGAACGTGACGTGCCCGTTCAACACCCGGGCAAGCGCGAGCGCGGTTTCGACCCGGTCGTCCAGCGTCTCGGAGTTGTCGACGGGGCAAAGAATGGAGCGCATTGGGGGGAACCTCCTGCTTGGTATCAGTTGACGATCTGCGCCGCGCGGCCTGAGTCGACCGTGATCCACGTCAATTGGTGGATGATTGAACCCCTTGCCCGGATTAAGCGAGCCATTAAGAACGTACCTGGCCATCAAGACATTGAACGACAAGGAGAGGGCGATGGTTGCATCACGCCGGTTCGAGGCAGTGATTTTCGACTTCGGTGGGGTCATCACGACATCGCCGTTCGAAGCGTTCAACCGGTTGGAGGCGGCGCGGGGTCTGCCGCACGACTTCATCCGCCGGGTCAACGCCACCAATCCCGACAGCAACGCCTGGGCGCGCTTTGAACGCGCCGAAATCGATGGCGCACGATTCGACACGCTATTTGCTGCCGAAGCGTCGGCGCTGGGCCACGCGCTCGACGGCGCTTCGGTGCTGGCGGTGCTGGCAGGTGCGGTGCGACCGGCAATGGTCCGCGCACTCGATCAACTGGCCGCCGCCGGCTATCGCCGGGCCTGCATCACCAACAACGTGCCGACCGGGCACGGCGCCGGGATGGCGCGCAGCGGTGATCACGCCGACGCGATCGAGGCCATCTTTGCCCGGTTCGAGCATGTCATCGAAAGCTCCAAAGTCGCGCTGCGCAAGCCCGACCCGCGGATCTATGCGCTGATGTGCGATCGTCTGGGCGTCGCGCCGCAGGTGTGCGTCTATCTCGACGACCTGGGGATCAACTGCAAACCAGCCGCGGCAATGGGCATGCACGCAATCAAGGTGACCGGCGGCGAACAGGCATTGGCCGATTTGTCCGCCGTGCTCGGGCTGACTCTGGGTTAGGGTCTTTCCGACTTAGATTGAGGCGCCGTGACGGAGCCGATTTTGGCCCAGTGCAAGGAGAGAGGGCGCAGGAATATGTCAATATTTCAAGACCGATCGACGCCGCAATGGGCCAAAAGCGGCCCGCCCCGAAGGGGTTGCCCTGAGA
>Ga0116227_10007472_pt1 | contig 21267 bp, 15 predicted proteins | sample S1TSphgellanicum_FD_89693 | JGI IMG/M metagenome (GOLD analysis project Ga0116227, IMG submission 89693) | Host-associated microbial communities from peat moss isolated from Minnesota, USA - S1T2_Fb - Sphagnum magellanicum MG | ecosystem: Host-associated > Plants > Peat moss > Unclassified...
ATACCAAAAACTTTCCAAAAAGTGACTGCTGATAACTTCCCTCAGTGGGTGTTCTCTGGAGCAAAAGTTGCCGAGCTCCGTCACACACAGTCCGGACCGGACCCGGCCCGGCACCCCGTTCTTCACGTCGGCTATCCCAGGTCTCCGTTCCGCGCTAGAATGTCGTAACCTAATTTCCTCCAATAGCTTTGCCCACAGACTGGGAACAGGAAATTCCGCCCTCCGATTAGCGTTGGGCCCGGTCGGCCTGAAACCCGAGCTCCGTCAGGGACGTAGTGAATTTATATATAAGATTGACATCCCAACCCAACAACCCTGGCTTTTCCCATCCTGTGAGTACTTCACCCTGAAAGAATTTGTAAAAAGAAAACTTGAGATCCCAAACATCCCATTAAAGAATTATTCAAATGACCCAGGTCTGCACACAGATCTCCCAATTCCCTTGGGAGCTCCCATGTTAGCAGGTACTCTATCCCATCCAAATGAAACACATTGTATTTCCCGCAGAAGATCCAAAATAAATTTCTTCCGCGCACTAAATTGCCACACAAACTGCTCACAAAACCTCTACAGAGTTTCATCCTTTTCCTCAATTAGTCCCTAATGTTCTAAGAACTAAACACAGAACTAAACACATTGCTTCTCTTCTGAAGATTATAGGGCAGCAGAGTTTTACTCTTCAGAAAAGAAGACTTCACAATGTGGTCGAGCATTGTTCCCTAACCAACAAAAGCACAAAACTACTCCAAAAACAACAGCAAGCACAGAAAACTTAGCTTCCTCTTTGTCAACTTTAGACCTCCCCCACTAAGCCCACTCCTTGTAAAACCATCCTCCTTCATATATGCACAACTCCTCATCCTTCCGTAATCCAAAGTGCCAATCAGAGTCACATTCCCATTAGTCTTCATGAAGAACAAAAGCCAACATAGATGAGCTTGCAAGCTCACACCCTAAGTCAGGAGGAACAAAACATGCACCTTCTTTTTCTTCTTTGAGTGCAATCCTGCACACATAAAACACACAAAACAAAACCACACTATTCCGAGCACCATATTGCGTGGTCATGAAAGCTACTAGTTTCCATCAATGGTTGTTTAAGGGCAATACATGGGCAACCTTTTTTCACTTTAGTGTTCCTTTTAGGTCACACCCCAGTGTGTATTCAAATTTCACATCCTCGCCTAAAATCCACTTATCTTAATCAGCAACCATGCAAAAGATGAAATCCAAGGCTCATTATTGAGTATGGATTTTGCAAAATGAAATTCAATTTTGTGGTTTCAAAAGTTTGGCAAATTTTATCACAATTTAAGCAATTTTTTTTTACTTCAAAATTTTAAACAATTCCAAATTTTTCCAAGTTTTTTGTTCACCACAGTGTGAAATTTTTTCCCCACAAAACATTGATTTTGCATTTCTTAACAATTGAAAGTAACCTTACCAGTCAGTCACCAAGTGGAATTCCAAATAGTGCATAAAAAATCGGGCAACATTTAGAAGTACATATCTTATGTTTGGACAAGGATTTCTTTTTGGGTTATTTTTGCTAGATTTTCATTTGAAAAATATATGATTTCAACCTCAACTAAGGGTTTTATATGCAAAAAATGAGTTAGAGGGAAAAGGATTCCAAATTGTCAGATTTTTAGAAGAAGTTCCAATAGGTAGCCAAGAATGAATATACAAGTATCCTTACATTTTTTTTTGACTTTCATATTTGGTTTATAGCCAAATTTGATTAACTTTTCTTCTAGATGATACCCATTTCAACTACATCACAATTTTTTTTAAAAACCAAAAAAACACAAACACACACACACACACACAGAGTTTATGGCACTCTTGTGGTTGTCATTGATAGTGTTTAAAAATTACAAATGTAAATTGATGGGTGACATGAAAATTGCATTTCATGATTTGATTGGTCCAAAAAACATATATATTTGTGGCACATGTTTCTTCTCTAAATTGAACGGTAAAATGTGGCATTGACAAGCTAAATTGCAATTTGTTAAATGTGATTCCTTGTTGGTATGATCGTCTCATTCCAAACATTGCTCTTTAAAAGATGTTGTTCAAAAGATTGGTTTGAAAAGTCCTTGGGTTGTGATGTTGCAGCAATAATAGACATTGTGATACGTCATAATGTTTTAAAAATGCCATTCCATGGACTCATTGACACCTCTATGTTAATCTTAGTTTATTTGATAGAAACATCACATCATGGATGGGTTCATTGCAAGTTTGTGAAAATATGCTCAACCACAAATGCATCCGATAGAAGAGAAAGTAGATGGCTTGGGTCTTTAAAATTTTGTTTATGGTTATGTGAATGTCTTGGAATCCAATGTTTTGGGGTAGGAGGTAATACAGGTTCTAGTGTTTGTGGAGATAAGTAATATGTTTTTTGAAGCAAAACAAAATCTTTTGTTTTTGGTCTTGGAGGTTCACGCTTACTACTATTTTTCAAGGATTCTTTCAACCATTGGCCAATTAACATTTGAAAAAAATCACACAACTTTTGGCAACATATCAAAAATGACAACAAAGATAGTAGAGTAGCTTGCCATTTTATGTTAAGTCCTCAACTTCCCCAAAACTCCGCACATCTCCTCCTCATGAACTCTTTAATGGCCAAAAAGCTCCAAGTGTTTCTAGATGCAAGAAAGAATAAACACCTTAAATTTGTGAAAGGAAAACTAACAAAAGAAAAGAAGTGGAAAAAGAAGCAAAAAAAGAATTGGTTATAAGAGAAAAAAATTGCAAAAAAAATAGTGAAATGCAAGGGGAAGTATAGGTTTTGGCTTGCACACACATGTAATAAACACAGTGTGAACTCAATTCATGCGGAGTTGAGGAGCATTTTTGAGTTTGATGCCCCATTGGGCCATTTTGTATGGTGTTTGTGCCACCTCCTTGATCTTGTCTTGTGAATGTGGCAAACACAAATTCCTTATGTCATGTTTACCAAACTTTACAAATAATTTTATTATTTTCAAGGTGCTTCCAATTTTCCATTTGATATTGTGCATCAACAACTACTAATATTTTTAGATCAATTTTGTGATATATAAAAAAGTAAGCATCATTCATATGAAAATTTAGCCAAATTTAAACATCATTTAATATTTTTGGCTACCTATTAAAATCAAATACACAAATATGCCAATTGGAAACTCTTAAAATCATTTTTTTGCATTTTTTATTTTGTATTTTTCTAGGAAACAAACCATTGGTTCATACTTGAATAACCACCTTGATTGAAAACACATCATAAACATTGAACTTTTACAAGATTCTTACTAAATGAAAAATAATTTAGATACTTGAAGTCCTAATGATTTTCTTTTTCAATTTTGTGATGTAACAAAACTAGTGATCATCCCCAAGAAGATTTAGCCAATTTTGGCTATAAACCAAACATGAAAATAGGAAATTTTTTAAATCCTTTTACATTTTGGCTACCTATTGGACTTGTTGTAGAAATTTGGTTTTCCTTCCTTAAAGTTTTTCAAATCAAGCAAATTAAAGCCAATTTTTTGCAAGAATATTTTGTATTTGTTCATTTTTCAAATAAAAAAAATGTAAGCATTTGTCAAAACCAAAATACTAATCATGATTATATCATCCTCTAAAGTTGACCATCAACATTTTAATAATGATAAATGAATGTTTGAAGGCATTGGATCTTACCTTCATTTAGCCTTCTACTATGAGGCATACATGGGCATCCTTGTCCTTGGGAGGTAATGCTAGGAATGCCACACCTTGATTTTCTTGGACCCATCAAACTTTGAAAAATCATAGGAAACACTTAAATGAACATTTTCATAATTTTTTTTGGAATACATTTATCAGGTTACATAGATTTTGAAATCTCAATAATATAAAAAATATTGTGTATTTTGATGTTTCTAATCATTGCATTTAGAAACAATTTCAGGAACGTAATGCTTGTTTTTTCTTTCAATTTTTTGGTTAGGAACACAAACTTGGAAAATGATTTACGATTTTTTTATTAATTTTTTTCCTAAAGTAATTTGGAAGTCATTTATTTTTAGGTTTTTATTTGACAATTAATTGATTAAATTCGATCTAGTTATGAATTTCCAAAGTTGAAGCTATCGATTTTTTAAGGGGCCATTTTAATTAAGAATATAAAAATTTAAAATTTTCCAATTTTTTAAATTCCCAAATAAACTTCAAGCCATGTATTAAAGCATGCAATTGATAAATAGGAAAAAATAATAATTTATAATTTTGAAAACATTTAACGAAAAGGGCCCAAAAAAATGATTTGGTTGTTTTTGGTTCCTTAACCATTCCTTGAGGTGGTTCCTAATGGTACCACCCAAGGGTGGGTTCGCCCACATTGAGTTTGATGCCAAACATTTCATGTCTAACCTTTTCATTAATAAGTGGCCTTGATAGTGCAGTTTGGATGAAGTATATAATTCAAATAGTGTGAAAATGGTTTGGACCAATATGGGGTGGGTATTTGATTTTAAAAATAATAGTCGATTTTGGGTTGATGTAGAAAAAATTAATTAATTAAATTTGGGTTTTTTATTTTAATTTTTTCTATAAACTCACTTAGGTTTAAGTTTTTGAAACTAATGGTTGGGTGGGTATGAGGCAAAGGTGTATTATAAGGTTCATTAACAAATTCATTATCAAACCATGACTTGGTTATTTGACATTTAAGAAAACCTTTAGTTCCTAAACTCCAAGCCACAAAAATATTATAGGTAAAATGAATTATTTTACAACTTTTATTATATAATTACATATAAACCAAAAAAACCAACTTGAATAGTGAAGCAACAAAATGAATTGTTTTTATCGATTTTGTGAGGTTTTGGTCACTAGTTTGGTTCATGACAAAAATTCACTAATTTGTGTTTCAAAATTTATTGTAGAAGAAAAAAATTGAAAGATGGCATTTGGGGATACATTTGTTTATTTTTTGCTTAGTTCACAATTGAATGGTGCTCTTGAGCAAAAACTTACATCTTTTTTATTTTTTAAAAATAAGGTAGCATAGTCTTGCTCAACTTGTTTTTTCATGGTTGTTATGCCATTAGACTTACAACAAGCAATTAGGTCTTTCCATCATTAGGTGTGCAAGGCCAAAACTTGGACTGACAATGTCATTATGGCAAATAATACACCTCATGATCTAATTATGAAACAAATCCATTGATTAATTATTATTTACTTTTTAAAAAGCCCATGTGGCTGAATTATGGCCACATGGTTTTTAAGCAACCTTTTGTATTCACATGTTTTCCAAGTGCATCTCAAATATGTATGGCTCATCAATAGTAGTGGGGAGTTAGCAATAAGGGGCAATTTCATTAACAAAAGCCACATTAAATGTAATGTGTGCTTAGTTTTTCACATTTAAAGCGGTAATTTAATTTGGTGTTGAAAGTATAAGAAAGTTCATAATATATCATTGGAACATGTGAAATAATCTTTAAAATATTTGATGAATAAAAAGTTTTCAAAAAATTCATTAAACACTATAATGTGTATTTTTTAGCACTATAAATATTTATAAATAAAATTTAAAACTTCTAAATTTTACATATATCTTGAAATCTTTTACATAAACCTTGACATAATAATATTTTTAAAAACTTAAAGATTTTTTAAAAAAAAATTGAAGATTTTTTTGAAGAATTTCTTAAGAATATTTCTCCAAAAGTAATCACCTAAGCATGCGGGTGTGGCTCATGTTATCCTGTTTGCACCCAATGGTCAACTCCCCACCTTGTTTCCGCTACTCCATATTGTCAACATGTAAATACTATCACATCTTGCAAAAACTACTTGAGGGATTAGAACTAACATCACGAGGAATCATGATAGGAAATGAAGAAGAGATGGGTTCTTTTATCTCCAAATAATAGCCACAAGATGAATTGAAGTAAAACAATAAACAACCAACTAAATGCAAATGTTGGATTGTGAAATGGTGAGAAGGAAAAAAATATTTATCGAGGTGAAAAATTTAAATGATAGAGGTTAAGGTTTAAGGATTAAGAGAGGTGACAAAACATAGAACATGAAAGAAGTCCTCCTTTCACCTAGAAGTTTTTCTTCCACCCATGTTGCATCAATGTGCTTCAAAGTATAAGCAATGAGGCGAGTCTTAGCAATCAAGGTTTCATTGATCAATAAAAGGCAACATATAAGCTTAGGCCATGGCAAAATGACGAAATTGTTTTAACACCCTTAGCACAAAGTGAAATCCAACAAACATAATTACACTTAGTGTTTGGCAAAAGAAAACAAACACAAAGTTTGGTGAGAACCAACAAAACAAAAACACAAAGCTTACTTAGAAACTATGACAAAACAATCATCAAAGTGGGTTGGCAAAAGGAAATCAACACATAAGAAGTGACAAAATTTGAAAGCCTTAAATCCTAAGCCCACCACTCACACACATTCTTGAAAATGGAAAAGAAAAAACAATTGGATAGTGGAAAGCCATTTAACTTCATCTATTTCATTGACAAATACATGTTGCATGTTGAAATCTTGATCATTACCACCAAAACGCTTGATTCTGCACTTGTAACCAATAGCTTGCATTAATGTGTGTAATCATTGGCATATTGAAAGGAAACACAAAAAACAAGAAAACAACATTACAAATGATAGACTCATAGAGACTAAAGATGTTACAAATGGCAAAAACACAATGGGAAGGAAAATGACATTTAACCTTAAACAACAATAAGCTTTAACCCCAATTCAAATTTCCTTTAGGTTTTAGAGAGGTTATATACCCGAATTTCAAGTTGATGCCCTTTGCTAGATTTCCCCGTTCTAGGTTAGGTTGAATTAGACGTATTTAAATATCTAATAGTGGGGAATATGAGGTGGGGGCAAGTACTAGAATTTTTTAATAATCAAAGTATGAGGTGGGTTTGATTTTTAAGAAAATAACCTTTAACAATTATATATATATATATATATATATATATAAAATTGTTCACATATCTAATGGGTATTTATTGATTGCTCAATCAAAGCAAGTTTTGGTTTTGGTCCAATTCTAAATAACTTGGTTTGAAATTCGTGGTTAACTTCTAGTTAACATTTAATTTCAAACCTTTTTGCCCAAATTTTTTTAAGAAAATTTTTTGGTTCCAATTCTAGTTCCAAAACCAAGTTTAGTTCAAGTTTTAAAATTAAATTGAATTCTAAACTTGGTTTTAATTTGGTTTTTAAAAATCAGAATCAAAACCCACAATTTTAACTAGCCAACACACATTAAGCTTGGGAAAGGTGATGATCTGCCTAACACTTTTGATTCACCGCCAATACACAAACGAAATGAACAAGATTTGAATGATGACACCAATCCAGAAAAGATTTCTTACGTGTTACATTTAACATCAACCAAATTGATCTCATGACATTTAATTTATTTTCTCCAAATATCCAAGTATAAACATTTAACAAACTTTGTGAGGTGAAAAAAAAAGGTAAGAAATGTCATTTTAATGAACTAGTATCTTTAACATTTGAATGTTTATAGGTTCATAGGAAAACATGGCAACATTGAAAACCACAAACATTGGCAAGAATATTCAGCCTAGGTGGCTTATGTAGGCTATATTTCCTAGGTGCCTACCTAGCTCCTTAACTTAGATTTTCAGCTTAACCTAGAGGTAATGACATTTTTCAACAACTCATAGGATGAAAATAATGATATATATATATATATATATATATATAATCAGCATTTTATCTAAATAATCATATAACTTATACATATATAATTTACAATTTGATGTCTTTCATTATTATGTCATGGTATGCACAAATGCAGTTGTAACATTATGTGACTACCGGTTTGATTACCATGCCATGTGGTGTCTTTTACAACTAGTTGTCTTATGGCATTTGTTCAAGGCAACTATAGGCATTTTTAATTGCATATGTCCATTTCAACTAAAATGTCAAGTGAAAAATTGGTGGTTAATTTCCAAATTTCTTTTACTATTTGTAAAGGAGAATAGCCACCTACATCACTTGACTAGAATAAAGAAAAAAATTAGGGTCATATTTCCATTCAACTATACAACATAGATTATTTTATTTTTCTAGAAATAGGTTTTTTGGTTTCACAATTGTATTTGTTCATCCAAGCATTCCAATTTGCATACCATCAAGAGACAAAATACATGATGTTTAGTTCTTGCCATGGTTGGTTCATGCCTTGTTTAAGGATGAAGTATAAAGGTTGGGACCATATTTCATTTTCATAATTTAAATGAAAATGAGAAAAAAAACATAGGGCAAGCTTTTAAATATTTCTTAATCTATCAATAGATGATTTGATTATATCACATTCTTTTAATTCCAAATATTTGTGTTTGCACTTAATCATAGTTTCCCATGTTTAACAATGATTGTTGTGCTTGTTGTAAGGAATCCCCCAAATAAATGCATATGTTATAAATCAACTTTTGGGATGAGCAAGTTTGCTTAAGGAATATGTACAAGATTTATGACATATACTTTGAAAGAAAAAAAATGAAATATAATGAAAAAAAGTTGAGGAAACAAGAATGTGTTGGACAAGGACAAAATTGATGATTAAGGAGTCAAGGAAATTCACACCTCCAATGGGCAAAGGTAAATGGGCACATGTACTTAATTGGTAATGGTAGTAATAATACACTAAACTTAAGTTCTACTTATATTTCAAATTCCATATACAACATGCATTAATTTTTTCTATAAGCCCATTTATATCAATAGAATGATGAAATTGGAACATCAAACATCATATAAACAAGGATTCACTTGGAGAGTTAATATGGTTAATTTGAATGGCAATTACAATGCCTATTGAGAAAAAGGTGGATGTGTTTATTTATGTGACAACCACCATTTTTTTATGGTTTAAGGTTACAATTTCACATATCATGATTTACATCTAAGCCACCTTTTGGGCTGAAATTTACATCCATAGTCACACTCTTGCCCCAAACTCAATGGTGGGATACAAGGTGTTTTAAAAATTATAATGCTACCCACTACAAAAAAGTTCTTTGTGAAAAAAACCTCTTGTTTCAAATAATTGACCCCTACACCCACAACATCCCACATAATGAAGATTTGCCCAAAGTCTTTCCCAATCTTTTCACCCTATCACTATATGGTGTTTTACAACTATTGTGATAGAGTTCACCATCACTTGGTAGCCATAGGTGTTGAGTTCCCACTCAAACATTTGATTTTTCTTGAAGTTTCTATTAGTAAACCCAATGGCAACACAATCACCATAACCAAAATCCTTGCTGATGGTGATTTCAAAATAGTAAAACAATGTTTCATGATGGCACATTGTTGTCCAATTCTCTTGAATAACATCCTCATGCTTGCCACTCCTTTCATCCTTCATATGTTTAACACGTTTTCAAAACAATTTCATTTGAGTGATCACCAAAAGCTTGCTACTAGTCTTGATGTTAAACCATGTGTTTAATGTTTCTTCTTCCATTGAAGGATCAAAATGGTTTTTCATTTTTTCCTTCTCATTGTGTCCATCATTAGTTTCTATATATGTTCCTTTTATTATTTAGATATGATTTTGACCACTATTTCTTTCAACTTAACTAGTAATTTGAATATCATCAAACTACAAACGATCAACCCTATTGTTACACTTGTTTTCTTCCATGCACAAAATTTTGATGTGGATTTCATGGTCACTTGCATTTGGCACTTGGAAAGGGTATTTTATACATCTCCAAGATTTTCATATTGAAAGCCTTTGATTCCTTTGTGATTTGTTTGACACATGTATGAATGTTTTACTATGAATATATTCCTATGCCAAAATGTGGCATCCATGACTTGAACATATATGACAAGTGTCCCAATCTAGTCATATAATAATATATGTTTTGCAACTATGCCATTTTTATGATTATAGTCATTTAATGACTACATGACTCTACATGACTATAATAATATTTTAAAAATTAGTATGTGTGAAATTGACCTTGTTTGACTAGTTTTTCAAACTTAAAAAACCTTGATGGGGGGTTCATATTTGCAAATTGAAATTTCTTTTTCACCTTCAAAAAATAATGCATTAATATTATTATTTTCATTTGGATGCAATTGGGTTTACAATGTATTCAAAATTCTTATATAAAATTTGATGTAAAATTAAGTCCACAAAATTGAACCTAGCTTGGATCTAATGGTACATGGTATTATTTTTAAAATAAATATTACATAAACTTCTACAACATATTAATGTTTATGAAGCTTGTTATTATACATGTTATGGCTTGTTAAAAAAAATCTTTCTTTCAATATTGTGGTTTTGAAACATTGGCAAAACTTTCCAATATTTTTGGATTTTCTTTTTTAATTCACACATAAAAAATGAAAATTTTGAACTTGTTTCAATTTTATTTGAACCACAATATGAATATTCACCTTGAAAACATTCAAGTTGGGTCTCTTGCTCAAGGCTTATTTTGATGAATATCCTCCTTGAACTTTTTGACTTTAAATAATGATATATAGTCCTATTAATTATATCTAAAGAAACCCAAATGTCCCAAAATTCCATTATTTTGCAAGTTTCCATGTAATGGGTAGTAAAAAATATGGAATTTGATCCAAATTTACTTATTTACTAGAATTTTATATTTATTAATTTATCCAAAAACATTTCATAGAAATTGGATTTTATTAATACTTTGAATTTAATTTAATTTAATTTAATGAATTAAATCAAACCTTAAAAAATAATATGAAAATTTACTATTCATAATAAAATATAATACAAATTATGACATTAAAAAAAACATGTATATAAATTAATAATTGTGGAATTTTAAATATTATTATTTTCACATATTGTATCTCCAGTAAATTAAAATTTTAATTTCAAACTACATTTAAATGAATAAATACAAAAATTACAAAACAACATTTTTATAACTTGGATTGATTCATTATATGTTTAAAAGGCACAAAAGTCTATTCTTTAATTTTATTTATTTATTTTAAATTCCAAAAAGAATTGCATATTGATCTTATATAGGTTTATTTATTAAAGGTTTAATGAAAAGGAAAATGAAAATTCTTTGAGACATCATTTTTGTTCACATGTATGAAATAGTGAAGATTCAATGCATTTTTAATAAATTACTTGATTTGTTCTCATTTCCAATGAATGAGTTGAATGAATTGGATTTGAATGATGAGACCATTCTAGCCAAGATTTCCCATGTGCTACATTTAACATCAAACTTTTTTATATATGAAACTAAATAGATCTCAAGAAATTTGACTTGCTTTTTCCACATATCCAAATACAGACACTTGACAAACTTTGCAAGGGGAAGAAAAGGGTGAGATGTGTCATTTCAATGGACTAGTATCTTCAACAATTTAATGTTTGTGGCTTCATAGGAAGACATGGCACCATAGAAGGAAGCAAGCTTTTGGCTAGAAGGCCTTTTGAGTGGAGATGAAGTTGCAACACATGAAGTCTTTTCATATTCTAGTGATATTTACCTAGATTGACAAGTACTCACTATTTCTTAATTCTTTGTTGACCTATTTGTTTACTAGATCTATTTGTGTGTGTGTGTGTGTGCCTTTAAACACAATAAAAGAAATTAACATAACATAACAATTTGCTTTTGCAAGGGCCTTAAACCAAACTAGGTGGGTAGTTAAAAAGTAACAAACTGTTTGTCTGCTACTTTTACGAAATGCTTCTTTGGTAGGAAGAATACTTCTCCTGGTCATTATTAATCTCTTTATATCACCTCAAGTCAAGCTTTAATTTGCATCTTACCCACTGTCACAATTCCCATGTGGCATGGAGTTTATAGTTGAGGGGCAAGTGTATCTCAATTTTCTATAATTCATGGTCATATGGTTGGATAAGGAGCTACCTATACACAACATGTTTCCATGGCCATCATGCAAATCTTATGTTTGTGGACTATAAAAGATAGTGCATTAATGTATTATTAATACATACTGTAGTTAACTTATTTTTCTTGTTGAGCTTAGTTTTATTTGAAAGACAAATGTTCTACACATCCAAAAGGATCCACTTCATCCTCAGAGATTGAGTTTTTGGTAGTTTTCATATTAGAGTGGCGCCTTTTCCTGGCCTTCGCACACTCTAGGATAGTCAAGATAGTTATGGCGTTGAATTGCAATATGGCCTTTCATAGGAGTTGAAGAAGCTTATTTGAGAAATGCAACAATTGAAGGACATGGAGTCAACTTTTGAAGAATCCCATTTTGAAAATGGAGGTAATGAAACCATAAGGTCACCAAAGCTCCCAAGTAGCCCACCTAGTAGGTGACAAAAGACATTCTATAAATTTCTACTTAAGTTAGCTAGAGGAGTGCTACAAAGTAATTCCTCTAAATTCAAAATTTGATTCACACCTACTTCTTATACTCTCTTGGTCTTTCTCTGGTGACTTTGGTATTTGAACTTGCATGAAAAATGCTTAGTAAAACTATCCTAACTAATCCTTGAAGGTCACCAAATGCTTATTGCATTTATGAACTTTCATTTGAGGAGGTCATTGTGAAATTTCTCACAAGTGCAATTCTTGTCACGAAAGGTCTTATTGTTTTAAGTTTTAGTTACTCAAGTTCCATATAGAACAAGGTTTAATTTTTTTTGGAAGACCATTTGTATCAACATGAATGGTGACACTTGTCATATCAAACATCATATAAACAAGGATTCACTTAGAGTAGTTTAATATGGTTAACATGAACAACAATTACAATCCCTATCAAAATAAAGGTGGAAGGGTTTATTTATGTCACAACCACCATTTATTGGAATTTAATGTTGCATATCACAATTTAAATTTGGGCAACTTTTGGGCTGAAATTTACATCCATGGTCACATTCTTGCTTCAAAACCCAATGCTGGGATACAAGGTGTTTTCCAAATTACAAGGGATGCAACCCACTAAAACATCATTCTTGGTAAAAAAAACTTTTCGTTTCAAATAATGAACCCTTGCACCCACAATGTCCCCTTTGATGAAAGGTCATTTAAAGCTTTTCCCAACCTTTCCATTGCTACTTTACCATTATAAGGTGAACCACCACCATTGTGATAGAGGTCACCATCATTATTATGGTAGGGAGTTCGTTCTTTTTGAAGTTTTCATCAGTAAACCCAATGGCAACACCACTATAATCCTTAATGGAAATGTCAAAATAGTCAGACAATGTTTCATTATGGCATGTTATTGGTGGATTCCCTTGAATAACACCCCCTATGCTTCCCATTCCTTTCATTCATCATATGTTTGAAAGCTTGCCAAGACAATTTCATTGGGGTGATCACCAAAAGCTTATTACTAGTCTTGATGTTAAGCCATCTATGTGGCATTTCTTTTTCGATTGCATCATATTTGTTCATTTTTCCTTGCATAAATTTTACACATTGTAACCACAATGCCCACAAACATTTATCCTTGGGTGGTAGTCCTTAATGTTATCATCTCCAACATTCTCTTCTTGTTTTTCCCATCTCATTTTGTCCATCATTATTTTCTATATGTTCTTTTTTTTTTATTTAGTTATAACTTTGACCATTATTTTCATTGGAAGAAATTTGGAAATAAATGGCTACAACTTTAATTGCAAAAGACAAAATTTTAGTCGTAATAGACACATGTGATTACAAACCCTATACTTGCTTTGGACAAGTGGCAAAAGATGACTAGTTGCAAAAAACTCCATGTGGCATATAAAGTCCCCCATTACTTGTGACTACAAGGATTTTTCATCCAATGACTAATTGTAGGACTGTGCAATTATAGATACGACTACATAAAATATTGGGCAATTTTTTTCAAATAATTAAATTTAAATGATTTAATATATTTTTAAATCACATATATTAAGTACATTATTTATTTTTATATAAATAATAAAATAAAATAATTGATATTATTAATAATTTGATAAAATTTCAGCCTATGAGTTGTTGACATGTGTCATTACTTAAGCTAGGCTAAAAAATTAATTTAAATAGCTAGGTAGGCACCTAGGTTAAGTAGCCTAATTATGTAAGGTACATACAGTCAACATATCATTGTTGACCACAATTACGTAATTTGTGAGGTTTGATACTTAGACCCCAAGGATGGATATCAATTCCTCTACAATCAAACCACCCCACCTGATGTGCAAATATAGTGGAATGCATTCTATTTAACCCATACTTGATTTTAAACATTGCCCAAACATCAATATCAATATTTCATATTTGATTGATATTTGTCCAAATGGAAATTTTTAAAGTTGATTCTTAAAGTACATACATGATTAAATATGTTTTTCTTCCAAAAATGTACATTAATTGGAATAAATGTTTTCAAAACTTTGTAAAATTGAATTGCATTTTGATGATGATTTGTTAGAATTTTTTTTCAAGCACATGATTTATAAATTAAAAATATTTTACGACTAATATTTAATAATAAATAAATAATTTATCTCCCACATATTAATGCTTCATTTCATAAAAAATTATACAATGTGATTATAATATATCATATTTTAATTAACTCATATATAATTTATATCAATGGATAATATATCTATCACATTTCAAAAAAAATAAAGAAAAAATGAGTTATAATATTTATGATGTATAGTATTTTCTATGTTTTAGATTTTAATCTAAATCACATTTATTAATGTTAGATAATTAATGAGTTTATGGAATTTTAAGTTTTATATTTTTACAAATATAATATATAAAGTTATGGTAAAAGTCTTATGATCAAATACATGATATATTTTTTAAACATTTTAAACCTCTATTTGATTAAAATATATATCATATTTGATTATGATTATAATAAGTTGTAATTTTACCAATAAAAGTTAATTTACATGTATAATATATAATTAAATAATCATCATATATAATATTTACAAATAGATCATAACTCAAATATATTTAATAAAACTATAATAATTTGTATTGCCAATGTTAATAAACAAAAAAAAATACCAATAAATAGTTAAAAACAAGTTGACTATCAAAAAAATATTGTAATTCCAAAGATGCCACATGTTTTAATCATCAAAATATTGTAAATGGAATAATTATTGGCCTTAGTTGCCAAAACAACTATGACTAGTTGCAAAAACAACTAAGTTTTCATCCATCCAAGGATCCATCCACAATATTGGATAAAAATGTGCACTTTCATTTTACTTTTCCATCTAAACATGTAATAGTCATAAATTATAGTCACATTTGTGACTTCATTTGATTATGTCAACACTATAATAACATATGTGACTATAATAGTCACATATATGATTACACACATTTAGGATTAAAATGACACATAGGATTAACCCAACTGTAGCTACAAAAGTAGTTGATTTGGACATTAATCACATTTATAGTCTTAACCATATAGTTGAAATGGATAAAATTTCTTCTAGTGTTTTTTCAATTTCACCAAAGACATGAATATTGGGGATGAAGCCATGAATTTTGCCGCTATTTTTTGAACTTAACAAGAATTTGAATATCATTTAGATGTCCATTTGAATAGATGGTAACATATCAAAACATTACATGATAAATGAAATTCTATGATTGGCCCTTATCGACCAAATTAGTTGCCTATGTCATTTGTAATTGATTTAGACTCATCATTTATGCACTTCTTGAAGACATAGTTGCATACAAGTTAGGTATTTGTAGAACAAGTAAGGTGTTTTTTCATCATGTTGTTGACCCTAGTATGATTTTCATGTAGAACTATTTTTACATTGAAAGACATTTTTCCCATGTTTCATGTTCTAGTTCATTATTTGTGTTAGAGATTTTGCAGGTGTTGGTAAATTTTTGTTGTTTGAAAGTAGTAACAAGGGCAATGAGGTTGATGGGATATATATTAAGACAAACCAAGAAGTATTATCGATGGATAGTAGGAGCAAAGGTACTTTGGACAACATGGTTAGGGAGGAGGAAGAATATGAAGTTAATCATGACAAGGAGGTTATGAAAACATCAAAGATATTGAAGGACATGACATAGGTGTCCCCCAACCATCCTTTGTAAAATGAATTTATGTGTAAGCTTTGGCATTGTATGTGAAAATGTGAGACTCTAACCACACAATATTGCAACAAAAACAAGTTATCACACAAGGTCAAAAGAAAATATTTCAAAATCAAATGAACACAATCTCTTGTGGATTAATGTAATACCTTATTGCATTGAACTCTACCTATGCATTGTCAACAATAGTTACATTTGGGTACCAATAAGGTACATGTTGGAATAGCCTTTGATTGAACATTTACAACCATGGTGTAATGCTCCTCCTTGCCACAACATGTAATGAGAAATGATACTAAAATACCATTTTGCAATTCATCAAATATCACGAATATGTACAAGGATACTATAAGGCAAACCTTATAGTAGGTTAGGATGTCACCCAAAAAAATGTGCAATAGGACATTTTCATGCACACAAAACATTATTTGTAACATTTTGTAATCAATTTCATTACCTTTCGTTCACTTGTCCCAAAAGTCACATCACATGACATTTTTTCCTATTGTTATTTATGATCATCATTTTCATTTGCCATTATATTTGAATTCAAATTGTGAATGGCACATCTTGGTTAAAAATGGGATCCAAGTTTAATATTCCATATTCATATATATCGTAACATAATACAATTTTTTAATTTTTAGTCACCCACATGTGGACACTGATGGGATCTTTCTTGTGTTTCTACCATAGCTTTTCAGGTCATTTATTATATAGGTTATGCACATCCATTATAAATATAAAGGTGTCCCTTGTTGGATTCCCATTTTTCAATGCCATGTCCCACACATGTGCCTTGTGTTATTGCATTACTTTAAAATGTCAAAAAAAAAAAAACATATGTAAAAAATTCACAGTTTTCACCACTATCCAACATGGTTATTGGTTCTAATTTCTATACTTGCAACCATTTGTATGTGGAATGAACCATTAAGTAAGAATCCATTTTTCTACCATCGATGAACAATAAACTCTATTTCTCCTTTAGCACTTACAAGCGACGCTTCACTTGTAATACATAAGCTAATTAGCAATCATAAGTTTCATGGTTGTCACTTGTGAGTGAATGTGCAAAAAATTGACTATTAGGATTTAGTGGGTGGGGGGAAAGACCCACTAAAAAACTATGGAATCTTTCAATTTGGGTAGTCTAGTAATTATCATTATGTCATATGTGAATGTTATTCCATCACTAGATTCCAAAAAATAATGATTGAAAAAACTTACATGTGATCTAATTGTAAGTTGTGAACATTTTAGTTATGAAGCATGAATCTTCAATTGAACAAGTTGTAATCAACTACTAGTTGCATGGATATAACTTAAAGATCTTTGGGCTTTGAGAATTTGGAATTCATCACTTCAATGCAAATATGTCAACTAGCATATACATGTTGAAATTTCCCAAGTTTAGTGTGCACAAACACTACAACATGTGAAAGGGTTTTTCAATCCAAAAATATAATTAAATCAACGTTACAATTAATGTGAAGGTAAGAAATCTAAAAAATGTTTCATGCAGTGTATTTAAAGGATCAACAACAAGGTTTGAACTAATTTTGATGGAGCTAGTATCTTTGTGGAAATTCTCCACTAAGTTTAAGTTTTTTGTTTTCCACCTTGAAAAATATCTACCTACACAAACATATATGAAAGGGGCTATGTGTTGATATGTTGCCCTTTTAAAATTCATTATGGTCAATTCAAACTCTTGCATAAAAATTAGCAAGATTGAATCCTTGACTTAATTGGTTTACAGGAATTGGTAGGTTCAACTTTTGTCAAGGATACTTAGAATTACATTCATTTCACTTCAATTTCATCTTTTTTTAATTTAATACAATTATATGGACATTAATTATTGTTGTTTTGACTTGTGTAGGTTTGCAAAGGAAACAAGTTGCAAGACTTTGGGAGGCTATAATAAGGTTTCATATATCAATAATTAAACATTAGGTTTTAGGATTCAACAACAAGCTTGTGATGTATTCCAAATCTAAAGGTTATAACCAATTTTTGAATTTTTTTTTTTTTAAATGCATTATATCAACTCAAATATGATTGAACCTTATACCGAATGTATTTATATTCATGTGAGAAAATAACGATAATGGAAACAAAACTTTGAAAAACTATGCTTCCAAATTACCTCTAATAAATCACAATCGAAATATTTACCCTTTAAACTAGATTCTTTGGGTTGATCCTCTATGTTGCAAGTACATAGTTAGTACACATAAAATTTCTACCCACTATTTGATTTCGAGAAAAACCAATTTGTGTAGAATGCCTTAATTTTTTGAAAGATTGCACAATGAATGAAAATATGGGGAATTTGGTCACACTTCTTTAAGGAAAACTTTTGTGAGAATTGCACAATTAGGATGAGATATGAATAAATTTCACCATACTTCCTTCAAGAAAACATATGAAAAACTCACAAAATGGATGAAGATTTAAAGAAGTTGGCATCACTTTCCAAGGGAAGGCATCCAAAGTTGTTTATGTGAATGGATGAAAATATGAAAAACATGTTTGCTACAATTTTTCAAGGAAAACATGTGTGGTAATTGTACAATGCATTCAAAGGTTTGGAAAACTTTGCAAAACTTTGTCAAGGAAATTGCTTTTGATGGACAAAAATTTGGGGAAGTTGGCCCCACTTCTTTTAGGAAGACATTTCAAAGGTGAATTGTTTCAACTTTTGTGAGGCAATGGGGTATTGCACAAAAATCCATTGTTCAACTACTTTGGATTCAACTATGTTACTTTCATCCACCATTCAATTTTTAAAATTATTCAAATATGCATAATTTTCATCCATTGTCAAAATTTCCAAAAGTTCTAAGGCATTTTTATACAAGGTGGCATTTGAAGATAATTGTTGAAAAAAATGAATAAATCTTTAAAATGAAATGCCATCAAATTTGAATGTAATTTTTCCTTTCCTAAACTAATGCATTTCATATCTTTCATTGAAAAATGCATATTTTTAATAATAATCATACATTTCAAAAAGTTGAAAAATACCTTTCATGTTGGTTGTTTGTTTTATATAATATTCATTGTAATGATTGTTGCACTGGTCTATTTAATGTTCCCCCACTTGAACTCCTTTAAATGTGGCCCTTGATTGTTAAAAGTAATTTTTATTTGAAAATTAATATCTTATAAAGAAATTACAAAGGTTTTGTAAAAATTGGTTCACCTAAAATACAATAATGAGAATCCTATAACTACATGAAAAAAAAAGGAGAACCAAAGGCCAAATAAAACCAAGGAGGAAAAATTAGAATGGAAGGTCTTAAAGAATAACGAAAGCTAGAGGATGAAGAACAAGCCTTAATGGATGAGGAAGGGCATGCAAAAATGCATGCCTAAAGTAATGAAAGGGGACATCCAAGAGGATACCCAATTGAGATGGGATGTAAAGGTTTTAACACCCCCAAAACCAAGCAATGAGGTGATTGTCAATGAAAAAAAGTTGACAAAGTAAAAATAAAATCATAGGTTTTAAACACCCCCAAATATCAAACAAAGAGGTGATTTTCAATGAAAAAAAGTTGACAAAGTAAAAATAAAATTGTAGGACAATATGGTTTGTTTGAAAAAAGGACAAGAACCGGTTCGCCACCAAATTCAAAGTGACCTTTAACCAAGAGGACAAGCACAAGGTAAGTAGAAAATCCAAAGTGACAAGTCTATTCCTGAAGGATTATTTCATGATATTTGCTTCCATTGTTTGTGCAGGAAGATGAAGTGAGCTTAAAATTTGCCACAATAAAAATTAAGGGGCAATTTGCATGTGGTTATTTGTTAAGTGAAAAAGGAAAACATCACCTTGTAAGATAATCACCATTCAATGAAAAAGGGTTATGACATGTGTGTTTCTTTAGACAATTGCCTAGAATCCCAATACCTTGGCATAAAATATTTTTAAAACACCATCAATGATCTCACAAGTTTATACAAATAAGAAACATTTGAAAAAACACCACCAATGTGGTGTTTTTTCAAATGTGTCTTGTATAAACTTATTATCTCACTTTGTGGAGGAATGATTTTGTGTTTGTTGCCTATTTCAAATACAAGAAATCATAGTTGTTATGTAGGCCATAAATTGCAAGGGAAAAAAACATTACATTGAGTTTGATCAAACAAGCTTTGTAGATGTGGAAGTGATTCCATTCATTGAAGAGGAGGTAGTTGTGATTGACATACTCAACTTTGATTTTGATATTACTTCAACATGAATAAATGTAATCTTTGATGCTCTTAATCAAGTAAGATCATTTTGATTGAACCATTTTGGCTATATTGTCTACTTGATGATTTGGGTGACTTTTGAACCTTTCCAACTACCAATACACTATGATAATACTAACAAAATACCCCAAATTAAAATATCCAAGATATCATTGGAATTTTAAATGTATTATTGAATATGAAATAACATTGCAAAACAAGAAATATATTACAATATTACAACATGGTGGCTAACTTCTTGACCCAAAAGGTGTCAAGAGCAAAACAAGCCTTTTTACATGAAGATGTCCAACATGAAATCAACTAAAGACATGGATGACAAAGCTAAGGACAAAAAAGGTTCATTCATTTCTATATAATGTTTTATGAACCTTTTGAGAAACTTCATATGTGTAACTTATGAAATGAACTTGTTATAGAACAAAAGTTTCTTCATCAATTTTGCAATAATAGGTTGTATAAGCATAAAGCCAATAGACCATCCACTTCCCTTAAGCCAACCACCCATGCTCCTTTAAGCTGGTTACTACGCCACTAATTGCATCTTCAATGGGTTGTTGGTATTGGAATCCAAGTTCATTCAATTTATCGGTTGACATATGGCCTAACGGTACCGTTAGTATAGCCTCATCATCCCTGCAAGTCCATGCCCCATCAGTTAAACCATCAATATCAACTTCAATTGGAAACTAAAAAAAAATTTGCAAAAAAATGCAATTGGGTGTGACTACTATGATCCATTACCTACGTCTTTAAATTTGGTTTCATATAATATTTGGGTATTCTTTCCTAAATGATAAGGGGGAATAACTTATAGGAGAAGGCTCCCATTTGCTCACTTCCTTCTTTGTCAAGGGTA
>Ga0116227_10007473_pt1 | contig 21266 bp, 21 predicted proteins | sample S1TSphgellanicum_FD_89693 | JGI IMG/M metagenome (GOLD analysis project Ga0116227, IMG submission 89693) | Host-associated microbial communities from peat moss isolated from Minnesota, USA - S1T2_Fb - Sphagnum magellanicum MG | ecosystem: Host-associated > Plants > Peat moss > Unclassified...
ACAAGGGGAAGATTTTTTTTAGTTTGGAATGTTATTCATGATTACGACATTTAAATTTCAAAAGAACATCTAAGTATTATTGAGTGTTTTTTAATTTTAGAAATGACTATGAAACTCATATCTATAAGATATCATTACAACTATCTATCATGTAAAATAGTTTTAGACATTAAAATACATTATTTGCCATTGTAGACATTTCAAACTTATTTTAATTTTTAATTTTTTACAATGTGTAAATTATAGGTATAAATAATGATAAAATAACTACTGCAAATAACATCATGGTATTTGGATTTTTATAAAAATAAAATATGAATAATATTTAATTATATAATTTCGAACTAATAATAAATAAGTACCCCCAATTTATAATGGGGGTATTAGTCTTGGTTGAAAATGGTGACCAACAATTTTGGAAAGAGAGATTTCATGCAACCAATGGGAAGGCTCAACATGCATACATGATGGCCCTTGTTTTTTCATTTTGGGGTTGGGGTGGGAGGAGTTATTTTTGGTTTTTTTCTTGTTCCCAATGTGCTCCCAACATGTTTTCATCATGTTCCCTTGAAGTTCCTAAAGTTCCCAAGTTGTTCCTTAAGGCATTCTTTAAATTTTTTGTAAAAATTAACATTGTTTTTTCAAAATATATACATATGTTTTTATATTATGAATTTTGATGCAAAGACAAATTATATCATAAAGCAAACTTATTAATGAAAATTTGAAAGGTATTTTTAGTTAGTAATTAAATAAGGAAAAAATATTTAAATTTAAACATTAGTCACAAGTGCTTTTTGGAACTTTCCCAAAGGTCGTTTTTTCATTTGATCAAATTTTATAATGGATTATTTTTTTGGTAACTTAACACCATGAAATAATTCCCTTGCTGCCATGGAAAATGGAACACATGACCAAAAACAAATGATACATGTAACCATTAAGAATTGAAAACTTGTACATGTGATTTCAAGAAAAAACAAAACCATAAAAAACGGTTACCATGATATTTTGAAAACTTACTATATTTTAATAATTGACATCAATAAATTTGACACCATTAAATGAGCAAAAAAAATTCATCCTATGGCATGACATCGACCTAATATCGTGGCATGCATGGAAAGAAGAAAATATTCAATTGAACAAGTGGTAATTCAAAAACCTTAAACCCTAAAGTACCATCTTGAAGTTTCCATTTGCAAATGGGTGCGTCCCCATGTTGAACTTGGATTATTACCACCATTACTATAGGTAAATTTTGGATTTTGCTCATCTCACAAATTATGCCAAGGAGTGTTTTGATTGTGTAGAAAAATGTTATTAAAACTTGGGCTCTTAATTGCATCACACTCCCATCGACAATGAATTGATGAGAAAGGTAAGTTGATTTTATAGAAATTAAGTCTCATTTGAATGAATTTGCACACAATGCAATTTGAATTGAATGGATTTCTAAGTTTGAATTTTGCTTACGGGGATATTTATTATTGATTTTTTTAGTCGCCAAAGGGGTGGTCTCATATTTTTTCTTAAAAAATACTTTGAGAAGGAACCATTTGATTTGCCCATTTGCAATGCGTTTTGGAACATTTGGGTATTCCCCAACATAAAAGCCTAAGCTTCATGTTGTAGAACATAATGGAAAAAACAAAAAAATCCACACGGCGCCCCCCCCCCCCACAATTCCCCACCATTCACTAGACAAATAAAATAAACCTTGGCCCTCCATGTGCATGTTGCATTCCTCCCTCAATTGCAAGGGTAATTTTTTTTGTTTGGCAAACGACAAGGGCACAAATAGTCATGATACCCATTTAATTAAACTATATGTCCTAATTGACTAACTCACTTGTGTTCTACATGACCATATTTTCTTGTGAGAATATAATGTTGAATTGCTAGAAAATATGATATTTATCCAAGGCTACACTAGCTAGTTCGAATAGTTTCATTACTCCTTAATTTTTCCACCACCTCCTAGACCAAAACACCCAAACCCAAGTGCCCATGTGCACATGGGCTGGATAGACGTAAACAAAGTGTTTGGTCGTGCTTGTCATTAATGTAGCTAGCATTTCATTTCATTTCATTTGGGTCTAAAACTTGAGAGTCAATGCCCATCCAATTGAGATTTAAGGTTTTTGTATTGGTCGTTGAAGTGCAATGAACTTATTTGCACTTGGATCACCATGTGGGCCTTTGTTAGCTTTATTTGTTAGTGTTTATTATGTCCAACAAATTTGGGCGAGGTAGCCAAATTGAGATTAACTCACTTCACATAACCAAATCATGCAACTTTCAAAGGTTGGAGTGTAATTTCCATGAGCCATGGGCTCCAAAACCTCAAGAAGGTGGGAATATTGGTGATGTGGCATTTTCCTTGAGGTGTAATCAAAGGGGGGTAAATATGGTATGGCAAGAAAATCGTATCATAGACAACCAACATAGATTTAAATAATTAGTTTCAAGTTTTTTCTTTGACCATTTTTAAACATTTTGAACATTTTTACAAATAATCTAATTAGTTTTGAAGCTATCAAGGTATAATGGTCATGATCAACTATAACCCCTAAATCAAAACCATGCATTTTGTTTTGATCATTGGTCTAACTTACCAAATGATGTTGGAAAAGAATGTGATATTTATATTGGAATAGTTCGTGCTTCCATTTTTAATTTGAAAAAATTACTTATTTTGGGTTTAAGATGAAAGTTGGTTTCCTAACCATAATATCTATTTCATTTGTAACATAATATGAAAAGTGTTCAACAACTTTAAATTTTTTTGTGTTGTTATTTTAATCTTCTTAATTTCATGTTATTCAATTTTATTTTTTTCCATTTTATAACATTTTTTATACACCTTATTTGAATCAGTCATTTTTTTGGGGCAAAAAATTGCCAAAGGCAACAAAGAATTTTGAAAACAAAATATTTTGTGGCAAATTCCTTGTATTTAAGAAAAAAAACAAGGTTGCCAAAAAATGACATAAAATTGGGTTTTGGGGGAGGGTGATGCCACATTTATGCATAATGGCTATAGTTTTCAGAGTTCCTTTAAAGAGTTCACCAATTAAATTGAAATTTTATTTGCATAAAAATGTTTTTCCACCTTGGCTACATCAGGAAATTGAAAAAAAACATTGGTTTGGATGGGAAGTTTACTTTGGGAAATGCTTGTTCATACTACATTCATTGGCATATGGTATTACATTCACCTTCATTAGTTTCTTTTCATTTGACCTTTTTGACATTAAAAAAAGATCCTTCATTTGCAAGGTAATTATTTTCTTAATTATTATTTTTGGAAGTTTCATCAATTGTGGGTGGGTAGAGGTTTGAAAACAATGGGGGAAAAATGCTTCCATGATTAGGTAGTAAATTACATGATTACACCCATGGTTATTAATATAAAAACCATCCCTCCAGAAAATTGCTTCATATATTCGATAATAAACTTGGTGAAGGCAATAACTTGAATGTTATTCACTGAACAACTTGCAACACTTGCCATAACCCTTCCAATTCCCAATATGATCCAATTCCTTTGGATTTACATAATTATCATTCCCCAAAACACATGTGTCAAATAGATATTTAAAGTCGTCTTTAAGCCAAACATTCATATTTTATTATTTTTGATTCTAGAAGTGAAAGTTTTGTTCATTGAAAAAATTGGTAAATTTGAGCATAAATATTAGTGCTACCTATTTTTTTAAATTGTAAGTTCAATAATGAACATGTTCATGTATTGAAATGACATTTCATAATTTTGGGTAATCATTAATTACTAATTCACCCAACATAAGGTTAGTTATTTAACTTTTGACCCGATCGTTTTCGAAATAGTGTAAATTGTGTACAAAATTTGAACCCTTTAAGGTATCACATTGAGTGATACCTTGCCTGAAAACCGGATCACTTGTTCTCAATTGTGTGAAAACTAGATGGTGATAATCGGTTAAATTATAAATTAAAAAAAATAGTGAGACCCGATTAAGGTCTGACCCCTAATTCGGATAAGAGTCTCAAAAAAATCCTAAGTGAAAAACTTAGAGTGAGGTCACTTCTAGAAAATCCTAATTTATTTTATAAAATGCACTTTTCTACTTTAGTTCTGCTTTTTGCATTTTTTCACTTGTGTTCACAAAGGTGGGCATTGTGGTTGGGCATTGTGTTTTATAGTGTTTTGTGTTGTTTAGATTTTGGAGTTTGGATTTAGATCATATAATTTATTTATTTATTTTTCTTTTCCTCACCTTTCACCTTTTCTCACTTTCACTTTTTTTTCCCCTTTTGCTTCTTTCCTTTGCTTCTTGTCTTGTTGTTGCATCGTTGCGTTACTTCTTTGCTACCTCCTTGTTGCCTCCTCACGCTGCCTCCTTGCGCTGCCTCCTTGTGTTGCTTTGTGCACTCCTTGTTGCCTCGCATGTTCGTTGCTTCATTGTTTGGCGCACTTCTTTGCATGTTTGTCGCCTTGTTGCCTTGTGTGTTGCCTCACGCATTCATCACCTCGCTACCTTGCATGTTGCCTTGCACATTGCCTCGTCACCTCATTGCCTTGTTACTTCTTTCACACTACTTCATTACCCCATTGCATTGCCTTGTTGCCTCATGTGTTGCCTCTCTATTTCATTGCCTTGTTTTGTTGCCATCATGTGTTGCCATTGCACGCTGCCTCATTGCCTCATTGCCTCTGAACCCCCCATTTGTTGTTTCGCTGCCCCATGCCTCACTACTTTGTTGCATTGTTGCTTTGTTGCCTTGTTGGTTGGTACTTCCGTCCTCCCGCTTCTTTTGTAAAGAGGAGCTTGGAGCTTGGAAAAGTGAATTCTCCAACAACCATAAGATAAGTAGGTTTTTTTTAAAAATTGGGTTTTGTACTTAATTTTCTTTTGTTAAGTTTTTTTAATAAATAATTTTATCTTCGATTTATGTTATATTTTATTTTGGTTTTAAAAAAATTCTTGTCATATGTTTGTTTAAAATGTAATTTGATTTTTTGTTTGTTAATGTGCAGGATATCCATGAACCCAAACGATTTTTCTAAAACAAATTATCATTATACAATTTTATAAACTTAATAGAAAAGTGAGTAATTTTATTTTGTTTCCTAACCTTCAACCTTGTTGTTTGTAAATGTTTTTTTTAAACCTTAAACCTTTGTGAATATTTGATTTTTTTTTCTTTTTTGTTTGTGAAAAAAATTGGAATAATTTGTTAATCTTGTACTATAATTAGTTCTAAAAATATTCTTGTGAAAATTGTTAATGGAACAGTCCTCTGTAGATGAAAATGTTGTGATGGGAAATAATGAGACAATTAAAATATCTGTGAATGATGAAATTATGAAAGAAAATGTAAATGTGCAAATCGAAACAAACAAGAATCCAAAAAATGAAAGAGAAGAAGAAATGAAGTTAAATCTTAAAAAATTGCATAAACAAAAAAAAAGTTAGCAATCACGTGGAAGATCGTCTTTGTGTTAGAGTTTTTATTGATTCAATGATAATACACAAATTGATCTTGAGAATACACAAATTATGCATTGTATCCTTTGTTATCAAGAACTTGTAATAGGAATAAATTCGAGAATTCAAATAAGGAAAATATTATTTTTTATTATAAAAAAATGGAATAACTTCTTTAAAAAAACACGTGCATGCAAAGCACATTATTATTGCAAAAATGTTTGAAGAAAAAGTAAACTCTTTACTAAAAGGTAGTGTAGAAAGATAACTAGTAGATAAAATAGCGATTATATTTGGTGGGTCAATTTTAAAGTTTTTTTTTGTCAAAGATTCCTTCAAAAGAGAGGATGTGCCACAAAAAGAATTTTTAGAAGACTTGGGCCTTTTGATTGTCAAGAAAAATTTACCAATTTAACTTGTGGAAAGTACATGGTTAAAATGATTAATTTTGCGTTTGTTTCCAAAATTAAATTTCCCTTCCATAAGGTAGTTTTCACAAGAGATATTGCTAGGGTTAGTTGATAAGACAAGTCAATAGTATGTTCTTCCTACATTGGCAGATTGTTTTTCTACAACAACGAGCTTTTGATCTTTGGATATTTAAGGAAATTTATGATGTATTTGCATTAATGATTAATTTTTTGAACAATGATTAACAACCAAAACATGTAGCTATTGGCTTGTTTGAAGGAATAGAGGCTATTGGTCAAACATTGGTTAAAAGTTTGACAAAGTTATTGCACAAATATGGTTTAAGGAAAAAGATCATTGCCTATGTCAAAGATAATGGGTCAAATCTCACTATAATGATTATTGCATTGAAAGCTGTTGTAAATTATGAACCTCTTGGTTTAGAAGAAAGCTTTCAAGGCATTTGCTTTGGGCATGTCTTTTCAAAAACATGTCAATATGGCATTGCAAAGGAAAAGGTGTGTAAGGATCTAAATTATGTTTCTATTAAATTCGTTCGGGTAGATCTACAAAAGTGCATCATTTAGCGTAAGAAATTTGGAAAGGGAGGGCAATAACGGAACAAGGCTTGTCTTGAGACTAGCATTCACCCTAGAAAATTGAACATTCTATTGAAACCAAGTAGTTTTTTTTGTTTCATTATTTTTTCAATAGTTTGCAATTTTTTAGGTTATGAAACATACAAGATAATTAATTTTTTATGTTATTGGTTGTGTTGTAGGTTTGCTAGCAAGGTCATTGTGTTTCAAGAAGCCTTACAATTTCATTCTGCCATTGTATTTTGTTATAGCAAACAGATTATTGTGAGAGTCACTGGGGTCGAATGCCTCCACCTCTAACTTGGTATATTTCTCAAATTATGAGATTGTATTTCTCCAATTGTTTATGCTTGTGTTCTTAACCAATCTCATGGACATTGACTTTTCAATGATGCTTTACATTTTACTATTTCTATGAATTTGAAATTGAAAGAGGAAAACAAAATTATTCCGTCATTTGAAAGTTTGATGGAAGATGATTCCATTATTTCTGATGAATTATCTTTGCTGACTTTTAACATTAGAAGGGAGGTAATCAATGTGCTAGATTTTTTCCTTTCATTCTTTAAGAAATATGAAAATAGGAAAGTTCATAATATGATCTCTTTAATGTTAGACCCTAGGTTTAAGAGTCTTCGTATAGTATTTTCATTTGTTGGAAGGGAGCAAGGTGTTGTTCTTGTTGAAAAATATGATAGAAAATCTTTGTATCCTATGTTGGTCAAATGCCATGAACATTTGCATCCTTTGGTAAGGTTAGATAGGAATTGTGCTGACCAAGGTATTTTTGAGCATGATTACAATTTGGATATTTTTGAGCAAACTACAAGCACAAATGAACCAATAAAAAAACTTGTGAAAAGGGTATTGTTGGTTTTCAAAAGATATCAATTGGATGTTAAGGACATCAAATATCCTCTTTAGTGGTGGCAGAAACATGAAGCAATGTTTCCTACAATTTGATTTTTAGTTGACAAATTTTGGGTGTTGTTGGATTTTAAATTGAAACATAATTTTTTTTTTTGGCTAAAATATTTACCAACTTTAGGAAATGTCGTTTGCAAACTGAAAATTCAGATAAGTTGATATTTGTCAACAAAAACTAGCATAATGATCCTAGAATAGGTTGTAAGTCTCCATCTAACTTAGTGGAATTCCTTGAAAGGGATGTAAATTTTGAAAAGGAATTAAAAAAGTTTGAAAGTGAATTTGAAAAGGATGAAGTTGTTGAAGTGTAAAACTTCAATAAATAAAATATTATTTAGTGTTGAAAAGTTGTTTGTAACAATGTTTGTAGTTTTTTCATTAGTAAGAAAAATAATAAAGATTAAAATTAAAAAAATAATAATTTTAATTTTTTGGAATTAAAAAAAATCAATTATAAATAATACTTGGTTTGTGAGAACTAGCAAAGGAGAATCAATTGTTTTCAAAATTTTGAGAACCGGTTTAGAAAAATATAAAAATATTTTGACACCCTCGCTCAACATATAAATTTTAGGGGGAAAAAAAAGGTGAAAACCAAACCCTTTTATAAATTGTTTTATGAAACCTGAATCCAATGGGTATCATAAAAATTGTGATACCCGCCTAACATTGGTGTGAACACACCCAATAATTTCAATAAATGTTATATTTTAACATCAATCATTTCCTTATTATAAGGAAATGATCATTTATAATAATTTTTCTTTCAGTGACTCTTAACTTGAATAGAATGATGCCCCTAAGGACTTTGAATTTTACCTTTTAAAAATTTAAATTAAATATTCCTTGTTTCATAAACTTATTGCAATTAGTTTGAAACACACTACATATATATAAAAAAGAGGAATATTAAATTAAAAAAACTTATATTTAAACAAATAATTTAGATGTGGGCATGTATAAATACTATGAGTCTATGAGAGTGAGTTAGATAGTTGGTTAGTTAGTTTTAAATTTACTTTATTTCAGTTTTAATATTCCAATGTTACGTGTAATGTGAACATCGCAAAAGGGTTTTAACATTGAATGGCTATGTGTTTTTGGAACTTGTCCATTAAAAAAGTTGGTACTAGATACGCTAATCTTCTAAAATTCACTTGGAAATACGATGAAATCGTTCAATTTTGCTCATGGAACCTCATCCCAAAAATATGACAACCATTTGGGAAATGAAAAATTAATTCTACCTGAAACTCCATCACCAACCCACAATCAAACCATCCAGTTTGCTGAACCTAATCAACAAATTGATTCCTACAAGAACATAAATCATTCGGATTGGTGTTTAGTTTCATGGATTTGTACATCCAAAACTAGTATGGGGGAAATCATTAAAATCAACCCAAAAAGCCCTCCATACCAATCCAAATGAGAATTGAACCATAAAGTTTCAAAACCCGTAATCAATCCGTTTGCAGTCCTTCAAAAATTAACTGGGTTAATCTGGGATTCAGCTAGCTAAATCTGAATTTTTCAAGAGGGAATCTGGGTTTTTCATTCCAATTAGTATCAGTGTGTTTTTTTGTGATGGGGTTAGAGCATCTCCACCGGTGCTCAGTATGCGACTCCAGACAGTAAAATTTATTTCGAAAAAGTCAAAATTTGTAGGTTTAGATCAGGAAATTGGTTTTTCTGCACCAAATTTGTGCAGCTTGCCGTGGCTGGTAACAGGTGCAACACAGTTGTGCACCTTCAAAAAAGAGTGTAATAAATTGGACCTGACTACGGCTCAGTATCTCTGATTGGTCGATCATAATGATTGGTCCAGGTGGTTTGCTATTAGTAGTTCCCACTTATATGCAGTTCCTGTTACAGTTTTATTGGCGGGGTTGCCAAAAGAAAAAACAGCTAAACTTAGACATTTAATTTTATTATCCAGAGTGACATACTGAGCACTGGTGGAGATGCTCTTATTAAGCAATAAAGTCTTGTATCTTGAAAAGGATTATAGGAAAGGTGAGTATTTATTTGATCATTGCCAAAATCCTTGCCCATTGACAATGTTTGTGTGATTTCATTATGGTTAGTTGCAACCCCTTAATGTCCACAAAGTCATTCTACAATAAGCTGGTACAAGGGCCACCAGCTTCAAACACATGACTGTCCAATAATTATCTAGATTTGAAGATTACATGTCGAAAAATAGAAAGTTGCTGAGTATTCTTATAGATGCTGTACTTTCCTTCACAAAACTTAAACTTTGCTCTTTGAGAAAAGTCATTCTTTGAAACTTTCCACCATTTCTACAGATAATATAATTTAGTGTTGAAGCTGCCAAGGTACTATGGTATTTATTCAATTCATTTGATAAATCATTTGTGTACTAGGGTACTGCTTTACCCATTTGTGAAGAGAAGATCTATCCATTAAAATTCAGCAAAACTGTGGATGAACAAATTCCATTTGAAAATTGCAATCTGGGTTCTGGAAATCTGTAGTTCTTTCTTTGTTTATTTCTGGGCCAATTTGAACCCATTTCTTGCAAGCTCATGCGCTGCCACTGGTGGCGACTTTTCAATCCCTGATTTGGTGTCACACTTTCTAGCCTTCAACATTGGAACAATTTTGTTATGCATCAGAATTATCATGATCCATTTGTGGTTTTGTTGTTGCTGAAGAATCGCCGATAACAAGAGCAGAAATTGGTGGTGGTTCCATCAGATCGCTACTTGGGGTGGGGGGACTTGTTTGTTTGCATCATGATCTCTCTCACCAACATCTATATCTATTATTAAGCAAGGTGGTTTGTTTGTCATGTTAAGATCATCCCAAACCACACAGAGGGTAGTTTCATAATTTTTAGACAGAAGATGCAAGAAATATTGAATTTTGAGTAATCTTTGTCATTGCAAATTCCATAAAAATTCACTAAAATCAAAACTAAAATTTCAAGAGTTCACACTTGGGCAACGTTAGTCATCATGAATTGGAACATGTCCATATCATATGGCATAGGGGGGGAGGGTTCATAGTTCTTAAATCCACTCCTTAAGAGGTGGAGGCATCCCATCCTTGAGCCTCCTCTGGTAGATCCCTCCTCAACAACTCCTACAGAATCTCCCAGTCTTAAGGAGGATGTGCAAGATCCCTTCTTTGCACCTTAACGATGGGAAGGATACAACAATCTTAGCTAAAGCAGGATTCTAAAAAATTCTACTTTGCTGTCTGACCTCTAGCCAAAGTTGTCTCACTCCTCTGCCAGTCCACCTAGTTGACAAAATTGAAAAAAAACACCCCTGATGTTATTTATTCATATCACTTGTTAACTTCATCCCCTGTTCTAAATTCCTATGAGTGGAAACATAGATATGGCGAATTGGAATGAGAAGGAATGGAAAGCAGGGAGAGTCTAGAAAGAAATCTCTAATGGGATTTGTCAATGCAATTGTTTGTGCAATCTATCAACCAATTTTGAAAAACTTTTGTGACTACCTCCATCACCAATTGTGAATCAAAATGTGTATGCATGTGTGTGTGTGCAGATGGATCTTCTGGGAGGAGGAACTGAGCTGACAATGATGGCAGTTGAATGGGCATTGGCAGAACTCTTGTGAAATCCTGAGACCATGAAACAAGCACAATCAGAGTTGGACGCAATTGTTGGCAGAGATCGTATTGTTGAGGAATCAGATTGCAAGCAGCTTGGTTATCTGGAAGCTATAGTCAAAGTGACTCTTTATCTACATCCTCCTCTCCCAATTGTGTTTCATGCATCCCATGAAACTGAATGGCAAGTGATTCAAGGTTACAGTTTGCCACCCATGATGGGTCTATTTGTGAATGTTTGGGCAATTGGTTGTGATGCTAACGCTTGGGAGAAGCCATTGGAATTCAATCCACAAAGATTCATACAAAATGAGAAAAACATTGATGTGACTGGCCAACGTTTTGAGCTTCTACCATTTGGAAGTGGAAGACAAGTATGTCCAGGACACTTGTTCTCCAACCTTCTCATTCAAATCATCCTGGCATGTATGCTCCAAAGCTTCAATTGGTTTCTCTGGAATGGGCAGAAGCTACAGAGCATTGACATGTCTGAGAAACCCAATTGGTGTCAACCTTCCCAAAGCACAACCACTGAATGTTGTTGTATTTCCCCGACTACCTGCCCATCTCTATGAATGACTGACTTCACCACAATTTCAGCCATCCCCCTTGCCTGGATTCCTTTAAAGACTTTGGCAGAAGAGGGGTGACAGCTTCTTCTTCCATTTCCCAAATTTGAAGCTCAATCATGTTCTTCTTGTACACAGACAGATATCGTCCTTCACTTCTACAGCATTATTTTCAGCTCTCCAAAAGAGTTTCGAAGCTTCCTCTTTGCTTCCCTTAGTGATATAGCTTGACAGATTCACTGCCAAATCTCATCACAATATCAACCAAAACAAGAGCTTCCCTTTTTGAGTTCACCATCATGCAGCTCCCTCCTTCCCTCCCTCCGCACTTGCCATCTATTTCATGATGGGTTTGATGAGATGGTCCAAATAGAGGGACTTTGTGAATCTGCTGCATTGCAATTGATAGATATCAAGTGCATCATGGACATCGCTCCTCCTTCCTCACCTTTGAGCTTGAACTGGACATAGCAGAGTTAGTGAAAGCTGAGCATCCAGAATTTTCTGGAGCTGCTGCCTTCCATGTTGTTCTCTCCTACTCTCCCTTCTTAATTGCAAAATCTTCCTCTCCTCCTCCTCCTCCTCCTCCTCCTCTCTCTCTCTTCTCCAATTCCCCTCTGTACTTCCTCCAACAATGGTTTCTTTTCAAAATTAGTTCAAAGCATCTCCAACCAAGCTGCAACTTCAACCATCTCGCTGCCACGAGAAATTCTTCTTAAGAGGACGGTTAGGGATCCGGCTTTGTTGCATCACGAAAAATGAAAATCACAACTCTTTCAAAACCTCGAAATGCCAAAGAAAAAAACAGCAATTGGTCTACAAAATCTGTCGAACAAGGTCACACTCCTTTTACCTGGGAGCCGCTGCATTATTGAAGCTTGCGATGCTTCCATTTGAGGAATCGGCAGCGCCTTGTTGGTTTACAAGAAGAGCAATGCAACTGCAAAACTTTCTTTCGGAAGTCCGTTGGAAGTCCAGGGTCGAAGAAATTCTAAAAACCCGAAGAAAACGGAAACAATCAGGGTTTCCGGACGAGTTTAGGAAACCGACCAGAAACCCCAAGGGAAAGGCCGCGGGGAGGGGCCCGCACGCCCGTCGATGCATCTCTCTTCTCGGTGTGCTCGAATTCTGACACAGCAGTCCTCGGGAGTGCGCTGGAAACCGGGGATTGATTCAAGCTACAAGGGCGGCCGGGGCGCAGGATTTTGCTAAGAAGAGGAGAAAGCAAGTTGGGATAGTATGTAGAAAGGAGCAGTTCGTGAAGGAGGGAATTGAGAGAGAGAGAGAGAGAGAGAAGAGACCAGACAGAGAAGGAGCAATAGATAAGGAAGCACTAAGGACGCAGAGATGAACTGAGGAGGAGGAGGAGGAGAAGCACAGGGCGGTGGAGAATAGTTCAGACAAGCGGAAGGAGGAGTTCTATCGCTCCTGCGGGGAGGAGTCAGGGAACAACAGAGACGGACACGTTGTGTTTCTTCTGAGGAGCATCATGACATAAGAAGAAAGAACGGGAGAGACAACAACAATACGGATTAAATTTTGTTGTAGCGACGATGATGGCCGCGCAGGTAATGGCTATGGCGCATGGGAACAGCGTGTGTGGGATGTATGCAAATCCGAAACCGGTGTCGGCTTCTGGTGGTGTACTCTTGAACAAGCCAGCGACGACGGGGTTGCTGCGGTTCGGACAAATGCGCTCCAAGCGAGAAATAGGATGTGTTGCAAGGGGAGAGAAAGAGGAAGTAGGAACAAACAAGGTCGAACCTTACGCGGAGTGCATCAGCACTCGCACATCTGAACTGAAGGCCGGCAGCCTCTGGAAGGTACAAGATGCAAAGCTTTTCTTTCTCTTATCAATCTTCATGTGTTTGAGATTCAAGTGTAGAATCGGAGACAGAATATCAGTTGCAGATTTTCGCAATTGCCTATAGGACTGGAAGCAGAATTCTCTCTAATGGAAGATCCAATTCTCTTAGAGATGAGTGCACAAATTGATCTTGTGTTTGATTCTATGTTGAGAATTGCAATGAGAGGCAGAGAGGGATGGATGCTTCAGAAACACAGAGAGAGGATGCTTCAGAGTCTCAAAACCCTAATCTGGAATTGGCCTACAACCTCAGACCAATATTGTGAATGGATCTTTGTTACAGAACAATTTCCTGCTGTGCTTTCTCACAAAATACTGCTGCAGCAGAAGCAGTAGTGTTTTATGGAGAGCAATTTGTTAGGGTTTCCTCATCAACTTTGTGTTTTTGATAATGTCCAACAGATCTTTAGTCCGACAGATGATGGTGACAGCAAAGAGGAAAGAAAGGACAAGAAGTCAAGCTGCCAAGTGAAGGAGCTTGTTCAGGTGCACAAGGCTGGTGTCTATTTGTCTGTGCTCTCGTTTGCTCTCTACTTTGCTCTCAAACAAGCTGGGGTGGACGTTTCTACCATGCTTCGAAAGGTATAACCTACATTGTCACATATTCAATGCTTCATTGCACTCTGTTACTACTCTCTCTCTCTCTCTCTCTCTCTCTCCTGATGACGTTTCTGTGAAATGTAGTGTTGGTAGTATTGCTTCCTCTTGCAGTTTCCTCATTTCAACTACCCACATATTGTTTGTACCAGGAAATGGTCTACATGGCTAGTTGAAGATGGTATTTTTTTACAAGGTGTTTTAATTCTGCTCTTATCTGTGGGAATCTATAATGAAAGTCACAATCTCTTACAGTACAGCCCTTCACTCTGCTTCATTCATTTGTATGTGTAACAGCTGCATGAGAAAAGGGAGAAATATTGCACTTTCCTGTCAGGATATGCTGCTCAAGATGTGGTGTCACGGATTGAGATTCTCCCCACTGTGACCCTCACTCCAATACTCGCAGGTTGGTTTGTAAAGAAGCAGTATGGTTGAGAACAGTGCAAAGGGATCAACCAGATCACTTTGATGTCCAGGAGGTTTTAAGATATTGTGCTTTTTGATCCTTTTTTGTGTTTGTTTGTGCAATTCTTTTGTATTGTCTTGTTCAGTTCTCTTCTTTGATGTTTGTGCTCCCCCTGGGATGGTCCAGGTGCTGTTAGGCATGGAGCCCCTAGGATGGTGTGTGGGATGAGAGACTACCATACTTCTGAATTCCGACATGGTGCTTCTAGGATGGCATGGACTTCACAAGTTTCACTCAAGAAGGCGAGCCCTAGCCGGCATCTTGTATCAAAGCCAGTTGCTTCCTTGTCCTGTACTGCTGCATTGGTGAGTTTGATGGTGACTCTTGTCTTTGAAGGTCATAGAAAGTCAAAATGGATTAGGGGTTCTAATTCCTGTTTGCTTGGCCTTCTTTGCTCCAGTGATTACACTTCAATGTCTGAGAACCCATGATTTGGAAGACTTAAGATGTGGCTGGATCTTCTTTCTGTTGTTGTTTGTAGGGAACTACATGTCAAGCAGAACAACAAACTATGCAGAATAAATCTGCTGTTGTCAGCAAAGCTCCCATAGAATGTAAGATTTGACTCCCCATCACTCCCTCTTTAGTTGATGAGTTGTAAATGAAATATGTCTGAAGATAGAGATGCTCAGGACATGGTCTTTTCAGACAACTTTGTGTCTTGGCCTATCTATATGTTAATCATTCCAATGCCGCAGTTCTGTGTGGATTCCCTGTGCAGTGAAGAGTATCAAATCTGATGCGTATCAACTCTGATGTGTGTATGGCAGCTAAAGACAAAGCATTCACTCCTAAACTGGATGATGGAGGCATAGGAGGGGGTCCAGGTGGTGGTGGAGATGGAGGTGGAGGGGGTGGTGGAGGTGGAGGTGGTGGTGGGGGCTTTCTATTTTGGGGATTGCTTATGCTTATAGGTTTCTTAAGAGACAATGAAAGTGAAAAGCCTTACAGGCAAAAAGTGAACAAGAAGAAGGGCAGCAGGGTCAAGCGGCAACCTCAAATGCAGGTTGATTAGTGTTGTTTGCATGTTCCAACAAATTTTGCAGGTTGGTGTTTGAGCTATGACACTTACAGTTCACCTTTAATTGATGGTTTTTGCTACAGTAACTCTTGTGCCTTCAGCTTTGACCACATTTTTTTTTTGATATTGACAGAGTGTATTACTAAATAGTGTTGTCTTTGGATCATAGAGCCTTCTGTTAAGTCAATTCACTTGTTTTGTGATTGCATTTTGGTTGTATCTTGAGTGGCCTGGCCAACATCATGAGTGAGTCTCCCTGGTGCTTCCAGAAATGCAATGGAAACTCTGGACACAGATTTTGTATAATGGCATGCCCAGATTCTGGGCTCATTATAATATGCTTAACTACATCCTCCATCAGGAGCTGATGAAGTCACTGGGTAGTCATGGCAGCTTGTCACGGCTCTCCATGATGAAGGTGATGGTTTGACACTTTGTAAGCTTTGCTCACAAGGTTGTGACCACACTCAGTTTTGTCTGTTGAATTGTTGTCGTGGAGATTTCTCTGCAATTTAATAGATGCATATGAGTAGGCAGCCTTGAAGGATTCACATTTCATGGAGGAGGATATAGTGGTTGCAATGTTGTAGCATTTTAACACTTGGAGGGCACATTTGGAGGGTACAATATCTTTCAGGAAACTCACACCCATGTCAGTATGACAGTTTGTAAAGGCAGGGGTTCCAATGGAATAAGTTTCAGACAGATCCATCAGAAGGTCACAACACTGGCTGCAGTTCTGTTGAAAACTGGGGAGTGTTGATCAAGATGAAGGCCTTGTTCTGGAGAATTTACATTTGGGTTCTTAGAGATTGCCAATCTATATTTTATGCAGATAGCTGAGGTAGTGTAGAGGAGCTTAACCGTTATGCATAGTTTATAAATGAACAACCCTAGCACTACATAAATTGTTTCAGTTTTACATAATTCCTTGGTGAAGGCATATTTGATGGATGCATTTGTTAGTGTTTAAGGAATCTTGTTGAAAGTTAACATGGGTTCTTTGTTTAGTGATTTAGAAATGAAAGTTGCAAATCAAATTGCAGTTTGAAAAGAGAAAGCATAATCTCTTGGGGCTCTTACCTCAAGTATGCAACTTCAAGGGTCTCCAAGTTACTTGGAAATGGTCTTCAACATACATTATGAACTGCAAGCAATTCACCTATTTCAATTCACAAGGCTCTTGTTAGGCAATCTCCAATGACATAGGGTAATAGACTCTATTTTGTTGTAAACATAAATACCAAACCTGATCTTTCCACCATTGGTACACATAGGCTAGAAAATAAAAGACTCACTTATGTTGAAGTGGTGTCATTTGAAGTGTGATCGAACTCTAGATCAAACTCTGTAATAACACATTGAAGGTAACAACCAAGGTCATAACCTTGTGAATACAGCTCATGATGTGTGTTGCAAAGACATACTACTACAAATGGAATATATCTGTCTACCCATCTAAAGTCCATCAATGGACAAAAGAAATATCACCACCAGTGCACATACATATCTCAAAGATTTCTCATCTATGGCAAGAACTGTCAACCTGAGATTGGAACCCACTTTTACAGTGATGGTTCTGAAGGTGTACCTCAACAATAAGAAGTTGCTCTATATAAACAACCACTGAAGGAATGGTCCAGCTGAGCCACCAATTCCCATTCACAAGACAGTCAGAAAAGCAGTCAATGTGAACAGGCGCATAAAAATCACATGAAAAGCAGAAAACCTGATTCTTGTATCAGGTTCCAAGTGAAAGCACCGGTGAATGCTTGAAAGAATTGTTTAAAAGAGGAAAGCAAGTAAAACAATATGATAGCTACCCATCTGCGGTCCAAGTAAAAGCTAGAAGCCCAAGTGAGAGGGTTGCGAAAATGATGATACCCCCAAAAGTGTACAACGTGGTATCTGATATCTTCTCTTCCTTTCCAGCCTTATCAACCCTATTCAACATTGATCGGACTTTCTCAAGGTCACCTTCTTTAGCAGCCTTCTGAATGTCTCCTTCGACTAGGGCCAATTGTCTGAGTCTAAGCTCTTGGGATCTATCCTTTCTGGACCATATCCAACTAGTTGTCCACCATAACAATACACCCATATAAATCCCCGCAACAACATCCACGCTATAGTGGTGGCGCTCACGGATTTCGCGTTGTCCAGAGTGTGCAACCAACAGCCATATGAACACTGAGGTCCACCCTGGATATGCCTCCTGCACATGTATACAAAAGAATATGAAGTGATGTTTACTGCAGCTATATGAGCCTAATATCTGCTGCATGAGTTCGGTAACAACGCCAAATAGCCATACAAAAGTAATCTTTGCAAAGGAAGGGATGGATTAGAAGATTGATCAAGTATAAACTGTCTAGGACTACAATCCTACTTCATTATAGGCCTTATGCACAATGATAAAGACCACATTCAATGTACAATATAAAGTATCATCTTCATTTCTCATTAGCACTTATGCTGGATGGAAATATGCAACAGGGATAATATTCAAAGGCATGCCACTACAAAAACAATTCTCCTACTGAGGTCCTATCCTCTGGGTATAAGTCATACCGTCCATGCCATAGCTGTGAGGACTGCCACATACATGTGTCCACTATAAACAAGATCATTGCAGCCACCACCTGCCCTTTTCAAAGTGCTGAACCAATTCTCACTTCCATTTCCAGTTTGTGAAGGGTCCAAGGGTCTCAGAATATTGACAAAAAACTGCATCCGCCCCCATTTGGGTACATATTCTGGTGGATACTTGTCAACTTCAGCTGCAACAGGAAAAAGAACAGCAAATGACTCAAATAAATCACGTCTCCATAAGTGCACAAGAATTCAATGGAACATACCAACATATAGTTGTGTCAGGCCAGTAAGTATGATCATAATACACCCAAAATTTCAGTCAAACCATTGCTGTCACATTTCTGGAACCAATGGAAAGACTCAGTGATGATGTTGGCTAACACTCAAACTACACAGCCAAACAAAAAATCATTGGCATCCTCATTCAAGCTGTGACAAGCTTGTGAGGGTAAGCTTCATTTCATTTTAGCTAGTCCTCATAGAAGCAAGCGTAAGACATAGAGGAGGCTAGATAGAGGGTACTGGTTGGTGTGTCCTGAACAAATCCTCTCATACACCACTTGTGACTACTTGGATGCAGAACATCCTCTAAAGCCAAATGTGTAATACGTGCAAAAACAACAGCCATATACTAACTGGTCTTAAAACCAGTGGTCTAATCTTATTTTCACCATAGTTACCAGCAGCTGATCAAGAGTCAAGGGTTAATCTACAGCCCAGATGAACTCCTGCAAAAGGTGCATCACACTGTCTTGGCTGCAAAAGTACCTCACCTTGATGGGTAAATGTTTGATTACAGTTTTCAGTTCATGGTCTGCCTTCAAAACTTTCTAAGATGGGTTCCTAGAAATCTTCACATCCATACTGATGTCTGGCAGACACTCAACTAATTCCTAATGTGTTGAAGAACTCTTAAAAGGATGATAGTAACCATGGATATCCAGATTGTCACTACTGAAGCTATTCATGCCTGCTCTTGATGCAAATGTTCATGGAAAAGAGTTGACCCAGATCAAAATTTGCAGGTGTGCCAATAGCAGCCAGCCCACAGAGCATCAAGTCACACCTCAACTGATGCCAAGAACACCTAAAGCAATGTGTTGGAAAAGAACTGCTTACCACTGTTATCCTAGGAAGCCAAGAGAATCCAGTCTCCATTACAGAACTGTCAATCCTATCCCAATCTAATGCCTGGATCTGACATGCTAACATTTTGCTTGAAACCAAAGCAGATGTTCGATTCTTACCAAAAGCCACATCTCGATTGATCACCTCCCTAATATTGTCATAGTTATGATAATATGGCATGTAGTACTTTTGGGCCCACGGGTGTGGGTGATTGGGTGTCTTGAACCGTGAATGTGCACACCAAGGTCTTGCTGAAGGTAGAATAGTTGCCACAAATGTCATAACTCGAATAAGTCTCCCAACTCCCATGGTGAACATGTATCGGGCCCCTATTCCAAGGCCAGGAGCTCTCACACACCCATACAGCACAGAGAAGCCCAAGAGAAGAAAAAGCATGAGAAAATGGTGAAGTCCAATCACTGGGGCTCGTAGGAATGCTACAATCGGAGATGGAAGTTGCTCATTCAGGAAAAGAAGTAGCCATTGGCCTGAGTCAGGAAGGGGAGCAGTTGCCCTGCAGCATCCACATTATTAAGAGTAAATAACCTTAGTGGATGCATATGATTGAGTCTAACAAAGCCATGAAAGAATTCTCAATGCGACTGCAAAGAGTAAAACCAACCCAAAAACTGTACCTGAGTTTCTGTAGCATTTTCTGGAAGCAACAGGGAGAAGATTCAGTCTGCACGATGTGACTAGCATGTGAGAGGCTTAGCTTCAATCTTGTAAAATGAAACAGGGATGCAATCAAATGGGCGAGGAATCTCAGATGAGAAAACTAAAAAAATGAGCCTATGGATTTGCCCCCACCAAGATTGAAGGTGTGTGTGCCTCTTAGAGCTATGGAGGAGGGGGGTCTTACCAGTGCCAATCCAGTCCCAATACCGTCGTGACATATTGCACCGCCAAAGCTTCAATACACAGAGCACTGAGCATGAAAACCAAGGATCCTAGAAACAACCCCACGCTCCGAAGCTCTCGGTTCCAGTACTCGTAGAATGGTGCACGAGCGGCAGCTGCAACGGCGAAGAATCCCCATAACAAAGGCCTTAAAAATGCATGAAGCTCCGGGGCAACCTCCCGGAGGTAATCCACGCCTACGTAGCAGACCGCTGCTACACCCAACGCCTTGGGGTACGAGGCCATCATCGACGCTCCCTCCCTCTTCATATTCGATTCTCTTCTCAGCAGAGGAAGAATAAGTCCCTACACATGACGCCGTCCATCTAAACGCGCTTAGATTACTTGTGGAAGAACTACTATAGGGGCAACAACAACAACAACAGCAACAACAACAAAGCTCACACTCATCCCATACATGAGAAACAACAGCAAGAGATAGTGCAAGTGTCCACAGGGAATCTGAGTAGCTAACAACGGTTCTTCCACAGAAAGCTACAAACCTAGGAAAGGCCATCATCATGATCATCATGTGCATAATCATCAAACCTGAGCTTTTCTAAACCGCATTGCCTCGCGCATGTAAGGTCCTTATGCGCATCGCATCCCTCGGCGGGGAATAGAACAGATAAGATTCAGACCGAATGCAAGCAAAATCAATTTTGTGCCGACTAGAGGTCAAAAACCAAAAACTAAGAAGATCAAATGAGAGAAAGAGAGAATATAAATCTTCTTCTTATATGGCACAGCAGATGGCTGGTTTCTAGAAGGTAGCAATGAAGGGCTGCACAGCCGGCCTCCTCACCCGTTCCCCTAAATCACACACGCAGTGGATAGGACCGACTAAGAAAGAATCAAAGCGATCACAAAAGGAAAAAAAAAGAACAAACTAGGATTCGAAGGCCTGTGTTCGAAGGTTACAGGCCTTCGAGAGAACGTTTCCTTTTTTTAACTCCGAGGAAGAAGAAACTTTTGCTTACTAAAAGTTTTGCACGAAGGGAAAAATTCGCCTCTCGCGAGGAAGGGAAACGAAACCAACGAAGAGACGGTTTGTGCAAGCGGAGAGGAGAGAGACAAGCCGGGTCGGGTCGGGTCGGATAGCGGTG
>Ga0116227_10007476_pt1 | contig 21258 bp, 6 predicted proteins | sample S1TSphgellanicum_FD_89693 | JGI IMG/M metagenome (GOLD analysis project Ga0116227, IMG submission 89693) | Host-associated microbial communities from peat moss isolated from Minnesota, USA - S1T2_Fb - Sphagnum magellanicum MG | ecosystem: Host-associated > Plants > Peat moss > Unclassified...
CTGACCCAGTATCTCCGCCCTCATCGCTATCCCCGATCAAGAGACGTCGTTAGCGACGTCGCTATGACCGTCTCCTAAGAGATTATCGCGCCATCCGGCAGGCGGCACCAATCGGACGGTTACCTTTCCTTGGAGGACCAAAACAGCAAGAGTAGCACATCCGAACCGGGGCAGTGTGAAGGCCAACGAATGGCGGGAAAGTCGTGGGGACCGGAAAGGCCGCTTCTGTCGCCGGGATAGGGCATCGCAGCCGTTCATTCATAGCGGGGCAGCAGTTGGCAATGCCGGCGGCCTTTTGGAGCATTGTGAGACCTCGAAGGCTTCACAAGCAAGCACCATTATGATTGCGCGGACCAATTTGCGAAGTAGGCTGCCGCGCCCTTTTTAAGGCGAACCATCACTACCTTTGGATTATCGCCTACCCGTGCCACCTCGGCAATGCTGGACGCATCAACGAGATCCGAAAGCCTGATAAAACCATAGTTGCGGGCATCGAAGTCTGGTGACTGCTTGGCCAAGTGCGCGCCGACACGGGCGAGATTAGCCCAACCATCCTCATCTGCTGATGCGGTGATCGCCGTAGCCAGCATAATGAGAGCGGGGTGAGCGAGCGGAGTCTCCCTTTTCCTAGGGCGTGCCGCCACAACTCCGGTCGACGATGTTTGGTTGGCTTCACCCTGCTCATTGGAACTTCCCAGAACGTCGAAATAAACGAACTTGTCGCAAGCCGTGATAAAAGGCCGAGGAGTCTTGCGTTCTCCAAACCCGTATACTGTGACACCTTGCTCACGGATGCGCGCTGCAAGCCGCGCGAAGTCACTGTCACTTGACACGATGCAAAAGCTGGCAAACCTACCGGTGTAGAGCAGATCCATTGCATCGATGATCATGGCCCCATCGGTCGCATTCTTGCCAGTGGTATAGGCGAACTGCTGGATGGGCTGGATCGAGTGCTCAAGCAGGCATTGCTTCCAGCCTCCCAGGTTGGGCTTGGTCCAGTCGCCGTAAATCCGCTTGACGCTGGCGGTTCCATAATTGGCAATCTCGGCCAGAAGACCCTCGATGATCCTGGGCGACGCATTGTCTCCGTCGATCAGGAGCGCAAGGGGCTGGTTACTGTCAGAGCCCATTTTTGTTTCCTCGCTGGAAGCTCCAAATCGTTCTAGCTTTGAAGGGCCGCATCGCTAGTGCAGGGTGGGCCGGGAGACGGTAGAAAGGAAAGCTGTCAGAGTCAGGCCATCGCTTCCGAGTGGAGTCGTCATAGCGCGTTCAACAATCGCTTTTGACTGAACCGGATTGTCGTTGTTTAGGAGGAGGTTGGCAAGAGCGGCGGAAAATGATCTGGGATCCAGGCGAAGAGCGGTGACCATCCGGCGCTTGCCGCCGTCACGATTTCCTGTGACGATGTCCATCACGGCCAGTGAACCGTGGCACTCAGCGAAGTTCGCATCGAGCGACAATGCATGCTCGAAACGATGTCGAGCAAGAGCAAGTTCGTTCGCCAGGTAATAAGCCCAGCCAGCCGCAATCCATGCACCGACATGGCGTTCGAACTGCTTTGCCGCCCGGTCGAGATCACGAGCTCCTGACAGCGCATCATGTTCCATAATCGCAATGAGACCACGCCCGGTCCAGGCGCGGGGATTATGCTCTCTTATTTGGAGTGATTTCTCGAAAAGGTGCTTTGCCTCGATGGTGGCGCCGCTCCTCAAATCGAGGAAACCGGCAGCGGCCAGCCCTTCAGGATGATCTCCGCTTCGATCAGCGCAAAAGCGGGCCAGCTCGACATCCTCGAGATCGATCGCCAACGTTGCCATCACGCCGAGCAGGCCAGTATCCGCGGGGAATCTCTTGAGACCAGCCTTCCCTGCGGACAAGGCTTCATTCAACTTACCGGCCTCGTGGAGTAGTTGTACCTTGAGCATGGTTGCCGCTGCAATCCCTGACATGGTCCCGTCATCGAGCAGCTCGAGAGATCGCGACTTATTGCCTGTCATTGCATGGGACCATGCGAGATTGAATTTCAAAACCGGACTGTTGTGCTCATCTGCCAACTTTTCGAACAAAGTGCAGGCTTCGGAAAAATCCTTGCGGTGCATTGCAACAACGCCTGCCAGAAATTGCCCATCATACCCCTCAGGATTGACGATTATCAGCCGCTCCACAAGATCCCCGGCCTTATCGATGTCCGCTATATCCAGGGCAGTCTGGGCAGCGTCCTGCAGCAATGAGGCATTGTCTGGATCATGCTCAAGATACGTCAAGAGGCGCACAAGGCGATTGCTGGCGAGGTTGTCCATGCCCGGTTCTTCCTTTGAAAATTTTTCAACGTCCCTCAAGCTTCAACCTTGATGACGTCAAATGAAGAGAGGTCAATGCGTTCAGGCACCTCGGCCACTGAAATCACCGAGAGCCTGGGAATAGCTCGACGGGTGAGCGTTTTTAGCAGCCGGCGTATATCGACCCCGCACAGAAGGACGGGCGAACGACCTTCACTGAACATGCGATTGGCCACTGGCGTCATGCGGCGGATCAAATTGTCTGCAATGCGAGGGTCAAGAGGGCGGCCGTTTCCGGCAATGGTACTTGCGAGCTCGTTCTCGAGGCGAGGATCGAGGCTCATGACCGCGAGGTCACGGTGCCGTCCGCGCAACTTGCTGCAGATTGCAAATCCGATCCGCTGCCGCAATTGCTCGGACAGCTCGTCGGGCTCGCGCTGTTGTCGAGCTAATTCAAGAAGATATTCGAGTATGAGTTCGAGATTGCCAACCGAAATTCCTTCGGAAAGGAGATTGCGCATGATCCGCTGTGCCTCCGAGAGCGAAAGCAAGGTTGGGATAAGGTCGTCGATCAGGCTTGGCTGATGCCTTCTAACCCTCTCGATCATTTCTGTGAATACTGGACGGGAAAGCAATCGCGCTGCCTCTGTGCGCGTGATGTCTGCAACATGAGCAGTCATCACCGACAGTGGATCGGCCACCGTAAAGCCGCGCGATCGAGCATCCTCAACGCCTGTCGGCAGGATCCAGAAAGCTGGCTGACCGATGCTGGGTTCATGCGTCTCAATGCCGTCAATTCGGGCATTGGGATCTCCAGCGGCAACTGCCAGAAGTCGATCCGGATGAATGGTCATGAGCCCAAAACGCGCTCCAAAAACTCTCACCTCGAAGTCGTTAAGTCCAGTGCCCTCCCCATCGATCACACGTATCGGGGGGAGTGGCGTTCCAAACTCGTTGAGGTGAGCTGCGCGGACCATCTGAATCCGCTCCATGATCAGCCCACGCTGTTCCTTGTATGCAGCAGCAATCTCGCTCCCGAGGAGAAGCTCGATTGCATCTGAGCGTACCTCGCTCGGTGTGTCTGCCTCTATTTCGATGGGCTCCTGGTCGGCACTGGTGTTCGGGAGTTGTCGCGATCGCCACCATGTCAGGGCTATCAGCCCGACAACGATCAAGATTGGCCATTTAGGCATGCCGGGTAGTAGGAGCAGGACGGCCAGAGCACCGGCGACGATGCGCGGAATTCTTGGAATTGACGACAATTGAGTATGGATCTCCGTACTGAGATCGCCGTCGGCCGAAGAGCGGGTCACGATAATCCCGGTTGCGATCGAAACAATGAGTGCAGGCAACTGTGCCGAAATGCCGTCACCGATGGTGAGCAACGTAAAACGCTGCAAGGATTCTCCCCAGCTGAGGCCCAGTTGCAGGATTCCGATCAAGGATCCGGCAGTTATGTTGATAAGCAGAATGATGATTGCCGCAATGGCATCGCCCTTCACAAATTTGCTGGCGCCATCCATGGCGCCGTAAAACGCGCCTTCTTGCTCAAGCTCCAGACGACGACGTTGGGCCTCGGCCTGGTCAATCAGTCCCATATTAAGGTCCGCATCGATGCTCATTTGCTGACCGGGCATCGAATCCAGTGTGAAGCGCGCGGCGACTTCTGAAACACGCTGAGCGCCGCTGGTCACGACAACATATTGCACGACGACGAGAATGCTAAAAACGACAATTCCGACAATGAAATTTCCCCCGACGGCAAAATTGCCAACCGAACGAATGACATCACCGGCATCTGCTTTGGTCAGAATGAGGCGAGTTGCCGCCACATTGATGGACAACCGGAGCAAGGTGACGATGAGGAGCAAGGATGGAAATGTCGAAAAATCGATCGGCCGCCTGACATAAAACGTCATAAGCAATATTGTGAGAGCAAAGCCGAAGTTGGTTGTGATCGCAAGATCGATGATCGCAGGAGGAATGGGGGCAAAAAGAATTGCCAGGATGGCCAGGAGGCCCCCCACCAACACCAAATCACGGTTATCTTGATAGAGGCGGGCGATCATCTGCTGGTCCCTTGTAACCTGCTGTTGCGGCGCAGTGAAATATATATGTCTGCCACAGCGACAAACTGGCCTGGGCCAATCGGCTTCCCGATTTTGCCCTCTCGGTACAGTGCGCGTGCAAGTGATGGGTGAGCGACAATGGTGATGCCTTCGCGCCGTGCTGCATCGCGCATCCGCAGCGCCCAGAAGTTGCGGCCGCGAGCATGCACAATCGGAGCATCCATTTCGTCGGGACGGTACTGAAGTGCGACCGCATAATGGGTGGGGTTGGTGATAAGGATATCAGCCCCCTTCACATCGGTGGCACCCCTGGCTTGCTTGATAATTTCGGTGAGGATCTGGCGTCGCTTCTTTTTGATCCTTGGCTCGCCCTCGCGCTCGCGAGATTCTCTGGTGACCTCGCGTCGGCTCATTCGCATCTGCTTGGCAAACAGTCTTCGCGCCAGCAATTGATCAATGCCGGCCATAGCAGTGGCCAGGAGAATAAACATCAGAAGCAGTTTGCCCGCAGTGTCTTCCAGAAGGTTGGAAAATTGGATGCCGTCACGCGAGCGTTGGAGGAGATTGGTGACGGTGTTCATGAGGAAAAGGTAGGATGCTGAAGTATAGATTGCGAATTTCACGACGCTCTTCAAGGCTTCAAAAAGCATCTGGCTTGAAAAGAGTTTCTTGAGTCCCGCGGCAGGGTTCAGGCGTGAGAAATCTGGCTTGAGCGGCTCGGCGCTGAAATTTATCCCGCGATTTTGAATGATTTCAGCCAGGATGCAAATTGAGATCATGATAAGTGCCGGTAGGCCCAGCCCCGCTGCAAGGTCTTTGGCGAGTTTGCCTGCCTCATGACTTACCGTGGCCGGATCTCCGGCACTGTTTGCCAAGTGCAGGAAGCTTGTCCTTGTGAGTTGCTTGAATTTTTCAGTGAGCAGTGTTCCCTGCGTCTCGATTGCTATGACAAAGGCGATGAGCGTGGAAGCAAAGCCCAGGTCCCGCCCGCGTGCAATAACGCCACGTTGCCGCGCGCGCTGCAATTTGTATGGCGTGGCACTTTCGCTCTTGTCCTGCTCGGATGAACTTTCAGCCATCGTTCAACCCGGCGGAGGCGTGTTGTCGATGGCGAGGCGCAGGATCTTGAGGATACCGGCACCTGAGCCCCCAATCACGATGGGAAGCAAAGCCAAAGCCGCCATTGCTTTGATCTGGAAGCCAAGAACCAGAACATTCATTTGTGGAAGCGTGCGGGAGATCAGAGCCACTGCCAGATCGATAAGGAGCAGGATCAGCAGCGCCAAACCGATCAGACCGATCGATAGAACGCAGATGGCAGAAAGAAAATCGAGAAGGCCGCCGGTGGCAAGGGGCGCGATGTCGGCACTCATAGGGTAACGGGAAAAAGAGTCGACCAGAATTGCATAAAGATCATCTGGCGCACTTGTCGTAAAAAAAACGGCCGCAGCCGCATATGTGACGATGGTCTCGATGAGAGGCATCTCGGCTTTGGTCGTAGGATCGATAACCGAGGCAAGTCCGAAGCCGGCCTGAATGTCGAGAGCCCGACCCGCCATTGCGATGGTGGCAAAGGCGAGTTGAAGAGCGAGCATCAGCATCACACCCATCGCTACTTCATGAAGGCCGATCAGGATAACCATTTGCTGGCTTACCAGGGCATGGGCATCGACGGTTGAAATAGGAATGGCAGAGGCCAAGCCAATCGCTATGATCAGTCTTGCCGGCGCGGGCATCCGGACGAGCGAAAATGGCGGCGAGAACACCAGCATGGGGCCCAGTCGAAGTGAAGCGAGGCAGATCGCGATCAATCGCGCGATGAAAGCAGTCGCCATACCGGCTCTCGTTAATGGGTGATGCTGGGGATCGAGAGGAACAGGTCTCGAGAGAAGTGCATGATCCGCTCCATCATCCACCCTCCTGCGAAAATCAAGATGAGACCCGTCGCGATAAGCTTTGGTACATAGGACAGCGTCATTTCCTGAATCTGCGTTGCGACCTGCAGGACGGAAATGAGAAGGCCGATAATAAGGATCGTACCCAGCAATGGGGTGAGAATGATCGCCCCGCTCCAGAGCATCTGGGTCAACAAGGATAAGGCACGATCGGCACCCAAAGCCACTTCTCCCAGAATGCACTCAGCAGGAAGGCAGGGCATCTGCCTTGTTGCTCGCGGCGCGCCGTAAAACTGACACATCCTGTTGTAAGATGGACCCTTTCGGCCAGCTTACCCGGACTTCATCTAGCTTCGCAGTTATCGTGTTGCTTTGATGATGGCAACCCCCTGTGGTCATGTCGGATGAGGCAAGCAGGTCACTCTCGGCCCCTGCCTCATCGCCTGGCGCAGCAGGCCATGGCCTGGCGGCGACAGTCAGCTTTGAAGAGGTACGGGGCGCTCGGACATGGCGATGCGGAGCAGCCAACTTTCGCCATCTAGTCCAGCCTGCACTGAGCACCTGTTCAAGCTGGAGGCTCATTGCGCTTGAAGGCCTTGTTTTCCCGCAGCGCTTAGTGAGGATACATATCCGCGTTTCAAAGGCTGTATCGCTTTGTCACGCGTAAGCAACGCCTTGTCGCAGCTTTTGAGAATGCGCTAAACAATCTTCTCAACCGCCAGACCTTTAGGACGGTTCGTATTTCCACCGTAGGAGCGGGCCGTCCTTGCGTGTCTGGTCGGTGCATGAATGAAGCATCGGCCCCATATCATTGAGGTGCTGCGATGGTTGAAGTAGTCGCTGGTTCCGGCCTTGGCCTGGATCGGACTTCCGCGCTTTTGCTGGGTAGCGCAGGCACCCTTGGCACGGCTGCCCAGGGTCAGGCGGGTATCGGCGTTGCTGTTAATGCCGAAACCGGCAATCTTATGCTCTCAAGCAGGGATGAGGTCCTTCTCGGCGTTGGTGCGGACGCCAATATCGGGAGAACCTACAACTCTCTTGGCTTACTCAATGGGGTGAACACCAGCAATGGCTGGCAAGCTCAGGGCTCGCAGGTCTTCAATCTGACGGGTACACTTGGAACAGCCGGCTCGAGCGTACAGCGGCTTGATTGGGACGGGAGCGTTGTAACTTACGGCTGGAACGCGAGCTTCAAGAATTCTGACGGTTCCACCGGTGCCTATGTCGCAAAGGAGGATGCCGGAGCGGACGACAGCCTCACATTCAACGCTTCGACCTCGAACTGGTTCTGGCGCGACGGTTCGACAGGCATAACCGAGACCTATGGAGACCTGCAGGGGACCGGGGCTGATTATAAGGTCGTTTCACGCCTCGATCAGAATGGTAAGGGGCTGACCTACGCTTATTCGAATGGTCTCATGAGCACGGTGACCACATCAGATAACGAATATATTTCGATATCTTATTCGGGCAGCAACCTGGTTCAGCTGGTCACGCACAAGTCCGACGGTTCAACGGTTTCGCGAACCTCCTACAGCTATGACGGCAATGACCGTCTGATCGGGGTCACGGTCGATCTGTCGCCGGCTGATGGAAGCACGGCCGATGGCAACAAGTACACGACCACATACGGCTACCTCGGGTCGTCGAACCTGATTTCATCGATCACACAGAGCGACGGGTCGGCCATCAGTTTCGGCTATGACTCAGAAGAGCGCATCGTATCCTGGACGCAAAATCTGAGTTCAGGGGTGCAGCAGACAACGCGGTTGACCTACGGTACCAATTCGACCGATGTGACGGATGCTCAGGGTAATATCACCAGCCTTCAATATGATTCCAGCGGCAATCTGACAAAAATCAGCGCTCCGGCTGCCAAGGATGGCGGCAATGCGAAAATCACGGCTTTGACCTATGATGCCAGTGGAAATCTGCTTTCCTCGAAAATCTATGATGGCGAAACGAATTTTTCCTCAAACAACGCGCTGAGTGGTATTTCATACCATTATGACGGCCAGGGAAATGTTGTTCAAAAGGCCGATCTGGCTGGTGACACGACCGAGTATGTCTACAACAACGCCAACCAGATCATCGCACAAACCGTGCATGGCGTTGTTGCCGGCGGTAGCGGGGCAACGTCGCAAACATCATATCTGACCTACGACAATCATGGCAATCTGCGTTTTTCGATAAGTGCAGATGGACGTGTGACCGAGTATCGGTATGACACTTTGGGGCAGCAGGTCAGCTCTCTCCTCTATTCAGTTCAATCCTTCGATGTCACGCCCTTCTCCGCGAGCAATCCGCCTTCCGAAGCAAATTTGGAAAGCTGGGTCAGCTCGTTCTCGGATTTGTCGACGGTGCAACGCACCGACACATCCTATGATTTCCGCGGAAATGTGACATCGATCACATCATACGCAAATTCTGATTCCTCGGGCAATGGGATGACCTTCCTGAGGGATTATAGCCAGACAAATTATACCTATGATCAAGCCGGACAGTTGCTGAGCAGAAACGTCACCAATGCCTCGCGTGGGGAAACCTATGTCTATGATGGGCTGGGGCGTGTCATTGCGGCAACCGACCTTAACGGCGGCACAACGACATTCTCCTTCAATGCGGCTTCAAATCAGACTGTTACCAGCTATATAAACGGCTCGACCGAGACCCGGGCTTACGACCTTGCCGGGGATCTGTTAAGCGTGACCCAGAGCGCGAGCGGCGCGGCTCCGGCGGTAACCACTTACACCTATGACGTGTCCGGGCGGCTTACGAGTGTCACCGACCCAGATGGCGGGACCACGCGATATATTTATGACAATGAGGGGCGCCGGGTCGCCACGGTCGATCCGGTCGGTGCCCTCACTCTCGATCGCTACGACGCAATGGACCGTCTGGTCGGAGAGACCCGTTATGCGACCCTGCTCACTGGCGGTCAGATTGCAGGACTGAGCTTTTCAAATCTCGATTCAACTGTCTCATCTCTGACAGGTGCAGCTGATCGCACCAGTTGGAGCATCTATGACAAGGCAGGGCGGCTGATTGAGGCGATTGATCCTGCCGGGGCTGTAACAACCTTCACCTATGATGGGGCTGGCCACCAAATTTCAAGCACTGCCTATGCGACGCTGCTGGATAGCGCTATTCTTGCTGGCTTTTTGACCAACCCGCCGGTGCAGGAGGTCACCCCTACGACAAACGGAGATGCGGATAGAACGATCCGTAGCTATTATGACGCAGATGGGCTTCTCGTGGGGCGCCTCGATGCGGAAAACTATCTCACAAGCTACAAATATGATGAGGCTGGACGGGAGGTCGAGCAGATTCTCTCCGCGACGGCGGCAGCGGGCATTACAGCCTCAAGTACGTTTGCAGAGATCCTGCAAAGTGTGGGCTCCAGTTCCAACGACGAACATAGCTACTCACTCTATGATGGTCGTGGATACCTCAGGGCGACGATCGATGCCGAAGGCACGGTAACACGGTATCATTACACCATTGCGGGCTTGGTCGATCAGGTCGTTCGCGGGCAACAGGTAACGCCGTCCACTTCTTACACCTTGGCCGATCTCCCGGGACAGCCAGGTAATATTGTGTTCGATGTTAAGCAATTCACCTATAATGATGCCGGTCAGGTGCTGACGCAGCAGACTTATAACGTTGGGCCAGGGTCGTTTTCGTGGAGGAACGGGCTGACGATAAGCAATTCCTATGATAATATGGGAAGGCTGCTGTCATCGAATTCGGTGGATAGCAACTCCGATCCGGCTCGTATGACAACCTATCAATATGACGGCTTCGGGCGTATCATAAGGAGCCTTTCTGGCGATGGTAATGTCGCTTTGACGGCTTTGGGCGGGAATCCGCCTCAGGCGCAGGTCGATGCAATTTATGCAGCTTATGGCACCACCTACTCCTACGATGCAGCGGGGCGACTGATCTCGAAAGCGGCCCCGAAGGGAGCCAATCCGGGCAATTCGACCACCCTGTACTTCTATGATGGTGATGGTCGCCTGCGGTTGACGATCGATCCCCTGGGAGAGGTGACCGAGCAGCGCTATAACGCCTTCGGGGACAAGGCAGATACGATCAAATATGCCAACAGCCTTACGTCGTCGACCATGTCGGGTTGGACCGGTGGCGCGCTCAATGCAACCGTGAGCGCAGCTGTTGCGGCTCTTGCCGATCCGTCGCGTGATCAGAGCGTGCATGCAGATTACAGCGCTACAGGCCTCATCTTGCGCAGTCTTGACCCTGCCGGCAATCAGGTCCTCAACAGCTACGATAGTTACGGAGACCTGATCGGTCAGCAGTCTGCGGTTGCAGCGAACACCACCTCGACCACAAGTTGGACATATGATCGACGCGGCGAGGTCGTTCGCAAGGCGCTCGACACCACCGCGCTTAATCTCGTGTGGCAGTTCCAATATGATGGTTTCGGCAATCAGACAGCTGTGGTCGATCCTCAAGGAGGCCGGAGCAGCAGTACATTTGACAGAGATAACCGTGCCACGGCACAAACGGATGCCTTGGGCAATGTTACCAGGCTTGCCTATGATGCGCGCAGCAATTTGCTCTCGTCAACCGATGCGGTGGGTAGTACCACGACGTGGTATTATGAGGCGTTCGGTCATGTCGTCACGATGACGATGCCGGATGGTGTTTCCTCCAAGGTTTATAAGAACGATTTTGGTCAATCGATCCAAACGACTGACGGCGCCGGCAGATCCGTCAATTACAGCTACGATGCGGATGGCAATCTTGTCGGAAAAACCGACGCTGACGGGATGATCATCCAGAAATTTGATGGCGCAGACCGCCTGACCGATGTCATCAAGGCGGATGGAAGCGATACGCATTATAGCTATGACGCGACGGGCCGAGTGTTGAGTAAGATTGTCGACTTCGGATCAGGCACAAACCCGACGACTGGAAAACCCTACCTTAACCTGACCACCACCTATGCCTACGATGCCTTGGGAGAACTGGTTACCACGACCGATCCTGGCGGTGTCGTGACAACCTACTCTTACGACATCAACGGCAACCAGCTTTCGGTGGTTCAAGATGCGGCAAGTGGCGGACAGCACCTTGAGACCAGCTTCACCTATCGCGCTGATGGAAAGGTCGTTAGCCAGACCAGCGCAGTTGGAACCTCGGCGCAGAGCCTGACGACCTACACTTACGATGATCTGGGGCGCTTACTTTCCACAACCGCCAATGCCGGGTCCGGGATCGATCCTTCAACGGGGAAGGCGTTTCTTAACCAGACGACAAGCTATGTATATGATGCCAATGGAAACACCCTCGCTGAAGTGGATCCTCTGGGGCGAACGGCCTATTATATTTACAACGAGAACAACCAGAAGATACTGACTGTAGATGCTGGGGGGCATGTGATTCAGACCTCCTACGACAATGATGGTCGCATTGTGTCGTCGAGGGAATACTTTACCGTGCTGAGCGGTTCCGAGTTAGCGATCCTTTCGCGGGTAAAAGAGTTTGGGGTTTCAGCGTCATTGGCCCGGGTCGCGGGAAATGACAATCCGTTGCTTACGGGAAATACGCTTTCTCAGTATGAAATTCGGATAAAAAGCGGATCTAGCGTAATTGTCGCGGGTACGCTCAAAGAGCGCAACATCGGCGAAAATGCGGACAAAGTTAGCCGGACAATCTATGATGGCGATGGCCGAGCGTCCTATACGATTGATCAAGAGGGAATTGTCACCCAATTCACCTATGACGGAAGCGGCAACATTACGTTAAGGCGCGTCTACAATACGGCGATAAATTTCTCCAATACATCTTCCTCCGCCAGTGTCACCAGCCTGCTTTACTTAGCGGCATTTGGTGTACTCCCGGATGCTGGAACCGAAGGAAATCTCAACCAAGTCATTGATAATTACGCCAATAATGCACGTCAAGCAGGCGTTCAGGCTGTGGCTGATCAGATTTATGGCAGCAGCCAATTTCAAGCTTTCGGTGTCGCGGGTATGAGCAACGTCGAATATGTTGATTTCCTGTACGAGCATATCCTCGGGCAAAGTGCTGATTTGACGGCGGAGGCTGCTTATGTCGCACAGCTTAATGGCGGTACGAGCCGGTCGACTCTCCTTCTCGACTTCGCCATTGGTGATCAACATATCGCTTTGGTTGACCAGGCAGTATCATTTAGCCAACGCCTGAATTATATTAGCTCCTTAGGTGGCTCAGGCTCGATATTTAGCCAGTATGTATATGATGGAGCCAATCGTCTTTCCCGAGAGGTCGATACCGGCGGTAATAGCACCGTATATGGATACGATCGTGCCGGAAACATCTCATCTGTAACGAAATATAGCGATACGGCTCAGAGCGTCACGACTGTAAACGCATATGATGCAGCTGGCCGACTTATCTCGGAAACGGTTGCTAGTGGTAGCCAGAGCGCCACGGTTGCTCAATATAGCTACGATGCTGACGGTCGCCTGCTCAGTAAGACGACCGATGCCGGTATCGGTAGAAATGCAGCGACAGGACAGGCATATCTGAATCTAACTTCGACTTACGCTTATGACTCACTAGGAAGGTTATCGCTCGTGACGGACCCATCAGGTACGTTAACGAGCTACACCTATGATGCTTTAGGGCGTCAGACAAAAGTCGATATCCATTCAGCTAATGATGATGCTAGAATGGAGTCCTATTACATTTATCGTTCAGATGGAAAAATCTCAAGGAGAATTGACGCACAAGGTACGTCGTCTCAAGTTATCACTGATTTTTCATACGATTCTGTTGGCCAGTTGATCTCGAAGACGGTCGATGTCGGCGAGGGCATCAATCCCAATACGGGTAATTTATACCTGAATGAACGCACTTCTTATGCCTATGATGTGAATGGAAATTTAATCTCGGAGATCGATCCTTTGGGTCGAGCTAAATACTATATCTTCGACAGTTATAATCAGCAGGTACTTGTGATTGCCCCGGATGGGGGTGTGACCCAGAAGATTTATGATGCTGCAGGTCGAGTTACATCGACGCGCGAGTATGGTACTCGTTTGACTCAAAGTGAGTTGATCGCGTTGAGTGTCGTTGGTAAAGATAGCGCATACGCTACGTTGGTAGCTGCGGGGGGCTCTCCGCTGCCGACCGCAGTGGAACCAAGCGAGTTTACCATTCAGCTTGTGTCTGATCAGGTGACTTCCACCATCGCGAGCCTGGATCAGGTGGATTTTGGCAGCGAGGCTGATCGGGTAGACCGCACGATCTATGATGCGTTGGGGCGCATCCTATACAGTATCGATGCGGCGAGTATTGTCACACAATACTCCTATGATATTAATAACAATATGACCCAAAAAAGAATTTATAGTGAGGCGTTGGATTTTAGCAATACGAGCAATCCCGCCAGTGTTGTTAATTTATTGTATCTAGCCGCATTTGGCGTTCTTCCCGACTCAAACACTCAAGGAAGTCTGCAATACAACATAATTAATAACAGTTATGCTCAGGCTGGAATTCAGCTTGATGCGGACCAAATTTATAATAGTGCTCAATTCCAGGTATATGGCGTCGCGACTATGAGCGATGCCCAGTATGTGACTTTCCTTTTCGATCACGTTCTTGGTGTTACCGCCGATCCGGATCGTGAGTCCGCGTATGTCGCGGAACTGGCGGGGGGAACAAATCGATCAAATCTCCTCCTCGATTTTGCGCTTAGTGACCAGCATATGGCGCTGGTGAATCAGCAGGTTTCATTCTCACAACGCTTGGACTACGTCGTTTCCTATGGTGGATCCACATTAAGCCAGTATGCTTATGACGTCGCCAGCCATTTGGTCCGCTATCAAGACCCTGGTCAAAGTAATACCTATTACTCCTATGACCTGTTAGGTAGAAATATTTCAACTACCAAGTGGGGAGATAATGCCAAGTCGGTAACCACCACCAATGTATATGATGGTTCCGGGCGCATAATTTCTCAAACTGCGGCAGCTGGGACGTCTCTAGCAGTCATCACGCGGTTCGCTTATGACGCCGATGGAAGAGTGCTCAGCAAGGTGACTGACTCTGGATCCGGCATTAATACGTTCAGCGGATTGCCTTATGCTAACTTGACTGAAAGTTATGCCTATGACGGACTAGGAAGGGTTGTGGGTGCAACAGATCCTAGCGGGATTATTACAGCATATTCTTACGATGCCCTTGGGCGTCAAGCGAAAATGGTTCAGGATGTAGGAAGTAATCATCTCAACCTCGAGACCGATTTCATTTATCGGGCAGATGGCAAGTTGCTGGAACAGGTCGCTGGGGCTGGGACGCCGGCGCAAGTGGTGACATCCTTTACCTACGATGCTGCAGGGCAACTTCTCTCGAAGACGTATGATTCCGGCGCCGGGATAAACTCTTCGACAAATCAGCCTTATCTTAATCAGACGACCAGCTATATTTACGATCCTGTTGGTAATCTCCTCGTTCAATCCGACCCTGAGGGGAATAAAACATATTACGTATATAATGCGGAACGCCAACAGGTTCTGACGATTGATCCAACAGGGATTGTGACTCAAAATAGTTACGATAAGGCCGGTAGGGTTACTTCGTCGAGGGTCTACTCTAACCACCTCACCCCAGGAGAGCTAGCCCAGTTGAGCAACGTCGGGGTCGATGGTGCTCTTCCGGAGCTGGTGCCGTCGGTAAGCTCGGCGATCATGTCGGCAACGGATAGGGATGAGTTTGATATTCGACTTGTTTCCGGTCAACTCGTTTCGAAAATCGCTCATTTGGTTCATACAGATGGAGGCGCTGCGGCCGACCGAGTTGAACGGACAATTTATGACACTTTAGGGCGCGCGCAATATAGCATCGCCTCTACTGGTATTGTTACTCAATATTTTTACGACGCTTCCAACGATGTAACTCAAATCCGCACATTTAGTGAGGCGGTCGATTTTTCCAACTCGAGCAATCCTGGCAGCATTGCTAATCTTCTATATTTAGCTGCCTTTGGCACTCTCCCGGACTCAACTACCCAGGGTAACCTTCAATATAATATAAATTACGGCTCCAGCTTTCAGGCGGGAGTTCAGGTAGATGCAGATCAGATATATAACAGTGCTCAGTTTCAGGCCTATGGTGTCGCGGCCATGACCAATGCTCAGTATGTAGATTTTCTCTACGAGCATGTCCTTGGAATAAATTCTGATCCCATTGCTAAAGGCACTTATGTCGATAACCTCGCAGGAGGAACGAGTCGATCGGCTCTTCTGCTCGATTTCGCGCTGAGTTCGCAGCACATAACCCGAGTTTCTCAGCAGCTGTCTTTTTCGCAGCGACTTAATTACGTCATGTCATATGGGGGATGGACATCATCAAATTATGCCTATGACGAAGCTAAGCGCCTCGTACGTTTTCAGGATGCCGGATTTAACAGTACCTACTACTCATATGATCTATTGGGTCGTGTCTTAACGACGACCAACTGGCCCGAATTTTCGGAGAGTGTAACCACAGCGAATGTGTACGATGGTGCTGGTCGGCTTCTGACACAAACGGCTGCAAATGGGACCTCTTTGGCAGTCATCACACGGTTCTCATATGATGGTGATGGTCGTGTGCTGACCAAGGTCGTCGATGCCGGTGATGGCATTAATGTTTCGACAGGCTTGCCCTACGTCAACCAGACGACAGCCTATACATACGATGCTGTGGGGCACGTGTTGAGTGTCACCGACCCAGGTGGGGTAGTCACGACGTTTGGCTATGACGCGCTTGGGCGGCAGACACGTATGGTTCAGGATGCGGGGCTTGGCCGGCTCAACTTCGAGACTAAATATGAATATCGCGCCGACGGGAAACTAATCGAGGAAATCGATGCAGTTGGGACGGCAAGAGAGTTGGTGACAGCATTCTCCTACGATATCTTGGGCCGACAGATTTTGAAGGTTGTTGATGCAGGTGAGGGAGTTAACCCCGCCACTGGGCAGGAATATTTAAATCAAACCACTCGATTTGCGTATGATGCTCGAGGTAATCTGATCGCCCAATCAGATGAGTTGGGGAGAACAACCTATTTTGTCTATGATGATCAAAATCAGAAGATCCTGACGATTGATCCAATGGGCGTCGTTACGCAGGTGAGCTATGACAGGGCTGGTAAAGTCACCGAATCGCGGATTTATGATGTTCCGCTTACGGCCGCTGAACTTGCGTTCTTGATTCCGATCCGTGATGGCATCGGTGTGGCTAGCCTTGTTGCTGACGACAGTTCGTCCAGTGGAGTTGATGATCGGGCCAGCCAGTTCGATATTATTGTCAATCGTGCCGGCGATAGTTCCTTGGTCGCAAGTCTCACTCAAGTGAACTATGGTCCCTCTCGGGATCGCGTTAATCAGACTGTTTATGATACGCTTGGGCGAGTTCAGTACACGATCGACCCAGCAGGTTACGTGGTAGCGTATTCGTACGATTCAAGTGGTAATCTATCGCAGCGTAGATCATATAATCAGTCTGTGAATTTCGAAAATATTGATAAATCTGAGAACATTGTAAATCTCCTGTATCTTGCGGCGTTCGGCTCTTTGCCGGACGATAATACTGAATATAATCTGCGCTACAACATCGATCAAAATTCTATTCGTGATGCCGGAATTCAGGTTGATGCTGATCAGATTTATAATAGCTCTCAGTTCAATGCTTATGGCGTTGGAAATATGACTGATGGGCAGTACGTGGACTTTCTTTTTAGTCATGTTCTCGGTGTGAGTCCGAGTAGCTCAGATCGGGTCTCGTACATAGCGGCCCTTGCCCAAGGCACGACTCGTTCCGCTCTGCTTCTCAAGGTGGCGCTCAGTTCGGATCATATTGCTTTGGTTGATCGGCAGGTATCAATTGCACAGCGACTGAGATACATAACGTATTTTGGCGGAAGTACATCTTCTCAATATTTCTACGACCATGCGGAGCGTTTGATCAGGCAGGTCGATGACTCCAATAATACTACAAAATATACTCGTGATATTTTGGGTAGAATTTTTTCGACGACTACTTATGCGGATAACACAGATCAGGTTACGGCCAGTGATGTTCTTGATGGCGTGGGTCGTTTAATCTCTCAAACGAAGGCAAGCGGTACGAGTGTTGCAGCAACGACGGTCTTTACCTATGATGGTGACGGCCGGGTCGTTTCCGTGAAGAATCCGGCGGGGATCGTGACAACCAATAGCTATGATCCACTCGGTCATTTGTTGTCTACCAGTGTCGTTCTTGATGGGAGCGGGGAAAATATTAGCTCAACGGAATATAGCTACGATGCGCTGGGTAATAAGATATCGGTAACGGATCCGGCTGGAAATAAGGGATTCTATTTCTATGATAGCATCGGGCGACAAGTTCTGTTTGTTGATCCCGAGGGGATCGCCACTGCAACCAGCTATCGGTTCGGCAGTGTCGTATCGGCTGTAACGCGATTTGCGACACCCATTGCCGGATCGGTTATGGCTGGTTGGAATGGCTCTACGAAGCTCGGTGCTGTGGCAGGGTTGCTGACGCCAAGCAGTCGCGATCAAACCACTTACTCTCAATATGATGATGATGATCGCCTTGTTGCGACCATCGCTCCTGATGGGACAAGTACAAGCTATATTCTGGATTCTTTTGGTAATCGGGTGAGCGTGACGAACCAAGTGGGTGGGGTTACGACCTACACCTACGACGGTCGGGGCGCGATTGTTTCCTCTGCGTCCAATCAGCTGGTCACAGATCAGAATGGCCATGCGGTCGCGACGAATGTTACGAACGTCTATATCTATGATAAAAACGGCAACAAAACGGAGGTGATCGAGGCTCAGGGCCTGTCCGGTCAGCGCATCACTATCTTCTCCTATGATGGTGACGGCCGCGTGATTTCGGAGAAGGTCGGTTCTAATCCGGCCGCGACCTATGAGTATGATGGTCGTGGAAATCTAGTCAGGTACATCGATGGAGCAGGCGCCAGGTCGATGACCTGGTATGATAAGCTGGATCGGCCACTCGCGACACTGGATGCTGACGGAAATCTCACCAATTTCGGGTACGACGCGAGTGGGAATGTCCTGACAAAGCGTACATACGGTACGCAGTTAAATCCCGCAGGTTTCCGTACCACGGATGCGCCGCCATCTTTGAGTTTGCTGGCCGATCCTTCGCTTTCTCGAGGGCCAGCTGAATGGACGGTCAGCAGTGATGACAGTGTGACCATCCATAATGGATCACCTTACAGTGATTACGGCAATTGGGTCGCTGCCGATTTTACAGCCAATTCTGCCGGGCAGAAAATTTCCCTGTCGACCAAGAGCCAGATTCCGGTTCTTGCCGGCGAGACATTTTCAATGAACATTGGGGTAGGGCTTGGAGCTGATAACGGCGTTATCGCGCAGCAGTCTCTCGTCGTTCAGTTTTATGATGCCTCTGGTGCCGCAATCGGCAATCCGATCACCGTGGCATCGCTTCCTGGCCATCAAAATTGGATCACCCAGATGGGTGGCGTTGTAACGGCTCCGGTTGGGGCTGCCAGCATGAGCGTTAGCGCTGTTGTGCTAACAGCGGCGGCTGGAGACAATTCAGTGTCCATCGCGTGGCCGTCGATTTCGTTGGTGCCCCTGGATGGAGATTTGCCCTCGACGTCGACCCGCTCCTTCAATCCACTCAACACCGCGACAACGCGATATCGGGAGACAGATTATACATATGATGCCCTTGGGCGCGCGCAGACGACGAGTGTCAAGAATGTTCTGACCGGCAGCGTGCAGGGCACCGCCTACGCGACCGCCAATAACGCGACCCTGGTCACCGACAGCAAGAGCTACGATGCTGATGGCAATGTCATCAAAGAGACTGATGCCAATGGTGGAAGCACCTATAATTATTACAATCTGGTCGGTCAGCTCATCGCAAGCGTCGATTCTGCCGGCTATCTCACGACCTATGATCGCGATAGCAATGGCAATGTGCTGACGCAGACCCGCTATGCATCGGCACTGCCGGCCGGTTCCTGGAGCACATCCTCCTCGGTTGGGGCGCTCAAATCAGCAGTGACGCCCGATGCCGGCCATGATCGTCTCGTTGCATATACCTATGACAAAATGGGCCGGGTGCTCACTCAGACGGTCAGGAATCAGGCCGCTTCCGCGGTCGGTGTCGGGGATACGATTTCCACGGCCACCACCGATTCAACCGTCACTTATGTCTATGATGGGTTGGGCAACGTCCTGCGGCGCCAAGAGGCCACAGGCGATGCCGTCCAGAACGTTTATGATGTTCAGGGACGGCTTGTGGAGACCTATGGCACGTCCTTCATCGACTTTAATGGTGCTACGGTCACGAACGCCACGGTGTACGGTTACGATGGTTTGAACCGTGTGACCTTCAAAGGCCAGGGTAACCTTGGCGCGATTTCCGGGCAGGCCGCGACAGCCCAGACCACGATCAATTCGAGCCCGGTGACGTACTCACAGAATAATCCCAATGGGATTATCGATGGGCCGCCGGTCGTGGTCACGGATGCGAACGGCCTTACCGTCGCTCAGACGAATTTCAATGCCACCTCCGCTGGCCAATCCGTTACGATCTCCGAGCTTTACAGCAACCTGAACGCCCATGCGGCCGGTGACCAGCTCGTGGTCAGTCTCGGCGTTGCAGGGACAGGTCCGCTGGCCCAGCAGAATGTGCAGATACTCTTTCTGGATGCGAACGGGAATCTTATCGTTCGTGATATCCCTCAGACATTCAGCGGACCGCAGTCTTACGACACGCGGGTAAATCTGCAGGTTGATATACCGATCAATGCCGTGAGGGTTCAGATCGAGGTCCTGGGGCAGACATCGGGTGCCGGCGCTGGAGGCGTCACCATCATCGATCCTCAGGTTGCTATTGTCAGGTCCAATCTATCCTTCAATGGTTTTGAGGCGACGTCTCCCGACGGCATAGCTTCAGGAAGCGCTGTCCAATCGACGGATGGAAACGGGCAAGTCAATGCTCAGGCCAATTTCAATGCCCAGGTTCCTGGGCAAACCGTGTCGCTTCTGGCAGACTACGGAAATCTCTCTTTTGCAAATGGCGACAAGCTCTCTCTCGCGACAAGCGTGTCCAGCAGCGGGCCGGTCGGCAAGCAGTCGGTGCAGGTTCTTTTCTACGATGCGGCGGGCAATCTGATCAAGACGAGCGTCGTCCGGACCCTGCAGGGCGCACAAAATCAGACCGCGGTCCTGTCTCAGGTGGATATTCCGTCCGGGGCTGCGAGCGCGAAGGTCGAGTTGGTTACCACAACCCTTGGTTCGGGATCCGGCAGTCTCGTCATGACCGGTACTCAGGTAGGCGTGTCCAAGCCTAGCGTGCTGGTTGCCCCGACGGTGAATTCGGGCCTTACGCGGACGAGTTCCTACACGTATGACGCGAGCGGTAACGTTGCCAGCGTGACTGATGCCGATGGCTTTGCTCATACCTACGGTTATGATGGTGATGGCCGTCAGACGAGTGACAACTACACCCGCGCTGATAGTCAGGGTCACCTCATCTCGGAATCCAAGCAGACCTACTATGATGGTGTGGGCCGCGTCATCCAGACACGGACCACGTCAAATCAATCGAACTACAATTCCTACGGCAATGGCACTGTCTATGATGCCTTTGGCGACGTCATTGCGCATACGATGATCAATGGCCAAACCGTCTCGGTTGAAGATCAATATGTCTATGACAATGCCGGCCATCTGGTCGCCTCGAACAGCGGCGACGGCGCGTGGAAAATTTATATCAATGATGCAAATGGCAATCAGACTGCCGCGATTTCCAGTGATGGTTTGACAGATCTGACGCCTGTTTTCGACGCCAATGGCTACGCGGAGCAAGGAAGCGGTGCGGCGCTGCAGGCAAGTGCCCTAGCCAGGGCTACCAATAACCATGCCAATGCTGTTGGCGCTGCCCCCGGAAATGGGGTGCTTGTGACAGTCAACAGATACAATGCCGCCAATCAACTCACGTTTTCCCGCC
>Ga0116227_10007477_pt1 | contig 21257 bp, 11 predicted proteins | sample S1TSphgellanicum_FD_89693 | JGI IMG/M metagenome (GOLD analysis project Ga0116227, IMG submission 89693) | Host-associated microbial communities from peat moss isolated from Minnesota, USA - S1T2_Fb - Sphagnum magellanicum MG | ecosystem: Host-associated > Plants > Peat moss > Unclassified...
ACATTCCACATCCACATTCTCGTTCCCATTCACATCCACGTTCTGAGTCACGCCCTGGGATAGTGCACAAGGTATCTTGTTAGGAAAAACCGCGCCCCCACCGGGAGAGAGAGAGAGAGGGAGGGAGGGAGGGAGGGAGAGAGAGAGAGAGAGAGAGAGAGAGAGGAGGGGGGGAAAAATAAAAAGTAGAGGGGAGGAGGGGAGGAGAATGGTAATAATATTAATGGTAAAATTGATGGGGAAAATATTTAAATAAATTTATTATAAAAATTTAAAAATTAAGAAAAAAAAAAAAAAACCCCCCACCACTCTGGGAAGAGTCTGGGGAAAGAAAGAAAGGAAGGGAAGTTTGGGGTTACAGAATCCAAGGTATAAAGACGCAGAAGCGGAAGCCTCTGACAAATTCCAACATCATTATGAGCTAAGAAATATGGATTCCAGTGCCTAATTCCAGACCACGGAATGCCCACTATTAGCCTCTAGGGTTACTTCCATTAGTAAACATTCCAAAGCATAGCTAGCTTCTAGGGTACATTCCTACTAGACAATCCACCCATAGGTAGCCTGTAGGGTATACCTGCCTACTAAAATCATTCCATGCCATAGGTAGCCACTAGGGTACCTTCCTACTAGACATTCCACCCATAGTTAGCCTGTAGGGGAGCTGTCTACTAAACATTCCATGCATAGTAGGCTTGTAGGGCAGCTGTCTACGAAACATTCCAGGTACAAGTAGCCTGGACGGACACTTGCTTACTAAACATTCCATGCATAATTAGCCTGTAGGGCTACATGCCTACTAAACATTCCATGAAAATCAGGTACACATTATTGAAATCAGGTCGCCCTTTTCTGGTACCAGAATCTTCCTGGTGTCTCCTTCTTTTGCGGATCTGCCCGGTTTCTTTTACGTTTGTTGGGGGCCATTCCCAGGCTCTTTGCTTTGTCCTCGTTGCTTGCTGCTGCTGCTGTTGTTGATGATTTTGCAGCGTGTTTTTTGCTGCCTTGTTGTTGTTGTTGCTGCTGCTGCTGCTGGTCTCTGTGTTTGCGAGAGAGAGAGACACGGACGGACGGACGGACGGACGGACTGGAGGACTTGGGTTTTTTTGCGAACAATAAGAAAGCTAGGAGTGGTTGCGCATTTCTCAAGCTTTTCTCTATGGCGAACTTTCTCCTGCACCTCCCCCGGGGGCACCAGCAGTAACCGCTAGAGTCTGGAGCTGGCTTTGCAGAACGCTCTCTCGTCTGTTCTGCCTGGTACTCACCAGCTTCCTTCCCTGCCTGGCCTGGCTGGTTACTTGCGCATGAAATAGCTGCTACAACTACCTGTTGCTCCTACCGTCAGCTTTTGCTGCTGCTTGTGTAAGTTGGCTATGAGATGATCATATACCTTCGTCGTCTGGGAGATCTAGAGTAGCTGTTTAGGCGGGGGCGGGAAATGGCGGGGAGGGAGTGGGGATTGGGATGATAAGAGGAGGAGAACGAGGATGCTGAGGAGAAGAAGATCGTCTTGAGAAGTTTTTGGTTTCAGTTTGGTATTCTTCTTAGCTCGAATTTGAATTTGAGTAGCTTTGTAGCAGACGCATCAGCAGCACAAGCGAGAGTCTGATCGATTCGCTTGATTGTTTATAGTTTGTGGGTTTTCGTCTTGGAATCTAATTGTTTTTTTTCATTTATCGCTGCTGATCTTTGCTGGAGTTTGAGTTTGTGTTTGTATGCTGCTTAGTAGCATGGGCGTCGACCATTGCAGCAACTTGAACTCACGTTTTGTGTGATGTAGTTTATTTTCTGGAGCTTCTTCTGCATGTGTATGTTTGTCAATCGCCTTCAGTACTACTAGGGCGGTGCAAGGAATTGAGTGAGATGGTAGTGGAACCTCAGACCGTGGGGGAAGAGGTGGTCGAGAGAAACTTAAAGCTGCAACAAACCCATTTTGTCCCGGGTTCAAGCTTTCTTTGATGAGGCAGTAAGTGCGATCAAGGAAGGTTTCGACACTAGTTTCCGTTTGTGGAAGGAAAGCTTGTCGAGATAAGAGAAAGCTGTAACCAAACGCCGGTCGCGTGAAGAATAGGTAGAGAGACGCTGGTCCTGTAGCACTAAGTAAATTTGCAGCAGCTTGACTTAGCCCTCGTGCAGAGTCAGAGCTCTCTTTCTTGTTCTTGTTCTTGTTCTTGGCCTTGTTAACAATCCAGAGAGGCTGACACCAAGCTAACTCGCTGCAACCCGTGTTGTTGCCTGCCGACCGGTTTTGAATGCTAGAGTAGACCTTGAGAGAGAGAGCTGGGAGCTAGCCTGATGAAGACAAAAACGATAGGCTATATTGATGTTCTGTGGCCGGAGCTCAGACTGACTGACTGTGTTCATCTTCCTTCCTTCCTTCCGTGCCATGAAGCTTTTCTGGGACTCGCTGGGGACCAGCTGATATCGGTATTCGAGCTTGAGAAGATAGTCCAGTTTCCGCCCCGTGCTTGGGAGAAGAAGAAGAAGCTAGCAACCCATTTCGCCTGTTTAGCACAGTGCGGAACGGAGATCGTCTTGATCCTGGAAGCAGCTGCTTTTGTCCAAGGCTGAGAGGAGAAGAAGAGATACCCACTTTCTCTTCTCCTTGATCTTAGTACCTACTCTTCTTCTTCTTCTTCTCTCTGTAAGAAAGAATAAGCGCATCCGGAACTTGCACCTTGTTGGCAAATGGGCATTTCCAGTCTTCCTCTTCTCTCATTTCTCGCCTGCTCTGAACGTCAGCAAGGATGTGGTCTTGCAACAAGCATGTGAAAGGTGTTCTTGACACTCGCCTGACCGCCTCACACAACTGCTGCTATAGAAAGTGTCGTAGTACTGTCATCTGATCGACCGCAAAGAGAAAAAAAAGTTGGAGAAGAAGTTGGATGATCAAGCACTAGACTTGGGGAGAAATTGCGGACTAGAAGCTGGAGACCATCATTCTAACGTCCCTGCGTGCATCACTTGCAGGAAGGAGTCTGTACCAATTGGAGGCAAAAACACCAGCAAGACCCACAGCTGCAATCCTGCAATATCCCACGCACCGAATGGCTGCCAGGCCGTAGAGCCTCATGTGTCGTTCCAAAACTACACTGAGGAGGAGGAAGAAGACGCCAGTTGCTGGTAGCTTGCTTGCTAGCTAGAGCGAGGAGGGAACTGTTGCGAGCAGCAAGCTCGGTACTCCTGAGTTCTGCAGCAGCAAAAGCAACAGCAGCTTCCCAATTCCCAGCTGCGAAAACCCGAGCTGCTGCTGCAACAATGATGCAGTATCGGCCTGAACTGGGCAGTATCGGACTGACGTTGCGATATCCTTCTTCTTCACAGAGCCGGGATCATCGAGAGTACTTCACGGACACGGCAAACAGCCAGCAGACAGCGAGCTACTACACCAGCTGCAGCAGTACCAATACCACCAGGCAAGCTTTCGAAGACAACAATCAAAGGACGTCGCACTTCGTTGCCTGCAACACCAGCTATGCATCTCTGAAACCAAGTCGAGATCAAAGCTCACCAGTTTCCACTCTCTCCCCTCCAGACGTCTCCACTACCGCGACCACGACCACGACTGGTGCGTTTGATCAGGCCGCAGCAGCGTCGGCCAGCTTCCAGCGCGGGGGCTGGAGCTCTGCTTCTTATCAAAGTGAAGGATCCTCTGGCAGCGAGGCTTCTCTAGCTTCTCTTGAAAGCCAGGAAGCGGACTTTCATGGACGCGGGGCTTTCCATCGCGGTGCCGGGGATCATCAACAACGTCCTGCAATTCTTCGATCAGCTGCAGCTTCTGTTTGTGGCCCTGTGCCGTCTTACCAAATGCAGCAGCAGGCGACGAGCTTTCATGAAGCGAGGAATATTCACATGAGCTTCGCGGCAGCAAAACAGCAGCTGTATGTGCAGCAGACGGCTGCTGCAATGGGGGTTGGTGGTACTGGAAGATTTGCTGCTGCAGGAGGATCAGCGGCGGGCGCAGAAATGTCTGGGGAAGTGGTGCAAATGCTGCAGGTGCTTGAAAGTGCGCTCTTGGACGATGATGAAGACGATGACATGAATGGGTCATTTCACCAAGCTGCTGCTGGGTCTGCAGGAGGGGCTGATCATCATATGAATACATCTGAAGCTGGAAGCTCATGGGCAGATGCTTTTGTAGACATTCTTGGAGCTGAAGGTTGCTGCACACAGCAGCCTCTTGACCAGCTTAAGGCCACAGCAATGGAAATGCAGCAGTCCAGTGTGATGTCTTCTTCTTGTGGAGCTTCTGCTGCTCTGCAGCAACAGTCTTCATATGCAAAGCAGTGTCAGAAAACTACCAAAGCAGTAGTAGGATATGCGGGAGATCATACTTCAAAGCTCACTGCAGTAAGCTCCTGAGCATGTCACTTCTATTTTCTGCAGGAAGAAATTTCTCCACATGGGATCATCAAGCTCTTACTAGTTCTATGAACCTTTGAGATCATTCACGTGCATGCAAATTGGTAAACCTGCATAGCAAGTTGTTGATTTGCAATGGCAACCATTGCAATCTCTCCATATTCTCCTGATTGCATAAGCTTTCTTGCGGCTATCATCTGGTTTTAGATTTTCATCCTGAGGTGACTAGAGACTATGCAGTTCCACTCATGGTTTTGTCCCAGGGTATGGTGCTTCCCCACCCAAGAATCCTGAGCTGGTGGAGCTTGTGATTACAGAAATGCTGTGTTGGGTGCCTTGTCTTTTGCATCTTCTATTGCATTCCCTGCACTCTTGTACCTCAAGGAGCAAGAGTATTGACATTGTTGTCACATGTGAATACTGTAGTTCTGAACTTCTTGGGGTTTGATTGTTGCAATGGTCCAGATGACAGAACCTGCACAGCAGTTGCCAGTGAAAAGCTTGTTGGAAACCAGCCAACTTGAGCGGCTGCTGGTCACATGTGCAGAAGCAGTGGCAGAGAATGATTTTCAGAAAGCAAATGTAGTGATTGCGAAGCTGAACCACATGGTTTCCATCCATGGAGACCCGATGCAGCGCCTTGCTGCATACATGCTAGAAGGCCTTGTTGCAAAAATGGTTTCATCTGGAGGAGGTCTTTACAAAGCACTCAAGTGCAAAGTGGCACCAGCAGCTGGAGGAGACTTGCTCTCAGCCATGCAAGTTCTCTATGAGGTCTGCCCCTACTTCAAGTTCGGGTACATGGCAGCCAATGGTGCAATTGCAGAAGCATTTCAGAATGAAGATCAAGTGCACATTATCGATTTTGAAATTAACCAGGGTGTTCAGTGGAGTACCCTAATACAAGCTTTGGCTGCAAGGCCTGGTGGTCCCCCCCATTTGCGTATCACAGGGGTGGATGACCCTTCCTCGGAAATGACACCCCCTGGTGGGCTCAAGTTAGTGGGTAATCGTCTTAGAAAGCTTGCTCAATCTGTTGGAGTGCCCTTTGTGTTCCATGCAGTTGAAAAGAAGTGCCCAGAAGTGCAGGCATGGATGCTGGAGCGGCAGCATGGGGAAGCACTTGCAGTGAATTTTGCACTCCAGCTTCATCATGTGCCTGATGAGAGTGTCTGCACCACCAATCCCCGTGACCGAATGCTGCAAATGGTGAAGAGCTTAAACCCAAAGGTGGTGACACTGGTTGAACAAGAAGCTAATACAAATACAGCTCCATTCCTTCCCCGATTCATTGAAGCCATGAAGTATTATTCAGCTGTGTTTCAGTCTCTGGATGTAACCTTGGGCCGTGATAGCCGTGAGCGTATCAATGTTGAACAGCAGTGTTTAGCCCGTGACCTTGTGAATGTGATTGCTTGTGAGGGAGCTGAGCGAGTGGAGAGGCATGAAATGTTGGGGAAATGGCGCGCCCGGATGACTATGGCAGGCTTCCGCCCTCGTTCTCTTAGTGCATCCGTGAATAATACCATCAAGATGCTGCTGGAGGCCTACAGTGACAAGTACAGACTTCAAGAGGAAGGCGGAGCCTTGTCTCTTGGGTGGATGAACCGCTCCTTGATTGTTGCATCGGCATGGCACTGACATGCAGCAAAATGGGTCCTTGATTATTGAATCAGCATGACACTAACATGCTGCGAAATGGGTCCTTGATTGTTGCATCAGCATGGCACTAATATGCTGCAAAATGGGTCCTTGATTAGCATGGCATGAACATGCTGCAAAATGGGTGCTTGATAGTTGCAACAGCATGGCACTGACATGCTGCGAATGGGTTCTTGATCATTGTTGCATTTGCATGGCACTAACATGCTGCAAATGGCATGCTGCTTGCTTGCTGCTGTAAATATAGAGGTTTGCTTTGGCTTTCTTGCATGAAGCTGGATTTCATTCATTCTTTGCCAAAGACAATCCACGGTAATATGTGAAAAAAGATAAAAAACATTCCAATCTTGAGGGAGAGTGCCTGTAAGTTAGTTCTCTTGACCTGTATCAGATGTTGTGCTTGATGAATTACAAGCAAAACAAACTTTTGCAATTCTTTGCATCAATTTCTTTTTTTGGCCAACTAATAAGCTTGCCAGATGTCATGCTAGATGTGTTAGTCAAGATTGCTGCAGGAATCTTATTTACAAATCAACCCTGTTCAACAGAGGTTTTTTCTCAGTGTATTCAGCTTTAGGTGAAAAATGAATTATCGTTGAGAGCCTCTACATACTAAATAATAAACAAATTATGGGGATTTTTTCTAATCAACTTTGCTGAGACACAGAACATGTGGTCAGGGGGAGAATTTGTCCATAATCATGCTAACAACCTTTGGATGCTCATATATATGTTGGGAGCAATGTAGGTATGTATATTTTCACTTGGGAACAACTTTTGGGGTTTTTCAAGGATGTGATTTGGAGTTAATATGGAACATAAAAGAATACCTTTAGCACTTTTATTGAGCATTTTTCAACTTGGGATTATCACAATGAACTTCTTTTCCTAATTATTGTGAACAAATTCAACTGCATGTTTGGGGAATGTGATTTTACAATTTGAAATTGTGAAAAGGAATTTGGTTGAAACCTTTCAGATACAAGGTTGGACTATATATTCTTTAGAAAACAAAACCAACTTTGGAGTCATTACAAAACAACATTGAGAACTCATTGGATTCATTTCCAGTGGTGATCAATTTGTATTTTGTTTATAGTAACATAAAGAGAACTATGTCCTTGCTACTTTGGACTTTTTAAGTTTGATGTGATCAAAAGCTTTTGATTTGTTACCAAAATAATCTTGTACAACATCATGACATAACATCATATGAATGTATTCCTTGTGCATTAAACAACAAAAAGGATTTCATTCCATTGAGAGATTAGGGATAGAAATAAGTTTTGTAGATTAAAACCCAACATATTTTATCATTACATTAGGAAATGAGCTCAACAACAACACTAAGATATTGCCGAAATCCAATTTTCTATTTTTTTAAAAATGACTAATAGCAAGAATATGGTACATCACAAATTATCTTATGAGCGGTAATCCACAAAATGGGTTGCAATCGAAAGCAAGAAAATTGTTTGAACCACAAATCCTCTTGGATGATCTTTTAAATTATGTTTCCCATAGAAGATGTTGCATTGTGGCAAACATGTTGAAGATTAAATGTTATGTTTACTATTCAAATACAAATGGTTGAATAGTGAAATTTTTTGAACCCGTCTTCACTATCCAAATATTAATTGAACTAGATTAAATATGCTATTTAATTAAAGCAAACTGAAATATGAACCCCTTTGCAAATCTAGAAGAGATGAAAGTTAGAAAACCATTAATTGTGATAATGGTTTTCTAATTTTCATCTCTTCTAGATTTGCTTGTACTATCTACTCAGCATTGAAAGACTGGAAGAAACTGTCCACCTTTTCCACAATGCAAATTTCAAAACAAGTTTTTGAACCTTGAATGTCATAGCAAACTCATTGGTGATCATTTATGCTATTCTATCACCAAGAAAAAAGCAAAGACAACAACCAAAAACACCATACTTCTACTAAGAAAACAAGTCGTATTGAGCCTTAGTTATCACATACTAAAGCGATCAAAACAAGGCTTCACAAACATGCAGGCCTTGTCTTTTTAATAATAATAAAAATGATTTATTTTAATGGGATGGTAAGATAGAGAACATGATTTGGTAATTTGAATGCAAAATGAATTGGTTTGTGATATGTCCAATAAGTTTTTGTTCATTCAAAGTGGCATTGTTGTATTGGTGCATTAGTCCATATATGGTCTAAATGTGTATTATAAATTATAGTACTTTTGTGCAATATAATTGATATATGTTCATGAAATTTTGTAATGTTGTTGATTGTGGTGTATGTGTTAACATATTTATATTGAAATCATCAATTATTACAATTAGAAAATTTGTACCTATTGTTTTTAGTATAATGTTTAGAATAGAAATAAATTAATTGGCTTGCACTTTTGGTGGCTTATAAATTGCAATTACATGAAAGGATTTTCACATATCTTTATTAAAAGTTGCGATGATGAATTTTGCACCCAAATTTGTAATTTCATAAATATTCAAGGTGTTATATGACATAAGTCTATTGTAAAATCTTTTCTATTTAAAGGTAATAATATACTTGTAAATTTCATTGATGGTTTTGGATATTGAGATTGATAAATTTGTTGACATTTTTTTCTACTTGTCCATTTCTGTTGATGTATTTGATTATTACAAATTCCATGTTTAAGTATGCTTTGATTAACGGTTAGTTATTTAACAACAAAAAATTTAATATTTCATTTGAAAAAATACCAAATTGAAGGGAGTTTCCTAACCATAATAATTCATGGTCATGAGCTAAACCTCCTTATTGAAATTTTGAAATGAAAAAATAATCTTTAATTTTACCCCAAAAAATCAAAAACATTTAAATAATTTTGGAACTATTCATTTTATGTTCATAATATCATACACATGTCACAAGTTCATTTCTAACAAGCTCTCTTTCATCCAATACATCATCATTTTTACCATAATGTTGAACATAAAAATCTTTTAGTGTTTTACTAAAACTTGAGCAATTTTTCACACTTGTAATAAATGTAACAAAAATGTTGGATCTCCAAGTTGATTTCATGGCAAAAAGATTTTTTTGAAGTCAATCCAAATAATTTGGAAATGTTTTAGCACAATTAATTTTCTATAATCTAAATCAAAATTTAAATTTTATTCTAAATTAACATTAGTTGATACATCATTAACTATTAACATGTGATTTATTATTTTTTCTTTTCAAATACATATCCATGCAGAGGATAATATAAAATAAATGAAATTTTTAATTATTTTTAAAACATATGTTAATTACATGATATGCAATTTTTTAATTAACATTTGTTAATTCAAGTTGTATTTCTTTTTATATGAACATTGAAAACATGGTCTTGGATGTCCAAAAACCAACATTGGATTTTTTTTTTAAAACATATTTATCACAAAATAATCTTAATAGTCAAAAAACTTTCTATAGGTGCAATTGTAAACAATCTTAAATCATCATCAATCATTTGTTCTGCATCCAAAACATTTTGTTCTAACATGTTTTGCAATTTTCTTTTATATTTTTTTCAAAATTGTTTAAACTATCTATATGATGATTTTTTTCAAATTCATCCTTTTGCAATTGATCATTTTGCAAGTTCTACAAAACCTTGCCAATTTGGTGCAAATGCAAAATGAGGTGCAATACATCATTCTTCTATTTCATTTATTTAACATTAAAAAAATACATATTTGGTTTATTATTTACAATATGGTTCTGTAAAGTTATTTTAAATTTTTTTTAATAAATATTTTTTTGACAAGACGTACACATCAATATTTTATCATTAACATTCACAATTTTTTATAGAATTGGGGAATTGTTCAATATATCTTTGACAACAATAACAAGCACGTCAAGGAATATCCTCGATATATATATTTAATTTCATAACATATGTATTATTAAATTATCTTTCATCACTATTTTGTTGGATTGAAACAATTTGTCTAATTTAAAACTTCATCATTTATGAATTATTTTTCATTGGAGCATCACTTTTAATATTTTTTATGTTCTTCAAATTTATTTTCCATCATGTCATTTTGGCAAATTTGCATTACATTCTAATTATCTTGTCAAAATTTGAACAATTTTTTTTTTTTTTAATATTCAATATGTTTTAAATTTTGCTTGATTTTTGTTGTATTTAAACCTAAACATGGATTTTCATGAATAAATGTTAATGTAATGTCTTGTATGGTCCATTCAAGATGAGTTTTTTGTAATTTGTGATAATGCATTATTTAAATGGAAAGTGCAACTAAATCTTTTTCATTTTGTTGACTTTTTTTTTGTTCATTATTTATGTCCATAAAACATGTACAATGTTTTTTGTCTCATTATCTACATCATTTGTGAAAATATCCATGTTATTTGAAACATTATCAAATAAGTCTAAAGGTTTAAAATGATTATTTCTATACAATATTTGAAATTGTGTTTCCATTTTACCCTTGTACTTTCATCATTATTAGACCATTATTTTTATTCCATACATGAATTGAACATTGTAAATATTTTGATACCTAATGTATTCCTATAAAATCTCCCCTACAATCCACCTTCTATTGCAAATTTTGACATTTGTTGATGATAACTTTCTTCATCATTTGCTCGCCCATGGTGCAAATCTCTTAATTTAATTTATGCCTATGGCATTCTCATGCTTTCAAAACACCAAGTTCTAAACAATTCCACAAATATTTCATACTATTTCTATAGAAAAAATTTGAACTCATTGAATATTTTAACAAGTAGGTTATAGCATCAAATAAATAATCGCCAACATTGTATTTAAAATTAGTGTCATGAACCAAACTCATTCAATTTCATATCTATATCCATAATATATGTTTTTCATTAGTTATAAATCATATACTAACTTTAATCTTAAAATGTTGATTTTTCTTTGCAAAAGTCTTTTAAATATTCAAATAATTGTTGTTCTTGTTTCAAAAGATTCCATTTCACTACAACAAAAGGTGTCCCTATATGCTAAATGATTTCACTAGATGTTGAATAAATTCACTGGTCATAATGAATAGAACCTAATGGGGAAGCAATGAATTCACTAGTCTAGTGACTGCAAACTAATGAACTACACCCAAATTTTGTAATAATGTTTGTTTTGCAATTTGTAATCTTTTACAAAAATTTTGAATATTAAACTGATTATTTAATTTCAACTCTTTTCAAGTAAAAATTTGCATTTAATTATTATATTTAAAACTCCAAATTCAATCGCAATACCACAAAAATATCATGAATTTTCATTTAAAATAATATTGGCACTAAACCTTCCACAAGTACCAAAAAGTTTCAATGTTCAACTTTATGACAATATTTTCAAATTTTTCAAAATGCCAATTTTACAATGTAATTTTTGGAAACTGTTATATTTATATTTAGAAAAGTTTTTAGAACAACACAAAGTCTAATAATAAAAAAATTATTTGTTGTAAAAAAAACACTTATATTTTGGTTAATTGATGTTAATATCAATTTAACTATATTTTGAAATATGAAAAGTTACAAAATTTTAATGCAACAAGTGTAAGAATGACCCAATAAACCCATCATTTAGTCCTAGCCAAGAAAAAAATCCCATTATTTAAATTATGTCCAAGTGTCACCAAAAAATGAAAGGATCAAACAACAACACGACCCCTCTATCGAACCCACTCAGATAGAATGTGAATGGGTGTCTGACTACCAAACCAGCAGCATGACAATGGCATTAATTTGAGTCCAAAGCTTTTGTCCTTTGGCTCTACTAAACCCCGATGAAAGGCACACATCACTAGTGCAAACTCCCCTTTTTCTGAACTTCCACAGATTTTACTCTTACTCAGACAAATCAGCAAGACAGAATCTTAGAAATCAAACTCATTAGCTCAAAATTTACAGAGTTCCCTGATGGCACAAGCTTTCTTCACTCCAGAGTTCTCATAAAAAATCTGTCAACCCTACTTAGCTAAGTCACTGGCGCAATGGAGAGTTACAATAACTCAGCCAAGTTCTCCAAAAACAGATATACGGAGCGATATGTCTATCCATTTCTGAGCTCATCTGACATCTTCAACTTTACCTTTCCAACTTCAACACAAAATCTCAGAAAAATCTCCTCTCTAGCACGACCTCAGCCTCTTGCTATACTCTGATCTCCTCTCCCTGAACAATGTTCATCAAGAATCAAAAACAATTTCTGGACTCTAACGCTCTCCTCCCCAAAATCAGACCTCTCAGTCTGTCTCCACATGCATTCCTGAGCTCTTCTCCCATCGTCCCCTCTCTACATGCCCACACCTTCCTTTTCTCCGTCCTTGGCTTCCTTCACAAGCCTCCGTCCTTCCTTACTTTTTCCACCGTCATCTCCTTAACAGCACATCAATGCGGCGCCATCCCCCTTCATCATTCGCACCACCTTTCTCCTATACTCCCCACCCCACACAGCCAGAGAGCAACACTTCCCATGCATCCCATGCACGACCAGCACTAACCACCTTCCAAAATGGTAAAATCTGCCGCCCTCATCAATGAAGGTGACGGCTGGATTAATTCTAGAACCCTGATCAGTGAATCTGGCATTCACACAAAATGCACAACCATAGAATCCTTGTTCGGCCACTCCCTTTCTGGTTACACAAGTCCAAAATAGATTTTGTCCAAGACTAATTTAACAAATTTTATCCAAATCCAAAAACATTTAGTTCAATTCAAATCAAAAACCCAAAACATAATGTCCTCGATTCCATACAAAAGAAAATTTATACACATAAATCAAACTTTAATAAATATCATATTTGTCAACAAGAATTAACAGCCATTTTAGTTTTTACAATTTTTCTGCTTTTTACGCTTCTATAACATTTTTCACCAACTTTTATTTTGTAAGTACTATTTGTTCAACTTTTGCATTCTACTCATTTACAATTTTTTGTTCAAGACCTTTTCAATCTTGATCTTGGAACATTTTATCTCTCCACTCTTGTTTTTGAACTTCCTTTTCTTTAGAGATGAGTACCCTACAATCTTTGTTGTTGGGTTTTAAATTAATTAACTTTTAAGCTTGCTTTCTTTGAATTTTTTAGGGTCTAATCAAATCATGATGAAACAAAAGCTTGATTCAAGGGAAACACAAAGTACACAATCAAAGACCTCCCTGCTTTCATGTTTGATTTTATAGTTAATGCAAAGTTGACTCTCAAATGCCACCATACATTTACGATTATAATACTAGTAACCAACACATTTGTTTATTAACAAAGGTAAGTGGCATTTCTTGTAGACATTTTCAAAACATAATGTTGCAATTGGGATCACAAGGGTTCCAACCACTTGCAAGAACATATTTAACAACTTTAGTTTTGAACCTAAAGTATTTTCCTCCCAGGTTTCTCAACAAACAAAACAATAACATTTAAATACATTACTTCAAAATTGATGGAAAAATCTTAACCTCTTGTTCTTTAGCTATGAACTTTAATAACTAACCTTTAAAAAACATTAACATCATAGGAAGGGATTATAACAAAAATACTAAAATAACTTGTTAATAGTCATTGTTCACCATAAACAAAACTTCCAATGTTTTTCACCAACAATGTTGTAGGTCTACCAATGTTGTATAACTCCATAAATTGTGTGTATTGTGCATGAAACTAAATGAATAGAAATAATGCATGCACATCATCAAGACTTAGGCCATTATCTACAACAAGAATGAATGACTTTGCAAATCACTTGTAAATACAAGTCACAAACATTTCCAAAGTCCCCAATTATTCCAAATTATTTTTGTGCATGAACTCTAGAATAGAATAAGAAGCAACAAAATGTAAAAATAGTGGAAACTAATGGATGAGTTAAATGACAATAATAGCCCCAACTTTCAAGACAAATTTTGAATCCCCCTTTTCAAATTTGTTTATGAATGTCACCTAAAATTCGCAATCCTTACAAAAGACTTAACATTCAATTGAGGATAATATAATGACAAAGCTAGATCCAATAGTTAAATTAATTATCACATACCAACAACATCAATTAGCTCATAATGGATGTATTTATAACCACTACCAACCACATCATAAGACCATTCAATTTATAATGTAACCTTCAAAAGATGCACCCAACATACGATGTTAGACATTCATTTGTGAGGTGACTTTCTATCCTTCTATTCTTGGTTTTATGAGGTGACTATACTTGAAAGTACATACGCTACCGGTGAAGGAAAAAAATATAAATATATTTTAAAATGTTAAGTTGCGTTTGTAGTTGAAACCAGATAGCTTGCTTCCTATGCATGATTTACGATTTAGAATTGATAGATATATCTTCCAAGCTTGAACACTCCAAATCCTAGAATTTTACATTAAATTGTCACCCATTCAAACCAACTTTAAGGATTAACATCAAGTTCAACTTGGTTGTAGACCACCAATCATTTAAAATATTACTCCTATCGCATATGTTGTCCAAATCAAGCTTGTCTTAACTCATTAGAAAGCTAACTATAAGGTGCATCTGCCTACCAAATTGTAGGCTCTGCACCTAGACTAGTAAGAAGTTGTGCTACCAAACCCAAAAGGGTTTATGAAATTCCTTTACAATTTCAAGCTCCCAACATTATCTTATTCACTTCTATTTTTTCAAAATACCCCAAACAACTAACCCATTCTCCCTCTTTCCACCATCTACTAAGACTCATCATCCTTTTCTTCCCCTTCCCCAAGAAAACTAACACAAGAAGAAAACCCCCCCACATAACCATGCGCATTCATCATTCCTTATTCTAACATGAAATTGCTAAAAACCCCTAATAACTTTACCACATTTGACTATCCTTGATGCAATTCTTAAAAATTGAGACTCGCACACGATTATGTAAATATGGTTCGCATCATTATACCAACAACATTCAAAAATGGAGTTCTTTTCATGTTTGGGCTTGCAACAAATTATATCATAACAACACATAACACTCAAAAGACCAAAAGAATACATAAAAAATCACAACATTACAAACAACATGGCAAACTTATCCCTGGGTGGTACCACTAAAAATATCACACCCCAAATTTATGAAACCCATCCAACTTCAAGACAACATAAGACTCACATAAAAAAAACTTTTCATTCCAAATTATTTATCAAAAGGTTACCCAAGTCATGTTGAATTCAAAACTCTATTTAAATTTACAAAAGAATATGTTTTGATGTGAAAAATGAATGCATTAAAAAAAAAAATAGGAATGTCACACGAAGACTTTTTTTTATCAAGAACACAAAAACAATCCTTTTTTGGGAATTTTCCTTGGATATTAATTTTTTAAAATACTTCAAATGCCAACCTATTTGATGTTTTTTATAAATAGTTGATTGAATCAATTTTCATTTAGTTATGAATTTTTAAAGTCACAATCATGAAGTCCTAAAAGACCATTGATATCAAGAACATAAATGATAACTATTTTTATCTTTTGTTATTTTAATGACTAATTTGGATCATTCACTTATGCATGTACTAAATAAACAAAACAACATATCTAATGTGCAAATGTAAGGACACTTAAAAAAAGAAGTCAGGAATTGGGTCAGGAATGGTTCAAGAAACAGAATGTTAATGCATATTATAAGTTTTTGGGTGCTCATTATTTTTCATGAGTGTGTGCATAGGTGGGGAAAACCTAGCCCACCTAGTCCAATCAAATAAACCAATGTATAATAAATGGAGTTTTATTTCTTAAATTGGGTCCAACTTTCTTGTGATTTTGGCATGGTGGTTCCTACTAGTACCACCCAAGGAAAAGTTTGTCGAACAACAAATAGAAAATGAAACAAACTATATAAATCTTGCACACTTGCACTAAAATGTTCCAAATTATTCAAAATCCAAAACGAACACAAGGCTAAACAAAATCAAATAAAAAACACCACACTTTTTAAACTATTTGGTGTTAAGTTTAACCCCTAGGGACCTATTCCATTAAGGTTGAACTTTTAGGATTTACACATCAGGGTTGTCAAAAAATTACAACTCAATTTTCATGGCTAACCTTAGGGCTAATTAAAAACTTAGGGTCTAACTTTTATGATTAAAACTAAACCTATAAATCACAACACATGTCTACAAATCATAATTCCATATTCATGACATTTTTCACAAAGATCACAAATTGAATTACATATTGACAAATGTTCAATTAGCAATTTTTAAAAAATCAAATATTAACATAAAAAATTTCAACAACAATTAATTAGTTGCAAATAATAACTTTTTAATTAATCTACATAAGACTCACAAATATTTAGATATTTTTAAAATACACAATGTACAAATGTTATTTGAAAATTCATCTATTTTCAATTAAATCAAGAAAACATGACATATGACCAATACATGATGTTTGGATGATAAATTCAAACCTTTACACAAAAGATACAATGTTGTTTGTTCACGCAATTGTTGAAAATTTACCCATCACACAAATTCATCCACAAGTTTTTAAAACAAGGGTGAAAACACACTAAGGGTGAGCCACTTTTCATCAAAAAAGGTGATGTATAACGTATTATAATACATAGTCAGCTAATATCTTGATGGTATCCTTTGGCTATCCTAAACACACGCAAAAAACTTTAAATTTTACATGACAACCTTTTGGAATTCAAAGTTTACTTTGAATCAAAATTGATTTTGATCCAACAGTTAAATGAAGAAGATTGAATAAAATTAATGTACATACAATATATGATTTACATTTTTTCAATGATTACACGGCCTCATGTCTGTGGCTCATAAAACAGTACCAAAAAAAAGAAAATTGAAAAAATAATGCAATTCCCATCTATAATTTCTCTTCCTCTTTGATATGCTAATGGTTTTTTTTTCCAAAAATAGATATTGTTATGCATTTATTGTTTAAAAATGCAAAAAAACACTTTTTTGAATGAAATTTCATCCAAAAAGCTTAAATCTCTAAATGGTCCTATATTTAATTCATTTATATCAATATCATACACCATAAAAAAATTCACCCAATAATTCCACTCAGAATCTTAGTTTTGAAGTTTATATGGAAATTTTTCAAACTTTGTGACAAGTATTATTTTGTCACAAATATATTCCATATACTTCAAGTTTTTCATTTTTTGTTGGATTTTTAAAAATAATTTATTAGATTAATTTTTAAATCAATCAAATATACTTAAAACCAAAAAAAAATCCAAGATTTGATGTCTATACATTACCAAAACAATTAATTTAAAAAAAAACTATACTTGTGACTCCAATTTTTGGGGGGCTTAGTGTGCTTATGCCCACAATCTAACTTCAATGATATCCTATGCATGTTATATTCTTTGTTGTCATGTCTTGCTTCAATAAGAACAACACTCAACAAATGTTTTGCTTTTGTTATATTGTCTTGCATCCACACAAAAAAAAGATTTAATACATGTTCTATTTTTTGTTATCATGTCTTGCTTCCATAAGAACAACACTCAATAAATGTTTTGCTTTTGTTATATTGTCCTACATCCACACAAAAAAAAGATTTAATACATGTCCTATTTTTTGTTGTCATGTCTTGCTTCCACAAGAACATTCAATATATGTTTTGATTCTACTATCTTATCTTTGCATCCACAAAAATGAGATTCAATACATGTTCTATTTTTTGTTTTCATGTCTTGTTTCCACAATAACAACATTCCACATGTTTTGCAATTTGTTGTCTTAACTTGCCTCCACACAAACAACATATATGTGTACAATGCCAAGATCCTATAAGTATAACCATAGCAACATTTCACAAAAAACATTTAATACCCCAAATTCAAAAAATACAAATAAAAAAGATACCACAAACACCATTAATTTTAGCACTGTTACAAAACTTGTAAGTAGTTTGTTAGGAACCAAAAAAGGACCAAGATCACACCAATAAGAATAAAAAAATATCAATGTGTGATGGCTTATAATGCACCCCCTTTTCCACCATGTTAAAAATAATGCAAAATTAGCATGGAAAGCCTTTATTTGTTTTGCGCATAAATGCAGCATGCTTTATATTTGGTTGTTGAACATCGCATGGAATTCAAACAAAGAACTCCAAGCAAAAAAACACCCACTAAATACACATCAAACAAAAAGTGTCAGAAAATGAAACCAAAAAAATAAAATAAATTAGAGTTTTGAAGGAGTTTTAGGTTGTGATGGGGCTGTTTTTTGGGGAAAAAATCAAAAGGAAACTTTAGAGAGTGTGATGGGTCTATGGAAGTCCAACATCAAGTCCAACATCAAGTTAAGGAACTTGATATGATTCAAGGAACCAATTACATCAGATCTATAACAATCTATAATCCACCAAAAATGACCTACTTAAACACCTAATTGGTATCCACCTTGTCACTAACTTCAACAAAACAAAACACATACTAACCATTGATCAACCAATGAAACCTACTGAAAGTTTGAAGTTAGAATCCAACACGAAATTGCTTGTAATGAACATCCATGATATAATAAGAAAGCAAGCACAATGTATTCCAACATGAAAGAACCACCCAATGGAACACACTCCCACCCTAAACCCCACACATTTTCAAAATAGTCCTTGACCCTAATAAATGAAAAAAATTCATTTACAAAACAAAATAACAAATGATAATTTCTCTTCCATTAATATGAAAACCCTACCCCATCTTAAACTCCCATATCTTGTTATATACAATCTTGTAGTACTAACATTGATATTCTAATATTTAATTGGGTTCATACCAATATTGTTTAATTCTTCATTTATGAAAAAACCTTTGGTTTTAGTTTTGACATTTAAAAAAAAAAATTGGTTAATTTTTCAAAATTTTAAACTCATAGTTCTTGTTTAAAATGTTTTTTAAATTGAAAATTTTTTGAATTTGATTTGAAAACAAGGTCTAGTTCCATGTACACACTCTCCAAAGCAAAAAAATTGATATGTAAAAAATTTGACAAGTTCAAATTAAAAATTGTGAAAGTATTGAATTTTATAACAAGTGAAAATATAAAGTTTTACAAGAAATTAAAATTGATCATTTAATTCAAAAATTTAATATGCTTGCTTAGTTTCTTAGAAAATCAATGTGCTTACCTTAAAAACCTAAACTTATTTTCAAATTTTTTATTTTCAATTTGGTTTTAACAAAAGGTTAATTCCATGGTTTGATCCTTGTGTTGATTCCACCAAAATAATGTTGGGTTGCATTGGGAGGTCACAAGAGCTTAAACTTGAACTAAAGAACTTGCCAACATGGTCCATATAGAAAGTGACTTCAATAAAAATACGTCCATTGTTAACGTGATATTTGTCACTCTTTACAATTCAATTTAACAAATTTCAACTTGAAATACAATTGCTAAATTAGCCAAATTTTATGGAAATGAAAAGGCCTTCATAAATGTGTGCTCTCTAATAACTTAAACTTTGGATTATCATAGTGACACGTTAAAACCCTCATGATATTAATTGTTTTTAAGGCTTCAGGAAAATTTTACTTGTTAGGACACTCTAAAACTAATAGAATTATATTGTTGTCACGTGGAAATTTTTTTGATGAAATGATTGTCATAGATTATATTTTTGAGTTTCCATTCATTATGTTTTATGTGGGAAAAACAAGTTGTAGGATTAGAAATTGATTAGTGAAGAGTTGTGTGGGAGCAAAAAGAAAATTGTTTCCCATTAGTATAGGAAAGTTATGCAAGAAAATTTAATTAATTACATTTTCTATCTCAAAAGTGTGAGGTTTAACCATATTTAAATATGGAATATAAAATGTGAAAGGTGAAATTACAAGTGGAAGACTATTCTTGAATCTAATTTTGCAAGTGCCAAATGAAATTAATCACCTAGTTGTAATTCACACTATGATCTATAAATAATATTCAATTACAAATTCTACTTTTGTCACTACTTCCAGAAAGGTCTTTTGCTATCATAAAAATCATTGCATTCAAATTTCAAACCCTTATAAATAAATTTGTCTTAGTTCTGTAAGAGCAAAGAATGCACATGAAATCCAATCTTGGGTGAGTTTGATTTTATAACTAGAACAAGAATTAAAACCTAGTTTTATTTTCTTAACAAAGTGGACCCAAAAACAAGTTCATAGTTCTATTTAGGTGTGGAATTGGAATGGAGATTTGGGCCTCTGGGCGGGGGGGAACTAGAATCGAGGGTTTGTCAATAATTAACCATTGATTTTGGTTAGGACTAATAATAACTAGACTTGAGCTAGGTTTGATTTATAGAACCAAATCTTTAACTAGAACCCAATTTATTTTGTGAAGAATCAGATTATGTGTGAATTTAGAACCAAAACCAAGATGCTTCAAATTCAATTTTAAAAACTAGAACTAAAGGTTCTTCATAAAAGTAAAGAACAAGTTAGCACTAATAAAAACCTTATTTAATTTTTTTTTGTAAGTAATTCATTTAGGTATGTTACAAAGTGTAATCATCCTCTCAATGATTAAAGCATGTTATAAATCATCTATAAAATACCTTTAAGGTAGCAAATGGAAATTGCATGAGGTTTTTTAAGTACCAAAGAATGAGACTTGGTAGCCCTAGTGTAAAAGTTCATAGGTAGGTAGGTTGAAAGGAGTTAAGTGGAGCTAAAAAATTTAAAAATTAAAATATGTACATAGGGAATAACAATCAAACTTTAAAAGGCCATAAAACTTACTAACTTGAAAATGGAGAGCATGCTTGAGATGTGAATCAATGGCGGAAAAAATAGTTATGCACTATAACAAGCCTTACTATAACCCATCACCACCTAATAGAATAGCTTCTTGCCTTTTCAAGCTCACTACATTCCTAGTGCATAGTGAAAATAGTTTGTATTCATTTTAGTTTGCATAGGGAGGGTACTTCTAGATACAAAATACTAATGTTGGGAGATATTTACTTTGGCAAGTAAAAACTTGTCGCAACCCTAGCTTTGGGCTCGCAACCAAGGCAAAAAGGTTACAAGGTTGTGGGCTAAGAGGAAGCCCATGAGTCAAGGCAAAGAGGTCACAAGGGTGCGGGCCAAGAAGAAGCCCAGGAGTCACATCACATACTTTCGGGAGTGTAAAAAAGTGTGAGGGAGTATGAGGGAGTGAACCCTCACACTCCCAAGGCAACTCCCACTTTGGGAGATGGAGTCCCGGTGGACTCC
>Ga0116227_10007478_pt1 | contig 21255 bp, 16 predicted proteins | sample S1TSphgellanicum_FD_89693 | JGI IMG/M metagenome (GOLD analysis project Ga0116227, IMG submission 89693) | Host-associated microbial communities from peat moss isolated from Minnesota, USA - S1T2_Fb - Sphagnum magellanicum MG | ecosystem: Host-associated > Plants > Peat moss > Unclassified...
GCCTTCGCATCAATGACATCGCCACCGTGCGCGATACCATTGCCGAACGCCACCAGCTGGCGCTCCTCGATGGCAAGCGCGTGGTGAGTTTCTCGATTGCGCGCGCACGCGGGCATGATGAAGTGTCGACGGCAAAAGCGGTGCGCCTTGCGGTTGACCAGCTGCGTGCGGCCAATCCGCGTGTACACATTTCTGAAATTTCAAACACCGTTGATTTCAGCGAGTCCGAGTACGAAGCCGCCATGCGCATGCTCTACGAGGGCGCAATCCTCGCGGTGCTCGTGGTGTGGATCTTCCTGCGCGACTGGCGTGCAACGCTGGTTTCCGCCGTGGCGCTGCCCCTGTCGATCATTCCGACTTTCGCCGTCATGGCGATGCTGGGTTACAAGCTCAACACGGTCACGCTACTGGCGCTGACACTGGTGATCGGCATCCTGGTGGATGATGCGATCGTGGAAGTGGAAAACATCATGCGCCATCTGCGCATGGGCAAGCCACCGAAGAAGGCGGCGATGGAGGCTGCGACTGAAATCGGTCTGGCGGTGGTCGCAACCTCGTTGACGCTGGTCGCGGTATTCCTGCCGACGGCGTTTGTCGGCGGACTGACCGGTGCGATCTTCCAGCAGTTCGGCTGGACCGCTTCCGCAGCCGTACTGTTCTCGCTGGCGGTTGCGCGTCTGCTCACGCCCATGATGGCCGCTGCCTTTCTCAAGGCGCAGCCGCATGTCGAGAAAGACGGCGCGCTCATGCGTGCCTATCTTTCACTGGTGACCTGGTGCCTCAGGCATCGTGCCGCGACGGTGGCGGGGGCTGCCTTCATCTTTTTCGGATCGCTGATGATGATCAGCCAGATTCCATCCGGCTTCCTGTCGACGGAAGACAACACCATGGAATTCGTGATTATCGGCGCTCCTCCGGGCAGCAATCTGGAGCAGACCACGGCATTGGCGGAACGCGCGCGCGCCGTTTTGGAAACTATTCCCGAAGTGAAATCCGTCTTCGCCGCCATTGGCGCCGGCGTCAATGTCGGCAATATGCGCGCGGATTCTTCCACCGGTGATGTGCGTACGGCGCAGTTGACGATACGCTTGCACAAACCCGATTCCGGCAGTCGCAAGCACTATCAGGTGGCGGCGGAAATGCGCAGGAAGCTTTTCCAGATTCCCGGCGCCCAGATCAGTGTTGGCCGTGGCTCGCCGGGTGAGAAAATGAGCCTGATGCTGTCGGGCGATAACCAGGAAACGTTGATGAAGGCGGCCGCGCTGTCGAGGCTGACCTGCGTACGCTGCCCCATATCGGCGGGGTCAAGACCTCGGCGGGTGTGCTGCGGCCTGAGATCGTCATTCGTCCTGACTTCGCGCGCGCTTCGGAACTTGGCATCACCTCCGCCGAGATTGGCCAGGCCGTTCGTGTCGCCACCACCGGTGACTACGACTTCAACCTGCCGCGATTGAATCTGCCCGGGCGACAACTCTATGTGCGGGTCCAGCTCGATCCAACGGCCATGAGCAGTCTCGACACGATTGGCCAGCTGCGGCTGACGAGCACCAAGGGCGAGCCGGTGGCGCTGGGCAACATCGCGCAAATCAGCGTTGCCGACGGACCTGCGCAGATCGACCGCTACGACCGTCACCGCTACATCAATCTCGCGGTGGACCTGCAAGGCCGTGCGGTTGGTGAAGTGCTTGAAGCGGCCAAAAAGCTGCCGACGCTGAACAAGCTGCCGCCCGACGTCAATCTGGTGCTCGCCGGCGATCTCGAATACATGAGCGAGATGATGAGCGGCTTCATGCTGGCGATGCTGGCGGGCATCTTCTGTGTCTACGCGGTGATGGTGTTGCTGTTCCATGACTTCGGCCAGCCGCTGACTGTTCTGGCAGCCTTGCCGCTGGCAGCGACCGGCGCGCTGGGTCTGCTCTGGGTTTTCGACTACTCGATGTCGATGGCAGCGCTGATCGGACTGCTGATGCTGGTCGGCATCGTCAGCAAGAACTCCATCCTGCTGGTCGACTACGTCATCATGGCGCGCCGTGATCTGGGAATGGACCGCTTTGACGCGGTCGTCGACGCCTGCCACAAGCGTGCGCGACCCATCATCATGACTACCTTCGCCATGGGTGCTGGCATGATGCCGATCGCACTGGGATTGGACGGTGACAGCAGCTTCCGCGCGCCGATGGCGGTTGTCGTCGTTGGCGGGCTGATCACCTCGACATTGCTGAGCCTGCTGGTGGTGCCGGTGGTGTTTGAACTGGTGGACGATATGACGGTCAAGTACCTCCCGGCGCTCCGCAGGAAATTCTCGCGGGCCTGATGATTGCCTGTGGCAATTGATGCCGCTGGAATCCGTCTGGATGCAGGGATGGACAGCGTCAGCGGATTTCCGTGGGCTTTCGAGTAAGGCGTTGACCAAGGCTAACCCAGAAAGCTCATGGCTCCTGGGAAGCTTTATTTGTACATTTTGTAACAAACAAGATTTGCATAAGTCGATAGGCTTCTAGCCTTGACATGGGTAACTCTCGTCTTTAGTATGTTCAATTATGAACAAAGTAAATTCCGTCAATACAGAGTTTCCCCGGCCGATCGTTACCGTCGATGTGGTGATGATGACGCTTGTCGATGGTGATCTAATGGTGGTTTGTGTCGAGCGCCAGGACGAGCCATGGAAAGGGCGCTTGGCGCTTCCCGGCGGCTATGTTCACACGGACAAAGATGGCAGCGTGGAAGACACTGCTCGGCGTGTCCTCAGGAAAAAGGCCGGCGTGGAGATTAGCCACCTGGAGCAGTTGCAGACTTTTTCTGGCCCATCAAGGGATCCGAGAGACTGGTCGGTGAGCGTCGCATACTGCGCCCTAATTCGGCCTGAGGCTGTGGTCAATCTGCACAGGGAAGCTCGTTTGGTCAGCGTTCGCGACTTGCCCCATCTTCCCTTTGACCACAGCGCGATTGTAGAAGCCGCGCTACGGAGAGTTCAAAACAAGGCGAGCTATTCGTCACTACCGGCCTTTCTTTTGCCGACTACGTTCACACTTTCGGAAATGCAGAAAGTTTACGAACAGGTCCTAGATGGTCGTCTTGATCGGATTAGCTTCAGACGGAAGATTATTGAACAGAACTTTGTGGAGCCAATTAAAGGGCAGTTTAAGAGCGGTCCGCAGAGGCCTGCGCAGTTATATCGTTTGAAGAAGCAAATCCTCACGGCATTCGGTCGGGCGCTGCAGCCAGAATAGGAGTAAATCATGAATAGCAATCACAAATTACGGATTGCCAAGACCGAGGATGGTCCGCTGATCCCCATGGATTACAGCCTCTTCATGTTTTCAGGAGGCGAAGTGCATGTTCGTATCCAGAATCCTGATGAGACTCCGTGTCTGTTGGTGGAAATTACGGCCCGGTTGCATGGTCCGTTGGGGCTGATGGAGTTATTGCTCCTTACGGATGCGGTCCGCCGGATGTCGCTCGGCGCGCGGATCAGACTTGTGTGCCCGTATCTTCCCTACGCGCGTCAGGATCGGGTCTGTGCGCCAGGTGAGGCGCTCAGCCTCCGCGTTCTTGCCGACCTGATCAATGCGCAGCGCTATGAGTCTGTTGAGGTCTGGGATGCGCACAGCGACGTTGCCGGAGCTGTGCTGGATCGCGTCATTCTGGTTCCCGCACTGAACTTCGTCAGGAAGATTGATCTGCTGAGTGCCTCGAAAAGGTTGGTATTGGTGGCGCCAGATGCCGGTGCGCTAAAGAAGGTGTCGTCGATCGCCAAGGCGCTTGATTGTCCATGGGTCCGGGCCGATAAAACCAGAGACCCGCGGACAGGGGGTATTACTGGCACCGTGGTGTACAGCGATCCGATTGGCGAACGGGACTTTCTTATTGTCGACGACATATGTGATGGCGGGCGCACCTTTATTGCATTGGCAGAGGTATTACGTCCGCTGACCAAGGGAAAGATCTATCTGTACGTTACCCATGGAATATTTAGTGCCGGTTACGAGGCGCTGACCGCCTCCATTGACGGCATTTACACCGCCAACTCATTTCGGCCGATCGGCGAATGCCCGCAGGTCATTGTTCTTTAATAGGGGATAGTCATGAAAATATTTGCTGCTCACACTGCTGATTTCTACAAGACAGGGCACTACTACCAGTATCCCGATGGCACTGAACTCGTCTATTCGAACAGCACCCCTCGGAGTGATCGTTTCGCCAATCTCGGGCCGGATTTTGATCACAAGGTCGTCTTCGCCGGATTGCAGGGCGTGATCCAATGGATGCTGATCGATCTATGGAATGAGACCTTCTTCAATCTGCCAAAGAATGTCGTGATCGGGCGCTATCTGCGTCGGGTAAATGGCGGCCTGGGGCCCGATGCAGTGACGGCGAAAAACTTCGAGGCGCTCCACGATCTCGGGTATCTGCCGTTGCGCATCAAGGCGTTGCCGGAGGGTTCGCGTGTCAACCTTCGCGTGCCGGTTTATACGGTATGTAGCACCAAGCCGGGCTTCGGGTGGTTGACAAATTATATTGAAACCCAGATTTCGGCGGAAACCTGGAAGACCATCACGGTGGCCACCATTGCCTATCAGTTTCGCCGTCTGCTGGACCGTTACGCGGAAGACACTGGTGGTGAAAAGGCCTTTGTCCCCTGGCAGGGCCACGATTTCTCGATGCGCGGAATGTCGGGTATCCACGATGCGGCACAGAGCAGCATCGGGCACTTGCTGTCGTTCCTTGGTACCGACACCATTCCCGCGCTGGACTATCTGGATATCTATTATCCGGACAGCAATCCTGATGCGCCCACCGCCTTTCTGGGTGGATCGGTTCCGGCTACTGAGCACAGCGTGATGTGCATGGGCGGGAAGGCTGATGAATTCGAAACATATCGCCGCTTGATCTGTGATGTGTATCCGTCGGGTATCGTAAGTATCGTGTCGGACACCTGGGATTTTTGGCACATCCTGGCGGTAACGATGCCTGCCTTGAAGGCTGAGGTCATGGGACGAAAGCCCAATGCACTGGGTCTTGCGAAAGTGGTCCTGCGGCCGGACAGCGGCGATCCGGTCAAGATCATTTGTGGCGATCCAGATGCGCCGGCGGGAAGTCCAGCCTCGAAAGGTGCGGTCGAATGCCTTTGGGAGGTTTTTGGTGGCACCGTCACCGACAAAGGTTATCGCGTACTAGATAGTCACATCGGATTGATCTACGGCGACTCGATTACATTTGATCGTGCAACCAGAATCCTGGAAGGAATGAAGGCAAAGGGATTTGCAAGCTCGAACATTGTTTTCGGGATTGGATCGTTTACTTATCAAGGTGTAACGCGTGACACCTTTGGTCAGGCAATCAAGGCGACCTACGGGATTGTCAATGGTGTCGGCCGGGAGCTTGAAAAGGATCCGGTAACCGACAGCGGCGTCAAAAGGTCGGCCAAGGGCTTGCTGCGCGTCGAGCGAGAGGGTGATGACTTCGTGCTTTATGACCGGCAAACATGGGAGCAGGAAGGCCACGGAGAACTTGCCGTCGTCTTTGAAGATGGCAAAGTCCATCGGCAACAGACGGCCTGGAAAATCCGGCAACGTTTACATGGCACGAAGTTCTTTGGCTGATTTTCAATATGCCGAGAATCCAATAGGGCCGTGAACATACCTACTGAAACTGGAGCATTACCGTGCTGGGATACAAATACATAAAGACCAATTCAACGACATATGTCATTCAATACAAGAACGGGAAGCCTGTGCGTGAAGGCACAGGTCTTTCATTCTTCTATTTTGCGCCGAGCTCATCACTCGTGGCTGTCCCGATGGAAAGTGTGGATGCTGCTTTCATGTTTAACGATGTTTCGGCCGATTTTCAGACCGTCAGCATCCAGGGGCAGGCGACGTACCGCGTTCGGGATCCAAAAATATTGGCCTCAATGCTTAACTTTACCTTGCAGCCAAATGGCGTCGGTTACGTTTCGGAAGATCCCGCCAAACTGCCGCCACGTGTCGTTAATGCTGTGCAGGTGCAAGTGAAGGCAGTCGTGCAAAAACTGCCACTGCAAGAGCTGCTGCGCAGTATCCAGTCTGTTGCGGCGGCCGTACGTGCTGGTCTTGAATCCACCGGGACGCTTCAGGCTGTGGGTGTCGAGGTTACGGATCTTTCGATCTTGGCAATTAAACCCACTCCTGAGACTTCTCGTGCTCTAGAGGCGAAAGTCCGCGAGACAATTCTCAAGGAAGCTGACGATGCCATATATATCAGGCGTAATTCGGCGATCGAACAGGAACGCGGTATCAAGGAGAATGAGCTGAAGACCGAGGTCGCCGTTGAAGAGAAAAAGCGTCAAATTCGAGAGGCGCAGATGGATGCAGAACGCGCTGTGCTTGAAAAGCGACAGCAGATCGAACGCCAGGAAATGGCCGGCAAGGTAGAGGTTGAAAAGCAGAATCGTGAGCTCGTTGAACTTGCCGCAGAGAATGCCAAACGGCAGGCAGATGCCAAGGCTTATGGAATCGAAACTTCTATTAAGGCGCTTGGTAATGTCGATCCCAAGGTTTTGCAGGCTCTGGCGCTGAGTGGTTCAGCCGACCCGGCAACCCTGATCGCAGTGGCCTTTCAGGACCTGGCAAATAATGCTGGCAATATTGGAGAGCTCAACATATCGCCAGATCTATTGCGACAAGTGATGACAAGCAAGGGAAAATGATGCCGTGGAGCGGCTACAGAACAAGATCATTCTGGTAACGCGCAAGACGCGCATGGAAGACTTGATTGTTCGTTTCAATACGATCGAACAGGCAAGATTCTATGTAGAGCATCTCGGCGCCGATTTCGATGATTACGAACGGGAACATCAGCTATATCAAGCTGTCGTTCGTCGTGCCGAGGAACTGCTCAGTGAATGTGGTCGAGTTCAGCGACTGGATAGAGCATTTCTCCCAAACTTCATTTTTCCAGAAGGCGTCCCTGTTGTAGTCGTCGGGCAGGACGGTTTGGTTGCCAACACCATTAAATATCTGGGCAACCAGCCTGTGATCGGTGTGAATCCGGATCCTCAGCGCTGGGATGGCGTGCTGCTGCCCTTCGAGGTGGAAGAGTTGAAGCGTTTGGTGCCGGAAGTTCTGGCGAATCGTCGATTGTGCAAGCAGATCACCATGGCAACGGTGACGCTCGGAGATGGGCAAACTCTGCACGCCGTGAATGACTTCTTCGTTGGAGCCCGTTCGCATGTCTCCGCCCGCTATCAGATTCAATGGGGTCAGCAGGATGAACGGCACTCTTCCAGCGGCGTTATAGTTTCCACCGGATTGGGCTCTACAGGCTGGCTGCGCAGTGTGCTTGCTGGAGCGAGTGGCATGGCAGGCAGCATGGGAGTCGATATGCGAAAACTTCGAGAAGAAGGCTTCCCCTGGGATGCGAATTACTTGCACTTTTTCGTACGCGAACCCTATCCAAGCCGTGCTACTCAGGCTGGCCTGGTCTTCGGGAAGGTAGATGCACGGAATCCCCTGCGGATGGTGTCGTCCATGGCAGAGAATGGCGTAATTTTTTCGGACGGAATCGAGTCTGATTTTCTCGAATTCAACGCGGGTACTCGTGCAGAATTCCGGCCTGCGGATCGATCTGGCCGATTGGTTTGCTGAAGCAATGTTGCGATTGCATGAATGGAATGGGCAAAAGCAAGCACGCGGTTGCTGTTTTGCTCTTTCAGGTTACTCGGATTAGCTCGAAGGCCATGTGGTCGCCAATGGGCATCCTTTTCTAAATTTGGGGCGCGCGATGCCATCTGTCTTGATCACTGATTGTCTGCAGCATGACTTTGCCGGGCCAATTGGCCGTTTCGACACACTGCCAAACGCCCTGCATGTCGGTCATGACGAGTCCCGTCGATTGCTGGGCCCGGTTCCCGAGGAGGGCCCGGTTGCCAGAACCATGGCTTGGGCGCATGCGCAACCCGATGAAAAACTCAGAGTCATTCACGTACGTGATTGGCATGACAGCAGTGATGCGCGTCAAAAATCCCATCTCGATCAATTTGGCCCGCACTGCCTCCGAGAATCATCTGGCGCGAGTTTCGTGTTCCGTACAGACGACGTGGTGCCAGGCAAGAAACTGCATTTGGTTGACGCAATCGGCCTCTCGAACTTTGTCGGCGCTCATTTGGACGCGGCGCTGAGTGACCTGGCTGATGGTCCGGTGCGGGTCGGGATCATGGGAGTGTGGACCGAGGCCAAGATCACCTATCTTGCTTATGATTTGCGGGCTCGTTACCCAAAATTTGAATTGGCGGTCTGCTCCGCCCTGACCGCGAGCTCCTCCAGGCAGAATCATTTTCTGGCTCTTGATCAGATGGAGCGAATTCTCGGTGTGCGGGTCCTGCCGTCTGTCGGTGAGTTTATCGACTATCTCGGTGGGAGCGTTGCCGAGGCGCCGTTGATTGGCTTTTCTCAGAGGCATCCGACGTTGGTTGAAGCCAGTGGTACGGTACTGTCCGCCACCGATCGGCAGCTTGTGCGGTATCTTTTCCGTGGGTGTCGTGAGGTCAAGGTTAAGTCCTTGGATGGAGGCTTCTCTGGCAACGCAGTCCTTGCAACGCAGAGTACAGATCTGCAGGGGCACGAGCAGGTCCCCCATGTCGTGAAGATCGGGCCGAGGGCGCCAATCGGGCAGGAGCGGGAATCGTTCGAGAGAATTGAGGCAATTCTGGGCAATTCAGCGCCTCACATTACGGACTTCGCGGACATTCAAGATCGAGGTGCAATCAAGTATCGATACGCCGCAATGGGGCGTGGCGTAAGCACTTCGTTGCAAAAGCTGTACGAATCTGGACTGTCGTTGACTGAATTACGATCGATCTTTGATTTGGTCTTTTCTGATCAGCTGGGGCGTTTTTATCGGGCGGCTGAATCTGAGCAGATTGATTTGCTTGCTTACTATCAATTTCGTTCGGATTGGACGGGATCGGTCTCGCAGAGAGTCAACGCGATCATGGGCGAAGACGCTGGGGAGATACTTGAGTTCCCGGGCGGTCGCCGTGTGCCCAGCATTGCCAGGTTTTACTCGCAGGAAATCGACCAGCTTCCACGCCGACGGAGGGCTCACTACGTCGCGCAACTTCATGGCGATCTAAACGGCGCCAACGTTATTGTCGATGCTCAGAAAAACGTTTGGTTGATTGATTTCTTCCATGCTCATCGTGGCCATGTCCTCAAAGATCTCATCAAGCTTGAGAATGATCTCTTGTACATCTGGACCAAGCTTGAGACCGACGAGGAATTTGAGGACGCACTTTCGCTGACGGATAAGCTTCTTCTGGTTGAAGATCTTGCGGCCGGTTTGCCAGTTGGCGGAGAAAGCGAATTCAAGACGGAGAAAATACGCCGCGCCTATGCGGCGGTGCAGATTCTTCGCTCGTACTACGCCGCTCTCATCAATACCGATCGGGATCCGATGCAACTGCTGATTGGGCAAATTCGCTACGCAGTACATACATTGTCGTTTGACGAAGCATCAATTCTGCAGAAGAAATGGGCACTGTTTACAGCCTCAACGGCGGCGGCTCAATATCGCCGCAAGCTCTTGTCTACTATGGGATTGCGTGTCGACTGGCTGACCGACATTGCTCCCAATGGTTCCAGGGTGGGCCTTACCTGGTTGCCGGGCCGCAGGGATGTTGGAAGAGTCCTCAGCGAGGATCTGGACGCCTTGCGTACCGGAGACGTCGATTCGATTGTATGCCTTTTGGCCAGGGACGAATTCGTTCGTTACGGGGTCGAAGGCCTTCTTGATGCCTACAGCGCTCGCGGCATAGAAGTACTGCACACGCCTACGTTGGACGGGCGCCCTCCGAGTTTGGATGAGTTGCGTGAAGCTGTGAGCTGGATTGACAGGCGCCTGGCAGACGGGGGAAAGGTGGTTATTCATTGTGTCGGAGGGATTGGACGAGCAGGTACTGTTGCAGCCTGTTGGCTCAAGAGCAAAGGGATCGAAACGCAAGAGGCTATTGCGGCCGTAAGGCGCATTCGATCGCCAAGAGCCGTGGAAACGTTGGCGCAGGAAGCTACCATTGCCGCGTTCGACTGAAAGGAATGTGGCGCGGCGTTAGTTTTACTTGCGCTACCGAGGCGGGCGCTGCCTGCCGCAGAGGATATCGGTGATCCGCTCGGTATCCATGTATTCCTTGTATTCGATAACCTTGCCGTCGCGGAAGCGGAACAGGAAGTGATAGTCGTTGCTGTAGAACTGGCCTGACATGTGTATGTCTTCGGACCGTGCTTGCGGCACTGCCACTCGCAGCCACCGGCGCGCTGGGCCTGCTGATACTGGTCGACTACGTCATCATGGCGCGCAGGGATCTGGGCATGGACCGCTTTGACGCTGTCGTCGATGCCTGCCACAAGCGTGCGCGACCCATCATCATGACTACCTTCGCCATGGGTGCTGGCATGATGCCGATCGCACTGGGATTGGACGGTGACAGCAGCTTCCGCGCGCCGATGGCGGTCGTCGTCGTCGGTGGCCTGATCACCTCGACGCTGCTGAGCCTGCTGGTGGTGCCGGTGGTGTTTGAACTGGTGGACGATATGACAGTCAAGTACCTCCCGGCGCTGCGCAGAAAGCTTTCGCGTACTTGAAGATTTTTGCGTGATAACCGTCACGGTTTAGTTCAAATCGGGGTGGCGTTAGCGCTCAGGACACAGCAGATGGAGCAGGTTTTCTGGCGCAGGTAGAATGCGCAGCCGCTCCAAATGCTGTCCAGGGTCATTAATGTCATTGTTCTCGCGCTTCTTTGGCAAAACGCCAGCTCCTTCCCCTGTCCCGGCTTCGACGCCTCAAGCGGCGTCGTCCGAAAAGGCCAACGCAGCCGATCGCGTACGGGCCGCTGCCGAGGAGGACAGGGCTTTGCAGTCCGTCATCGACGCCCGCGACATGCAGGCGGTGGCAAGACTGGTCGTCGCGGGAACATCGACCAAGGTTCGCCAGGCGGCAGCCCAGGCCATCGAAGATCCGGAAGTCTTGCGGCAACTCATCCGAGATGTCCGCGGTGGCAATGACAAGAGCGTCTACAAGATCCTGACGACCAAGCGCGATGCCCAGCTTGAGCAGGCTCGCAAGCTTGCGGAGTTGCAGGCCGAGATCAATGCGGTTGCGGAAATCTCCGAGCGCCTCAGCAAACGCCCGTACGACACCTTGTCCAGTCCAAAGCTGGAGCAGTGCGAGAGCCGTTGGAAAGCAGTGGCTGAGCAAGCTGATCCGGAGCTGCGCGGCAGGGTTCAACAGTGGATGGACCTCTCGCGTGAGATCGTTGCAGAACACATGCGCGAGCTTGCGGATAAGGCTGCACGTGAGCTAGCTGCCGCCAACGCGACTGCAGAGCAACAGCGCCTGCGCGAAGAGCGGGCGCAGGCATCCGCCACGGCTGCGGCCGAGCAGGCACAGGTTCTTGATGAGCAGAGGCGTGCGCAGACTGAAAAGCAGCAGCTTGAGCAGAAGCCTGCTCGCGAGATTGAAGGGCTGACCCGCAAGGCACTGGAGGCGCTGGGCGACGGCAGCACTTCACGCGCGTCTGCGATGCGACGCACCATCGAGGAGAAGCGGGCGGACGCTGAGCCCCTGTCGGCCCATCTGGCCGGCCAGATACAGCAGCTCGACAAGCAGCTCGCTGACTTGAGGGACTGGAAGAGTTTTTCAGTGGCGCCAAAGCGCGCCGAGCTGATCGAGGAAATGGAGTTGCTCGTCGACGTGACACTCGATCCGCTGGCGCTCGCCGACAGGATCAAGAGTTTGCAGGAGGAGTGGCGCGCGCTCAGCAAAGGCGCCGGTGAGGGTTTTGACGCCGACTGGAAACGCTTCCAGGCAGCGGGCCAGAAGGCGTATCAGCCGTGCAGTGAGTATTTCGCTGCCCAGGCCCTCGTTCGTAAGGAAAACCTGCAGCACCGCGATGCCGTGCTCGCCAAGTTGACTGCGTTTGAAGCGGCACACAATTGGGAACAGCCCGACTGGCAGGCCGTCATCAAGATGCTGCGCGACACCAAGCAGGAGTGGCGCAGCCACTCACCGGTGGAGCGACAGGCCGGCAAACCGCAGCAGGAAAAGTTTGATGCGCTCAGCGTGAGCATCCAGGGTCGACTGGATGCCGAGTACACGAGCAACCAGAAGCAGAAGGAGTCGCTGATTGAACGCGCCCGCCTGTTGCTTGCCAGCGATGATGGTCGCAAGGCCATCGATGCCGCCAAGGATTTGCAGCAGAAGTGGCGCATCGTCGGCCCGGTGCCGCGCGACGTCGATCAACGCCTCTGGACCGAATTCCGCCAGCACTGCGATGCCGTGTTCCAGAAGCGTCAGCAGGAGTCTGCCGACTACGCGGCCGGACTCGAGAACAACCAGGCGCAGGCCATTGCCTTGTGCGAGCAGATCGAGAAGATCGCCGCGCTTGAGGGGCCTGAGTTGCTGGCGAGCGCGGGCGCACTGGCCGAATTGCGGAATTCCTTTGAAGCGCTCGGCGAGTTGCCGCGTGCGAATGCGCGTGAGCTGCGTCACCGGTTTGAGCGGGGTCTGGATCGCTACCAAAAGTCCATTGCGCGCCAACAGGTACGCGATGCCGAGCGGAGCTGGAGCGATCTGTTCGAGGCGGCCAATCATGTGCGCGCTTACAAGCTCGCCGCCGCTCGCAGTGCGGATGTCGAGCAACTCAGCACTTTGAAAGCGGCTGTGGAAACCTGCATTGCCTCAGTCCAGCGATGGCCCAAGCGTGGGCTCGACGCCATCAAGCAGGCGCTCGCCGATGAGCGCTCCGCAGATCTCGCAGCGAATGAGAAAGCGCTGAAGATGCTCTGCATCCAGGCGGAAATACTAGCCGACCTGCCGACGCCGCCGGACGATCAACCCTTGCGCCGCGAATATCAGTTGCAACGTCTGGTGCAGAACATGGGCCAGGGCAGCAAGACTGATGCGCCGCAGTTGGATGCAATGGTGATCGAGTGGGTCGCTGTTGGCCCCGTCGATGAGACGGTGTACCAGCCGCTGCTGCAGAGATTCCAGCACTGCCGCGAGCGGGGCAACTCCAGGGTTGCGTAGAGCAAGCTCAGGAGTTTCGTTTCCAGACAGGTTCTATTTCTGCGTCGTTGCTGATCGCGCTTTCTCTCGCTGTGCGAACCATTTCGCAGCATCGTTGATGGTGTTGCGAATCGGGCGCGGGTTCCATTGCAGTTCGCGCCGGGCCTTGCTGTTGTCCATGCGCTGGAAGGCGTTGGACAGGAATACGGCGTCCTTGCTGAGCAGGTAATCCTTCTTGCGCAGGAGCTTGAAGATCGCTTCGGCGATGGTGGCAATGGTCCAGCCCACGCTGAGCGGGATCACGCGAGGGGGAGGGTGTCCGCCCCAAGCGGCGGCGATGCCGTAGAACTCGCGGTTGCTGATGAATTCGTTGGCGATGATGTAACGCTCGCCGGCTCTACCGAGTTTCTCGGCCTGCAGTGCAGCAGAGGCTGCATCACGGATGTCGATGGTGGGTGCGCCAGCATCCAGGGTGAATCTGATCTTGCCGGAAGCCACCTGCCACAGCATGTTGCCGTGCGGCGTCGGCTGGAAATCTTCCGGGCCGTAGGTGTTGGCGATGCACAGTGCGACGCCGGGCAGTCCTTTCTCGCGGCAATAGCGCAGGAAGACGGTCTCGGCTTCCAGCCGCGCGAGGATGTAGGGCGATGCGCGGTCGCGCCAGTTGAAGGGAATGTCTTCGGTCACCGGGCCGTTCGGGTTAAAGCCCAAGGTGCCCATGGAGCTGGTGAAGATGAAGCGCTGGACGCCGAGTTCAAGCGCGACATCCATCGCGTTGATCAGTCCTTCAACGTTATTGCGATACAGCGGCGTGGTATCGGTAAGCCAGAAGCGCGGATCAACGACGCTGTAGAAAACACTGGCGCAACCCTGCATGGCTCTGTGCAGAGAATCGCGATCCAGCACATCGCCGTAAACAATCTCGACAGGCAAGCCCTTGAGCGCATCGGTGTTGCTGGTCTTGCGCAATAGCGCGCGGACCTTGCGTCCGTTCTGCACCAGCTGGCGAACGATATGGCTGCCGACGAAGCCGCTGGCCCCGGTGACCAGTACAGGCCTGTCGATGGGATTGTCCAGGCTCATGTCAGTTGTGTGTCGCGCCGACTTTCAGCGAAAGAACGCTGCCGTCTCCGTCGGCGGAGATGTAGAGCCTGCCGTCCGCTCCGGCGGCAATGCCGGCGAAGGGCCCCATCGGTCCGGTGAACGGCGGGAATCCACGCAGCGGTTTGGCAACGACACCCGGAGGCGCGCCCAGCGGCAGGTTGGTGGCCAGGGTCTGGCGCGTCTTCAGCTTGAGATCGAAGGCGATCAGCGATTTGGTGCCGACGTCGACGATATAGAGTTTGCCGCCGCGTACCAGGATTCCCTGTGGGCATTGCAGGCCGTCGACCACCGTTTCAACGCCGCCACGTACGAGGCGTATCACGCGTCCGGCACCGGATTCGGCGACGAGACAGGTATCCTGTTCATCGAGTGCGATGCCGGTGGGGTCCTTCAGGCCGGTCGCCAATACTTCGGTCTTGCCTGATTGCGCGCAGACGACATGGCCGGTGCCAAGTTCGGCGGCGATCACGGCGCCGCGTGAAGTGACCGCGACACCGAAGAGTTGATCAAATCCCTGTGCAATGACTTCGCTTTCGCTGCTCGCAGGTTTGTAGCGCGCGATCTGGCCGGCGGCGGTGGTCACGATGAGTTCGCCATCGCCGACAGCGGTGAGGCCGCGCGTGTAGCCGGGATAACCTGGTGTGAACAACATGCCCAGCGACTTCGTCGTGCCATCCGGCAGCAGCTGGAACAGGTTCGGACCGTCGGCAACATAGACCTTGCCGCTGTTGTCGACTGCGATGTCGAAGGGGCCGTTGAAGCCATGCGGCAGCAGCGTGCGAATCGCGCCGTTGGAGGCGATCTCGCTGATCTGGCCGTTGAAGTTGGAAACGAACAGGCGCTTGTCGACGAAGGTGAGGTTGTCGAGTCCCGGCTCCAGCTGTGCCAGTACGGTGCGCTCACCATTGCGTGGATTGATGCGCAGCACCTGGCCTGAGGCAACCTGCGTGGAGACGATGAATCCTTCGGCGTCGAACTTCACCGAATCCGGCACGCCGAGATCGCCGGCGACTTTTTCTACGGCGCCCCCGTTGGGGTTGACGCGCCAGATTTCGTTGGTGCCCATCACGGGGAAATACAGCAGGCCGTCGGGGCCGACTTCCATCGCGTTGGGCATCGGCACATCGCTGGCGAGCACGCGCGGTTCACCGCCGTTGAGATCGAGTTCCATGATGCGTCCGCCGATGCGGCATTCGCCGATGAACAGGCGACCCTGGTGCACGGTGATGCCATTGGCGCTGGGCAGGTCGTCGCGTAGCACGCGCGTGCGGCCATCCTTGCTGCGCATGCTGACGCGGGCATCCATCACTTCGGTTGCAAAGAGATTGCCGCTGGCGTCGAAGGCGATGTCGTCCGGCGCGATGATATCGCTGCCTTTGGCGCTGATCGTTTCAACGCGACCATTCCCGGGATCAATCGCGCTGATCTGGCTGCCGGAAACCTGCGCGACGTAGATGCGGCCATCCGGTCCGGTGCGCAGGCCGTTGGCGCCGAACAGACGGCTCGGAGGCGTCAGGCGCTCCAGCGTGAAGCCTTCGGCGACGTTGGGCAGCCCCTCGGTCGGGTAGCGTCCTGTCTGGTTCGTCATCTTCTCTCCTTATGCGGTTTTTGCGAGGGCGGCGCGAATCTGATGTTTGAGCACTTTGCCGGCGTCGTTCTTGGGCAGACTGTCCCAGAGGGCGACCTGCTCGGGGAACTTGAAGCTGGCGACGCCGAGTGCTTTCAGGTAGCTGCGCAGGGCCTCGACATCCAGAGGCGCGCCGACGCCCTTGCTGATGATGACCGCGCAGGCACGCTCGCCGGTCTTCCTGTCGGGCACGCCGACAATGGCGATCTCGGCGATCTGCGGATGGCTGACGAGGATGTCCTCGACTTCCTTCGGCGAAATGTTCTCGCCGTTGCGGATGATGATGTCCTTGGCGCGGCCGTTGATGACGAGGTAGCGATCGTCCTGCATGCGTGCGAGATCGCCGGTGCAGAAATAGCCTTCGGCATCGAACGATGACGCTTCGTCTTCCTGGTGCAGGTAGCCGACCAGCATCTGCGGGCCGCGTGCATGCACTTCACCTTCATTCGGCGGCGCAGTGCCATGGCTGACCAGCTTGATCTCGGCGAATCCGCGGCGGCCATCGGTCTCTGCCGCGGCGGTGGTTTCGTCGGCGAGTGTTGCGCCAACGGTGGTGACCGGAACCTCGGTGGAGCCATAGACGCGGGTGACGATGGCCTTGTGGAAATAGTCGTGTGCCTTGCGGATCAGCGATGGCGGAACCGAGGCGCCACCGCAGATGAAAACCTTCAGGCTTGGCAGTCGCGTGCCGGCGCGTTCAGACGCGCTCAGCAGTTGTTGAAGGAAGGGCGTTGCACCCGCCATGTGGGTGCAGCCTTCAGCTTCGATGACGCACACGGCATCGTCCGCATCCCAGCGTTCCATCAGCACCGCGGTGCTGCCCAGCAGCAGGGGACTTTCAAAGGCGTAGATCGAGCCGCCGATATGACTGATCGGCGAGGGCACGAGGAACTTGTCGCCGGGTTCCACCAGCCAGTGCTGGCGGATCTGCTGGAGCAGGGCATGCATCGAGTTATGCGTGTGCAGTACGCCCTTGGGGCGGCCGGTGGTGCCGGAGGTGTAAAGCACCATGCGCACGGCGTCGGGATCGATGTCGGGCAATTCGCCGCTGTTTCCGGATTGCAGCAGCGACGCATACGAAGCATGCGGTCCTGCATCACCGCGCAAGACGACGATATGCGGTGGAGATTCCAGTTGCGCGGCGACGCGGCTGAGCATGGCAACGTAATCGTGCTGCCTGAATTCCGCAGGGATGAAGACAAAGCGGCTGTCGACGTCCTTGAGGATGAACAGCAGGTCGTGGTCGCGCAGCGAGGGCAGGATCGGGTTGACCACCATGCCGGCCATCGTGGCGGCCAGATAAATCACCGCGGCCTCGTGCCAATTGGGCAACAGGAAGGACACCACACTGCCGCTGGGCGCGCGGGCCAGCAGGGCTTGCGCGAGCTGTGTGGCCTGCGTGTGCAGCTGCGCGCAGTTCACGCGGACATCGCCATCCACCAGCAGGATGCGGTCCGGTGTTTGCCGGGCGGCTTGTTGCAGTGCATCAACCAGCGTTTCGCGAACCCAGTGCCTATCGGCATAAGCGCGTTCAGCGCGCGCTTCATCCCAGCGGATGGATCGCCCGGCGACCTGTTTTCGGTTGGCGCTGATTTCCTTCGACATTGCAGCCATTCTTTCACTGTACAAACTGCTTTATAGCGCAGGACAAAAGCGCTGTTTTCCAGCAAGGTAAAAAATGACAGTTCCAGTCAAAGGCAGTGACCTAGCTGATCAATACAGATGCGGCCCTGGTGTTCTACATTCTTGAAAGTTCTACATTCTCTAAATATCGGGGAGATGCGTTTGGCAGGCTTTAGCCAATATGATCCCCCGGACGCCACTATCACAGGAAATGCACCATGCAAGTTGCGATCGTTACCGGCGCAAGCAGCGGGATTGGTTTCGGCACTGCGGTCAAACTCGCGGAAATGGGCATGGCTGTGCTCGGCGTTGGCCGCGATGAGAAAAAGCTCACTGAACTCGCGGCCGCCATCGGCAAGCCGGATCGCGTAGCAACCCTCGCGGTAGATCTCACTGCCGACGCTGCACCGCGCCAAGTTGCCGACCTCGCCAAATCGCGTTGGGGAAAGGTGGATTTCCTGATCAATAACGCTGGCATCGGCAGTCCCAAGCCCTTGCATGAAACCGATGACCAGACGCTTGATCATTTCCTCGGGCTGATGCTGCGCGCACCGTTCCGTCTCGCGCGCGAAGTGCTGCCGCATATGCAGCCCGGCTCGGCCATCATCAACGTCACCTCGACCTTCGCACTGCTCGGCGGCCTGCGTGGCGGCGCCTATTCTGCCGCCAAAGCGGGTTTGACCGGACTCACCCAGCACATCGCCTGCCAGTACGGTGCCCAGGGCATCCGCTGCAACGCGGTGGCGCCGGGCGTGACGGTGACGCCGATGACGCAGGGACGCCTCGAAGACGAGCGCTTCCGTCGCATGAATGTCGAGATGACGCCGCATACGCGCTTGGGGCAGGTCGACGACGTCGCCAGCACCATCGCCTTCCTGTGTTCGCCCGGCGGCAGCTTCATCAATGGCCAGACCATCGTCGTTGACGGCGGCTGGAGCTCGACCAAATACCTCTCCGACTACGCGCTCACGTCCAGCTGGACGCCGAAGGCCTGATCCCATGCAAAAAACCATCAAGCCACGCATTGCGCCCAAGCTGCCGACGGAGTGGGATGAGCAGGCACTCGATGCCTTGAGCACTTTTCCCAGCGCGCGTGACTTCGTGCTGGCTAACTGGCAGAAGGATCCTCGCGGCATGCATGGTCTCGGCGTGATGCTGAACCATCCGGCGGCGACCAAGGCCTTCCTCGGTTTCAACAATCATGTCTCGATCAAGAGCAGCCTTTCCAAGCGTATTCGCGAACTGCTGATTCTGCGCATCAGCTGGCTGCGCCGGTCGGAATACGAGTTCATCCAGCATACGGTGCTGGGTTTGCGTGCGGGTCTCAGCGAGACAGAGATCGAACGCCTGCAATATGGTCCCGATGCCGCGGGCTGGGATCCGGTTGACGCCGACCTCGTGCGCGCAGCCGATGAGCTGATGGCTGATGCCTGCATCAGCGACGCAACCTTCGAGCGCCTGTCAAAGAATTTCAGCACCGAGCAGATCATCGACATGATCTATGCGGTTGGCTGCTATGAGATCGCCGCGATGATGTTCAAGACGCTTGGCGCACAGCTTGAGGAAGGCGTTGTGCCCCTGCCTGACGAAGTCAGGGTGCGCATGTACGAGCAGAAGAAACAGCCATGAGCACTTCAATCATCCGTGGAAAGCCGCTTTCCGAAGATGCCGTTGGCGCATTGACGCTGGGCGGTTTCCTGCGCGAAGTCTGTGCAGCCAACGCCAGCAAGGAGGCGATGGTCTACAGGCTGCCCGATGGCAGCATGCAGCGCCTCAGCTATGCGCAGGTATGGGAAGAGGCGAATACCGTCGCGCGTGCGCTGGTGGCACGTGGTATCAGCAAGGACTCGCGCGTCGGGCTGATGGTGACCAACCGTCCCGAGTGGATCACGGCGATGTTCGGCATCGCGCTGACCGGCGCCACCTGCGTGGCCCTGAGTACATTCGGCAAGGGTCCCGAGATCGAATACCAGTTGCGCGTGGCGGATGTCTCGCTGCTGATTTTCGAACGCTCGGTGCTCAACCGCGATTTCGCCAAGGAACTGATCGAGCTGTGCCCGGATCTTGCAACGTCGACAGCGCCGATGTACTCGAACTATCTTCCGCATCTGCGCCGCGCTGTCTGCATCGGCTCCGAAAGCCCGGCAGGCGCGTTTGAAAGCTGGAACGATTTCCTCAAAGGCCCATTGGTCGCTGCGTCGCTGATTGACGCGACGAGCGCCGAAGTGGCGCCGACCGATCGCGGTTTCATTTTCTTCTCATCAGGTTCCACCGCCAAGCCCAAAGCGATCCAGCACACGCATCGTGCGGCTGCGCTGCAATGCTGGCGCTGGAAGCAGTTCTTTGGCGTCGATCCGGACGTGCGCACGTGGTCAGCGAATGGTTTCTTCTGGTCCGGTAATTTTGCCATGGCCATCGGCGCGACCTTTGCCGCCGGTGGTTGCCTGGTGTTGCAAAGCCATTTCGCCTCGGATGAGGCGCTGTGGCTGATGCAGCGCGAGCGCGTGACGCTGCCGCTGGCCTGGCCGCATCAGTGGCCCAAGCTGGTGGATGATCCTGCCTACGCGACCACGGATTTGAGTTCGCTGCGTTACGTCGGCGAGATCTCGCCGCTACGCACGCACCCCACCGTCAACAGCAACTGGCAGGAACCGACCTCGGCTTACGGTAGTACCGAGACTTTCACGCTGGTGACGGTGCATCCGAATGGAACGCCTGCGGAAATCGCCGCAGGCAACAACGGTTTCGCCCTGCCGGGCAACATCATTCGTGTCGTCGATCCGCTGACCGGGCAAGTCGTTCCGCTGGGGCAGGCGGGCGAGATCGCACTGAAGGGTCCGACGCTGATGCTGGGTTACCTGCGGATGCCCTTCGAAGAGACCTTCGATGAGGAAGGATTTTTCCGCACCGGCGATGGCGGATTCATCGACGAACAGGGCCGCCTTCACTGGCAGGGCCGTCTCAACGACATCATCAAGACCGGCGGCGCCAATGTGTCGCCGCTGGAGATCAACGCCGTGCTGATGCAGGCGCCGGGGATCAAGATCGCCGCGACGGTTGGCGTCCCGCACGACACGCTGGGCGAGATGGTGGTGGCCTGCATCGTGCCGGATGAAGGCGCCAATCTGGACGAGCAGGGCGTGAAGCGTTTCGCCGCGACCCAGCTGTCGAGCTACAAGGTGCCGCGCCGCGTGATCTTCCTGGCCGAGGCCGATCTGCAGATGACCTCGTCCAACAAGATCAAGACCGCCCAGCTGCGTGAACTGGCTTCAAAGCGTCTGGCCGACGGCTGATTTCCAAAGTCTAATCAACAGCACTGTTGACTATAATCAACGCTTGCGATAGCGTTGATTCATAAGGCTGCACCAATAATTAATGCAGAGGAGTTCCAGCATCATGTCACTGACAGGCAAAACTGCCATCGTCACCGGCGCCGCATCAGGCATCGGCCTTGCGGCTGCACGTCGTCTCGCCAAGGACGGCGCCAATGTCGCGATCTGGGATATCAACGAAGAGGCTGCCCAGGCGGCTGCCGCGGAACTGGTGAAGGAAGGTTGCAAGGCGATTGCATCGAAGGTTGACGTGTCAAAGCGCGCCGAGATCGATGCCGCTGTGAAGCTGGCCCGCGAGAAATTTGGCCCGATCAGCATCCTCGTCAACAACGCGGGCATCTCCGCGTTCACGCCCTTCATGCAGATCACCGAAGAGCAGTGGGACCGCATCATGCAGGTCAACCTCAAGAGCGTGCTGATCTGCACGCAGGCCGTGCTGCCCGACATGCTGGACGCCAAGTGGGGCCGCATCATCAACGTTTCTTCGTCGAGCGCGCAGACCGGCGCACAGACGATGGTGCATTACTCCGC
>Ga0116227_10007479_pt1 | contig 21255 bp, 12 predicted proteins | sample S1TSphgellanicum_FD_89693 | JGI IMG/M metagenome (GOLD analysis project Ga0116227, IMG submission 89693) | Host-associated microbial communities from peat moss isolated from Minnesota, USA - S1T2_Fb - Sphagnum magellanicum MG | ecosystem: Host-associated > Plants > Peat moss > Unclassified...
AAAAAATAATTAAATAAAAATTTAAATTTATTATTTTAATTTTTTTTTTATAACAAAAAAAATATTAATTCCATAAAAATTTTTTTTTTTTTTTTTTGGTTTAGACTTTGATTAATATTTAAGACCTATTTCGGCTTGTCCATTCTCAGTCACTATAGACAGGAGGTGGCGAGCTCGAAGCCTGACACAAGCACGGCTTTTGGTCTCATTGCGCGGTTTGCTGCACAAGAAGCTCTCGAGCGACGCTGAAGGAAGCAGAGACGAAAGGAGGAGGCGGAGGAGATGGGGGGAGGAGAGCAGGCTGGTTGTGCCGGTGATGTGGATGTGATAGTTTTAGCAAGGAATGGAGACTTGTGTTCATTTTTGGAGTCGTGGCGTTTTTCGCTGCAGCCGTTTCACTTGATCATCATCCTGCAGGGAGGAGGGAGTGGAGGCGAGGTCGGGGGCGGGGATCAGAAAAAGAAAGCCATGGAAGTGGCGGCGGGGTTTGATGCCGAGGTGTATACGGCTGCGGATGTGGCCAGGTTTTTGGGGCGGAAGCTGACAGCAGCAGCGTCGTCGTCGTTGTTGCGGAGCTTGAGTGGGAATGCGTGCAAGAGCTTCGGATACCTGGTGTCCAAGAAGAAGTGGATATTTTGTCTGGATGATGATTGCGTGCCGGCGGTAGATCCGTCGACGGGGTTCATTGGGGATGCATTGCGACAACATGTGAGTAACTTGGAGACTCCCGCTACTCCTTTCTTCTTCAATACCTTGTATGATCCTTACCGAGATGGAGCAGATTTCGTGCGGGGTTATCCGTTCAGCTTGCGTGAAGGTGTGCCGACGGCGATCTCGCACGGATTGTGGCTCAATGCGCCCGATTATGATGCTAACACCTTGCTTGCCAAGGCGGAGGAAAGCAACCAGAGGTACGTGGACGCTGTCATCACGGTGCCGCAGAATGTGATGTACTCAATGAGTAGTATCAACCTGGCGTTCGATAAGACGCTCATCGGAGCCGCAATGTTCACGCCACCGATAAAAGGATTTATCAGCGCGAACACAACAAACGGGACCGTCTTCAGGGGCAATAGCATTGACGATATCTGGGCCGGGTTCTGCTCCAAATCGATTTGCGATCACTTTGGCTACGGAGTGAAGTCCGGCTTACCGTATGTTTGGCATAACAGCAGCTCTAAGCACGATCTCGAAGCTCTGCATAAGGACAACAAGGGGCTTCTGTTACTGGACCGCATTGCTCCATTCTTCCAGTCGCTCCGATTACCAGGTAATGCCATGACGGTGGAGGACTGTTACCTTGATATTGCCAAGCAAGTCAGGTCGAGATTATCGTCTGTGGATCCTGTTTTCTTGGAGCTTGCAGCCTCTATGGAGGCGTGGATCGAGGCCTGGAAAACATTCAGCCCTAGATGAGCAGTCCTTGTAGGCTGGAGGCGGATGTCCTCATGTTTTCAGTGTTAGCCCCCCCCCCGGATCAAGGCTGAATAAATTGAACTTATAGACAGTTTTTTGGCAGGTTTTCTTGGCAAGTAAGCACCTTGGAGGAAGGATCTTCCCCTCCACTTTCAATGAGCTAACAACTTCGTTCAAATGTGATTAATGAAATTGATGATGATGAACATTTAGCTGTATTGCATTTTCACACTGTACTGTATATTATCTTTTGCCTCTGGTATCTGAAAGCACCTGGGGGATTTTTCACTCCAGAGTTCTCTGAAGATGGGATTTCCAAGAGCCACCTGAGTGGAATTTTTTCAGGAAATTCCTGATGCATTCTGAGCTCCAAAAGTTGCAACACTTGTGTGTCAGTGTGGTGCACAGATGATTGCAGTAGCTTGGATCAATGTCACACCCTGTTATGCTACAGTATTTGTGTATGTAAGGCTGGATGTACATGTGCTCAATTGATTGAAGTCACATGTGCGGGTATGTTGTAGCATCTGCATCTCTGTGTGGAGCAGAGAAATCAAATAGGGAGGGATTTGCAGTAGGTTGTATTGGTTGAATTTTATTGTACTGCAGAGCTTTTACAATCCCAGCACCACAAGAGTGCAGAACATAATTGGACATTTGGGAATGGAGGTTGTTCAACTGGTTGGAATGATTATGACCTCCGTGGACTGCAGCACAACACACTTCACATGGCAGTACTCTGATCAGCAGCAAGACCATATGAGGTACTTCTGTCACCACGTCTATCTAGTGAAGGTGTCTGACATGGTTTTATGTTTAGGTGGAGTGGGCAGCAATTGTGAACTAAGTGTTTGGCTGTGGACATTAGATTTTTGCAAGTGCTAACCATTGCACTTGGCGAGCTGAAACTCCTGAGATTTTCAATCAGGTACCATGCAGAACAGGCTTCTCTTCACATATGACAGAAGTTCCCTCAGGGTTATTTTTCTTTTGTAGATCTGAGGTAATCTAGACAATTTGATACCAATCTTCATGCTCTTTAAAATTGTCTAGGCCCAGCTTTCCAGTGTAGTAAGATATGGCAATGCAATTGCATATATTCCATGGCACCTCTATACTCTTTAGATGATGTTTTCTTTTCTTTGTTTATTTCTGGTGGAGTTTCCTTCATGAGGGTGGCCAATTGTTGCCTTCTCCAAAATCAATGTGAACTTGGAGTTTTGGATCTGCAACTCATTGTGTATTTAGCTCTATTGGGCTCTCATTCAGTGTAATTGACTCACTCTTTCTTGGGGACAACTCTCTCAGAACTCTGGAATTCAGGATTTGTGCTCAATTTGTTACTCATGTCAACACTTTGTCATGTAGGGAGTTAATGAGGTCACTGAGGAAGTTGTGATAAATAAGTTGATGTCATGCATGTTATTGTTGATGGTCCCTGAACAAGAGACTGCCACTTTTGTTCATATTGCTAGTTTTTTTGGTTTTTTTCATTCTTCAATCAAGTTTTTTCCCTTTTTAAGTGTTTTTTTGGTCCTTCCTGGTTCTTCAGTCCTTATCCAGAATTTTCTCTTTGATTTCAAGAAAAAGTCTTGAACCTTGTTCTGGTGAGTATGAAAACTGCTCGAATTCTCATAAGAGTTTAGGGTCAGTGAATCATGCACCAATGAATCACCTTTTCCCACATTGTTCTGGTGTCAAGTCTACATAAGCTTATAAAGGAGGATTACAAAAGTATCTGTTGTGTATATGTAGCATATAATTTACTCAAATTTCAAATACATGTTGGGGGGGAAACATTGCAATTTAAAACCATTGGAATTTGGATATGAATTTGAGAATTGAATTGGTTTTCATACTACATGGTTCCTCTCGAAACTACTATTGAGAAACCACAACAATGAACTCAGTGTGAGATGTTCACACATGTGACAAGTGACAACCCTATGGTTGAAGTTTGACATGAGGTTTAGGGTTTTGGAATTTATCTTATTGCACTCTTCATTTCATTTTAAAGACAAATCTGAAAAACCAAATATGGCAGCCCAAATGAAAAATCAGCCCATGAAAAGCAGTTGATTAAGAAGCCCAAATGTGAGTCGGTAGAGTACCTTCAAACCAACTGTCTAAGACTGAGAATTTTAGTAGGTAGGATGAGTCTATTGGAAACTTCCTTTTTTAAGTGATTTGCAGAGCTTTGAGAATAGCATTTGCACATGGAGTGCTTCAAGTGTGCTAACCCTTCATTTTGCTACTGGTTTTCACTTCTCTTGATAATCAACACCATTTTTTGCACAACATTTGATGTTGCATAAATATACCAAATTTTCAGGATATCCATTGTTGTTTCTGGGTTCTTGTAATATCTTAGATTGAATATGTCCCCAACATTGGCTTGTGACTGTTGATTTTCAACAGGGTAAACTGTTGATGGGTTTGTTGATGACTTCTAAACAATTTGAACCCAACATATATGCTCTACTAACTAAAAAGTGAATTTCACCCAAAAAAATCTAGTTCAAGAAAAAAAAATCCAATTGTGAGCATTTAAAAAGTTGCCTAAATATGTGCATTACCTAGATTTATGTTGATGACAATGCTAGTTGTTTATTCTTACACTTTCAACTTAAGTGAAAAAAAGAGTCTTCATTCTGTATTTACTTAAAAGGTTCATACACGATCACAAAATTTTTGAATGATAGTGGACATCTATCAGACCCATGTGTGTTTATTTTTCAGTTTTCTCATGTAGCATCATCAGTGAGGATCCAAGAAGGTTTTACCATTAGTTGGCAACACATTTGTAGAAAACTTGAGGGACTGTTGCAAAGTTGTTCCAAGTAATTTGAGCTTTTTGAGGATGTGAGCTGTGTATGGTTAAGGCAGAGAAATTTCAGATTGTTCAGCAGATGATGAAGCACTGAAAATCTAGCTCTAAAAGTCAGAAGAGCAAGAGAATGAAAGGTCCTTGGACCCAAAGCCATGGTCAAGATCATGACACTGGGAAACCTGGAAAGGCTTTACAAGATATTATGCAACTTGACTTATGAAGAATTCATACCTGATAGTTCGACCATTTGCAGGCAAGTATGGCTGACCTAGGTACAGTGAAGCTTGGGACCAGAGAACTATACATAGAGCTTCTCCTCATATTCAAAGGATTTGCCTTTCAGCTCTTGAACCTCCAGCATACCTTATAAGTCCACATTTCCCCTCATACTCAGGTCTTCAACTACTGTCCACCTTTTGAACTGCAGCTTGAAGACCTGATCAGCTACACCTAAAAGACCCAAGAGGTTAGAGGTGGTATCTAAGAATTGGGCATGTAAGGACAAAGTAACTGCACTTCCACATAACATTCAATGAAGCCACTAGACAAAGATAGGATTCCAAACTCTTCTTGACCAACTCATGACCCATTGTATAGTGCAAGAATGTCCATCCAGGTTGAATATAAGAGTATATGTGAACGTGTCATTCACAAAATAGGGCACCACCGTATCAATGCTAAATGCTTAAAACTGTTATGCAAATTTCTTTACACCACAAATCTACCCTCAAACCTCCCAGAATCAAATGAGAGAAAATTATTTGCTCTAAAGCCCAAAAAGTCTGCCTAACAGTGAAAGAAAAGCATGATGACATGTGCCTACAGGTAATCCATAACCACTTTCGCATCTTCGCTATGGGTGGGGACCAGGCCTGTACAATGAATCCTGAGCTAAAGGTGGTAGGGAGTCAGTTTTCACAGGTAATTTGATCTCAAATTTCAGAGGACGGGTCTTCAATTCTGATGCTTCTTGACATGAACCAATTGGAGCTGCAAATAAATGTTTTTGAGTAGAGCACTCACAAACCAGCAAGGTGCATCACATCATGCAATCTTGCAGTGTAGATATGGACATTGATATGCATTTTCCTGATAACAAATTTCCATCTAGAATCCTGCACACCAACACCACAACTCAAGCATGAACACATTAATGACTGGGAACCATGCTGTAGCTCCTTCAGTTTAAACCTTATATTGTTTACTGAAGTAGATCTACGAGAATCAAGAAATCTCCATACTCACAATTAACAAAGCTGGAAAAAGGTTACAACTTTTCCTTGAAGTCAAAGAAAGACTTTCAGATATGGACTTCAGAACCAGGAAGAAAGGACAGCATAGAAGGGAAGAACTGAAATCACGCCATTGTGAAAAATTCTGTTCTAGTCGAGAGTCACATGTTCACATGCAAGAGGGGAAGAGAGAGATATATGAGAGAGAGATAGAGTCTGCAACATCCTTAGAGGTGTATCTGAATCAGATGATTGGTTAGATGGAGTGGAGGCCACAGGTGAGATAGGAAACTGGAACAGATCAGTGCACATACCTCTGCTCAACACAAGTCCTGGAAACAACAGAAACATCACTGGCAGATGAGGTAGGAGGAGAGTGAGTAGCTTGTGGCCCCACGACCACACAGCACAAAAAAGGCTGAGTTTTTCTAACCATGGCCTTTTTCAAATTTGCTGCAGATTATGCTTACTATGTGTGGTGTTGTGTGAAAAACAGTGACCGAGTTCATCATCCTTCCTTTCAAGCTGTTGAACATGATAATTGACAGGCAGTCCAGCCCAGGAAGGTAAACAGGTGCGAAACCTCTCTTCATACTTTGATAGCAAAGCCATCATCATCTTGCTCTTGCAGCCCAGGTTTCTCTTGCCCCATGCAACTCTTCATTTTTCCCACGCACTCATATGTCATTAGAGAATCTCAGTTTATCATACTCTGCCTCAAAGACCTAATTTCATGCTCTGCTTTAAACCCTTTAAAGTTTAGCAGATGTTTAAACTTCTAGTTGTGTAGTCTTCTGGGTTCCTACATACTGACTCCTTGAAGAAATAAAACAATCACAAGGAACATTTAAATTTTAAACATGGTATAAATGCCCATTGTACAAATTCCTAAACTCTACAACATTTCTAAACCCCCCTAAACAATGAACCAAATCATCATTGGTAGCACACAACATAGCAAAGCACTATTTTTTTCAAAAAATTAATTCGTTAGTGAAATTTAGCCTACAATAATTATGGTGGTTTTCAACAAATCAGCTTGACATTTTCACAAAAATTCATTTCACTATTTTAAGGATTATTTAATGACAAAACTGACCTTGGTGTGAGGTATTGATTTTTATTTCAGCTCTGATTTTTGCAGCTATAGATATCATCAGACTAAAACATTTGATGATACGATGTGTTGTTAAAATGTGCATGCTTGTGCAAGCAACTTTGTATTGATCATTGAATGCTTGACAAAGATAATCAACTTTCTTCCAATGGCCACATCCCATATTTAGTGGGTTTCAAAGTTCTGGATCGAACTTCACATAAGTTTGTTTGGGTGGAAATACTAAGACAACAAACATAACACGATAACAAACAAAAGACACAGCGGAGAGAGAGATTGTGGCTGGTGGCACAGATTGCTAGCTAGTATTTACACCGGTGGCAGGTGGCAAAATTTCAAGTCAATGTTGAAGACCTTCACGAAGGATTCGGTACACAACAGTAGATAGAGATTTGCGCCATGTGGGTGGGGATGGAATTTTCCGTTTTGGAAGCATGATTGTACTACAACTACCTCCCAGAAATTACCGCCGAAAGTCAACAACACCCAAGGCTCTAGATGGCGTTCTGGAACAATGTAGGATTCAATTTGAATGAGTAAAAACAGGGCTATCTTAATTGGAATAATGGTGTAAGCGAGAAGAGTAAGGAGCATGAGAAGCAGAGCAAATGGAAGACAAGAAGCAGAGCGAGTGAGCAACCAGCAACGAAACCCAGAATCAAAGAGCAAAGGCATAAACAAACAAAAAGACTTTTTGGCCATAATTCTTCTTTCTTCTGGCAAAACAACCTCGTGGTGAATGAAAAGCCTTATTTGAAACATGCACATGCAAGCTGTTGATTCTGCTGGCCTTCTTGCCAACAACAATCTGCGGCACCCAAAATGAGGCACAACGAGATTGTGATTTTTGCAAGCGTTTCGAAATAGCAGCATCCGCTGAAGAATGATGAATTTCGGGACGCGAGTTAGGCTCGCATACTTCAAGGTAGCTTCGGGATAAGGGCTCCAAGGGTCAAATCTGAACCCTTGATTTTCTAAATATTTTTTAATAAATTAATTTCAAATGATTTTTTTCAAGGTTTTTGAGAAGAAGGCCTTGAGCGCTTCCCACAAATACTGGACGCTGGTGAGGCCACGTCTCCCATCCTTATTCGTTATTTTCTTTTTCATTATTGAAATTTTTTCATCCATATTTTGGATGCATTAAAAATTTCATCCATCTAAATTTCATCCACCTACATGTCAATCTGGGGTTAGTGAGTGTTTTGGTTGGGTTGTTGGTAATTAGTCCCTTCTTAAGATTGAACTCTAATTTGACCCTAAATCTAGTATAGCAACATGAAGTCTAATGACATGTTTAAGTTCATGTTAACATCTTTAAAAACTACTATTGGGTTTAAATGTAGTGTATCTAAAGGATATCTTGATCACATATTAGTGCAAAATCATGTCTATAATGACACTTTTGGCCTATGGATAGAAGAGAGAAAAGAGATGTTGCATGAGTATGCTATAAGAGATGTTGTATCTCTTAGAGAATTGTATTTTAAAGCAAGAATTGTATTCATATCTAATAGTTCTGCACTTGTAGTGGATAATTCTTTGACACTATCTCAAATGTCTATGAAGGCTTTTAAGACTTGCTTATTAAACATACAAAATGATAGTAATATATTTACTAGTATTAAGTTACCTATAAAAAATGAATGTCATTTTGATGATCAAGTTGGAACATCATTATATTCTAACTTCAATTGTTCAAATTCTTAAAACAATGAGATCAAACTAAAATAACAACTTCATGGCCTCGGGTGGGCCATAGCTTAGCAACAACCCATAATCACAATTGTAAGAAATTGAAAAGTTAGTCGACAATATGAACGGTATATTTAGCTCATTGTTCCATGGGAAGAATGTTAACATAATCTTTTATCTAGTGATAGTGCCCATCATTAGGAACCTAGGTCCTTGAAAATGAACTCACATCGTCATCTTCAATAAACATTCAATAAACCGCCTTAGCCATCCTTGGGAGTAGGAATGGATTCCAAATAAATTGCCAATGTACAAGCATTAGAAGGTAGTGGTGGACAATCCCCCATTGATCAATCCACTTTAGTGCACATAACCCTTCTAGCCAATTCTTTTACGCGTTTTAATGATTTTGCCAGGTTTAAATCCAATGTTTTCAAGTCGATTGAACATTTTTCATTGGTTGGTGCAAAGTTAAAGTCACGCCAAGGTTATCAACATTAGTCTTGTCACATCACATCAATCACGTTTGTTTTGATGTTGATGTAACATTGCATCATGTTTGTTTAAATTCAATCTATGTTGAATACAATAATTTTTGTATCATAGATAAAATAATTACTCCTTAGACATAACACATGCGGACTATGTAAAAAAATTACCATGGAAACTGGGTTTGTCTTTCTTTCTTCATGGAGGATATTTTGTGATTGCATTGTAGAATGGCAACATTTCATGTTGAGGGTAAACTTGAGTTGACATTCCTCACTAATGATTTTGGAATTATGCATGTTATTGAAAAATGTTTGTGTGTAATGTTTGGTTTCCAGCTTGGAATTGTGCACATTTCTAAGGACAATACGTGTGATGACAATGTTATTAAATTTATCTACTAGATTCCACTTCCTAGTGCCCAAGGATTGTAATGCATTCTCAATGTTGGAAGATTTAGGATCATTAGGGAAAATCTCTTCAAAAGTTCTCCCAAAACATTGTCTTGACACCAGGCACTATTGTGTTTATTGCCAATGTTGCCACCGATGGTGTTCATGTTAAGGACAAACCAATCGGTGTCACTCAAGATTATGAAACTACATTCATAAACTTGTGCGACTCTTCCAACAAGGATGGACTCAAACATTGTCAATTTCTTTATACACCCCTCTAACTTTTCATTTTTGAATCTTATTGCTTCTTATGTTCCACTCCAATCCATTCAATAGGTTGCATCTATGTTTACCCCTTCTTTTTTTATTGTGGTGGATTGCCTTAAGGTAATGTCTTTTGCCTACCATGCCACCTTGAAGTTGAGAAAACTAAACTACAATTGAACATGTTCCTTACATTCCATCCACATTTGATGGGGATGTTATTTTTGAACTCCCACCAATTGATAATCTCCACAACCATTTTGGTTAGATGCAAGGAATGGACAAAAAATATGATGGCCATTTTTGGTGTAAGGTCGAAATAATAAACATCAAGAATGATTTCAACCTTACTTTTCACAAGGTAGCCCCAATGAAATTGCTTGGATTGGTGATATTGTTCATGTTTTCACTAATGATCATTTCATTCCTAGTCCGCCTAATTGCAAAACCTGCAATGTTGAGTCATTTTGTGTCAACACATGTGTAGCCCACATGCATTACATTGTGCATAAGCAAGAAAATTTGACTCAAGTGACGATTCACCTAGGTACACATGAACATCTAGTGGTAGAGGGCAGGTGTGAGAAGTCATTGAACAAGTCAAAACCTTGTTTTAATAAGAGGTGTTTCACACTTTGTCAATCATTGCATTGGTTGTAAGAATTTTTTTTTGTCCCAACACTTACTTAATGAGGATGGTGAGAAGCCGGTGGAACCTTTGAAAGGAGACAAATTGTGCAAAATGATGGACAAGTTCACAACCCTCAATTTTCCCAATGTTAGGAAATGGTTGCATTTCTTAAGCATTGTCAAAGTTACAAAGGATATGTTTCCAGCATTTTGGCTTTCAAAGGCCAATAGTGGTTATGATTACATTCAAGATAGTTATTTTCCAAGACAACATTATGGAAAAAAAATGTTGTTGTTCAAGATGTCTATGGATGGAAATAATAGTAGATATGATTTGATGAAATGAATGCAACTTGGTGGTGACCTCTAAATACCTTGGATCATGTTTGATCATGTGAAATGTGTCCAAGATTGGAGAACCCTTGCCTACCATGTGTATTTTCCAGTCTATTGTAAAGTGATGATGATTGCCCTTTGTGACATGTAATCTGAAAACACATATGTTCAATGTGTCCTATGGCAAAAGTTGAATAAGGTGATGTCAAAAAATGGTGTTCCTAATCCAAACTTCAAGGGTGTCATTGGTCTCAAGCCAATTGGAACACAATGCAAATCATGTATGGTAATGGGGATCCAAGTGAATTAATGGTCAATAGGGAGCAAACGTGTTATTTCCACTAGATTCAATCTATATACACACACACAAAACAACAAATCAAACAAGAGATGCACAAACAACACAAGACCTTGTGTTATGAATACAAGAGTGCCACCTTGTTGGAAAAAACAGATGCTCACTATTTCACTATTTGATGCTAATGAAAGGGCTGCGAATGCAGTTGGGCTTCAAAAGTTGGATAATTGGTTCAATTTTTGGCACTTCTGTGTCAAACAATGGGGAGGTTTTATGATACGTGTAATGTTCCCATCCTTTTTTCACATTTTCCATCCCATCTTGTTTGGATGGCATGTTTACAATATGTTAGAATTCATTTGAAAATGAGGTTAATAGACAATATTATGTTTTGTAAAAAACTCCTTTGGAGAAGCTTCCGGAAATGCTCACTTGCAACTTTTAAGAAACAATTCATAACATATGGCTTCAACAATTAAGGAAAAGGGGATCTTGTTTGTACATTACAAATTTTGATGATTATGTTCAAGCTTTGAAGCAAATAAGTTACAACATTGTATTATTATTTCAAGAAGGGTGGTCCATCAGGTCAAGGGCCTAATAGGAGTGAATTTATCATGTGTAAAACAATTCAATCTAGTGACTTGAAACACCTTGCATAGGCAATTATGAAATATACACTAGGCTCATATTTCATAATTAGAATTGCACACATGGAAGGGGAAGAAATCTTTGGTTCTTGCCATAGAAGCCAAATTTGCTTCTAGGATCAAAAAGGGATTCACATAGGCACGATTGTGTCAATTCTTCTCGCCCATGTGTCAACACCCAAACAAAAGAATGATATGTGCAAATTGAACGACTTTCATGCAATGCTAATCGGTATAAGGTTGTGGATATCACTAATGGAGGTGTTGAGGTCTTGGAAGATCTATACAAAGATGAATTATGGAATATAAAACGATGTTCCCTTTACCTCACACATCTAGTGTTCAACATTGCAAAAAACCATCAAACCTTATTATACTACAAGGATAATTACCAAGTTGACTACCATTGGGGTGTTCTTGCCCCTACTTATTCAAGTTTGTTGTCTCAATTCATAGGTGTGCCCCTCAAGCTTCACAAGTTTTAGTTATGTGCAAATTATATAAATCATTGTGTGGGGATATGAAGTGTAAGTATGCAATCAACGAATCAACAATTTTGTCTATTTAGCCTACGTAAAAAAGGACCAATCTTTCATAAGATGAACATAATATGAAGTGAAATCTCTTGAGAAAGTAGGCTTTGTTCTCAATAAATGAAAACCTATCCATCTTCAAAATATGTTTGGTTGGGAAAGTTTTGTTTCAATAAATCAACCAACAAATGCAATGTCATGGCTACCAACATGGAATGGGAAGGTTGTTCACCACGCACTACCATACACTATGTTAAAACAACATTACATAGTGGGAGGCTAATTGGCTTTTTGTAAAGATTTTCAAGTTTAGTGATTGGAAGTTCCCATTTGTTGATATGGATGAATTTACAAGATTTTGTGGTTGTCACTTAGATTTTGTGATAGGTAACCTAACAAGTTACTTAATTAATTTGTGATAGAACCTAACTAATCAAAGAACCTGACAAGTAACATTACACTAGGTTTATAAATAGGTTGACAAATATTTAGTCAACTAATAGTCTTTAGAACAAGTGGTTGGTAGAACAAGTAGTAAATTGGACATGTAGTTAAACACAGTATAACTTTTTGAAATTTTTTGGAGTATAAATGCTTATACAAATTAATGATTGTTTAAATGGTCCATTTGGACTAATTAACTTTTGAATTCATTTGTAAAAAACTAGGAGGATAGATTTGGTTTGAACCAATTTTTGATTGAACTTTGAACTTTTAGTTCTATGTTTTTTCTTCTTTCACTTTAAAGAAACATGAAGCATTTTGTTTTTTCAATAATGTTTTTTTAAAGCTTTTAGCAATTTGAATACATGTTACTTAGGAATTATACATAGATTTAGATTTTTAATTTTAAGTGTATTTGTTGTTGTTTTCAGAACATGTTACTAGGAAAATCAAAAGTTGAAAACTTTAATGGGAATAGAAAAACTCGTTAACAATGGGAAAACTTTAGACAAGAGGCAATATGAAGTTACAATTGGGAACTTCACAACCTGCACTTGCATGGATTTTGTGATTGTGATTTCAAGCTCATTGGGGAAACAAAGGAAATGGGTGTTATGTAAACACATGTGCTATGTGTTGCAACATGTCATGTTTTGTGGGGAATTTGAAAATTTCATTCATTTCTTGACTTAGAATTACAATGAAGTTCATCGCTTATTGATTCGTTCTATAATTTTTACAAAAGTAAGAGTAATAATTAAAAGTGACACCAATTCTTTTAAGAAATTGTGTCCATTGTAACACTCAAAATAATGTTATGTGTTTCACTCCAAGGCCAAAAATTGTGCTAGTTATTAATATGTTTTCATTTGCTGAAGGATTAGATTAATGTTGATTCATAAATTTGTTAGATATGAATCATGTTTCATTTTGTGAGAAATCACATCAGATTGAGTGTGTTAGTTAAATATTGACTAATAATGCACAACACAATATTGGGTGGTTTAATTACGTCATCTTATTCTTACACTTAAACAAAGTTAGGAGAATATGGTTTTTGTGATTAAAATATTCCATTGATGTAGATGGAATAATTTTGCCACATAGAAAAAATATTTTTGTATACGTGACAAAGAATATTCCAAAAAGATTTATTTGTGATCACAAGAATCAATCTCACATGCTCATGCTCATGTAACAACTATGTTGATTTTATCCCATTTTCAGAAGTGAGGTTGGAATTGTTACAATTAGGATTGGTAGAAAGGATCATCCTAAACAACAAATTTTTCTTAAAAACTTGAATTTTGTTGGAATTTTAAAGGGTGTTATAGTGGGAAAGAAGGAAGAAAAATTTGCAATCATAACACAATTGGGATTTAGAGGTTCATAGCCACGATCAATATAATAGAACAAATTTGAAAATATGATCAAAACGTAAAAGCTTTATAGACATGGCCCACATACAAGTTTGAACTTCAATAAAGTTCCTTTTGCTAGCAAGGACTGAAGGAAACAAATTTTTTACAAATGCAAGATTGAAGATAGTTCTACAAGTTTTCAAAGTCAACAACAATTTCAAAGATTGAAAGTAATGGCCCACATACAAAGACACACATGTGCAACATGTACAAAAAGGAAACACCAACATATAAATAAAAGGAAATAGATTTCAATCTTGAATGGAGTCATTCAAGGAAGCATGCACTTCTTGCAAAAACTTATTGAACAAGCAAGACAAGATAGAAAAGAAAGAAGGCTTGCTATACATAGTAAGACTGTAAAATCCATAAGAAATGCATGTTTTTTATTCCCATAAGTTGTTTGTGAGTTTGATGCTTCTCCATTGCACCACTACAAACTACAAAAATCACTACAAAAATACAAGTGATACAAGTGCAACTTGCAACAATGAATTACAAATTAGAACATGAAGACCTTCAATTTGGATCAAATGTAAGTTTCCTCAAGATCTTTACATCTAACATCCATTGATGTTGCAACTTTGGAGCTTTCTTAAACATTCAATAGGACACTTTAATGTGATGAAATCTCATCTTACTACAATACTACTGAGTTAATATCCTATATCAATACTCACAACAAACTTTGATACAAAGATTTCATGTGTACATGTGATGCAACAAGTTGGGGAGGAGTGGAGTGACGATGGAAATTGTGCACTTATGTGACATCTAGCATCCAACACATGCATTATAGTCTTCAGGAAACATCTAATTAGAATCATCCACCAACAAGATGGTAACACACCCTTTCTCCATCATTGAATTTTGACAATTTTTTTTAAAATGATGGTTCATTATCCTTAAGGCTCTTTGCATGGTTGTATTTTTTGGTCATATCATGGTGAAAATTTGCCACAAAATAAAATAAAATGCTAGTTTAGACATTATAAAATCAACAAGGTGCGCCCTTACTCATCAAGGGCTTTTCAATGGTACCAAAGATGTAACAAGCCCCATGGTTTGGGAAATCTCAATGTGACAAAACATACAAACTACCTCCCTTAATAGTAGAATATGGAGAGAAAACTAGCATACATTCTCTTCACTACAAGCACACACAAAGTTTAGAGCATGCACAACAACCAAATCTCTGCCATGGTTATAAAAGGTATACATTACCTTAAGGTCAGTTTCATTATTAAATAATCCTCAAAATATTGAAACCAAATTTTCTGAAAATATGAAGTTGATATATTGAAAATCACTATAAATAACATAGGCTACACTCTGAATAATTTCATTACTCATATGAAAATATCATAATAAATCATGGAAAAATAATAATTTCAAGATTAAAAAATGAATTAATTTGTGAAAAGTATAGATTCATTTTGTCAATGTGGAAACTGACCCAAGGCTTACGGGTACTGATTACTGGCCAGCATGAACCAACAGCCACCAGCACAGCATGAGAGATGGATGATGAGTGGATAGAAAACATTTTCTCATTGAGTTCCAGTTTGTATGAATTAGTTGCCAGAATGAACCAACCAACCAACCAGCCACTGGCAGCCCCATGCAGGATGGATGAAGAGTGAACTGGAAAACACTTTTTCCAATCAGGTTCCAGTTCCTCTTAATTACTGGCCAGAATGAAACAACAGCCACCAGTGGCACCATGAGGGATGGATGGATGGTGGATGGACAGGAAAAAAAAAAATACATTTTTCAACAGGTTCTAACGCCTGATGTTGGTGGTGGGTAGCTCTCTGTTGGCTTCTCATTGTGCAAATGTTGGCTTCTCAACAATTTTTGTGCACAAATTGTCCTGTTCCGATGCGCATGGTTCTCAAGGTGTGGCAATAAATACAATACGATGATAGAGGCAAGCTTCAAACAGTGAACACTCTTGAATAATTAATTAATTTTGAACAATTCAGGTTGAGAAAAAAAAAACCTAAAATATTCCCCAAAAAGTTTTTTTTTTTGGTCCTTCACAAAAAGATTTCTTTGATCTATTTGAAAATTATTATTTAAAAAAATATTTTAAAATACTTTTAAAATATAAATCTATATATAAATCTATATATTTACAAATAATATGGTTAGTGTGGAAGCTGCCAAGGTACTACTACTAACGGTATGAAAAGAGGTAGAAGGAATAAGAAGAGGAAGCGAGATAGGTGCCAATGGAAGGAAGGAGTGTGAGTTTTAGATCCTCAACAAAAGTAGCAAAAAGGTGGGAATTTTGTTTGTTACAAAATATATGTTACAGTTGTCTGTCAGCCAGGCTGAGGGTGTGGGACAACGTTCCATGCAGACCATGGAAATTGGTAGCTATAGCAAAAAAGCCAGGTTCTTATATAAAGAGGGTTTTTCCCCTGTTGCCAGAGTACATGACCGACTCGTAGGAAGTATACAGACCTCATGTTGGTGAGATTGTGGGACCCCCTATTCAGAGTGAGTCAGAGAATCCCGTCTCTTATCTGCTTCACACCTCGTAGGCTCCACACACACCCAAATCCATTCCAATCCTCTTATCTTTGTGCAAGTCTCGCGTGCACAAAGAGAGAGAGAGACAGAGAGGACTTCATTTGCAACTAGGTGGTCTCCTACTTTCCTCACAGCAAACTAACTGAGAGTAAATTAGAGATATTGTAAAGTCACACTGTTTTCACCCCATCCCTAACGCCCTCTTTTAGTTGTATCAGCAAAGTAAGGAAATTTTATTAAATCTCAGTATGAAATGCTGAAACTCAGTACGAAATGCTGAATCTCAACATTTAATGCAGAACGTTCTTTTAGTTGTATCAGTAAAGTAAAGTAAGGAAATTTTATTAAATCTCAGAATGAAATGCTGAAACTCAGTGCGAAATGCTGAATCTCAACATTTAATGCAGAACGTTCGAGAGGAATTTGTAGTACCTGTGTATGTCCAAACTCAGGGTACTCTTGCTGTGTTTTCATGACTTTTTACAGATATCTCTATTAGAATACACTTTTTCTCTACTTCCCACCCCCAAATGCTAGCCTGTTTGTGGTTTTCAATAAAGCTAATCCCAATAAGCCAAGATTAGCTCTGTTCCCAATAAGCCAAGATTAAGTCTACTTTGTTGAGATTAAGTCTCTCAGATGAGTGCTACTTTTCTCAAAGAGATGGTACCATATTAACAAGATGCCCGGTCTCCACCCCTCCCCCAAAACCCAAAACCAGCCATGAATGAAACCCATTTGACCCATTTCCGCATGTGAACAAATTTGGAAGAAATGTGGGTTTGTTGTGAGAGTTGAAATTTTAGAGGTTAGATATCCAAAGCAACAAGTTCATTCTCTAAGTAAGATAAAGGAATTCAAAATCAAAAACTGGTGCAAAATCTATAATGCATCTACCTATCTAGGAGATTTTTCATGGATGAATTCCAAATCCCCCAACACACTTGTCTGAAAAAGGTTCTTGCAGAACAAAATTGTCAAAGAAGATGTCCACATAACAAATTTGTACGGGGAAGTTTGGAGAGTATTTATGTAAAAGTACGCACTTTTCACCCTTGAGAAAAGACAGCATAAGAATTCGAGTTGTTAGAACAATGCATATGAACAAGTACGAGTATCTAGTTTGACCCCACGTTTGTTCTTTTGAGTGATATAATAATAAAGACTTTGTGTAGCCTGTGCCGTTGGCCCAAGTGTGAACACATCGAGGGCTCAACTGATTTTTCCTTTCAAACCCAATTTTTGCAATTTGTTTGAATTTTCAGCAACAAAATCCACTCAAAAAGCAATATTTTTCACACTTTAGCTCTGAAACTTTTGAAATAAACTCTATTAAATCTGACTCGCCCAGGGCTCTCCAACAACATGAAGATAGCTTCCAAATTCCAATACTTTTTTCAGTTTCGATTTTATTTAATTTTCATTGAGAAAATGGTTCAATAATCAATAGCTTCCACACCATAGGTCCAAAGAATCTCAAGCCAAGTCAGTGCACCCTTACTCGTCAAGAGCTTTCCAAAGATAACAAGAACACAACATGAGGCTCCATGGTATGGGAGATCTGAACGTGACAAAACAAAACAAATTACCTTGCTTCATGTATAAATATTGGGAAAGTGATATTGGGCACCAGAACCCCTTATTTGTGCCCAACTAGGGACAAAATCTGTAATAGGGGTTCATCAACTCCAAACAAAAATAACAAAGACTAAATAGGATTTTGCATTTTTTTGGGGTGAAATCCTAGTTTGATCCCCAATCTCCTTGTTTTATTATTTGTGTGAAGGACTGACTTTCACAAGAAACACACAAACCCCCTTGCAAGTGTGTGACCTTTTGTGCTTGTCAAAAAAGGTCGTACGAGAGGGAGTTGTGAAACTAATGGTTCTAGAGAGATAAGCTTGTTGTTTTAAATGCAAGAACTCATAAAAACAAGTTCCAATGGAGGGCGTGAATAGCTCATGGAGTTGCAATGAGGGTGTGAACAACTTGTTAGTTGCACAACTTTTTGGATAGCTCAAAAGTGAAACTATTGTTGTTTTTTTAAATGTAACCACAATTTCCATTCTTGCAATGCCCCCCTTCCCCCCATTGGACTTCTTCTTTGTGTGCTCTTTAGATGATTAATTATTCCTTGATTTTGAGCTTCTCATGCTACTTTTGACCATCATCATGTTTCTTTTTCATTGTCCTCCTTTCTTTGACAAATTACACACATATAGGAGAGAGCTCTTGCACATTGCATCATTCATGGAATCGTATGCATGTTAAGGTTCATCTCACACAACAACATTCACAAAGTGGTTAAGCTATCTAAGCTTTGTTGCTTGTTGTATTGTGATATAAAAGCCTTGTCAAGTCAATTTCCCTTCTCTATGAATTTTTAGGTGCATGCGACACAATATAGAATGTCTACATGCATAGAAGGCTACTATTTCTCTACCATTAAAATCATTCAACTCTTCATTTAATGAATCACTTCTAATCCTTGCATTCCTAACTTCCTTACATATATAATTCCTAGGAAACAACAAAATCTACCTTCTACTTAGCAATAGAGATGATGTGAGGTTTAGATCGCAATCTCACCAAGGAAGACCGGGAAAAAACTTCTTCAACCATTCCTTGTGAAGTCCCTAGTTGATTTCCAATTTCAGATTTTGGTCCTTGATTGGGGTGACTTTCAAGATACCCAAAAAGTGAAGATGAAATCAAAATTAAGGGATTAAATTGGGGACAACTTTAAAATATATATTTAATAATAAACTTGTTTTGGAGAATGAGTACTTGAATGTTTTAAAGTATGATGAAAGAAAATAAGAAAGGATTTGAAGGTGCAAAATAATTTCCAATGAAAATTTATGTATTCTAAAAAAAATCAATACAAATTTTAACTTTTTGCTTTAGATTCATTCTTCAATTTTAATCTTGGAATAATGCATCACAATTTTTCTAGATTCATCTTCTAATCAATGGGTATTAAGATAAGGTAGGATAATCAAAGCAACAAAATATTTCAACCAAAACAAAGATCAATCAAATGATATTTACAAATAATAAACAACATAATCAAGGGAACATAACATTTCAATCAAACCAAAAATCAATCCAAAGGTACTAACATTATGCAAGACCATTTGCAACCAAGTTCTTTAGCCAAATCCAAAATATATCAAGGGTATAACATAGGCAAAACAACAAAAGCAACAAAACATTTCAATAAGATCAAACATTGATCAAAACACATAAAATTAATTAAGCAAGACAATCAAAGTATCAAAACATTTTAACCAGCAAAAACCTGTAAAAGGGTATCAAATTTAGAAAAGAAAATCAAAACCACAAAACAATTGAACCAAAGCAAAGCTTGTTGCCACTTTTCTATTATTTGGATAGCCCTAAACCCAAAACTAAATTTGAACAACTCGAAACCCAAAACAAAAAATTAGTTGACAAATTTTTCCCCAAAAAAAATTCTCAAAGTTTTGGAATTTTTTTCTTATAAACAAAAGGAATGTGTGACAATATTCTTGTTTATTTTTTTTGTTTTTTTGCCAAGTTGCAAAATTTCACCACAAGAAAAAAAATAGTGTAAATTGTGTCATGAATATTATAGTAGTACATGAGCAACTTCATCGTAGGTACGTTAAATAATTAACTAAATTTGAAGATTTTGTGTCAAAAAAAGATTCGTATGTATTCAAAAATATTTTATATTTTCCTTAGAAAAAAACATAAATTTGAAAATTCCAACATTCTTACAAATAATATAATTAATGTTGAAGCAACTACCAAGGTTTATTGTAAATTATATTTTGATTACAAGAAGTGATTTTTGTTTGTCAACAACATTTTGAGATTTTTGTAACCTAGAATTGAGAAATTTAAAGTGCGAATTTTATGGGAATTTTTTTTTCCTAGTTTAAAATCAACTAAAATTTCCATTTTTCAAGAAAAAGATTCCAATTTGTATATATTAAAAAATTGCAAAAAAAAAAAAGATTCCAAGAATTGTTTGTTTTCTTTTAATTTATTTTTTGATGTTGCATCAATTACAAGTATCTTAAAAACCATTAGGGTTGCACACTACTAATGACATTTAACTATGTGGTTGTGTGTTTGGGGAATGGATGTTTTTAATTATTATTTATATTTGTGTGGAAATACAACCACAATTCTTGGACAATGTAGATAAATTGTTTTAGGTTGAATCCAACTACTATATCAATTGTATATGCTATTGTAAAAAGCCCACAAGATGAACCATTTGGTTGTTGCATGACATTTGCATATGTATATAACAAATGTTTGACATTAATTATTTTAATTCTTAATTGTATGGTATCATCTTGTAATTTTTTCATTGTCAATGTGTTTGAATCATATATTGTGCAATGTAAGTATAGTGTGGATGCGTGTATTTGGACTAAAATCTAATCGCTTTTGTTTATGAAAAGGCGTTGTAAACATTTTGATAAGTATCTATGTATGATTTTCATGGTTACGTATGTGTGTTGTTTGTATCCTAATGGTTGTAGTTTTTTTAACATATAGCATTTGCATCATTGTTGCCATATGTTGGTCATTCAACCATCTTAAAGGATTTAGGAGGATGTTTTCATCATTTATGGTTAATTGAAATTTTTTGTGCCAATAGTCAATAATATCGTTATCTAGATCTTCTTTTATCATGATTATTTTTTTTTTGTTGTCAGATCTCAATGTGCAATGTTTTTGTTTTTGTTTTTGTTTAATTATATCATGTTTTGAAATAGGTGTTACCATTTATATTGATCCTTTTTTAAATTTAGATTTTTTCACATCTTATATACTGATATTGTCGCAACCCTAGCCTTGGCTCGCGACCAAGGCAAGGGGGTTGAAAGGTTGCGGGCCTATAAGTAGACCCGGGAGTCATATCCCATGCTCCCGGGAGTGCAAAGAGTGTGAGGGAGTGAACCCTCACA
>Ga0116227_10007481_pt1 | contig 21252 bp, 14 predicted proteins | sample S1TSphgellanicum_FD_89693 | JGI IMG/M metagenome (GOLD analysis project Ga0116227, IMG submission 89693) | Host-associated microbial communities from peat moss isolated from Minnesota, USA - S1T2_Fb - Sphagnum magellanicum MG | ecosystem: Host-associated > Plants > Peat moss > Unclassified...
AAGTGTGATGTTGTTTTCTGTTTTTCCTCCTCTGTCTTTCCGCCCATTTGTGGGTCTCCCGCGGGGGGGTGTTTTTTTTTTTTTTTTTTCCCTGCAGATTTGTTGCTTCCTTGATCATTGATGTTAATGTTTTTTCTTAGCAACTCGGTTTTTTGTGTGTAGTGAGTGGGAGCAATGGTGATCATAGTCTGTGGCTGGCTGCTTCGCGTAGCAAGCGATGGGGCGAGCTTTTCTTTCTGGCATACAGTCCCTTTTGGATCACGGCCTTACTCGGAGTTGTTGTTCCTCTCCGTCTTTACGAGGTGAAGCAATGCTGGTGTTATTGTTGTTGTTGGTTTCTTTTTTCTTTTTTCTTTTTCTTTTTCACACCCACGGCTCCTGCTGCAAGCAAGCTTGGGAAGTATATCTTCGATTTTAGCAATGTGTAGATTTCGTCACATTTCTCTCAAGTTTCTAAGCGCGTTTCCTCGTGAATGCTGGTGTGAAAATAGTCTCTTTTGAGGAGATATATAAGGATTTTAGGGTTTAGGGTTTTTTGTTTTTAGAGTTTTGGGAATGCTGAGGATGGTCAAGAGGAAACTGCTCCGGGAAAAGTTGGTTCAATTGGCATCTCATATGACAAGTTGTAAGTAGTGGATTCTGGTGTGAAATATCTCTTCAGATATTATTAGGTTTTTTACGGCTTAGGGTTTTGTGAGCGCTGAGGATGGTCGAGAGGAACAAGAATTTCTCCAGCATTTAATTGAGAAGAAGCTGCTCTAGCTTGAGAAAAGTTGATTTCAATTGACATCTCATATGAGAAGTTTGTTGTAGTGGCTTCCTTTGGCCATGAATGAGATTGAGACTGATGCCTGTGGTTTGTGGAAATTTTGGTGGTTTTGTTCCCCTTTTAGTACAGAGGTTTGAGGAGATGGAGTACTTGATCCTTGGCCTTGCCACTGTAGCTCCTTGCATCGTATTTCCTCTCTTATTTGATGGCTCTGTAGGTTTCTTTCTTCCTAATTCCCAGACCTTTTTTTTTGTTGGTCATTTTTTTGCACACTTTGATGAAATGTGTTCCATTCATGTGTAAACATGTGTGCCATATATGGTTCAGATTCTTTGTGTTCCATATACATGTTTAGATTTCAACCTCACTAATCTCCAACGAGTTGTGTGTGTTCAGGAGGATGCAAAAAAGCCATGGTACCAACGGTACTGGTTCAAGGTTTGACTCCCTCTTCCTTAACTATCAACTCAATCTTGTAGTGCTCAAAACCAACAGGTGATAAGTGCGGGGATCTGGATGCAGAACATTTCCATTTGGTATTGCATTTCATGCCATAGATGGTGGATACCATACTCCTGGGATTGGATTCCACCCTTTCACAGCTACACCTAATTATTGGTTGTTCAAAGCTACAAATGATATTCACACCATTACAGCATAACAAAAGGAGCCACTTGATATGGTGCAAATGGACAGCTTGAAGAAAGATTCTTGTTCCTCAAATTACACCTGGTTTGGTGCTTGAGTGTCACTGATGTTCGGTGGGCTGGGATGTATGTAGGCAAATTTGTGGATTGCAATATTTGGTTTTGTGGGCAACTACTTCTGGACTCATTATTTCTACGTTGTGCTGGGTGCTACCTACAGTTTCCCCTCATATAAAATCAACTATGTAAGTGAGTGCTTTTGTATGGCAGGTTCAGAATATTTTGCTAGTTCTATAGGCACAGGTTTGCAAATTACAGAAGCAGCTACTTGAGCTTTGCTCTGATGAGGGACGCATTTTCTGGAATTTCCAGGTTCCAATTACCACATTTCTGCTGACTCAGCCCTACTTCTTGTTGTACCATAGCATATCAAACATTACCCTTCGGAGGTTGGGACATGCCATCAAGGTATCAGTCTGACTGCCTGCCTTTATGGGGTATGTTTTGAATTTGCTGGGCTACTTCTGAAATGCATGAGATTTTGGGGTAATGTTGAAGAGCATGTCCCAATTGATGTGTGGATGGAATTTGAAGGAACAGACCAAGCAAAGAAAACACAGCAAGAGCTTGCCTGACCTTATCATGGAGTAGAAAGTTCTGGTGTTGGAATGCTTTATCTGCACTCCAATCTTCCACATCTAGTGTCAGCTAGCTATAGATCTCATAAACCTTAATCATGATGGGACATCTGTGTGAAGTGGAGGGGACGGCATTCTAATCAAGGTTCCCTTTCTTGCTTTGTTGAATGTGCATAAGCTCCCAACTTTGCTGAAAATTCTGTGAGCACTAGATTTTTAGCAACTTTGTTGACTTCTTGCTAGATCACTCTGGACTGTGGCAGCATGTGCCAGACAGATTCAGCAGATGGTTAATTCAAGCTTCCTGGGTTGGAGTGTTAGCCTACTTGACGGCATTGGCAGAAGCTGTCACAATTGCCAATGTAAGTTGCATTCTCTTTCCGATTTAAATCATTTAGGTGTAGAATTCATTGCAGCCCCATAAGGAATTTTGTTGATCAGATTTGCAAGGGCTGTGCAGCAACAATATGTGAAACCTGATTGCATAATCTCCCTTAAAATATTTGTTCAGGGTTCCTGTTGACTCTGTTACCCACTGCATTGGATAAGCACTTGTGCTGCAAATTCCTCTGATGACCACTTATGCCTCTAATGCATATGGTCATTTTTTTGGTCAAATCTCCTCTGCAATTTCATGCACAATACTCTTGCATCTGCAAGTAGCTGCCTATTGGTCAATTGTGCATATCAGACCTCTTAGCTCAAGAAATCTAACTGGGGTGATGTGACGTTGCAGTTTCCATATTATGAAATGGTAGACCGTATGGCAATGTACAAAGTGGGGTCTTTGTTTTATGCCATCTACTTCTTTGTGAGCTTTCCCATGTTCTTTAGGTGAGATCCTCTTTGCCTCCTTAGCATGTCCTTTGGCAACTTATTGAAAGTGGTACCTTATTGTGGCTTTCGGTGTGACAATATCTTGTATTGTGCTGCTCTTGTGACTGATGATGTCCATGTGTGATATCATAAAAGGATGGACGAGAACCCCAAAGCTCCTTGGACGCTGAGTCAAGTATCTGTTGATGCATTGGGTGCCTCCATGCTTGTGACCATCATTCTCGACTTATGGCGAATTTCTGTCGGTCCTATAGTGGTAATACCGTGGGCTGCATCTCACAACCAATGTATTCAGTATGGTCCCCCGTGGTTGCGGGCAACACCTGGCCCCTCAGCTGCCAAGCAATTGGATTCTGATCTAATAGCATTTGCTGTTGGAAAAGATCAATCAGAATTGGAATTATAGGGTTTTTCAATGTGTAGTTACACCTGCTCTAAAATGCTTCTATTGTTCTAGGTATCATTTTCACACTTGTAGTTCTTGTGAATTGATTTTCCCATCATCTAATTTTATATCAATCCTTGGAAGATCTTTGCTCCCATCTGGCAGCAACAAATGATCATTGTAAACTATGGCTTTGAGATTTATCAGCTGCTGCTTGTTGCAGCAGCTGATTTTGTTCTAGAGTTTGGGTTTTTCTAGAGCTGATTCTCTTGACTATATTGCAAACTTGGAACCCACATTTTATTATTGTGATTTTTTGTTGATTTCATTTCCTTCAAGTTTTGGAGAGCTTATAAATCATTGTTTTCCCAAACCATGCCATGTTCCTAAACCCATCTAATATTATTCTGCTGCACAATTATATCTTCCAAGGATTGAGGTTCAGTGGTCTAACAGATTTCACCCCAATGAAAAAGATTGGTTGAATTTATAACAAATCTCAATATGTTTTCTTTCAAAGAATCTCAAAATATCAGACTCTTTGATGTCTTGACAGGGCTGTCTTTTTCCTTTTTAAAAAGAATTTATGCTAACTTGAATTTAATTTCTGAAATTGTGAATGTAAAACATGTAAAAACCACCAGTGTTTTGTTTTACTTGGTGAAAAAAATGATCTAGTGCAACTCCTACAAAGATTTTTTCTGAAAAAAAAATGCCAAAGAAAAATTCTGGAATTGCCATATTTGGACAATTGGTTCCTCCAGATCACCAAATTATAGCAAGATTCTTGAAATTTTCTACTTTCATCTCTGACCTTTAGCCAAATTTTGGCTAATTCCTCTTGAGAATGATTGCCAATATAGTTACATTACAAAATTGGAAAAAAGCCTCTGATTTAAAACACATAAATTAAAAATTGAATTATGTATGCACATTAGTCCAATTTGCAAGAAAATTAATTAAAAAAAGAAACATGAAGAAGATGCCATTAAAATTTTAAGTAGTCAATAGTTTGTCGTGCGCTTTTATGTAGGCACCTATAATCATCATTATCATCACTCACAACACAACATGAAAATACCTTGAATGGTACATCACATTCAAACCAAAAAATTGATTCATTTGTAACAACATAAGAATCCAAGCCCAAAACATAGAAAATAAAAACATTTGCATAACAAAAAAAACTACAAAGCAAAAAATATGCTATGAAATCTCAAATCGTCAAAAGTGATTTGAGGTCACATAAGATGGGATTATATCCTATAATATATATCTTGAACCTTGTTCACACATGAACCAATTCAAAACTAACTAATTAGCTTAACTAACTCAATTTATCTTTAATTAACTAAGAACTAATTAAACATCTAAACTAACACACTTGACAAGTTTGTCTATTCCCAATTTTGCAAGAAATGAATAAAAAATAAGATTTTGTCACCATGCTTGCAATCCCCTAGAGCTTCCATCCTTTTCACAACAATCCTTAATTTTATTCTACCTAATAGAGGATGTTAAACAAGTTGCAAGTTCCAATGTAACGGACATAAATGACTTAACTTGATTCCATCATGACATAACAATGCAACATAAAATTCATGCATTCATCTTGTTGCATTTTATTAACACACCACAATCTACACACAAGGCTAACACATTACAAAAAACCACAAGCATTCCTTGAAGACTTAACTCTCATCACTTGGCAATTGACCTCAACATCACCTCCCTTTCTTATCCTCTTCCTTGTAGGGAACTTCTAATCCCTCTTGGTTTGTGAAGTAGAGATTTGCTAAACATCGTTTTCCATGATGGCCAAAAGACAACAACCAAATGTAGATGTGATTTAATTGCATAAAACCATGTTTGCACAATTGCACACATATATAATGAACAATCTTCAATTTTGATGTGTTGACAACTTCACAAGAAAATGAAAAATAAATAAAACAACAACATGCATGATCATCATGGCATGGGTAGATGCACATGATTCATCCAACAATTTGAAAAAGGGAAGTTGGACTTTCAAAGGAATTTCATTGATGTTATATATAAATGTAAAGCGATGGGGTTGAGAAGGAAGGATCCATTTCATTTTTGGCTTGTGGTGACATGTACATGATAACCATTGGTAAAACTTCAATTATTTTTAGAGAGTTTTGTACAATAATCATAACATTTTTTAAATTCTTAGTATTTGAGAAAGCAAAATTAGAAAAAATAAAAACAACTGTATTAAAAATTATGATTATGGGTGGGCAAAAAAAAATCATCAATGAACATTATTTTTAAAAATTGGCATTAGTAAAAGGACAATGAGATGAAAATTCTTATCTTACATGTTGATAGGTGATGTCACTTATTCAATGCACCCTTGATTTTACTTTGCAATCAAAGTTGAAAAAAATGGATTATGAAGAGAGAAAGTCCAAGGGAGTTTTATTTTATTTAATATTTGAATGACTATAGAAAGTACATTTGGATCACTACATGGGAGGTGGAGGATTTTATTAAAGAAAATTGGTATGCCACTTCTCCATGATTGGATATTATATTTTTAATTATTTGTTTACACAATTAGTGTATAATCCACATTTATGTAGTTGACTTTGGTTGAGCAAGAGAAGTAGAAATAGAGATGCAATTAGAGGCAAATGACAAACTTGAAGATTTCTAGAAAAAACATATGTTTCACATTTGAATAACACAAAACAAGTGAGAGGATTGCAAAGACTTCTAGCTATTGAAATTTCAATAGATGACATTTTGGATCCAAATAAGGACAAAATTTTGGAGAGAGGGACACAAAGCAAAAGAAACAATGGAGAAAAGATAAAACAAACGTTGGTCAAGGCATTGCAACCTATGAATAATTTGTTGAAACCTTTTATATGGCCAAATTAAAGGAGTCCAACTTCAAAGGACTAAGAGCCTTAGTTTATATTTTGAATATAAGGTCTTAGAATCTTAAAACAATTGTATAGAGTTTACAATTAGGCGATCAATTTTCTTCAATGGCTTGATCACGATTTTTTTGCTTGCCTTTTGGAACAAATGGTGGTGTAATCTTTTTGATTTTCATATTGCCTCGATAACCATTCTTAACTTGTTTTGCATCTTCATGTGATAAATCCATGTCAATGGCAACATGTGAAACATTCTCGTGATTTGATTTGGCTTGACTTCACCAAAGGTCCATGGATTGGCAATATTTACATTCATTCTTGAGACCTTATTTATCAACTTGTACTTGTTGTATTGTCTCAAGAATTTGTTGAATTTTTTTTTGCAAGCAATGGTTGTCTTTCAAGAGCTAAGAATTCAAGCTAATAATAAAAGTGCATGGATTGTTGCCCACAAATTCATCCCTAATTAAATTAAAGCCAAGGTTGCAAATAAAGGAGGATGCATCAACCTTGAAAGTTTCACATGAAAATAAGAACAACAAGATAATAAAAGCATTAATGCGAAATTCCAAAATAGCATGTAGAATGAAAAAACAACATCTAAATCAAGAATTATAAGTATGAAGTCCACAAAATAGTAGTGAAATCTTTAAAAAGCTGAAAAAGGGAGTAGAAAGGAAAACAAAAATCCTCAGTCATACAAATTAATGCAGACAAAATAACATATAAATGGATAAATTAATCATCAAAACCACAACAAGATCATGTTTTCATTCTTCAATCAATTTGTGTTTTCCCAAAAGTGCAATGGGTAGTATACTTTTGGGTTTGTGTGTGTGTATTGTTTTTTCTTCCCCCTTTCTCCCTTCCAAATTTTGCTGCTTTGTTTTTGGTCTTTTTGTTTGTTTGTTTGTTTGTTTGATTGTTTTGGCGGTGGATGTTGGAAGTACTTTGGAGGTTTGTTGATGTTGTCGTCGTCGTTGCCAAGTGTTTCGTCGTCGTCGCCAAGTGTTTGTCGTCGTCGTGGATCTTTGCTTCATTTCTCATCATCCTCTTCTTCGCTTTTTCGGGTGTGGAGCTCCTGAATCCAGTCTTTTGGACATCCAGCTTTTGTGGGTATGCAGTAGTTGCAGCCAGTCTGAAATCCTAAAGCATAGAGAGAGAGAGAGAGAGAGAGAGAGAGAGAGAGAGAGAGAGAGTGTGTGTGTGTGTGTGTTGGGTTTGCAGCTCGCCGACATAAAATCCGGCTTTTGTTTCCTTCATCTTGTTTGATCTTTGTGATGATCAATTATGCTTACAACGCGAAGAACCAGGAGTGAGCTTTGCTTGATAGTCCACCCGTTCATTCATGTTTCTTTTTCTGCTTTAGTGGATTGTGGCGGGTCAAGAAGCTCTCCAGGAGACGAGCTCTTCGGGCAACTTACTAACGTGGAGAACAATAATGCAAATCATCAGCAAGCTGGACTAAGAAGTATTGCACTCCAGAAACCCTAAACCCTAAACTTGCCTTACTCAGAAACGGCATCTAACTCATCAGCTCCAAAATGGAAGTTTAGTTCTGAATAAAATTAATATTAGATGGATTTCCAGCACAGCCGTCCTAGCTCAGTTGGTAGAGCGCAAGGCTCTTAACCTTGTGGTCCAGGGTTCGAGCCCCTGGGACGGCGATTTCTTTCTTATTTTTGACTCTCTTAACTCTACTTTTATTTTTTACCAAAATCACATTCACCCTAAAGTTCTCGTTTTTCTTTTTCGGTATTGAATTTACTACCTACTCAGCCCCCAAAACCCTAAACAATATAGTTCCCATTCCAACAAAGAGTTAATAAATAGTTTTGACCATTTCGTTTTTTGCATTACATACTATGGGAAGAGGGTGAAGAAGGAATGCAGAAAGGTTATGGATCTTATAACAAAACATTGAAGTCTGGAAGCCTGGATGCAAGAGGAGAAAAAATTGTGTTCAAAGAATGTACGTGAGTGAGTTTGTTTGTCAGAAGAGCGGGAAATTGTGTCTCTTGTTTACGTTCTTCTCCAGACTTTGGCTATGAGAAAAATTCAAGCAACCACATTATCATTTCAATTTCTTTTTGATTCTTACTTCAATTGTGCTGTTGTCCATTTGAAATCTTGCATTTGTGCACTGAAATTTTCCCCCACTGCAAACCACCAATCTCCCATTACATGGTGTGAGAACAGTAGTATTACAGTAGTGATATGAAAATAAATTGTTCTCTGCATCTCTCACTTATCCAAGTTCTATCTCAAAGTGGTGCTCAATGAAGCCTCGAGAGAAGGGTGTTGAGGAAGAAGTCATCTGTACTTCTGTGCTCCTGTCTCCTGCTTCATCAAAACTCAAACTGCTATATACGATTGGAAGCCTAAATACAACAATAGAGGTGTCCCTCCCACAGAGAAGAATATGATGTGGTCCCAGCAATCCAGGAATCCTCAAGTGAATCCAGAGTGCATCCTTGGATGGAATTGTTCTGGATTGTTCTAGATGTATCAAGAAAAAGCAAGGCATATACAATATCAGACTGTTCCTATATTCAAATGCAAATCTGCAATGCCAAATTGTTTGTTTACACTCATCATAATCACACCACAGCATACTGAAAAAGGCACTCGAATAGAGAGTGTGGGTATCATGTGCAAGAGAATGCATTGATGGAATGCATTCACTTACTAGCACTGTGTCAATGAGGGATGCAGCTTGTTCCTTGGGCAGGCTTCTTTGTGATCCACAGCTCATCTTGCACAACAGTTGAAATGAAGTTGGAGAAATTTGACCATTGTCATACTCAACAAGTCATGGTAATGTTGCATCAAATAGATATGTTGAAGACTCTGTTGAAGAAGCAGAATCAAACAGAGAAGTTGAAGACTCTTCAGAGAAGGTGGTGGTAATCAACCTAAAAGGAGAAGGGAGCTCAACTGCGCATCTTTCAACATCCCCAGATTGTTGAGTTGGGACAGGTGCACTGAAATCACTTCAATGATGATGTGTGAAAGAAGGAAAGATATGACTAGCAAGCAACCAAGGCACAAATGCCCTCCAATTTCAGTGCATTCAGATCCATCAAGGAAGAGGAAGAAGAAGACATGTATGCAGCACATTCAAAAGAACTCTAGTATTCTCATGTTACAATTCTTGTGGGCAGCAGTATAGAACTTGGATTCAATGTTGTTAAGCTAGAAGATATGACCATGTGAGTAGACACATACCATCAGAGTCCTGTAGAAGAAGAATGAAGGTCGGAATCAAGTGTTGAAGAAGGATGGTGTTAATCTGAACTGAGAGATTGGGACATACAGTTGCATCATCCTTTGAGAAGCAAAGGATCAGACTCATCTTCATGAACCCTGGCGGCTGATGAGAAACAAAGAAAATGAGAACAAAGGAGTCAAAATGCAGCTGGAAAAAATCAGGAATCAATCAAAGACGCTCCTAGATCAGAGGCCGCCACAACGGTCAAGAAAATGGAGAACACGCACGCCCTTGTTGCAAAGCAACGAATGAGTTTGAAAAGTCGTTTGGGAGTCGATTGGTTCGCAGATCAGACAGACGCAACGCTTGGAGAATCCAAATGTGAAAATAAGAATTCTCGCTTTTCCATACTAGACAGAAGGAGGAGGAGGTCCGAAAGCAGGGTCTAACAATCTAGACTCCACGAAAATGCCGCCTCAAAGAGGAAGAGCTAGAGGTCGATATGGGAAGGGAAGGCAAAGGAGGAAGAGGAAGGGCACGGGAAGAAGTTATGCGAAGAAGAGGAAAACGACGACGAGGAAGAATGCGGGGGGGAAAAGGAAGAGAGCCAGAGTGGAGGAGGAAACGGAGTTCGAGGTACTAGAGGAGCAAGAGCCGGTTCACAATCCGGCTTCTCCAAAACATGAGAAACGCAGCGGGAAGCCCGACGACGACGACGACGACAAGTCAGGCGATCATCGTAGAGATCAGCAGAAAGGGAAGAAGAAGCGGGCAAGGGATGTTGCTGCTGATGAGAGTGATGACGAGAAATTACCGGAGAATGATGGGAATCATGAATCTTTGGAGCTTGTGCAGGCGGACGATGCAGCCGCAGATCCTTCAGACTCCGATTACGATAAGGCTCCCGATGACGACGATGATGGAGAGAACAACAAAAAGCCTGCAAAGAGGCGACGATCGATCAGCAACAACAATAGCAATGTTTACGGAACAAAACAGGTCTCCAGTAAGGGCACCAATACTAAAGAATCGAAGCAAAGTGCAAGCGTCACAAGCGCGGGGAGTAAAGCATCAGGCAAATCAAGGTACAACAAGTCGAAAAACAAAAGAACTCGTCGTAACAAAAGCAAAAGAGATAATGACGAAGAAGAAGAGGAAGAAGAAGATGATGCTGATGGCGATGACGACGAATCCCGGATCGATTCCAGGGCTACTGAATCCAAACCAAGCGAGTCAGATGAGAGCGGATCCATGAACCAAACTCCAAAAGACGACAACGACAATAAGGGTCATCATCAACAGCAGCAGTGTAAGAATCAAGCCAAAGACAAAGGAATCAAGAGAGAATCGAAAGCAAACCAAAGTGAAGCAAGTGAGGAGGATGAAAACTCAAGCGAATGAACGCAAGAAAAGGAAAGAAGCTTGCTCCCTTACTTGCAAATGCAACACAAAAAGAAAAAAAGAATGGAAGAAGAAAATGCGCTTGCTCGGGCAGCAATCCTGCATTGCAACAACGCATCACAGCAATGCAACAAGGGAATGGAGAAATTTCACGAAGACGGCGACAAATTCCTGTTCCTCAAAGACTCTATGTTCAAGGCTCCTGTACATTTCCTTCACATAAACCAAAAAGAATGGGAATCAGACACAAAAACAAATTGTTAGAGCCTTCAGATGCATTTCTCTCTCTCTCACAGAGGCATCAATGAAACTTTTACATGGTTTTGTAGAAGAAGACGTGTGTTCTTACGCAATTCACTGTCTTTCTCTAGTCTTGAAATGTTCTTCAGAAGGCCTGTACACCAACGCAAAAAAATTCCATCACTGGCGTCGGCAAAAAAAACAAAACTAGTTCATATAGTACACAGTTTTTCTCAAATATCGCATAAGCTTCACTGATATATGTGCATCAGACATCATCAGAGCTGCACAGCGAAAAAAGAGCTGGTTCTGTCAGACTCTCATTCTTACATCGACCCATTTCCCAGCAATTGAAACAAAGATGATGTAACAAAATTTATTTAAAGCAGAGAGAAGCACAAGTTTGCATTTCTTGCTCTCCTAATAACAACATTTGCAAGTGAAATTGAAGCAAAAATCCAGCACAACATTCTATTTATCTATCTGCGTGCTATTATTATTGTCCAACAAAAATGTCCAAAAAGATTTGTAAAAAAACATTAAAGATTCCTGCCTCTCAATCGATCGTCACAATTGAACCTATTTTGGCTTTGTCTGAAAAAAAAACTTTCGTTTCAGCTCCTCTTCTGCTGCTACCCGGCCAGCAACAGATTACAACTTGAAGAAGCTGCTTCTGCGTCCGCCTGTTGTAGCAATTGCAGGCAGCAAAAACTCTCCGCCGATCACAACGAGCAGTGCCGACAACGAGCGAGCACGCAAAGGAACAACAAATGAGCACTCTTGAAGGAAGAACAGCAATAGAAAGCGTCAGACAGGGAACGGGCCCAGGGAACGGGCCATAGCGGACAGAACGAACGGGCCCAGGGAACGGGCCACAGTGGGGACGGGTGCAGGGAACGGGCCACAGAAGGAATGGGCTAAGGGAATGGGCCCGTTTATTGTGGCTGATTATGGTGGGCTCAGCCACTACCGGGCTCCAGCAACCGGGCTGGCTTATTGGTGACTTGCCTACCGAATTTAGAATTTACCAAAATGGAAGGGCTATTTTGAAGGGCTATCCTAAGGCTATGTAGCTTAAAGCCACTTCACACATAGATAGGGGTTAGGTATTCATAAAGTTAGGGTTGTAGTTTAGTATATAATGAAAAGTTATCGCAATTTTAGGGTTTTGCAATTACCTATTTGAGCTTCACACTATTCTCTACTACCAATGACTATTTTAATTTTTTCTTTTGTTTTCATATGGTTTTTAATAATTCATCATTAATTATGTCAATGTCAAATTTAATTTAAATCAATATACATTTCATGGACATGATAAGACATATGCTAATTTGTTTTTTCATATCCATGTTGGTGAAGAGGGAAAAAGAGTGAGGGAGTTACAAAATGGAGGTAGTTGTTAGGAAAGGTGGAAGATAGTTATTAAGAAAGTTAATAGAAAAAGGAAGTAGTTATTAAAAAAAGAATGAAATAGTTAGGCTTGAAAATGAGGTAGTTATTTCTGAAATTGTCTTTGGAATGGTCCATGGATGATCATACGAAGAATTCCAAAAAATCTCTCATATACTAGTTTCGATTACTCATTATTGGAATTTGCTTTGTGGCATTAGGTATCATAAATGTGATATCATCATTTTAAATGCTTCTAGAAGTCGGGTTTAGAGTGTCCTATGTTAAAATTTGACATGCCCTTGTTCAAGATCAGTGCAAGATAAGGAGGTGTTAGTTTTCTCTTCTCTAGTCATTTAGGCTTTCATTGTTGTTCCCTTGTTTCATCGCCTCTTGGAAGAAATTGTTTATTTTTAATGCATTTTAGTTTACTTGTTCCATTGCTTTGTGCTCTTCAATTTTGTTGTATGTTTCATATACATTTTTTTCTTTTTCATTTCAATTGTTGTTGCTTTTTCAATTCAATTATTATTGCTACTCGTTTTGGTTGTTGTTGTTGTTCATTTTGGTCACAAATACTACTCACTTGCAAATTATTCATTTTTGTAACACAAGGCCATTGAAGGTGGTGTTGTTGGTACATTTTTTTGGAAGTCCTTATGTAAGTGTTTGAGGATTCCATCTCTGTTGTGTCACGAAACTAAATTCAATTTAATGTATCAATTTTCTTTCAAATTTGCAAAGCGTAAAATAGCTTTCCATGTCATAATGAATTCCTTAATTCTACAATAGTTCATAGGTTTTCATGTTTTTACAATGAGTTGATGTTTAACCAAGACCTTGACAATTGGGTGAAAACCAAGTCTACAACTCGGTATTTTCATTTTCTTTTGAGTCAATACAATGATTCAAGGTGAATTGGAGATTTTAGAATTAGTAAAGTGGTTGTGAATCTTCTAACTTTCAAACTTAAATATTCAATGGAAAAGAAAGATATGAAATACATATGTGTCGTACTTAAAGGAAAATGCATTGCATGTTACCTTTACAAGCTCATTCATTGTGCAAAATACTTTCATTGTAGTGAGATGTTTGCGATTGAAAGTTGATAGTTCATTTGGTTCCATCAAAGTTCGTACATGTTAGTATTGTTTTTCAACATAACATCAAAGGCCAGAGGGAGATGACTTGGTAAGTTAATAGTTGGGTTCAAAAAAATTTTGGTCTATCATTTATCCATGGTGCCATTGATATCGTTCAAATTCACCTTTAAAAATTGAAAGGTCCTTTTGCAAGAAATTACTTTTCATTCCAATCTAAAGCTTAATAACATGTAGTTATAAGCTATGGTTGACTAGAGGAAAAAATTAGAATTGTTTTTTGTTGAAATGCCTAATTCCATGAATGATGCATCATTCTTGAATATTGTACAATAATCATTAAATCAACGACTTGTTTTGTTTAAATTATAATGAAGAGTAAATCAATTCTTACATAATTGTTTACAAAGGTTATCATTTGTTCCCATGGTTGATAATTCCACACAAGCAAGTTGATAATTTTTGGCATACCATACTAAATGCATTATACAAGAAACATTTATGCAAATGAAGAAGTATTGTAGGGAATACATTTTGGATTTTTTTTTTTAAATTAGAAAACTACTTCTAAAAATTAACTTACATCTTCTATTTCTACTTAATGTAGTGGTTTACTATTGCATCTTTCATAATGTGATATTGAATGGGAAGGACCTTGATATTAACATTCTAATGATTTAATTAGAGCTATAGAACATTAACAACTATGCACATAATTCAAAACATGACCAAAGGGAAGCTAATGAATAAAGGACAATTCCTAAAAAAATATGTAATTGACATTGATGTTGAATTAGAATTGTAAGATTTTGAGATCTTATGAGTAGGTTAACAAATTATTTTGGAGTAGTACATTGAAACTAGATTGTGCAAATGTTATTAATTTCATTTAAAGCTTGATTTTCACTTTTGCAATTCAAAGTATAATGAAATGAAAGGTTTTCAACTTACATGTTCAATTGTTTTGTGTTTTTTTAATCGAAAGAATAGCTTTTTGTTGATTTAATATCATTTTTTGTGTTAATTTATTATCATTTGAAATCATGCAATTTTTGGATTTTCACCTCATTTTCAAATTGAAATATGATTTCTTTTTTGATGAATTTGAAGCCAAGTCTAGAGGTGCAAGTGTGAGTGATTAGATCCAAGAACTTTGCATTACATTGTTGATGATATAATACGTAATCCTTGCCAAAAACTTACATGAATGAATGTGATTGTGCAAAATCCTACTCCTTTCCCATTTATACCATGTGTTGACATTGTCGCATTGCTTGCATGTGTTGTAGATTGTTTGTTTCCATCACAATCCTTATGAAATAGAGAAGGTGCAATTGATATAAAAAGAAGGTGTGCATGATAAAGAAAAAAGGTCCAACATAAGGAAGTGTGAGGACATACAAGCCTTATGAAATTCAATGATGTTTTGGTGTCAAAATTCTTTGCATTTGAAGGTTGTTGTGATGATGGTAGGTAATTTTTTGTTATTTCAACAATGGTGGGCAAAGTTTTATGAATTTAGCAATGATGGGTGAGCTTTGAAAAATTGGAAGGTGTTTTGGCAATGATGGGTAAGGTGATTTAAATTTAATATATTTTTCTTATTAACTTTCATGGTGATAACTCATCATTGTTCATATGCATGCAAATCTTCAATTTGTAAAGATTCTCCAATTTGGGACATTATCTATTATTATGTTTATTGTTTTGTGATAATGTTGATGATTGTTCACCATGTAGGCATGCCATGTGGGTGTAAATTGGATAACATGAGCGACACTCGCTTGCTTTTTGACTATTTTTGTGATTGCTTTGGAGAAATATTTTAAAAATATTCTTAGAATATTTTTGAATTTAAAAAATATATATATTAGATTTTTATTTTTAAAAAATCATACTATTTTGTTAAGGTTTATGTTTAAAATTTGATAAAAAAATTTATTTTCAAAAAAATTCAAATCCATTGACAAGTCCTTTTACTATTTAAAAACAAGTGTTACAATGCTTAATGAATGTTTTTGTTAAATTTTTACTCATTGGATTAATTTCAAATTAATTCTCATGTTCTTATGATATATTAAAATACAACCATATAAACAAATCTTATAATTTCAACAGCACATTAAATTATGACTTCAAAACATAAAAAAATCAAGTAAACATTACACTTGCTATGGTACGTGTTATTGTGATTGTAACCATGTAAACTATTTATTTACAAAACATCTTAATTGTGAACACACATTATTATTTGTAATATTACCAACACCACAATCTACATGTGTGGACAACCTTATAAGAGAAAAGGCTATGTGATGTAGGTGGAAAATGTAAATAACCTATAAAACAAGTACATTGATTTATCTTTAAGTGAAAAACTAAGGTTACTTTGAACAAAAGTTAAATGGCCTAAGATGCAAAATGTAAATAATCTATAAAAATAGGTTTCAATGTACTTAATGATTTAGGGTTTCAATATAAAAATTTCATTCCTATGTATTGTTTTATGCAAAATAGATAATGATAGCAGATTTTTCTTCCTTTTTCGCATAGTATTTCTCATTGCTTTATAAAGAATTTGACAAGCCAATGATTTTTTTCTCATGTTTAAGAATGTAGTTGACTAATGTATTGAACAACCAATTATGTTAGGTAATTAAAGATGAAAGTTAGCCTGTTTAAGTCGCAAAGTGTAAATAGCTTATAAAATAAACTTAAGCGGGCTTAATGATTTGAGGTTTTTTTGAAAATTTTAGTTAGGTAACTTAGGATAACATTAAGTGACTATGGTGCAAAGTGTAAGTAATTTATAAAATAGGCTTAAGTGAACATAGTGATATGAGATTTTGTGAAAATGTTCTAAGGTTTTAAGCAACTTTAGAATTAAAGGTAGGTGGCCTAGGGTACCAAGGTACAATACCTACAATTAATGTTCGACATTTCTTTGTCAAATATTTATCTATTTTAAAATTTGAAGTTTGGTAATCTTTAATTGAATTTTGGGAAATTTCAACATTTGAGGAATAAGTATTCAAAATACATCTTGTGTTATGCATTTGTAATAGTAATTCAAATTTTTTTTTAATTTCAAAAATTTCATCAAATATCAATAAAATTTTCTCTTTTACTCATGTAGGTATTTTGTGAATTATGTTGTGCCCAATAATAATAACCTTAGACCACCAAGCCCACTTAAGCCTAATTTATAAAACTACTTACTCTTTATATTGTACCTATTACTAATTATTTAAGTAGCCAATTTGTCAAGCAAAACATTACATTGTTTTGGTGCTTCGTCAAGTGTCATTGCTTGCTTGCTTGTTGGGAAAGACTCAATCTTTGTAAAGGGGGAAATGTTGGAGGGTACATATACATATGTCTAACAACTAGTGAAGAATATTAAATATTACCATTCTCTAGTAGTGTTTTTTTTGTGTGGTGAATTTTCAGCATTTTGTGTTCTTTTTTCAAATGGCATAAAAAAAAAGTCTTTTTGGTTTTCTAGTTGCCAAATTTCAAGGAAAAAAACACCCAACTTTTTTTAATAAATTGCTAGATTCTATATTAAATTTTAGTAGATAGCCAAAAATAATCTTTTTATTTCCATATTCTATTTATAGCCAGATTTGGCTAATTAATTCATCTTATGCGTAATTACCACTTCATCATGATCAAAAAATTGAGGGGAAAAAACAAAAATCAATAGATAGTGAAGATATCTTTTTCTTGGTGAATTTTATTCAAAAAATTGTGGAAAAAGTGGTTTTGGAGCGTTGATAATCACCATATGCTGTTTCTTAGGTTCTAATATGTAGCCAAAAATATAGAAGATGCTTAATTTTGAAAAAACTTTCATATCTCATTTAGAACCAAATTTGGCTAAATCTTCTTAAATCTTGGGCAAAGTAAAGAGGCCAGCACCTATGCAGGATGTGGGCAAGAAACAACTTCTCATATTATTATTGCCTCATAGCTAACCACAGTAGTTAATTAACCATGTACTAACATCCACATGTATCCACCTACCTAGTAGTCACCAAGTGCTTTACCTACTTACCTACCTACATAGCAACCACTTACATTCCCAACCAACTTCACCTTTGGTAATTACCTTAAGGTTTAGGGTTTAACCTAAACCTTAAACCTAGGTAGTGTAGTGTGAGGTGGAAGTAGGAGGGGTTACAGGACCAGTTGTGGTTCATCCACAATTCGATGATAATAGGTTTTCAATGGATGATGCATTGGTGGGTGTTGGGTTACAAAACTAGCCTTTAGAGGGCTGACTTGCTGATGTGTCTCTTCCAGATTGGACATCCATACCCTCAATTATATCGCATATTAAACTATTTGTATCTCATTTTGTGTGTGAATGAAAAGCAATCCTATCCATTTTGTGTATGGATGAAAAACGATTCACATCCACCTGCTGAGCAAGTCATGGATGTTAAAGGATGCTGGTTGTGTCAGGCACTTGCCCATTATGTGTGTGAATGAAAAATTATTCATATCCATTTTGCGTATGGATGAAAAGTGATTCACATCCAGCTGTTCAGCCAGTTATGGATGTAAAAGGATGCTGGTCATGTCAGGTAATTGCTCGTTTTGTAAGTGAATGAAAAAGTGATCCATATCCATTTTGCGTATGGATGAAAAAAAATTCACATCCACTTGTTGGGTAGGCTATGGATGTAAAAGGATGCTGTTGGGTAGGCTATGGATGTAAAAGGATGCTGTTGGGTAGGCTATGGATGTAAAAGGATGCTGGTTATGTCAGGTAATCAGGTTCAAGCTGCTGGTTACTTCTGGCTTTTGGATCATGAAGTCCCTAAGCCCTAAGTAAGGACAAAAATGACAAAATTTAATGCAAAAGAGGTCAGAATTTGCATCAAAAGCACAAACTTCCACAGGATGAACTCTCTTATCCCTTGATTTGGTCAACATGGGAGTGGATGGATGGATGGATGGATGGATTATGTGTGAACAAGAAACACTTTTTTCATTGGGTTCAAGTTCCCTAGCTAACCAGAGTGGTCAGCTTGGTTTGGTGCTTTAATAACCCAACTCAATTAATGGTAGATCTTGATGCTACAACATGAAACTCGTTAAAAAACACTACATAATTTTCTGTATAAGAATATTTCAAAAACATCCCAAAACATCATTCATGAATAATAATGTACATGTAATGCCTTTTTCTAGCTTGTTGCTCTCAATGGCAAAGCACTTGAATCTTTACTACTATTATTTAGGATGAGAAAACTAGGATGACTTGACATTGGAATTTCCGAGTTTCCATATTCTAGTGAAATCAATCTATTAAGGAAGGAAGGTAGTTAGTTAGTTTTGTTTGATTGTCACATTGGATATCACATTAGTACCATTTCTACTTTGATGCAAATTATCGTGGTGTCCTTTGTCATGTGTGTTAATTTAGTTAGGTCTTAATTAGTTAGGGACAAATTGGGTTAGTTAAATTAATTAGTTAATTTCAAACCAATTCAAATGTGAATAAAATTTGAAATATTTCATGAATTATAACTTTATCTTGTGCGACCTTAAAGAATGGACATGTATACTACTCATAGTACCTTATATACTATGGTAGCTTTGACACTAATTATATTATTTTGTAAAAATGTTAAAAGTCTCAAAAAATATTTTGGTTTTCAAAGAACTAAATTTTGTGAAGGAAAATACATGAGATTTTGGAATAGTAATGAATATTATTTATTTTCAACAATGAAATTTCAAAATTAATTAATCATTTGACAAACTAAAAGGCTAGCCAAAATTTATATTAATAGTGCCCCCATCCAAAGAGCCAAATTGCTCATTTTATTTTTGTTTTATTTATTGATTTTCCTTTTTGGCACCATGTGGAAGAGGAACCTTTGTATTGTGCCCACAAAATTTGTCAACTCCTATTTTTAAACAACCTACATAAAAAATGGAATAGGATTGGGTGGGTGCCCCCAAATTGGTATGGTGAACATTATTATTGGGCTTTTCTTTCAAGAGGCCCACCTCAATAGGCTAGGCTATAGGTGGGAATGAAAATGCCCCACTTGACCATTACAAAAACATCATTTATTCCCTCCACTTCACTAACATCTCAATAATATTATATTCTTCCACTTGGAATCCTTCAAATCTTCTTATCAAATTACATTTAATTGGGCTTGAATGTAAATTTGTTGGCTTCAATTCAAAGAATATCTATAATAATTTTTAATATTGTCAAAACATTGCAATTTTTTTTCCAAAGCTAAAACCAATGTAAAAGTTGCTTTCATTTTTTTGAACACAAAAATGTTAAAGTGTGTTTTTTTCATTCATTTATTTATTTATTCAATTTCATGATGTTTCCACACTAGCAATCATCCACAAGGAGATTTAGCCATGTTTGGCTATAGACCAGCTATGAAAATAGAAATTGATTAAAATCCTTTTATATCCTGGCTACTTGCTTGAACAATGTGTAGAAGAAACATGGCAAAATTTCAGAATTTTTTTCAATTTTTGGCAATTTTCTTTTTGAAAAAAAGGGAATATTTGATAGAGTGTTATTTTTTGGGAAATTTTTTGCCATCTGGCAAAAATCCACCCCCACCAAAAAGTAATTGTTATGTTAATTTGAAATATTCCATTTCATTTGTTTAATTCAATAAAATTGTAAATAAAAAGTTTCTTGCATAAATGTAGTCCATGTATTTTCACATAGTTGCACATCACAACAAAATCACCATTTTTAATTTTTAATTTGGCAACAAAATGGTGGCCAAAAAAATGGTTCAAAGGGAAGACTTTTGGGAATGATCCCTCCCCTTTTGGATAACTTGTGATGCAATAATTTTCTACCATTATATTAGGGTATTTACATTTTCATATTTGCATATTGACCCAAAAATAATAATAATATTTTCCCGTACGTATTATCTATCACCTTCAATTTTTTGTGAACTTGTCAAGAAGCATCCGGACAACAAGTGTGGTGCAAAACTCAAATTAGTAAATTTTTTTAAAAATTAAAAAAAAAATTGGTGCCACTCCCCTATTATTCATGCAATATAAAAATTATTTTTCCTTTTTTTTTCTTTTTTAAGAAAAAATTTAACAATTGGGGCAATCTTGTGTGGGTGGTGGGTCTTCCTAAGAAAAACCAAGTAATCAACTTTAGGGTAGGAACTAGGAACTTAGTTCTTATGTTACTAGTGATACTAAGCTTGTACTTTCATGACAATGCAAATAAGGTCATATTTATGTATGTAGGGCTTGTCTATGTACCATTTTCCTTGTAGCGACCACAACTTATCCTTTGCAAAACATGTTTCCATATTTTGATACACGATTCTTCCGGACAAAAAGTCATGGGAGATGTCCGACAAAAAGTTAACCTTTCTTTTTCTTTTTCTAAAAAAATTTCATGTCCAAGCTCCCGGAGAGCAAAGTCCTTATTAATACTAACACATATATCCACAATGTTGTTTGCATCAATTTTTTAAATAAACTTATATTTTCAAATTGGATTTAGGGTTACAAATCCTCAACTATAATTTTTTTTAATTAAAAAAAATTTGGGAAAGGAAAATGGAATTTTTTTATTTTAATACTCAATTGAATCCAATTCCTATCAGAGGGGTAGCACCTCCCGTTTGTTTCGGGAAAGGGGGGGCGGGGGGGGGGGCGCCGGCTGAGCTTGGGAATTATCCCAACGCTCGCA
>Ga0116227_10007482_pt1 | contig 21251 bp, 51 predicted proteins | sample S1TSphgellanicum_FD_89693 | JGI IMG/M metagenome (GOLD analysis project Ga0116227, IMG submission 89693) | Host-associated microbial communities from peat moss isolated from Minnesota, USA - S1T2_Fb - Sphagnum magellanicum MG | ecosystem: Host-associated > Plants > Peat moss > Unclassified...
ATTTATGAAGGAGCTTTAAGTGCGTAGCACCCCCACGAAGTGGGGCATTTGTTACAAACCCTATAAAACTTTGTTCAGAAAATCCTGGGCCATCTTTAGAGCTTAACAAAACCAAAACACAATATGCGTGTAATCTTTACAATTCTCAGAATGACCAATACATTTTCGTATATCATATAGAAAAATACCCCATTAAACCATATGATATGCATAAATAAGCATACTTTTATGATATGTTTTAATCCGCCTCAGCCACTCCACTGCGTTCCGTAGCTTCGGCTTTCCCCTTCTCCCTTCCTCCTCTTTCCCCTTCCACATATTCTCCTTACCAATTTATTACCATACACCTTTACATACTTACAAATTTGTGCTATAATAAATCCAAGCCAGATGAACGAGAACGTCTGGTGATTAATTGGAAACTTTTATACAGTCACTTTAAATTAACGTCCTATTAGGTGGCCCCGCGAAGCGGGGCCTTATTTTTTGTCTTCACCTCTTGACATGTTCATAGAAATATGGTATACTAAGTGAGTAAGTGGAGTTGGTCCTGCTTACGATTTCCCCGTGGTTTGTTTGTCACTCCTGTCCTACGAGCCTCTATACAGGTCATGTTGTATATGCGCGTAGGGCTTCTCCTTATTTATTACTATCATATGGAAAATTATTTTTGCATATGATAGTAATTATTCATGCATCATTGAAAAAATCTATCTCTTGCGGTACTACTTTTACCGAATTTTTTACGCTCTAAATAAACAACGATTGCTGCATTTTTTGCAAAAGATAACTCATTAAAATATGGAATATCTACATATTTTTCGGCAGATATGCCATAAATGACAGGATATTTAGCGTTATTTCTATTAGGCAAGAAAATCCTGAAATCAGTTTTCTTTTCATTCACATAGAGATTCCAAAATGTGTCTCCGTACTTTTTTGTTTGTTTACGCCAACGTATTTTGTCCATAGTCTTAAGCTTACCATACTAGATTATTTTTGTCAATGTGGTATAATGGTTGGGTGGATAGAATACGATTTGTAAAGGCAAGGAATACGAAGAAATACGAGATGCATATAAATGATACATTTATTTATGGATGGTATGTATATTATTCTCATCTTTTTGCAAACATTACTACGTATCCTGCTAAAAGATGGTGTTTGATAACTCCTTTATTTGACGTTTCTTTGGATAAATATGTTCTTGTAGAAGATTTGGGATTAGCTAAATATGACCTTATTAACTTATGGTATAGTTTTCCTGAAGAAGAAAGGATTCGCTTTGCAGCCCATAAGGGATAAGATTAGATTTACGTTGCAGTTTGACGAATTTGATTATGGATGTAGGTGGATTCTCTTTGTGAATCAAAGAATGTATGCTGAGTATTTTATAGATTTCTCAGAGACATTAAATGATTATGCTATCTATACACCCAATGAAAATGGCGTTATTTATGCTGAAGTTGCTTTGGCTAAGTATGATTTAATTCAAACATGGTATGGGCTTAATCGTGGATAAGATTAGTTTTCAAAAGAAAAATTATGAAACTGCTATGGTTAATATTTGGTTTCTAGAAATCAATGGAGTTATTGATTCTGATTACTGTGTAGTTGGAAAAGAAGAATTTTATGTAAAGACTCCTAGGTTAAATCAGATTTATACAAGCTTATCTCTAGCTCGATATGATGTTATACAGGCTTGGTATCGTCATGCGAAAAGTTGATTTTGTTCGCTTAGAGGATTATTGGTACCTGCGAATTGATAAAGAAATGGTTCCTGGCTCTTATGTGTATTATGAATATAGGCCTTGGGGAGTAAAATCATATGGAGTATATCTTAATCATGTGGGCTCTGCTTGGGTAGATGAATTGGCTCTTGCAAAGTATGATGTAATGAATTTATATCTACAGTATTTGAAGGATTACAAAAATGGATAAGATTACGTGGAAAGTAGAAAAAGTAAATAATTCTATAGAATATATTTCAAATAGGATGTTTCGAATGTATTTAGTTGTTAATGGTAAAAAAGAAAGTAAATGGTATATTCAACATTATTTAAATGAGAAAACATATACCACTCAATGTAGTGCTGGTTACAAAAGATATAAAGATTTATCCCTTGCGAAGTATACTTTAATTAATATGTACTATAAAGATTTCGCTCTAAAAGTACTACAATCGAAGAATGAACAACTATATATTTGATGAAAATAATTTCGACCTAGACATTCGCTCTGTAGAAGCTGCTGATAAGGTTATCGCTTCGCTCTTGAATAACCTCCATGCCGCTCCTGAGATACTAGGCATACCTAAGCATGATTTAAGTAAGGTCATTCCGCTCTATGTGAAGCTGCATGTCGCTCAAGAGAGCCTGCGACTTGCCGCTCTAGTAATGCATGAATTACGTGAGGAAGCTAATGCTCTGGGTGAAGATGAATGTTGTGGTGGTTCGGATTGTTGCTCATCTGATGACACTATCATACCATAAACTACTGAGAAAGTCAATACTATGGCCCAACCAAATCAACCCCCAAGAAATCCTTATGAACTTATCGGAAAGATTAAAGGATTGAATTCACCCGAGTTACAAAAGGTCGCTCTAGGCGTGAAACAACAAATGCTCATCTATATACTTCTATCATACATAAATGATGGCGCAGTAAGCGCAGAAGTATTCGCCGCAGGTTTACATACTGGCGCAATGACTACAAGCGGGATGGCAAAAAATAACCCTGCCGTTGCAAAACTTGCAGCAGATATTAAGACTTTAGGTTCTCCCCGTTACAAAGCTACTAATCTTGGCATTAAACAACAAGTCTTAACAAACATGTTGTTGGAGTATGTAAACAACGCAGCAGTAACACTAGAAGTTTACAATGTTGGATTTAAGGGTTTTTCTGACCACTTACTGGAGACGATTGATAAGAAACTATAAATTTATAGATATCATATGATTAAGTCCGTTTTCACGGACTTTTTCTATATCATAAGGAATAATACTCTTTCAATTAGGTATTGACATTATCACCTATCCATGATACTATTAGGGCATGAAACTACCTTTTGGTTTGCAGCTAGGACAGAAAGCGTGGAGGAAGAATCCTCATCGTAAACGTGTTACTGCTGTATATGTTGAGGGTAACTCAATAATCATTGGTAGTAATTCCCGCAAGACCCATCCACTGGCCTTAGAGTATGGACATCGTATGCAACATACTCATGCGGAAGTATCGGTACTGTCAAAAGTTGATGATGCTTCTAAAGGAGTATTGTATATCTATCGTGAAACCCAAGCAGGGGAATTGGCAATGTCAAGACCCTGTGAATTCTGTATGCCCTTACTCATCGCGAAGAATGTAAAGAAAATCGTATACACCACATCGCTAGGATTTGCTAAAGAAAAAATTCTTGCGAACAATACTTGACATGATAGATTTTATCTGTTATACTACTGACATAGGAGAAAACCACTTGCAGACTTTAGAACTTCCCAAGCTGGATGACCTAAACCTGAACCTTTCCCCTAACAACGCGGTGAATATTACTAAGGTTAGGCCCGCAAATTGGGACGAAACCTTGGCGGCTGAGTATAGCCATAAGTCCTTGGATACCACAGGGTGGACCTATCTTAGTAATTTCCGTAAACTTAATTTCTATGAAGCTATGTTTTACACCTGCTCATGCTGTGCAGGACCGATTCGTCAATGTAAGAACAACGAAACTTTACACTTCAAGGCCGAAGATTGGCAGAAATATTACAAGGAGCATAATATGAACGCAACCCCTATCGAGTCAGATACTACAGAGGAAGTAACCACGGAAGATGGTTACAAGCCGAAGTCAGAGCCGTCATCAACCCGTCGTCAAAAGGGTTCATTTGCCCAAGTTATGACAACTGATACAACCATTCAGAACAATATCCTCGAAGCTTATGCACTTCCGGGTTCTAGTATTGCAAGTCTTTCCACGCAGTTTATGATTGCACCAAAGGCACTCCGCGAGTTCCTTGCAAACCAAAATGTTCTCCGTGGTCGTGGTCAAGGTGTTCAGCGTAAGTCAACACGAGTTCGCAAGACTTTACCAATCACTCCCGAAATCATAGCACAAGCCAAGGCAATGTATATTGCATCGGGCGGAGTAGTTGCGACTGCAAAGATTCTCAATGTAAATGCAGTTGAACTTAGTGCCGCTCTCCAAGCCGCAGGCGAAGTAATTAGCCGAGGCCGTAAGACTAAGACCCCAGTAGCCGTCTAATCCCGTTCAAGTTGCTCCGCTTTACCCAGGGTTTACCTTACGAGGTCCCCTGGGTATTGACGTTTACTCCTGAGTATCGTATAATAAGTACATGGAGGACACAACAATGCCAAATACGGAATTCGACATCACCGCAATCTCAAACGACCTTACTATTGACTTGAAGCTCAACACCACCGCAGCTATCGCATGGGTCAAGGCGAACATGCAAATCATCCCAGATATGCAGAAGAGCGAATCAGAGATTTCATTCGCAACGAAGGGCATGTATGCCGCTGGTGTTGACCCTTTCGTCAAGGCTGGTCTTACATACGAACTCGATGGTGTTGAAATACTTTGGAATACTGCAATGAATATGTCAGAACCGAAGCAAGCGGAAATCTCAGATGAAGACATGGCGATGTTGATAGCAGAAGGGTTTTGATTCTGTAAACCATCTTGTCAAATACCTCCTGATTGCGTATAATATGTATATCAGGAGGTTACGACATGGCTAAGAAAAAGAAGATTACCATCCCTACGTTCCTAGAGATACTTCAAGCAGAACGTGTGCAGATAGTAACCCCGAAGGGTGGCTATCATAAAGACCACACTAAGTATGACCGCAAACAAAACAAGAAAGTCATCCGAGAGGGTGACTTTTAGTTTTCTCTATATGATATGTAAAATGATTTTTCCATATCATATAGAATAATACCTTTACAGTTTCACATTGACAAATAGTATCTGTGGTGGTATAATTATGGTATGGACATATCAATCACCGAGGTAGGTGGATTCTATACAGTAAATCTGAATACATCAGAAGCTATTCAATGGACTATGGCAAATCAATCCATTCCAAGCTACATGCAATTTTGCAATAGCCAGTTCTATATGGATGCACAAGCAGACATACAAGAGTATATTGGTAAGGTTTTAAAACAAGGGTTGACTGTATCTCTAAATAATGATACACTAGTATTAGATGGTGAAACAATTGTGTTCGCCCATAAGAAAGGTACAGTATGATTGACGGAATTCTAAATTCGATTCTGGATGGCATTAAGAACAAGCTTAATCTATTCCATACAGTTGAATCGACAGATACAGCAACCCCAGAAACTACTAAGGCAGCAGAGATTACAACCCCAGCCACTGCAAAGCGCCCACTTCATTCAGTAGAAGTCGTTTCGACAGAACCTCGTACAGTTCGTTTTACTGTATCAGGAACAGTTGATGGACGCACAGCGAACCGCATCGAAGGCGGGGAACATAATACCACTGATTCTATCAAGACCCTTATGATTCGTTTGTTCCGCGAGCAAAGAGGAATCACTAACGCACAAGTTACTGACCCAGCCGATAATCGTCGTTATGACGTTCACCGTCGTGGGAATAGTATTGCCATCTTTACGGAAGACAATACTTATAGCGAAGAGTTCGCAATTTAATTAACAAAAGCATAACCTAAAGTTTATACGCCTCCCCTTGCGGGGAGGCTTCTTTTTGGGTATAATGATATTATGAAAGATATAAAATATTCAATCAAGTTATCCACTGGCGAGAACATACCCATGGATACTATAGAACAAGTGCAAGAAATTATGCACCTCCGTGCTGTATATATGGGTAAGCTTGATAACACTAATACTATTCCTTTACCAGTAACAGAGGGCGGAGCTATTGCACATATCCTGCCACAATTCATTATGGGGTATGTAGAATTTGCAGGGACTCATCTTAGCACTATCGTAGAACAAGCCCAAGAAACTCAGGGCATGGTTCGTTCAATGCGTGAAGAAATGGCAGAGATTGCAGAAGCCAATCTTATGGATGCCACAGTAGATTAAAACCTTTACAAATACTATCTAGTCACACTAATCTGGATAAGGTATAATACGTATATGGATAATCAATCAGAAGCCAAAAAACCCTTTGATGAAACTCGTTGCAAACAATGTGCCCATCTCAATAGTTTCCATGGAGATGATGGTTGCGGTACTTGGCTTCTGGGTGTTCGTGCCGTTCCTCTCTATCGTTGCGCTTGTGTAGTATCACCGAATAAAGATAGTATTCCCTTCCCAACAATCAAGCCTTCAGGTTTTCAAACCTCTCATAGTACTCCATTCAAAATCCACACAAACCCTGGTGGCACAAATGAAACTATTCCAGCAGCACGGTTGCGTTCTAACAATAACATTCTCAATACTAGCCCCGAAGGGGATTTAACTCGGCTTTCTGAAAAGTTAAGGACGCGAAATGTTTTATCATGGGAACAATATACGCCAACAGAGAGGGAGTCGATTACATCTCTCGTCACAGCTCTTATGGGGTTCATTGACACCACCCAGGAGCGAGCAAACGGGTTCCATCATGGAGAATGATTTCCCGACGCAATTAGTTCGGTGCGTAAAATGCAATCATCTTTCGGATATGCATAACGATAAGGGATGTTTTGTAAAGGAATTCGCCAATCAGCTAGTGCATTTAGAGCGATGCAAGTGTGAGCATACTACTGCAACCATTCAAACTTACATAGGAGCTACGAGCTATTTCATTGCTGAGACTGAGCGTAAGGAGTAATCCTTGCCTCGTATTTATGTATATGATATAAATAAATATTTCTGCATATCATAGTATTAAAGGAGTCATAATGGCTAAATTAAAATTGAGTTCCACACAGATATTAGCAGGAATCCGTTATCTCAACACGAATCAAGGTAGAGAAGAGTATAACGTTATGGGGCGTTACGAATTCGAAGACATGTTTGAAAACATGGGAATAGAGGTTCAAACGTTACCACCAGTTACTGAGTTTGATGATGGCGTTATTCCGATGAAAGAAAATGAGATGTCAACAGGTTTTGCAGAAAATTTATTTGCGAATATTAACAAGGTTGAATAGTGGATGATTAGATATTTTGATTTAACGGGTCAATCGTTTAATAGATGGACCGTTATAAAATTTCACCATTCTAATAAAGAAGCTTTTTGGGAATGTTTATGCCTATGCGGAACTATAGCTATCGTAAGAAGTGGTGATTTAAAAAGCAATCGTAGCAAATCTTGTGGGTGTTTACGCAAAGAAAGAATCCTTGCGATAAATAAATCTCGTTTAATGGCACCAAATATGGGAGCTATAAGTACGTTATATAAGCAATATCAACGTAGTGCTATTCGTAGAAATTTAAAATTTGCGTTAACTTTAGAACAATTTATAAATCTAACATCTTCAAATTGTGTTTATTGTGATGCTATTCCTTCGGCACAACGTTTTACGAATGGGGGCTTATATACGTATAATGGAATTGACAGAATAGATAGTGATGTAGGTTATGTATTGGATAATTGTGTTACCGCCTGTAAAATTTGTAATTTTGCCAAGGGTAGTATGAGTCAAGAATTCTTTTTAAATCATATACGTAAAATTATTCATAATTTGGATGACAGCACTAACAAGGTGTAATATAATAGTCTAGAGGTATAGTGACATGGTTTCCGATGGAGTATCTGTTGACGTAGTAGGCGATGATGAAGTCCATATCATAAATGGTGATACGGATATTGAAATCACAAATTTAACAGGAGTATTTGGTTTTCTGGAAGTTTTTCATAAAACCGTACCTGTGTTTAGTTGGGATGACACACAGCCTTTAGAAAATCTTCTTACTGCTGTAGTAATGAAGGCTAATATTCCTGATGTTCAACAAGAGACTATTAAGAATATGGTTGCAGTACAGCTTCAATTTCTAGGCTTGATTTAGGTATTGACAAATACTGTTCTCTAAGGTATAATCAGAGTATGAATATTGATGACGTAGTAATCGCCGCCAACGGTATGCTCCATGGTAAGAAAATCAAAGAGATGGAAGACTCCTACGAACAAGCTTTTATTGCGACTGTTAATTTTCGTAATAATCATACTAAACCTTTTAATGCCCATGAAAAAATTAAGTATAGTGCTTTAGAATATCAATTGGATAGAGTGAAGACAGATTTAATGCAATTCGTTATGTTGAAGAATGCTCGTACAGATATTCTTTACATGAAGTAATTGACAAAATAAAATTACTTGACTATAATTTATAGGTAGGCTTGTGGAATCTTATGATTAGCGCACAAAGGGGAGTTCGGCACTCCCCCTACAAATTTGGGTTCTTAGTATAACGGTTATTACCATCCGCTCTTAACGGATTAGATGAGGGTTCGAATCCCTTGGAACCCACCAATCAGTCTACCGCTCTCTCGTCGCTCTGTACAAGCCACTTGGGAGCTTTTTCTTTTCGCTCTATATACATAAGTATATTGCGCTCTACACTAAGCTCACAGTATAATAAGAATAGCATCCAGTTTACCACCTCTAAACATACAAAGTCTATAGGAGAAAAACACGATGATTTGCAAACAATGTAAAGGTACGAATATAGAAGAAATTACTCCCCAGGATTTATTTGAAGATTACGGATTATTTCAGGACCATAAGTTTTATTTATGTAAAGATTGCAATCATGATTGCACGGATGATGTCGAAGTTGCACAAATCATTTATAGTATGGAAGTCCAATTACAAGCCATTCGTAAAGATAAATTAGCAATACAAAATCTTACACCAGACTACTTCACAAACACTCAATAGTATGGTATAATATAAGTCTTATCAGGAGAGTGCTTAACCCTATATTGCTGCGGCGGTATAGGGTTTTGTTTTGTCTTCAAATTAGGTATTGACATATACTCTCCAGTATGAGATAATACTCTTATGAATACGGACATTAGCAACACTGAAATGACTGAGCCGGATAAATCATATTCCTTTACAGATTACTCTAAGAATCTTATTGCATTCTTTCAGATATCGTATGATGAGTATGCCGAGAATCCCATGAACGATGATTGTAATGGTAAGATTATTTCTTTGAACCGCAATCATAACAATTTTGACCCGGATGGATTTCACGATGCCATAAAGAATAATCCTCATACTTTACCTTTGTCGTATTATGAACATGGTAATAGTGTGTGGTCTTTACAAGGTGAAGGTCCTCAATGCCGTTTTGATAGCGTATATCTTGCCGGGGCATGGGTTCCTGACCAAGATGTTATGGATAATGTAAAGGCTATACAAAACGCTAACCAACAGGATGAAACTGCTGTCTTGCGCGAATATGCAAGAGGAATATTGAAAGTTTACAATCAATACTGTAATGGCGAAGCATTTATTTGCAATGTAAGACTTTACAATCTTATGAAGGATGAAGAGGGCGAACCAATTCATGCGGAAGAGTATTACACTAATACCCGTGAAACTATTGACGAAGAATCCTGCGGTGGTTTCTTTGGGTGGGATGACGCTGTAAACGAAGTGAAAAATACTCTTGACCATATGTTTACACAAAAGGTATTGACTAATTAGAATCGCTCTGGTATAATGAATATAAGAAACAGGGAATTACAAAAGTAATCGACAGAAGAAATTGGTTCCCTGTTTCTGTGCGTTTTGGGATATTAGCTCAGTTGGTAGAGCACCCCGCTCATAACGGGAGGCGCGTAGGTTCAAGTCCTACATATCCCACACTAAGACTTTACATATCATATACAAAAGTATTTTCATATATCATAGCTCTAAATAAACTTTACACTATCATAATACTTTCGCTCTTGACTACGCTCTATACGTATGATATTATGAGAGAGTAATAACGCTCTAGTGCATCTTTTAGGAGAATATAACATGGCAGCAGCAAAACGACATTTCGTTCATAGTAGTGAACTTAACGTAAAAGTTCATAGCGGGGATGGAGAAGTTGAAATCCGTCCAATGGAGGGAATGGGATATCCTGAAATTACTTTCACGTTGACGACTGCCCAAATTCGTGGTCTTATGAAAATGTTAGCTCCTTCCGAGAATGATACTTGGCAAGACCTTGACGATATTGCTGTGTACGAATAATGGCAGATAAACTTTGTCAAGATTGCACACGTAATGTGCATAGTCTTTGTCTTAATCGTATGCAAGGAGTATCTATCACTTGCATTTGTAAAGAAACTAATTGCCAAAAGAAAGTAATTGCTCCTACTCCAGAGGTAAAGAAATAGGTATTGACAATACTTCCATGATATGAGATAATGCTTTCAGGAGGCAACATGCTACAATGTGAAACCAGACCTTACGGAGTAATACTCGAAGTGCAATACTACGACCGTAAAGTTGACATAGTATTTCCAGAACAAAACAAAGCAAGAGAATGGTTAATGCGTCTTGAAGCAGAACCAAACATTGAACGTATCAATGTTCGTCAAGCTACAGATGAGGAATGGTTAAATCATTGGAAAATGGTTCAAGCCTTTAAGGACGCTTTACAATCTTTCGATACTCCAGAAATCAACCCTACTTTGTTAAGTTTGGAACAAGCCTGGACTAAAGAGTAATTACAGTATCATTACCATAAAGGTGATGACTATGAGTAGCATTCATGGTATAATAGTAATATACTCACTTACCAGGAGGGCAACATGAGCGTACAAAATATCGTCGATATTACCTTGAAGGCAACGGCAGAGGAAAAAGCCGAAGGCATTGCGTGGTACAAAGAAGCACGAGAGTTTTGTAAAGTTCAGGCCAAGGAGTATAACGTATCGTTGGAGGTAGTAATTGCGGTTATAGCAGCGTTAAGCCCACGCAATAAATGGGCACGAAATCTTATTGATACTATTACAGTATTAGAAGCTGTACGCCAAGGCAAAGGCCCGGACGATGTATCATGTTCAACCTTTCATGCGAACAAACGTAAAGCTTTCGATATCGTATTAAATAATAGTGTTGATTCTGTAAAGAAGTCCAACAAGACTCGTTCGTTCTTTGATAACATTATGTTCGAGGATAGTCAAGAGGTTACGATTGATACTTGGGCATATCGTATCTATGTCAATAGTGCCAAAACGCTTAAAACGATGACTGATAAACAATACAAAACTATACAAGAAGCTTACAAAGAAGCTGCGAGTATCCTTGGTATGCGCCCTTACGAATGTCAAGCAGTATCGTGGGTTGCTTTTCGTAAACTTGTTAAATCAGGAGAGGTTGCATGAATACTACAGAAGAAGAAATGTCAAATCTTATCAACGGTTATGTAAAGAATCAGAAGGTGGAAGCGTAATGGATATCGAGACACTTCGTAACGAAGTCATAGAAGAAAAATATGCTAAGTACTCAGATGGCAGTAAGGGCAGTACATATCTTTACAAAGCTATTATTGCAGAAGTGAATGATATGTCTGATGAAGAAGTAAAGGCATACGCACAAGACGCAGGCTTAACAGACGAAGACTAGACAACCCCATTAGTACATGATACAATGATATCAAGGAGTAAGACATTGGGAACACGTAGTTCAATCGGAATTCAAAATGAAGACGGCACCATATTAGCAGCATACTGCCATTGGGATGGATATCCTTCTCATAATGGGGCGCTTTTACTCGAACATTACAACACAGAAGAAAAAGTTCGCGAACTATTAAGTTTCGGCAATATTTCTTCACTAGGAGAAAAGATTGGAACGAAGCATGATTTCTCTAATCCTCCTAAGGATGAAACGAATTTTTACGGTCGCGATAGAGATGAAAAGGACCAGGATGCTGAAAATTTCCCAGGTTTATTTTCTTGGGCAAATGGTATGGGAGTAGCATATTACTATCTCTTTACAAATGGCGAATGGCAGTATCGTGCGGGACGTGGGGAGTTCCAAACCTTAACACAACAAGCAATAAGTGAAAGCGAATGATTGTAAAGATTACGCATCCAAGCAATCCTGGTTTGGTCATAGTATCGAATTGGCCCGAACCTTCTGGCGATACTAATACAAAACTTTACTGTGACTATATCGAAAATTTCATAAAAAATACTTTTCAATATGCCAAAGAGAATGGCATTACAGACCGTATACGATATATGCGCGATAACTTAATGGAACGTCATAACGTATCATCGACAATCGAATTTGATTACAAAGCACATACGTAACTTTACAGTATCATAATAATAAAGGGTTGATAGGTTCTTCCCTTTGTGATATGATATATCTAGGAGGAATCAAATGAAGTATCGTGAATTATTGGAAGCTTTACAAAAAGCAACCGAAGAAGAACTTGACCAAACAGTTACTGTTGATTTATTGGCAAATGATGAATTTGTACCCGTTGTCTCATTATTAAGAATAGATGAAGACGATGCTGACCGTTTAGATGTGGGGCACATTGTCCTAGTTGTAGAAGATTAACAGTATCATTACAGAAAAGGAGTTGCTAGGTGCGCTCCTTTATGGTATACTAAACAAAAGGAGAACCCATGGCGACCGAATATACTCTTACTGAAACAGTAACCGAAACTCGTCGATATACTGTAATCCTTCCCGGTCCTGCTACGGAGGAGCAAATCCGCGAACAGGCTTATGGTTCGCGACAATACGTTGTTGAAGCTTCAGAGGTAACCGACGTTTCGATTAGTCCAGAACCTACCCCCGCCGAAGACGAAGAAGAGGATGAAGACAATTCTGAACTCAATTAAGAATTGGTTTCTTTACCCAGAGCAAGAATATATGCTCAGAATTGTAAAGATGGCTGATGGTTCTGAGCGCGAAGTATGGGACCATATTCCAAACTTTACAAGAACTGTATGGTTTCGAGTGGGCGGCGCTCTATGGAGTATCTTCTTCTTTACACTAGCATTACTTCACGCTCTTGCATTATCCTAAATGATATGAGATAATGTACTTACAGGAGAAAATGCCATGCAAGTAGTAATATCATCGGATGAATCACGTATTGCTCTGACGCTCCCTGAGGGCGTAGATATTATGAAGTTAGCAAATGCTAATCGTAATATTACCTTTACACTTAATCCGTATGTATTAGAGCCCGATGCCCCCGCTCTTGAAGGTACAGTTACCCTAAAAGTTATAGCTAGGATTCAAGGTTTTCATGTAATACCCGCGATTAAAACTTTACGTGAAATTACAGGGTTAGGCTTGACAGATTCTAAATACATTGTCAAGGATTGCCCCTTAGATAGTACTTTTGATGTGCTCTCTTCGCAATCTAAACAAATCATTAGTGAATTACAAGCCCAAGGCGTTATCATTAGAGAGGCTTAACAAATGCAATACATTCTCGAAAAAGACAAAGCACGACCTGACATTGACAGACTTCTTACTGTAAAGAGTGTGTTAAATGAGTTGACAAACCAAGAAGAGATAGATATTAACAAACCCTTTACATTACCCGATTGGGCATGTAACAATATTTGGTACGCATTTTTCTTCGACCAAGGTTATATCCTTAACCGTTATCGCGATGAATATGAAATGTTCTTAACATATAAACCGTTGACAGGCATATTCATAAATGATATAGTAAAAGCATAGAAAGGAGGCCAAACATGACAAAGGTACTACTCGTTATCTCAATACTACTCAATGTTTTAGAGTGGCCCCACATCTCACAAGACCTTCATACTTTCGCAGTACAACACAACTTTACAAGCGACAATTCGCGCACTATCGACATTCACATCTAGTTAACAGTATCATAACACTAACTACTTGACAAGATACTACCTTCGTGGTATCATAGTATAAGAAAGAGGAGATTACTACATGACAACTTTCCTACGCGGCGCGGCTCTTACCTCACGCATCACTTCGCTCGTAAAGGAGCACTTTGCAAGTGTTTCAGGCGAAGGTGTTCGCAAGACAGGTAAACGAGGACGCCCCTTTACCAAGACTATCCAAGACGTTGCAAACGATTACCTCGCTCCGTTCCCTGCCGAACTTGCTGCTCTATTGCAAGAACGTGCAGATTTTATCGAAGGATTTATCGACGCTCTAGTGGCAAACCGTCGCGCTCTGACGGAAGAGGAGTCTAACTACATTCTTAACGGTATCGACGTTGTTGAAGGTAAAGACGCTGACGGTAATGATATTGTTAAGCACTATGGCGGACGTGACGCTCTAGCTATGGGAGTATTAGACGGAGAACCTACGCAAGTCGATATCTTCAATCGTTTCAGCGTACAACGCAAACCAGGCGAACGCTTAGGGTATGCAGTATACCGCCGATTCCAAGAGATTAAGGACTTCGTACAACAAGAGGCAACCCGAGCAAACCGAACCCTTTACATTGTAGTGGAACGGTATGCAGTAGACCGCAATCTTCGCGATGTCTTAACAGCAACTAAACATCATGCCCCTTTGTCCGCAGTAGGACTGATGAGTAAAAATGTCGTAACGATTATCGTAACCGATAACTTGAAAGATTACAAGGGATTTATCGCAACCTTAGCAGTTATGGAACCACAGGCCGCAACGGTACAAACCAAGGCCGAAGTTAAGGTCGAAGCAGTAGAGCCTGCCCTAGTCTAACCGCCTTCCTATAGTAGCAAAAAGAACCTCTCTTCGGAAGGGGTTCTTTTACTTTTCCTTTACAATTCATTTTACATATCATATACAAAAACCCCTTGCGTTACTCGTTGCCGTTTGATATACTAAGAACATGAGAGGCAAACAAAACGCCTCCCCACACTACTAGGATACTTACACAAGGAGCGTCACATGAACACTTTAACCATTTACAAAACGAATGTTCGTCTTACCAACCCAATCGGACGTACTGCTTACAAAGGTGAAAACGAGTATAATACTCTTGCATTTTCGATTGTTAATACTTTTTCGGTTATGGGTCTTGACATAAAACCCACTGCTTCACAGAGTAATGATTTGGTATGGTTAAAGAAAAACTCTGTTCATATTCGACGCCATGCTATACCATCACGCGCAGAGGTTTCAAATGTTTACAAAGCAAAGCGCCGAATGGATTACGATTCTACTACTACTATTTGTATTAAATTGTTTGCACAGGATGGCAAATTTCTTTCTCGCATAGAAACTTCACAAAAAGGTGCTGAAGATTTTATTCGCTTTTTACTGTTAAACAATATTTCAGTCGATGCTCAAGATAATACTGAAGAAATACTTCCTTGCCCCTCTAAATGCCAACATGCTGAAGGTGAAATCTGTGCTTGCCGTTGTGAAGGTGCTAATCATAATCGCTTAAACCATGTAGCACTTATTCGCAATGCTATGAAATGGAAAAACCGATATCTTCAAATGCAAGAATGGGCATTATCAGTCTAAAGGCTCAAGAGGGTAGGGCTAAAGGCCCTATCCTCCCCCTTATATTTATGGTATCATAAGATTATAAGAAAGGGGGCCAAACATGCCGAAGTTATATCGCGTTTATATGGGCCGCGACCTCAACAACGAGTTTCGTAAAGAATCCTTAACCAATGAAGAGTTCGATTTCTTTGTAAACGATGTGATAGTACCGCGTTTCCTAGGCTTTACAATACTCGAAGTGAAAGGGTATTGGAAAGGTAAAGCGGAGGATACATTCGTTCTTGAAGTATTAGACGACGGTGCAGCAAGTGATGTAAAGATTCAGCAAATCGCCGATGCGTATGTGTCACGATACCATCAAGAAGCCGTTATGGTATTGTCACAAGAAGTAACCGAAACCTTCGTAACAGCTTAACAAAAAGGGGCTTGACAACAGGCCCCTTTTCTGGTATCATATAAGTATAAGGAGATGCAGAAATGTTAAAACTAACTGAGATAGTAGGTAAGGTTGCAGTATTAGAGCAATTTTTACAAATTGCCGTAGATGCAGATGTTCGTGAAATCCTTGTAAAGATTCAACAACCCAACACTAATGAAATTGTATTGTCTATGACAGCACAATCTTTACAAGACCTTTACAAAAACAATGGCGAAGATACTAACTATACTATCCTAGAAGTTCATTCTTAACAAATCCCTTACAAAGAAGTATTGACAGTATACTCCTTTCGTGGTATGATATAACTATAGTAACAAGGAGGGAAGACAATGCGAAACATACGAGCACCGAAGTATACTATGGCAGAACGTGCAGAGTTTGTAAAGCCTCAGAAACGTACTGTTAGTGGTGTAATAATCTTGTTAAGCATGTCTTTTATAACCGGAGTTCTCTTTGCAGTAGGTTTACATAGTATCCGTTGACAAGAAGAAACGGGTATGATATACTTAAAGCATAGTAACACACTAACGAAAGGCAACACAATGAGCGAAGCAGTAGCAACCCCTATCGTATCAGCCGACGATATTAAGGACCTTTCACTTAATCAAATTGCAAGCCTTATACGTAAGACCTGGGTGAATAAAAAAGGCCCTGCGGTATACTTCGGCGCAGTACCTTACTTGCAGGCCCTTGGACAATTAGGGAATGCAAGCGAAAACTATGGGGCCGATAGTGGGCAAAGTATCGCAACCTACTTCCTATCGAATGCAACAACCTACCGAGGCGAGCAGGCTAAGATTGTAAAGACAGAGTTAAAACGCCGATTCGCAATCAAGTAAGAAATGTAAAGAGGGTGTAAAAGCCCTCTTTCTTTACAATACTATTCAAAAAAATCCACCTCTCCCACCCTGACCCTTTCGGTACTCCTTAATTATATCACAGATATTATGTGAAGTCAATACTGCGTTTGTAAAGTATTGTTTACAATATCATAGGGCAAAACTATTGACAGGTTATTCTAGGTGTGGTATAATAGATATATAAGTAAGTCGAAAGAAGGTAGCACATGAGTAACTCACTTCGAATCGCCATAGAGAAAACCATAGTGACACAAGTTATCGACTCAGCACTAGAAGCAGGGGATTTCATCGGCCTAGATACTTCGGACGGTGAAGAGATTATCGAAGGCTTTACAAAAGACCGTCAAGTGATTCTTGACAATGTGTTCTCCTGCGATGATGCACGAATCTATTTTAGTAAAGATGGTGTAAAGTATTACGGTTGGGTTATGTGTGTTTATGGTAACGATGGTACGGACGTAATTTCAGACTATACAACGAACCTAGAGGAATTATTAAGCAAAGCAAACAATTTGGCCGAAAGTATCGAAGAGGGTAAGGTAAAAATCACGGTAGTTTAATCTCAAAAGTCAAGAGCCCCTCTGTTAAATCAGAGGGGCTTTTTTTACACTTCCTTTACAATTAAAAGCACAGTTTCACCCCTGAAGCCGTAGGCTACTCCTTAATAGTACCCCATTTTCGAGGCCTTGTCAATACCCTAATTCTAAATCTTTACAAATGCTTTTTTACAATTATGATACACAAAACTATTGACCTATCTTTCAGTATATGATATACTAAGAGAGTCGAAGAGGCCGGAAGTGAAACGAGCTACGGTATCGGAGTAGAAAAACTTTACGAAGTTATTGCTTCTTCGGCAAACACTTCACAAGGATGGTAAAAAAATGTTACGATATGAAGTAGGCTTGGAACATGACGGAACCTTCGCAGTCCAAGCAATGAACTACCAGGGCCGTTTCGTTGACGAAGAGGGCCGAGGATTCGAACGAATCACGCGAATCATTCTTCCCGAAGTTTATACGTCCTTAGATGAAGCAACGAAGGCCGTCGCAGGATTTAATAAGGACCTTGACATTGTAAAGTCTATCTTTACAAATACTTTGGGCGAGTCAGTCTTTACAGTTTCGTAACACAAGATAGTTGACAAGGTACTAGTTTTCTGGTATCATAGATATATAGTAACACTCACGAAAGGAATCGACATGAGCCTTTACACTTACGACGCAAACCTCGTACCGCAACGAGTAACGGAACGTGCAACCCAACACTTTACATTTCACGGAGATGGTGGGCATTCCTGGTTAGAGGTTCGCAAGAACGTCTTAGAAAAGTATGGAATCCTTGACAAAGTGAGTGAGTACTCATATGTAAAGGGACAGTTATATTATCTCGAAGAAGATTGTGATGCAGGTCTTTTGATTAAGGCCTTAATTGAAGCTAACGTAAGCTTTACAATCGAAGAGAAGCAATATAATGATTGCTTCGTTCGAGGATTGCCCCGAGTTTCACGATAGCTTTACAAAGGGGCCTAGCAAACCCCTTGCATCCTTTCTAGTTTTGTGGTATCATAGGAATATAACAAGGAGCCGAAACACTTCGGCGCATTTAAGGAGAAACGACATGCCTTTAATCTCAGTACCGAAAGCAATCCTGAAGTATGTTCAGAGTCACCATACAATCGACTTTGTTGTTAGTGATTTCTTGGAAAGTGGGCAAGCTTTACAATTCGTTATGAATTTTGTAAAGGATGAGTCAAATCAAGTTCGTGGTCAAGAAGCTAAACAAGTCTATACCACTTTACCTGCAAACATTAAAGAAATCGAAAAGATTCTCGACAAGGTTGCAGGCGTAAAGGGTTCTTCAAAACTATATCAAAGGCCCTGCAATCAAGCAACTTTCGTATGTGCCGCGTTCGCCTGGTATAATCAACCGCAGGAGCAAGAAACTAAGGCCCTTCCTATAGCCTTCACACAACCCAAAGGCAACCCCTTAGCCCTGCAACCTATCGCGACACAATACGACGAGGCTTACGACCCTTACACTCTCTTCATCGCAGCTTAACAAAACTAGGGGGTTAGGGCATTGCATCCCTAGCCCCTTTGTGGTATGATATAAATATACCGCAGCAACGAAGGAGCAACGAAATGAGTAAGATTCTCGACAAGGTAAAGAAGTTACGCAATCTTGCAAACGACAAAGGTTGCACCCCGGAAGAATCGGCAACCTATGCGGCTATGCTTCAAGACCTTCTGTTCAAACACAATCTTAACGAAGCCGACCTGATAGATGCGGAAAGCGTTCCGGTTTACGAAAAAGAAACAATCGACCTCGGCGTTTCTTCTCCTACCACAAAAGGGTGGAGGGCCAACCTTTACAATGCCATAGCAAAGTTTAACTTTTGTAAAGTAGTGCTTTTGCCGGGTAAATATGTTTACTTGATAGGGCAGGAAGAGAATCGCGAATTTGTAAAGTTTCTTTACACAGAACTAGAGCGCGATTTACAAACAGCACAAAAGAATGCCTTGAAAACCTTTACAGCTTCTTTACCTTTCGGCATAGGTGCAAACGACAAGGCCCTTTGGACGAAATCCTTCTACCTTGGCGCAAACAATACAATTTATGAGCGCCTAGAATCACAGAAGAAAACTAACACGGAAGAGGCGGACCAAACAAAGGCAGGTTCCGGCACCGCCCTAGCCATAAAGGTCGATAACGCCCTCCGTGATGCGACACAGGCCCTAGTAGGAGCAACCAAGAAGCCTAAGCAAAGAAGCATCACAATTAACGGCAACGGCTACACTTCGGGCGTTCAAACAGGTAACCGGGTACAGTTAAACCAAGGCATACCACAACGACGAACGGCATTAAACGCCTAACTTTACAAAGAGCAAACAGAAGGGGGCTTCACAAGGCCCCCTTTTTGTGGTATCATAAGAACATAAGCAACGGCAACACATAAGGACGTGCAACATGTTCGGACTGACGAAAAAAGAGAAGGATGCAAAGAAGTTAGCTCAAGCAATCGCATCCCTTCCCCCGATTCCTCCTGAGAAGAAAAAAATGGTATCGGTGCGAGTAGGCTTCGAACATTGGGGCGACGTTGCAGAAGAGGACCTGAAAAAATGAGTGAGGCAAGAGAAATTGCCCCTGCCATCCTCGAAAAATGGGCAAAGGAAAAGCCCCTCGCTATTGTCTATATACGAGGCAAGGGGCAACTGTATCCTTCAACCGTACTAGCAGCATTCAACAACAAACGTAAAGCCTGGGTTATCTAACCCTTTACAGAAGGCCTATTGACACCCTAAGAATTTCCTGGTATGATATACATATAGTCACTCGAAAGCACGGAGGCAACACAATGAAGAACGCAATCGCAACGGTAGCCCTTATCGCAGCAGTTATGACATTCGGAACGCAAGCAAGCGCACATAATACAAAAGGTTTACACTTCGAAGGCATTGACACTAGCCTTTCATCGCATGGTTATGCTACAATAGAATACAAGGGGCAAACCTACCACCTAACGGAAGGCGATACCCTCGCGAAGCAAACCATCGTCCTTATTGACGCAGCGGACAATCAAGTAATTGTCAAGGATGCACACGGTCATCTTTACGAAATACACTTCACTAAGTAAGAGGGTCTTTACAATGGCAAAACCTGAAGTTAACACCAAACCCGTTGACCGCGAACTAGAGAACCTGATACAATACGGGGAGAAGGTAGCCCAAAACATAGAGGCGCAAGAACTCGCCGAATGGGAAGCCTTCGCCACTAGCTAAGGAGAAAACCGAATGGATTCACACTACTTAACACTTGCTAAACAAATTGCAAGAGGTCATGCGTTTCATCTCATAGCAAATGAAACGGCAACGGAACGCGCAAACCTCCAAGCAACTCAAAACAATGCGCCACAGGCCAAAGGAAGGGCAAAGGAGGCAAACCTCGAAGCCTTTCAACGTATCGACAAGAACGCGCAAGCCTTAGGCGAATAAACAAAAAAGAGGGAGAGAGCTACGGCTTTCTCTCTCTTTACATATATGATACATAAAAGTACTTGACACCTTAGGGCATTCGTGGTATGATATATACATAAACCGCCCCCACTAAGGAGAGAAAAAATGGCTATGGAAATCAAGCAAGAGCGTTGCACTGGATGTGACCATCTCGAATCTTTTCACAACGCAGAGGGATGCGGAACTTGGTTGCTAGGAGTGAAAGCCGTTCCTTTATATCGTTGCGCCTGTCTTAAAATGGCGAAGGCAGAAGCAAAGCAACCCGAAGGACCAAAGGCAACCCTTGAACGTCTCCAAGGCATGGTTAGCCAATTAGAAGAAATGTCGCAAACCTTAAAGCATTATGAAAACCTTTTAGACGAACTCAAGAATCGTAAAGCAGAGTAAACAAAAAGGGGCTTGCTAGGTGTAAGCCCCTGCGGTATAATTAGAACATAACAAGGCAACCGGAGGGAATCGAAATGAACGATAACTTTACAGTAGAAATCATGGTAGAATTGCCCACAGTAGAGCAACTCATTGCAAA
>Ga0116227_10007484_pt1 | contig 21245 bp, 17 predicted proteins | sample S1TSphgellanicum_FD_89693 | JGI IMG/M metagenome (GOLD analysis project Ga0116227, IMG submission 89693) | Host-associated microbial communities from peat moss isolated from Minnesota, USA - S1T2_Fb - Sphagnum magellanicum MG | ecosystem: Host-associated > Plants > Peat moss > Unclassified...
CGGATCGCCGTCGACGCGCCAGGCGGGGACCTCCGCCGGGGCGTGGATATCCAGCAGCCCATCCGCCACGGCGATCCCCACCAGGGCGTGGGTGATGCTCTTGGCCATGGACCAGGAGCGGCAGGTCGCGTCCGGTCCAAATCCCGCGCCGTAGCGTTCGAAGACAAGCTCTCCGCCCCGGACAATGACCACCCCATGCGTCTCGCCCAACTCAGCCCTGGGCGACGGCCCAAAGGCTTCGGCCAGGAGGGGAGCGATGAGCGCCTCATCGACGGCCCCCGGGGGCCAGGCGCGCGTCGGCCAATCAACACCTTTGGGTTGAGCCGGCAGGGGGGGCAGGGCTTTTGCGCTCACTGGGCGGCCAGGCCCACCGGCGCGTCCTCGGCGGCGAATTCCGCCACGGCGTCGATTAGCCCCGCCACGGCGAGCGTGACCAGTTCCGCGCCCTTTTCCGGCGTCGCCAGGCCCGGGTCCGAGCCCATGCGTCCATCGGCGAAACGGGCGCGGAAATCCCGGGCTTCGCGGATGGGGCCCGTGGGGGCGATCTGGGGCGCGTAATTCGCCGCCTTGATATGGTCTGGATAGGCCCACTGGGTCACGGCGATTTCCGAGGGCGTGGCATGACTGCCGTGGCCGACGGGAAATTGCTGTTGGGCCAGGCGCCCCACGCCCTTCAGATCCCACCAGTTCTTGAGGCGGCAGGCGAAGCCGGCTGGACGGCCGGCGAAGCTGGCCTCGGCATAGAGCTCTGAAAAAGCCGCTTCGATGCTCGCGACGTTCCCGCCGTGCCCATTGAGAAAGAGGATTTGGCGAAAACCGTGATGAGCAAGGGAGCGGGTCCAGTCGCCAATGGCGGCCATGAAGGTGGAGGGCCGGAGCGCGATGGTTCCCGCAAAATCCAGGTGATGCTGGGCCATGCCGATGTTGAAGGTTGGGGCCACGAGAATGTCGGCGCTCTTTTGCGCCTCATGGGCGATGATCTCCGGGCACAGCCAGTCCGTTCCCAGGAGCCCCGTGGGACCGTGCTGCTCATTGGAGCCGATCGGGACGACGATGATCTGGGAGCGTTCGAGGAAGGACCGGATCTCCGGCCAGGTCGAAAGATGAAGCAGCATGGTGAAGGTTCCGCATCGGGCTAGAATTTTAAGGCGGGCCCGCGCGCCTTGCCTCTGCGTTGCAGGTTCGCATATTCGCGGCTCGAAACAAAGAAAACGAGTCGAGGGAGCTCATCGTGAGCGAGGATCAGGTTTTTGCCGTGCCCCAGGTCTGGGCGGATCGCGCGCTTATGAACGAGGCGACCTATGATGTGGCCGTCCGGCGTGTGGCGACCGACCCTGACGGCTATTGGCGCGAGGTGGCGGCGCGTCTCGATTGGATGAGCCCCTTTACCAAGGTCAAGGACGTCTCCTTCAATCGGGAGGATTTCCGCATCCGGTGGTTCGAGGATGGCGTGCTTAACGCCAGCGTCAATTGCCTGGATCGCCATCTCCCCGCCCGGGCCGATCAGACCGCCATCATCTGGGAAGGCGATAACCCCGCCGAGAGCCGCAAGATCACCTATGCCGAGGCTCATGCGGAGGTCTGCCGGATGGCCAATGTGCTGAAAGGTCTTGGCGTCGCCAAGGGCGATCGGGTGACGATCTATCTGCCCATGATTCCCGAGGCCGCCTTCGCGATGTTGGCCTGTGCTCGCATCGGCGCCGTGCATTCTGTGATTTTCGGGGGCTTCTCCGCCGACTCCATCGCGGGCCGCGTCCAGGACTGTCGCTCACGCTTCGTGATCACCGCGGATGAGGGGCTGCGTGGCGGCCGAAAGGTGTCGCTCAAGGCCAATGTGGACGAGGCGCTGCGCCAATGTCCCGACGTCACGAAGGTCCTCGTGATCACCCGGACAGGCGCGGCCGTCCCCATGATCGCGGGCCGCGATGTGGACTATGGGCAGGCGCGGGAGGCGGCGTCGACCGATTGTCCGCCCGAGCCCATGGGCGCCGAGGATCCGCTCTTTATCCTCTACACCTCCGGCTCGACCGGAAAACCCAAAGGTGTCCTGCATACGACCGGCGGTTATCTGGTCTGGGCCAGCCATACCCACGAACTGGTGTTCGACTATCGTCCGGGAGAGATCTTCTGGTGCACCGCCGATGTGGGCTGGGTCACCGGCCACAGCTATATTGTCTACGGGCCCCTGGCCAATGGCGCCACGACCCTCATCTTTGAGGGCGTGCCCACCTACCCCACCGTGTCGCGGTTCTGGGAGGTGATCGACAAGCACAAGGTGGAAATCTTCTACACCGCGCCCACCGCCCTGCGCGCCTTGATGCGCGAGGGCGACGCTCCGGTCCGCAAGACCTCCCGCGCGTCCCTCCGTCTCTTGGGATCGGTGGGCGAACCCATCAATCCCGAGGCGTGGCTCTGGTATCATCGCGTGGTCGGCGAGGGCCGCTGTCCCATCGTCGACACCTGGTGGCAGACCGAAACGGGCGGCTGCCTGATCTCGCCGCTGCCAGGGGCGACCCCGCTAAAGCCCGGCTCGGCCACCAAGCCCCTTCCCGGGGTCATGCTTGAGGTTGTGGACGCCGCGGGCGCGGTTCTGGAGGGGGCGGTCAGCGGCAATCTGTGCCTGAGCGATAGCTGGCCCGGCCAGATGCGTACGGTTTTTGGCGATCACGAGCGCTTCATCAGCACCTATTTCACCACCTATCCGGGCAAGTATTTCACGGGCGACGGATGCCGACGCGACGAGGATGGCTATTACTGGATCACGGGCCGGGTGGATGATGTGATCAATGTCTCGGGCCATCGCCTGGGGACAGCGGAGATCGAAAGCGCTCTGGTGGCCCACGAGGCGGTCGCGGAGGCGGCGGTGGTGGGCTTTCCCCACGAGATCAAGGGTCAGGGCATCTGGGCCTATGTGACCTTAAACGCCGACCAGACGCCTTCGGAGGAGCTTCGCAAGGCGCTCATCGCTTGGGTCCGCCGCGAGATCGGCCCTTTCGCGCATCCTGACGTCGTGCAGTGGGCGCCAGGGCTGCCCAAGACCCGCTCGGGCAAGATCATGCGCCGTATCCTGCGAAAGGTGGCCGAGGGCGATGTGGCCAATCTTGGCGACACGACGACCCTTGCCGACCCCTCAGTGGTGGCGGACCTGGTGGACAATCGGGCGAAATAGAGCGGCGCCGACGGGACCCGACTAAGTCGGCGGGGGATCGCTCGTCTTCGGCCTTCCATCCTCCGACAGCAGGATCGCCACCCAGTGGGTCGCCTCAAACTCGGCGCAGACAACCATCACCACCACGGTCAGTGGTGTCGACATGAAGGCCCCGGCGATTCCGAAGATCGCGCCCCAGAAAGCCAGGGACAGCAGAACGACAATCGGGTCGATGTTGAGGCTGGCCCCCTGCATGCGCGGCTGGACGATATGGCTGATGCCGAAGTGGATCGCCTCAAGGCCCACCAGGAGCACGATAGGCCGCCACAGGTCATTGAGCTCCACCAGGCCAAACAGTGGTGGCAGGAGCACGCCAATGGCCGCCCCGATGGCCGGAATGTAGTTGGCGAGAAAGATCAGAAACGCCCAGAACAACAGGTGGGAAATCCCCATGGGCCACATCAGGAGAATCGAGGCGCCGGCAATGATCAGGCCTACCAGCGTCTGGACCCAGACATAACTTTCCACGCCCGCCTGGATGCGCTTGGCCACCCCCACCGCTTCCTCGTGGGCGGCGTCCCGAAAAATCTCCGCCACCTTGGCGCCGAACCCCGCGCGGGAGGCGAGCATGAAGGCAAGATAGACAAGGACGAAAACGGCGCCTTCCAACACATGCCCCGCCTCCTTGGCGACGACGGGGGCGAAGCGCGCTGGGTTCGCCTGATGGAAGAGGCTGTCGATGGTGGGCGCCGCGGCGAGACCAACCTTGTCGGCGAACATCTTCAGGATGACGTCCAGGCGCGCTGCATAGGCGCCCGAATCCGCCGCGATCCCCTCGGCATTATGGACAATAAGCCAGATCGAAAGTCCGAACATTGTCACCACGGCGAAGATGGCGGCGGGCAGGGCGGCGCGATGGGGAAGCCTTGCACGCCGGGTGAGCACGTCTTCCAATCCGCCGATCACCAGCAGCAGAAACAGCGCCAACATGAAGGGGATGAGGATCGCCCGCAGGGCATAGGCCGTGAAGCCCAGGGCCAAGACGGTCAATACGGTCACACAAACCGTCAGCGTGGGCGCATTGCCAAGGCCGGAGCCGCGTCCTGGCGCGAGGGCGGTCTGGGTCATACGCGTTCCGCCGTGTTTGAGAAAATGTCAGGATCGCAGACGGGCATATGAGCGCCTTTCCCTCAAGACCGTGTTCAGTCCCCCGTCACGTCCGTGCAACGCTTCGTCCCGGCGGCGAAGATTGCCGTCACCAAAGCGATCAGTTAGAAGCCCGCGGCGTCGGCGACGATCACGCGCGCCCAAGCCCCTCGCCTTTCTCATCTCACCTGTAAAGACCCGCGACACATGACAATGGATACCCCGACGGATACGCCAGCTGACCCAATCTCGGGCGCGGCGCTATTCTATTCCAAGCCTGAACCTCTGAACGCCCAGGCCCACGGTAAGCTCGGTCTGCGCCGCATCGACCGGCCGTTCGCCTTCGCGGCGGGCAGCCAGGCTGTCCCGCTCACCGTCAGTGAGTTCATGATGGCGTCTCTATCCTTCCCGATCATCTTCGCGGGCGAGCGCCGCCAGCCCCTGGCGATCATGGGGATCCTGTCGGAAACCAACATGTTCGTCCGAGACAACGGCTATTTTGAACCTGGCATCTATGTACCGGGTTATATTCGCCGTTACCCCTTCGTGCTGGCGGCCAACGAGACCCGCGAACAGCTGGTGGTGTGCATTGACAGCCACGCGGCCATGCTGGGCGACCTGCCCGACCTGCCCTTCTTCGAGCCCAATGGCGAGGCCTCGGAATACACCAAGGGCTGCATCAAGTTCTGCAATGACTATGAGGTGGAAGTTCGCCGCACCGAGTCTTTCGTCGAGCTGCTGACCAGCCTCGACCTTTTCGAGACCCGCCGCACGACGTTCCGGCCGACGCTCCCCGACGGCTCCCAGGGGCCAGAGCAAAATCTGGCGGAGTTCTTCGCCGTGTCGGAAGAGAAGCTAAAGGCCCTGCCGGACGCCAAGCTGCGTGAACTGATGGACAATGGAGCGCTTCGGCAGATCTATGCCCACCTCAATTCGATCCTGCAGTTCGACAATCTGGTGCAGCTCGCGCTCTTCCGTCAGGGGGAGGCTGCGGCGGCGGGGCGTCTGAACTAGCGCGAGAACACACTGCGGGTGAGGCACGAAAAGACGAGCCGCCCCGCCTCGTCGAGAAGATCGTGTTGGGCGATGACGATCCCCTTGCCGTCGCCCACGGGATCCTTGCCCATGATGGTCATCCGCCCGCGAAGCAATTCGCCGGCCGGCGGATTGCGCGCCCACCGGAGGGCGTCGACACCGACGCGCTTGGTCTGAGGCCATTCGGCCGAGGCCTGGGCGTCCAACTTCGACCAGATGGCGAAAACCATGGCGTCAGGCGCGCCGCGCTCCAGATCCCAGCCAGGCATGAAGGCGGCGATAAAGGCGGACAGGGCCTGTTCCTCCACCGCGACCGCGCCGAGGTGGGCCACCTGCCCGATATGGATGTCATCAAAGGCTGCGGGCATGGCGTCTCGGATCGGGTTGAGGCCTTAAGCGGCGGCGGGTCGCAAGACGTCCATCAGGAAGGCGCGCCGCCGGCAAAATCAAGCCGTGCGCGGAACGGCTATGCCAGAGTGACCTAGAGCGGCTCCCTGGCGTATAGGAAGCGGTCATGAAAGCCCTCGCCTCCTTTGTGGTTCTCTTCACCTTGCTCTGCGGCCTCGCGGGCGCAAGAGCCCAGGTTCCCAGCGGCCCACACGCGCGCACGGCGCTCATCGCCCAAACCCGCGGCGCCAGTCCGGGAGGGCGGGTGTGGGTCGCCGTGACCCAGGACCTCGACGCCGGGTGGCACACCTATTGGCGCAATCCCGGCGACGCCGGTGAGGCGCCCACCCTGAGCTGGACTCTGCCGACGGGCTGGCGCGCGGGGGAGATTGTCTGGCCCGCCCCCCGACGTCTGCCGCTCGGGCCCATCATGAATTATGGCTACGAAGGGCGGGTGGTCATGCCCGTACCGGTCGATGTGCCCGCGACCGCGCGTATCGGCGACACGGCGCACCTGACCGTTAACATCGATTATCTGATCTGCTCATCCGTCTGCGTGCCGGAGACAGCAAAGGTTGCCCTCGACCTCCCGGTCGTCGCGGCTCCAGCGCCCAACGATCCCGCCAGCGGCGCTTTGATCTCTGGAGCCCTCAGCGCCGCACCCAAACCCGCGGGCCTCACCGCACGGTTTCAGCACACTGGGCCAAACCTCACCCTGGGTGTCGCCGGCTCGCCCCTGGTGGGCGCTTCGGCCGCTGACGCCTACTTCTACCCCTTCAGCGGAACCCTCATCGATCAGGCCAAACCACAGGCCGTGGAGCGGGGATCCCGGGGCTTGACCCTCACCCTCGCGGGCGGCCCTGATTTTGCCAGGGGCGCGGCGCCGACCCAGGCAGCGGGTGTTCTGATCGTGGACGGTCAGGCCTATGAGATCAACGCATCGCCTGGCGCGCCGCCCCCTGGCGCCTCGGGCCTTGGCGCCCCCGCAGCGGCGGGCCATGCGAGCGGCGGTCTGGTTGTCGCCATGGCCTTCGCCTTCCTGGGCGGGCTGATCCTGAACCTGATGCCCTGCGTCTTTCCGATCCTGTCTCTGAAGGCGGCAGCTCTGGCCGGCCACGCGGGAGAGGCCTCCAGGCCCCGCGCTCAGGCTTTAGCGTTCCTTGGCGGGGTGGTGGCGAGCTTTCTCGTCTTGGCCGGCGCCCTGATGGCCGCCCGCGCGGCCGGCGCCGCGGTAGGTTGGGGGTTTCAGCTTCAGTCCCCCGTGATCGTCGCCGCCCTCACGCTCATCATGCTAGCGGCCGCGCTTAATCTATCGGGCCTATTCGAGATCGGGACGTCGCTTCAGGGTCTGGGCTCGGGGCTGGCGGCGAAGGAGGGACTCACGGGGTCTATCTTCACCGGCGTTCTGGCGGTGGTGGTAGCCGCGCCCTGCACCGCGCCCTTCATGGGCCCAGCCCTCGGTTTCGCCCTCACTCAGACCTGGCCCGCCGCCCTGGCGGTGTTCCTGGCGCTAGGTCTGGGATTCGCGGCGCCCTTCACCGTGGTCGCCTTCAGCCCCGCCCTCATCCGGGCCATGCCACGTCCCGGCGCCTGGATGGACATGTTCCGCAAGGCCCTGGCCTTCCCTATGTATGCGGCGGCGGCCTGGCTCGCCTGGGTTCTCGCCCAGCAGAGTGGCTCCGAAGGCTTGGCCCGCCTCCTGGCGGCCGCGATTATGCTGTCACTCGCCGCCTGGGTGTTCGGCCTCTTCCAACAGGGCCGCGTTATGGGCAAACCAAGCCGCATCGCTGGGAGCGCGGCGGCTGTCGCTCTTGCCGGCGCCATCGCCATAACCTTCGCCGCGCCCTTTCCGGCGCCAGCGGCGGGCCAAGGCGCGAGCGAAGCGGGCGGCCTGGCCTCAAAGCCTTGGAGCCCCACGGCGGTGGCCGATCTCCGCGCCGCGGGCCACCCTGTCCTGGTAAATTTCACGGCTGCCTGGTGCGTTACCTGTCAGGTGAACGAGCGCGTCGTGTTCTCCAACCCCGCCGTGGCCCAAGCCATGCGCCAGACAGGCGTGGTCTATCTGGTGGCGGATTGGACCAACCGGGACGGCGCCATCGCCAAGGCGCTCGAAGCCGAGGGCCGCATCGGGGTTCCTTTGTACCTTCTCTACGATGCGCGGGGCGACGCGCCGCGGGTCCTGCCCCAGCTTCTGACCCCCGACCTCGTTGTTCACGCGCTGGAGGCCGCCGCCCAGCCCGCGCCAGACGCCGGCCCCCCCCATGGGCTTGCCGCCCGCCTTGCCCCGGGCCCCAGCGCGGGCTAATCGCCCTCGCCCATGACCGAAGCCCCCCCCCTTAAAGAGCCGCAAAGGCCGCTCGCGCGCGCGCCACGCGGGTTCCAGGACCGTCGTGGCGGCGCCTTGGGCGTCGAGCGGCGCATCCTGGAAGCGGTGTCGCGCGTCTATGAATCCTATGGATTTGAGGCCCTCGACACGGGCGCCTTCGAGTATGCCGATGCTCTGGGCAAGTTCCTTCCCGACGCCGATCGTCCCAATGAGGGGGTCTTCGCCCTGCGCGATGACGACGAGCAGTGGATGGCGCTGCGATATGACCTGACCGCCCCCCTTGCCCGTTATGTGGCCGAGAACTGGGACGGCCTCGCCAAGCCCTTCCGCCGCTATGCCTTCGGGCCTGTCTGGCGAAACGAGAAGCCCGGACCCGGACGCTACCGTCAGTTCTTGCAGTGCGACGCCGACACGGTGGGTTCCGACCGTCCGGAGGCCGACGCTGAGATCATAGCCATGGCCCTGGAAGGCTATGAGGCCGCCGGCCTCAGCCGTGGGGCCTGCGTACTCAAGATTAATAATCGCAAGCTGCTGAATGGGCTCCTCACCGCCAGCGGCGTTACAGACGAGGCCCAGAAACTGGCCGTCTTGCGGGCGGTGGACAAGCTTGATCGCCTGGGGGCAGGCGGGGTAGCGGACCTGCTGGGGGCCGGCCGGCGCGACGAATCCGGCGCCTTCACGCGAGGCGCCGAGCTTGGCGGGCGAGCGATCGCAGCGGTTCTCGCCTTCGTCGAGGCGGGCGGCGGAACGCGAACCGAGACTCTGGACCGCATCGCGGCGGTGATCGGCGGGTCTGATGAGGGCGAGGCGGGCCTGAACGAACTGGCTCGGATTAGTGACGCCCTGGCGCGCCTGGGCGTGAGTCAGGGTCGGGCCATTTTCGAGCCATCGGTTGTGCGGGGACTGGAGTATTACACTGGAGCCGTTTTCGAGGCGGAGCTCATCGCGCCGGCTGGCGCGTCCGAGACCGCCCGATTTGGCTCCATCGGCGGGGGCGGGCGATATGACGGCCTCGTCGCCCGCTTTACCGGCCAACCGACCCCGGCGACGGGGTTCTCATTTGGGGTGTCGCGTCTGGCCGCCGCCCTTGCCGCCGCCGGCGCGGAGGGCGAGATCGCCAGGGGCCCCGTGGTTGTCCTGGCCCTCGATCAGACCCTCATGGGCGATTATTTCGCGCTCGCCGCCGAACTTCGGGCGGCCGGGATGGCGGCGGAGGTTTATCTCGGCGCTTCTGGAATGCGCGCGCAGATGAAATATGCAGACAGGCGTCTGTCGCCCGCGGCGATCATCATGGGCGGCGACGAAATCGCTCAGGGCGTCGTGACCATCAAAGACCTCGATCTGGGCAGACGCCTGGCGGAGGAGGTCAGCGACAATCGCGCCTGGCGCGAGGATCGACCTGGGCAATTTACCGCCCCTCGGGACCAATTCGTCGCCCCGGTTCGCCGCATCGTGGAGGCGGCGCGATGAAGCTCGAGCCACCGATCCCGGCGGAGGTTCTGGAGGCCGTGCGAGCGCCCTTCCTGGAAAGTCCCGCCCACCTATTGGACGCCCCCGTTCTACAGCCCCTGGGGCAACTGCTCGATCTGGCCGGCGAGACCCTGCGGGAGCGTCTCTTTGTTGTGCAGACCGCCGAAGCGGGGCCCGAAGCCTGTCTACGCACGGATTTTACGCTTTCCGCGCTTACGGCCCACTTGGCCAGCGGCCGGTCGAGCGGGCGCTACTTCTATAGCGGCCATGTGTTCCGCGTGGCGCCCGCCGGGTCCGGGCGACCCGAGGAGTTTCCGCAGATCGGTATCGAGGCCTTCGAGCCTGGCGAGCCAGCCCTGGCCGATGCCCAGGTTGCGGCCATGGCTTGGCGCGCGGCCATGGCCGGCGGGCGCGGCGACCTCACCTTGATCATGGGCGATGTGGGGTTGTTCAGCGCGGTGGTGGACGCCCTTGATCTGGCCCCTCCCCTCGCGGCGCGGCTCAAGCGCGCCTTTTCCAGTCCGCGGAAACTGCGCGCCGAGCTTGAGAGCGCCGTGAATGGGGACAGCACGCCTACGGGCGGACAGAGGCTGGGCGCCCTGCTCGCGGGTCTGCCGGAGGCCGAGGCGACGGCCGTCCTGGAGGATATATGGGCCCTGGCCGGCATTGAGCCCGTGGGCGGCCGATCCGCCGAGGAAATCGTGCATCGCTTGACTGAACGCGCCGCCCTGGCCAAGGCGCCACGCCTCACCCCAGCCGAGGCGGATCTATTCGGGCGGTTCATGTCGATTTCCGGGGAGCCGGAAGACGCCTTGGCGGCCATCGCCAAGTTGATGGGGGACGCCTCGGGCGCGTTGGACTCAGGGCGCGCGTCCTGGGCGCGGCGGGTTGAGGCTATGGAAGCGGCCGGCGTGCCCCGGACGGCCGTGCGTTTCTCGGCCGCCTTTGGGCGCGCGTTTGGGTATTATGATGGCGTCGTTTTCGAGGTCCGGAGCGAAAGCCTTGGCCACGACCAGCCGGTGGCCGCCGGGGGCCGCTATGACAGCTTGCCGGGCAAGCTCGGCGCCAGCCTGCCCACGGGGGCGGTAGGCTGCATGGTGCGTCCTGGGCGGGCCTGGGCTGGACCGCGGTGATGAGCGGACCTCTGATCATCGCGGTTCCATCCAAGGGCCGGCTCAAGGAGCAGGTGGAGGACTGGCTAGCCGACTGCGGCCTGCCGCTTCACGCCGTCGGCGGCGCGCGCGGCTACAGCGCGGCGCTTCAGGGTTTCGATGAGGTTCAAGTGCGCTTGGCATCGGCCAGCGATATCGCCGCGGCCCTGGCGGCGGGAGAGATCCATCTGGGCGTCACCGGCGAGGACCTCTTGCGCGAACAGGGTGTGGCCGGCGGCGACACGGTGATGCTTTTGGCGGCGCTAGGCTTTGGCCGGGCCGATCTGGTCGTCGCGGCACCTAAAAGTTGGGTTGACGTGGAGACCATGGCGGATGTGGAGGATGTCGCCCATCTGTATCTCGCACGCACGGGCCGACGGCTTCGCGTGGCGACCAAATATGGCGTTCAGACCCGGGCCTTCTTCGCGCGGCACGGAATCGCCGATTATCGCCTGGCCGAATCGGGGGGCGCCACGGAAGGCGCGCCAGCGGCGGGCGCGGCCGAACTGGTGGTCGATATCACGACGACGGGCGCGACTCTGGCGGCCAATGGGCTGAAGACTCTGGCCGACGGTCTCATTCTCAGAAGCGAAGCCAGGTTGGCGGCGGCGATCAGCGCCGACTGGGACGAGGCCAAACTGAGCGTCTGCCGACGACTTCTCGCGATTCTGGAGGCGAGGGCGCGGGGGCGAATCATCGCGAGCCTCACCTGGCCCGCCGAACAGGACGCGCAAGCTCGTGCGGCTGTGGCGCCCTTCGTCGCGGCGGGGGAGGCGCCCCGGGCTTACGGGGTTCTGGTGCCGCGCATGCGGCTATTCGCCGCAGCCGCGGCCTTGGCGTCCGCCGGGGTTGGCCCGGTCAGTGTGACGCGCCCAGGACACGTCTTCCACGCCACGAGTGAGGCCGCCGACCGACTGGCCGAAGCGATTGCTCAAAGTGGGGCCTCACAGCCTGTGAAGAGGGGTTGACAGAGCACAAGAAACGCCGATCTTGCCGCGTCGCTTAGAGCCGCTCGCAGCGCGATCCGAAGGCTCCATGGCGCTTCTGGGAGGAAATGCTCGGCTTTCGTCCGAGACATAAGAACACAAAATTCGCCCATCGCGCGAGCGCGCGCGGTGGGCGTTTTTTTGCCCGTCGCGCTTGCTGGACGAAGTTGCCTTAGAACGGCGCGATGAGCCGGGTCATGGCCTGGGCTGGCGCGTCGCGGAGCATGGCGAAGACTGGCGCGAATGTGACGCTCAGCCAGCGGTCGATCATCTGAAACATGGCAAAACTCGTTCTGCGCTAGGGAAGTGCGCGTGCGAAATATATGTTGCGTCGCACCATTTCAAGGGCGGCGGCGGTGTGGCGCCTAAATCGAGAGTTGAATCTCAAAGGCAATTCCGGCGCGCGAGGGAACCGGGGCCGGACGTTGCGCCCGACCGCGTCGTGTCTGAAAAAAGGTTCAAATTGAAGTCTTTAAACACTTAAGCGACATGGCTTGCGGTGCGATCAACTTGGCGCTATCCGCAATTTCAAATGTTACAAGGGTGGGAGTTGTTCATGCTGACGGTACATCTGAGCCCGCGCGCTACCGATCATGGCGCCGGCGAACACGAATGTATCAGCATTGAGGGAGTTCCTTAGTCGCCGCGACACCGCGCGGCGCCAAAACAAGATAAGGCGGACAAAGGACCATGGCTAAAACCCAGGCCCCGTTAAGCCCTGACGTCTTGAGACGGTCACGCGCGAGGGGCGGACGCCGTCCAGCATTCAGCGGGCAGGCGCAATGAGCCGGATCGCCATTGTGGAAGACGAGGCCGAGACGCGGGCCGAGCTGTCCGCGGTCCTTTCAGCGCGTCACAGGGTCACAGCTTTCGGCGACGGCACGTCATTTCTGCGGGCCCTTCACCGTGACACCTTCGATCTTGTGTGCGTCGACTGGTCGCTACCCGATATGAGCGGTCAGGATCTCGTCGCGCGGATCCGGTCGGGCACTCTGGCTAATGCCGTGCCGATCATCATCGTCACTGCGCGCAGTGGGGATCAGGATCTGGTGACAGGTCTGGTCTCTGGGGCGGATGACTTCGTCTCCAAGCCCGTCCGCGATGCGGTGCTCAACGCCAGGGTCGAGGCTCTGCTACGCCGCGCCGCGCCGGACTCAGCGGGAAGCGTTGAGGTCTTTGAGCCTTTCGTATTCGATCGCTCGCGGGAGGTCGTTACCGTTGGGGAACGGGAACATACCCTGACAACAAAGGAATTTGCCCTCGCCCTGACCCTCTTTCGCAATATGCATCGGCCTCTGGCCCGGGCTTACCTGATGGAGGAGGTCTGGGGCGCCGGAGCCAACGTCTCATCCCGCACCCTCGACACCCACATTTGCCGACTGAAGGCCAAACTCGGAATTTCACCCGAGAATGGCTACAATTTTGGTCCGGTCTATGGCTTCGGGTACCGGCTGGAGCGAGCGACGGGGGCCGAGGCGGACCTGAACCCTGCCTAGTCCGAGCGCCCGGGGCGGTTGGCCCAAGGCGCCCCGTCCCGTTGTGGAGGGGCCGTTCGCGGCGGACCGCCGCAGACTTTGGATCGAATGGTGCGCCACCGCGGTCTTTTCCACGGTGCTCCTATTCACTCTGGTCAGCACGGGCGCGACCAACCGTCTTGATGAGGCGATATACGACTTCTCTCTGAGACTTACCCATTTCAAGCCGCGGTCCGACATCGTGATCGTCGCGATTGACGCCAAGAGCCTTAAGGAAAAAGGCGAATGGCCGTGGTCGCGGCTCCTGGATGCTGAGTTGATTTCACGAATTGCTGATGATCGTCCGCGGGCGTTGGCGTGCTTACTCCTCTTTGTGTCGCCGGGGCCACCCGGGCAGGACATCGTTCTTCGACACGCCATCGGACGGACGAGGACATATCTCGGCACTCCTCGTGACCTGTCGAACACCGAACAACCTTGGCTGATCTACGAACCAATCCGAATTCTTACGGAGGTAGCTGCTGGAATAGGCCCCGCGGACGCAGAACCTGATGAGCACGCAATTGTACGTCGCGCCTATCTTCTACAAGGCGCGCGGAATCGACTTAACGCGCAGATCATGCTGCAGATCGCACGTCTGGTCGGTCGAGGGCCAGCCATCGACACCAGGGGGCATCCGGCGGGAGCTGGCGCAGAACGGCTCTATCGCGCGGGCGAGATGCTCATTCCGTTCACGGGGCCACCCGGGACAATAACGCAGATTTCGGCGGGCGCCGTCCTTGATGGGACCGTCAAGCCCGGATTATTCAGAGATAAGTTCGTGCTTCTCGGTCCTACAACGCCGACATTAGGCGACGCATATCAAACGCCAATGTCGATTGATAGAAGTATGAATAACATCGAAATCGAAGCAAATGTACTGAATGCACTGTTGAACAAAAGATTCATTGTGAAGTTTTCCAATTCGGCAACAATATTTCTTTCCATATCTTTGATTGCGTTATTGCTCATAGCGCTCGTTCGTCTAGGTCCACGCGACAACCTTGCGCTCGCTGTGATCATGGCCGGCCTACCCCTCGCCATCTCAATGTTAGGCGTGGCTGCGAGAGGCTTCTGGTTTCCACCGAGTTCTTACTTAGCCACGCTTGGCATAATTGTTCCCTATTGGGGGTGGCGCCGATTAAATGCCGCGAGTGCTTACTTTTCCGAGCAACTTCTCGAAATGGGGCGCGAGTCAGGCGGACTCGCGACATCGGAACGTCGCTCTGACATTGGCGGCGATGTTGTGCTTCAACAGATCACACTTCTGGAAAACGCCAAACGACGCATTGCTGACCTGCGCCGGTTTGTGGACGACATACTCGCAAACTTCCCGGATCCCGTCTTGGTTGTGAACGCGGAAGGGGTGGTCGTCAGGGTCAATGCGGCGGCTGCCACTTTCGCAGAGCAGATCGGCGTCACGGTGTCTCCCGGGGCGCGGATCGAACCGGTTCTCGCGACCATCGGGCCTTCAGAGTCTGGCGCGCATCCCGTCTGGCCACCTGCGAGCAGCGTGCCCCATGCGGATGTCCTGTCCGACACGCGACCTTTCACAGGAGAGGGTCCCCAGGGACGGACCTATGAATTGCGTTTCACGCCCACGACGGGGGCCGAGGATCAGCCAACGGGCTGGATCGTGCACCTAGCCGACGTCACACCGCTTGTCGCGGCCATGCGCCAGCGGGAAGAGGCCTTACAACTCCTCTCCCATGACATGCGATCACCCCAGGCATCCATATTGGCGATCTTGAACCATCCCGACTTCAAGGAGACGCCCATCGCTCTTCGCCAGAAAATCGAGAGCCAGGCGCGGCGCACTTTGGACCTTGCGGATGCGTTCGTGCGCCTCGCCCAAGCGGAGTCGGCCCGATTTAACCTTGAGGAGATCGATCTAACCCATGTGGTGCGAGATGCCTGCGACGCGGTCTGGGGCCTCTCGCAGAGCGCCGGCGTGAAGGTGTGCTTCGAACCAGAGGACGTGGAATATGTGGTCTGCGCGGACCGGCGCCTGCTGACGCGGGCTCTGATCAACCTGCTCGATAACGCGATCAAGTTCAGCTCGCAGGGCAAAAGCGTCACGTGTCGCTTGACGCCCGATCGCCTGGCGGGTCTTCCCGCGGTGGCCTGCGAGATTGCCGATAGCGCCGGGGGGATAGCCCAGGCGCAGCTGGCCGATCTGTTCCATCGCTTCGCCACGTCCCGAGACGACATCACCGGCTCACAGGGTGTGGGCCTCGGCCTCGCCCTCGTTCATACGGTGGTCACCCGCCACAAAGGCGTGATCCGCTGCGAGAGCGCGCGAGGCGAGGGCACCGTCTTCACCCTCACCTTGCCCCTGGACGAATCCGCCGAAGCGGAGACCTTCGCGGAAGCGGAGGCCCTATCCTGAAGATCAGGTCACCTTAACGAACGGCGCTGGAATTCGCATGGCGCCTTGCCGCGCGAACATCCAGCCTGGATATTCCTCGGGCAGCTGGCTGACTTCATCGAGCCTCGCGATATCCTCTGGCGCAAGGACGAGATCAACGGCGGCCAGATTGTCCTCCAATTGAGCGGCTGTCTTGGCGCCGATGATGACGCTCATCACGTGTGGCTTGGCCAGGAGCCAAGCGAGAGCCACCCGCGCCACGGAAACGCCCTTGGCGTCGCCGATCTCTCGCATCAGGGCGACGCAGGGCCACGCCCGTTCCTTATCCACGGGCGGAAAATCGAAGGTCGCGCGGCGCGCGTCGTTTGGCGCGGCGGACCCTGGGCCAAACTTGCCGGACAGCAGTCCCCCGGCCAGGGGCGACCAGACCATCAGGCCGAGCTTTTCCTCAAGAATTACCGGGGCGAGCTCCCGCTCCAAGTCCCGCCCGGCGATGGAATAATAGGCCTGCAACGTTTCGAATCTCGCAAGCCCCTTGGCCTCGCTCAGCCCCAGGGCTTTGGCGATCTTCCAGGCTGACCAGTTCGACACCCCCACATAGCGGACCATTCCCTGGCGCACGAGGTCGTTCAGAGCACTAAGGGTTTCCTCGATGGGGGTCACCGTGTCGTTTCCGTGGATCTGATAGAGATCGATGTGATCGGTCTGGAGGCGTTCAAGGCTCGCCGCGACGCTATCCATGATGTGGCCGCGCGAGGCGGATTGGTCATTGGGCCCCGGTCCCATGCGCCCGAACACCTTGGTGGCGATGACCACATCCTTTCGCTTCACGCCGAGATTCTTCAGCGCTTGGCCAAGACGGCGCTCGGACTCTCCGAATGAATAGACGTCGGCGGTGTCGAAGAAGTTCACGCCCGCCGCCAGGGCGCCCCCGACGATTTCGTCCACGGCGTCCTGCTCGAGCGAGCCGATGGCGCGCCACATGCCGGCGTCGGCATTGCCGCCGAAGGTCATGGTTCCCAGACAGATTTCGGAAACGAAAAGGCCGGTACGGCCGAGCTGCTTATATTTCATGGCGTGGTGCGAGGCTCCCTAAGCGACGAGCGGCATATGGGAAGGCGGTCGGGGGATGGCCACATGCGCGAACGTGACGGGTGGCCGGCCACCCGGCATGGACTCCACGGCTCCGCCGGAAGGGATCGACGAACTGCGCTTCAAGAAGCCCTGTTCTTGCGGTGGCTTTAAACGGCCAGTTCCGACCCGCAATCGCGGGCGTGCTGTTAACCACTGTGACAATTTGCCCCTGCCCAAGACCTGCGCTTTCGCGTCCCAGGCCGCACAGTACAGTTGACAAAGCCTTCTCTACATGGACATAGATACAAAAGAAAATTCTTTGAAAGTGTAGGCGTCTTTTAATTCTGTCGTCTTGTGTATGGGTGATGAATAAATTCGGAGGTCTACTCAATCAAATGAGCGCGCCCTCGGGCCAACGGTAAGGTTTGTTGAGCCAAGCCTTGGGTGACTTGAAGGTAAGATTTTTGAGGCACACACGAGGGTCCCCCTGAGGTCCTTAGGTTAACTTGGTTTTTTGCTTTTAGATCAAGAGTGGAGAATAATTATGTCGAATTCTAACTACATTGGACAGGTGATCACCTTTGGACGCCGGGCCAGCGCGAAGCGGGATCTGGACCTGGAAATCAGCGAAGTCGGGGGGGCCTCCACGCGCCTTGTTTGGGCTACAGGCTGCGCGCAAGCCTCCACGCGCCTTGTTTGGGCCACAGGAAGTGCGCAAAATTCAACACGTCTGGTTTGGGCCACGGGAAGTGCGCAAAACGCGACGCGGCTCGTTTGGGCCACAGGCAGCGCCGGGTCCGTGAAGTCGGTCGCGGCAGTCGCCGCCTAAGACATAAGGCTCGTCTCGGACCTCTTAACGGCGGCGGGTGATTGCGCGTCAAGAGGTCCGAGAGTCTTCTGATATTGCTGGAAGACGATAGGCTCGTTTTCCATAATTACCTCCGCCAGAAGACCTTTCTGGCCAATCCGACTGCCCTCGAGATCGTCCGGTTGCTCCACGCCTGGACTGATCTCGAGGCGCTGTATGAGCTACTTCCAGACTATTCCGCGACGTCCATCCTCAAGGCTATTGGCCAACTCGCCGAGCGGGGCGCCCTCGTGCTTGAAGAGTCAGAAGACGCCGTGCGGGACGCGGCTTTTTCAGAAGATTGGCTCTGGGGGCCTTTCGCCGCAGCCTACCATTTCAGCACACGCGTGGGAGAGTTCATATCGGACGAGGAAGGCGGCGAGCGCCTTCGCGAGTTGGTTAAGGTCGTTCCTTCGCCGCCCCTCTATCAAACTAATGATGACCCGGCCCAGGCGATCACCCTCCCCAACCGGCAAAACTTTGGCGAGCCGTTCCAGACCATGGCCCGCCGACGCACCAACCGGGTGCTGCGCGACGCGCCGATCTCTGTTCACCATGTGGCGGAGTGCCTGCTCTTCTCGATGGCCATCACCGCGGTGATCGAAGATGAGGATATCGTTGATCTTCCCCTCAAGATGACGCCCTCGGGCGGAGCCCGAAACCCTTATGAGGCCTATGTCTGCGCGCGGCGCGTGGAAGGCCTGGATACCGGCGTCTATCACTATTCCGCCATGCAACAGTCCCTCCAGCGCACGGGAGCCACGACCCTGCCGGCATTTGGTGACCTGTTGGCGGGACAGCACTGGGCTTCCAACGCGGCCGCCGTGATCTTCCTGGTGGCGAATTTCGAGCGGCCGATGTGGAAATATCATGATGGAACGGCCTACAGGGTCACCGCCATCGAGGCGGGACATATCGCTCAGAACATCATGCTCGTGGCCACCAGCCATGGCTTGGTGGCCAATCCCACGGGAGCCATGGACTTTCAGCGTGTTGAGGAGGTGCTCGGGGTTGAAAGCCCTACCAAGGCCGTCCTCTATTGCCTCATCCTAGGAGTGCCCGGCGAAGCGGCGCCCCATACGGCGGCCTAGATCAACGGACTGAAAGAGGCGCCGCGAGGTACAGGCCGAACTCCTTGACGAAATCCACCGAGACCCGAGCGTGGACCCGGCCTTGCCGGTCCAGAAATCTCGCCTCGTCGGCCAGAGGGATAAATGGCCCATGCCACACGCCAGGCGCGATATAGACGCCGAGGCCGTCACCCACCCTGAAGGTGACGAAATCCTCCGGCCTCACATCGTCGCCGGGCTGAGCGAGGCTGACAAGAAAACTTTCACCGCCCAAAGGAAAGACGAGTTGGCCGCCATCGGGGTGATAATTGGCGCGCCATATGAGCACCTCACGACGCGCCTGGGTGGGACCACAAGGCCGGGCGGTCTCGGGCCAGACGCTCCAGCCGAAGAGATAGGAATCCCCAACGGCCCCGTTGTGGCCATACAGAGTGTCGCCGCGCCACGCTAAAGCGAATTCTCCCTCCGCAACACCCCCCTGGTCGCCGCTACGCGCGTCGATGGGCCGCCGTCCCTGCGCGGGCCACTGGACGATCTCAATGGGAAAGTCCCGCGGGCTGGCCACCAGACTCCCATAACCTTGAAGCGCGGCATCTGTCGCCGCGACCACGGGTGTCTGGCGCCTGCGACGAACGCCCACGCTGGGCGCATAGGCCAGATCGGCGGCCTCGAAGGTCATGGTCACGCCCCTCTACACGTCGATTTCGGCGTCCAGGGCGTTGGCCTGAATGAACTCACGCCGGGGCTCCACAAGATCACCCATGAGCCGGGTGAAGAGGTCGTCAGCGTCGTCGGCATGATCAACCTTCACCTGCAGAAGGGTGCGGGCATTGTGGTCGAGGGTGGTCTCCCAAAGCTGTTCAGGATTCATTTCTCCCAGACCTTTATAGCGCTGGATGGTCAGCCCCCGCCGCCCCGACTCGAAAATCACCGAGGCCAGATCCAGAGGCCCCCTTACCGTATGGCTTCGGTCGCGCCGACGGAAGGTGGCTGGACCAGCGAAGGTGTCGGAAAGCTTGCTGGCGCGCTCCGCCAGGCGCCTGGCGTCAGCCGAATGGAGCATCTGGTCATCCAGCACGATCCGCTCGGAAACCCCGCGCCGGGTGCGCTGGAACACATAGCCCCCGCCCACGGCTTGCTCGCCAGCCCAGGCGCCGTCGCCCTCCTCCGCATAGAGGTCGAGGCGACGCGCGCCCTCGATCAGGTCGTCGCTATTGCCGAGAAGTCCCGCCAAAGCCGCCTGTTCAATGGCGAAGGCGGGCGCCCGGGCGGAGAGACGCTCGATATTAGCCTTGGCTTGGCGTGAGGTCTGGACGAGCTCCGCCAGATCCCTGCCGGTCATCCGCTCGCCCGAGGCCAGGTCAAGTTCGGCGCCATCAAGGCCTTCCTCCACCAGGAAAACCTCCAGCTCGCCGTCGTCCTTTAAATAGCGAGAGGAACGCCCTTTGCTCGCCTTATAAAGGGGCGGCTGGGCGATATAGAGATAGCCCCGTTCGATCACCTGAGGCATCTGCCGATAGAAGAAGGTGAGAAGTAGCGTGCGGATATGGGCCCCGTCGACATCGGCGTCGGTCATCACCACAATGCGATGATAGCGGATCTTCTCGATATCGAAGTCGTCGCGGCCGATCCCCGCGCCGAGGGCGGTGATCAGGGTGCCGATCTGATCTGAGCCCAGCATCTTATCGAAACGCGCGCGTTCGACGTTCAGGATCTTGCCGCGCAATGGGAGGACAGCCTGGTTCTCACGGTTGCGCGCCTGTTTGGCGGAGCCGCCCGCGGAGTCGCCCTCGACGATGAAAATTTCCGACTTGGCGGGGTCGCGTTCCTGACAATCGGCCAGTTTTCCAGGCAGAGACGAGATATCCAGGGCGGACTTGCGGCGGGTCAGTTCGCGGGCCTTGCGCGCCGCTTCCCGGGCGGCGGCGGCCTCGGCGACCTTTTGCACAATCAGTTTCGCCTCAGCGGGATGCTCTTCAAACCACTGGGCGATGCCTTCCCCGACCAGGCCCTCGACAGCGGGGCGGACCTCGGAGGAGACGAGCTTGTCCTTGGTCTGAGACGAAAACTTCGGGTCGGGCACCTTCACCGACAGGACGCAGGTCAGGCCCTCCCTCGCGTCCTCGCCATTGACCTGAACCTTCTCGCGCTTGGCCGCACCGGAGCTTTCGGCATAGGCCGTAACGACGCGGGTGAGGGCCCCGCGAAAGGCCGACAGGTGAGTACCGCCATCCTTCTGCGGGATGTTGTTGGTGAAGCACAGCATGGTCTCGTGGTAGCCGTCGTTCCACCAAAGCGAGAGATCGATCTCCACCTTGTCGCGGCGGCCGCGGATCACCAGAGGGGCTTTGAGAAGGGGCGTCTTGGCCTTATCGAGGTGGCGGACAAAGGCCTCCACGCCGCCCTCATAGTGCAGAAATTCCTCAAAGGGCTCCGCGCCGCGCAGGTCGGCGAATCGGATCACCACCCCTGAATTCAGGAAGGCCAACTCCCTTAAGCGGTGCTCTAGCGTCTTCCGGTCAAAATCGATGAAGGCAAACGTGCTGGTGGAGGGAAAAAAAGTCACCTCCGTGCCGGTAAGAAAATCGCCAGACTCCCTGTATGGCGCGGGACCGACGACCGTCAGAGACTTTACCGTATCGCCGCGCTCAAAGCGCATCTGGAAGGTCTGGCCGCCCCGATGAATCCGAAGCTCCAGCCAATCGGAGAGCGCGTTCACCACC
>Ga0116227_10007486_pt1 | contig 21243 bp, 16 predicted proteins | sample S1TSphgellanicum_FD_89693 | JGI IMG/M metagenome (GOLD analysis project Ga0116227, IMG submission 89693) | Host-associated microbial communities from peat moss isolated from Minnesota, USA - S1T2_Fb - Sphagnum magellanicum MG | ecosystem: Host-associated > Plants > Peat moss > Unclassified...
AAAAAAGGGGGGTCTATAGCTGATAGATATACGATGAAAATTCATAAGACCCCCTTAGACCCCCCCCCCCCCCCCCCCCCAAAAAAGGGGGGGGGGGGGGGGGGGGGGGGGGGGAAGGGGAGAAAACACTTTTAAAAAAAAAAATTGGCCAATAACAAACCTTTTTTTTTTGGTTTTTTAAATGGGTCTTTCCCCTTGCCCCCCCCCCCCCCCCCCCCCGCCCACACTTTTTGGGGGGGGGGGGGGGGGTTCTCAATTAGACCTAAACCTAACACCTCTTAAAGTGAAGGAAGTGTGAGCTAAACCAACAAGCCATTTGTTTCAAGTTGAAAAGCAAACAAACCAATTCTAATTGCAAAAAACATTCCTCCATTACTTGTTGGAATTTCATATTTTTGGTGTAAAAAAATCTTTTTGATAAATGACAATTCCATTTTTATGTCTATCTCATGTTATGTTCTTGATAGGCTATAACATAAACCATTAGCAAACCCCAATTGGATATGTTTTGAAGTTTTGACCTCCCAAAATTATGAGAGTCAAAACTAAAAAAAAGAAGGAATAATTATTTTATTGGGATTTGGGGTGGGAAAAACCATTGGGATGCCATTCCTATATGGTGAATCACATAACATACTATAAGGAAAACAATGCTCCTTTTGAGAGTTTAGTTTATGGTGAGTCTTGTCAATCCAAGTGAGCCCATTGGTTTGTTTCGAAATTACCATAATTGCCTCCTTTGATTCAATTGTGTAGATTGAGGTGATTGAGAGTTCAACTTGAGTTGAGCCATTTGGACAATGATAAAGGTTTAAGTAACCCATTCAATCAAACTTTGATAATGTCTCATTAAACTTGTTTGAAAGTTAATTGATTCATGATTTCTTTGCTTAGGGTTGTGGTATATAATTAATTAATTAATTAATGTCAAGGTTTGATTGTTTTATAAATGTGTAGTAAATTCATGAAGTGTGTGTGGGTGTTTTTTTACATATGTCTAATAACAACAAATATTTTTTCCATGGAATGTTTATTTCATTCCTTGATATAAACATTTTAAACAAAAGTAATAGATGTAAGATTAGGGGGAGTTTGTTCAATCTATGATGAACATAAAAAAATATCATGACAAAACCTAGCATGCATAAACATGAAGAAAAATAATATTGAAAAGGACACCAACTTAAATCTAACCACACAAACAAAATAATATAAAACAAGGCCATACTATATATAACTTCAACAATTTTTTTAATTAAAACATGGAAAGGTTGAAAAGAAGGGAACAAATGTAACAAGATTATAATGTAAAATCTCATATTTTAAGTTGTTGTTGAAAAGATTAAATGTAATTGGAGGCTTGCAATGTGCACACACGTGATAGACAATTAATTTTATTTATACTTATTGTCAAATAACTTAATTATAAAAAAAACAAATCCTTACATAATTGTGCCTCCATTCAAGATCTTTATATTAATCAAAATTTAATATATCTTACACCATAGGTTTTAAAATGATGAAATCACCTTCATAAAATCCCACTCATCAAGGGCTTTCCAACGATACCAAGATCATTTTTTGACTTTTCTAAAATATTTAGTTTTTATTTTGTTGAATGTGCAATAAAAATTTATTTAATACTCAATAACTCCCACACCATAGGTCTACACATTAAGAAATTACATTGAAACACCTTTAATCATCAAATGTGTATTGCGAAAGTTCAAATGGTTTAGGTAGCCATTTACAAATCTCCATTTGGGTTTGAAAAGGATAATATAAAATCTCCCAAAATAAAGGGGTTCGAAAAATAATTTGGCATCTTATGAAGACATAGTTTTCCCCATGTGTGATTGAGGTGCATCTTATAATTGGACATGTCAAATTTCATAGACAAACAATATCTAGCCTATTACCAAACAATGTGGACTTTATTCAAAATAATTTCATTTATAATGAAAGCACTTAATATGCATTAAGGTAAATTGGTCGGTGATTGAACATTTAAGTGCTTAGGGCAAATTGGATCCAAGGGGAGGGCTTTGTTGTTTTTGATGTCCAAAAAAAATTGAACCCCTCCTATTGGCCCATTTGATGCACTAAAAATCATTATTAAAAAAAAAATTCAAAAAGTTATAGCCCCCAAAAGTAGAGGGGTCAACAACTTATAAAAACAAACCATCAAATGTCACAAAGGCTGGTTCTCAAACACCCCAAAAATTCCTTGTATCTTACTCTATTCCTATTAAAGTTCAAAGATGATTTGTAAAGCTTCAGGTGACATTCTTATAACACTTTAATCATTTAAAATGAATAAGAAAAAATAAAATTACAAGGTTTGAAAATAAGAAAGTTGAAAAAGAAGGGAAAAAAAAATGTTTTGTAACTTGGAAAAACTTATTTTTTTCTTGTTATTTTTTCATTACTTTTTTTCCTTTGCACTTCAAAGATGATTTCGAAAGCTTGAAATAGTGCTCCCATAACATTTTAAATCACTCAAACTGAAGCACAAATGATGAAATACAAATAAATGTTCAGTCATAAGCAGGTGTTTGATGATGATTCAGTTTACCCTAGTGCAATTTGCCCTTTCAAAATTGACAACTATGAAAAATAGCCTATTACCAAACAATGTGGACTTTTATTTGAAATAATTTCATTTATAATGAAAGCACATATGCATTTTGCACAATTTGCCCTTTCAAAAGTGAAAAACTTGACAACTATGAGGAATAATTTACCCATTTTGGCATATGGGAGTTTTGAAGCCCATCCATGAACACAAAAGCCAACATTTCTGAACAAAAGATTTAGAAACCCCCAACCACAAGTTTCAAGAATTTGTCATCCAATTTTAGGGTAACCCATCTTTTGAACTCCCTAGTTGTTTGCTAAACCATGGGTGTTCAGTGATGGGTGGTTTTACCTTACCTTCTACACATTAAATAATTTATCTCCATCAAGAACTTTGAGGCACCTTACTCCTTCCTTGTGTGAGACCCCTTAAACCAACATAGGCCTCTTATAGGCGTAAGGTGTGTGTGTGTGTGTGTGTGTGTCTCTCTCTCTCTCTCTCTCTCTCCTAGTGCCTCATTATCTAACATTTGCCTTGTGCTTTATGAGGGACATTCCTAAAATGTGAGGATGGACTCGAAATCTCTCCCTAAACATTTTCAAAATTTGACGTCCCCTAGCGAGATTCATCTCTCCTCACATTTTGGAAATAACTCTCACCCCTTGGCCTTCTTATACCCTACTACTACAATTCAAAATTTCATGCTTCATAGTACCTACCCAAATATTCAAAGTTTGGGATCTCTCCCAATAGTGAAACCATGAAGAAGATCTTGGGCATTTGAAGATCATCTTTGCATATGGTCTTTCCCATAGGAAGATCTGTGAAGATCTATTTCGTATGATCAATCTTTGGCATTTTATGAAGATCTATTGCATATGATCAATCTTTGGCACATGAAGATCTATTGCATATGATCTATCTTTGGCATTTGAAGATCTATTTGCATATGATCAATCTTTGGAATATGAAGATCTATTGCATATGATCAATCTTTGGCATTGAAGATCTATTGCATATGATCAATCTTTGGAATATGAAGCTCTATTGCATATGATCAATCTTTGGCATTGAAGATCTATTGCATATGATCAATCTTTGGAATATGAAGATCTATTGCATATGATCAATCTTTGGCATATGGAGATCTATTGCATGTGATCAATCTTTGGCATATGAAGATCTACTGCGCATGATCAATCTTTGGCATTGGAGATCTACTGCGCATGATCAATCTTTGGCATTGAAGATTGCATATGATCTATCTTTGGCATTTGAGATCTATTGCATATGATCAATCTTTGGTATTGAAGATCGTTGCATATGATTTTTGCTATATGAAGATTTTTTTTGCATACCTATCATGATCTTTTGGCAGATGAAGAAAATCTTTGCATCCAATGCCCTTTGTTGCTGGTGTTGATTCAAAACATGCACTGTTTGAGGGGGTGCCCAAATTTTCAGCCATAAAAATCACTCTTGCACTCTGCTGCAACTTTCCGCCCTTTTGCATCAGTAGTTTCTCGCGCGCTTATTTTTGAACTGGGTTGGGTTGGGCTGAAATCTCGGTTTTTGGGAAGAAAAGAAGTGGAAGAAGAGATGCTGTTGTTGTTGCTGTTTTCGTTGTGTTCCAAATACTCAAATTTCTATTAATTGTTGTGGCCAGATTTCGCTTTGGTTTGAAAGCTGAATAACATTTTGGTAGGTGTGTTTTGTTTGGTTGGTTTTTTTGGCATGTGTATACCTAGTGGGTTGCGTTGTTTGTTCCAAGGAAGGAAGGAAGGAAGGAACGGGAAGCTCAAGGGAGATTAGGAAGTTTTGAGTGTGGGTTTGGGAAAGAAGGGGAAGCTCAAGGGAGATTTGGAAGTTTTGAGTGTGGGTTTGGGGAAATGATGGGTGAGGAGGTGTACAATGGCTGAATCTCTTCTCACACCTTCGCATGGCGACAGTGGGTGGGGGTTGGAGTGCAGCAGCCCACCGTGTTGAGCTCCGACATGCTATCCGTCATCTTCGAGATCGAGGTCTCTACACTGCTGCGAAATGGTAATGTTGTTGTTGCTGCTGCTGCTGCTGCTCTTTTCTTTTTGGGCAAATCAATCCAGCTTCTTCTTCTTCACCCTAATCCTTTATTGTTTGTGTATATATAGGTCATGCTCATTTTTCAGCTGGTGGGTCCTCCTCCTTTGTCTCGTCTCTGTCTCTGTCTCTGTCTCTCTTTTTTCTTTTGGGTACTGAGGTCTATCCTGTAGTTCACTATTCCACATGCTGAAGCTCCTGCCCTTCCAGCAGTATTGGAGAACGCATGAAAGAACTAAACATTTTTTGACTGTGCTCTGGACAGGGCTGCTGAGCAGTTAGTTGGGCTGCCAGAAGAAAAGAGCAGTAGTAATGCAGGCCCCTGTTCAGCTGCTGCTGCTTCTTCTGAGTCTGAGAAATCAAAGCTAAAGAGACCTTCTCGGCAAAAAGACAGTGCTACACAAGTGGGTACTGGATATTCTGGTTCAAGGTATATGCAAGAGGCAGATGACGAGGAAGAAGAAGATGATGATCTTTTACTGCTGGCGAAAGCTTTCTTCGATATGCGAGAATACAGGCGAGCAGCACATGCATTGCAAGGGTCAACACACAAGAAGGCATTTTTTCTCCGATGCTATGCCACATATCTGGTAAGATTTTTTTTCTGTTTGCATGCCAATGATATCAATCTCATTATGAAAATCTGCAGGTTTGACCTAGGTTGTGTGACACATTTAGCTCGCCAGAAATGCAACGCAGAGAGCTATGTCAGGCTAGCTTTCAGAAGGTTTAGGGTTTAGAATGGACACTACTAAACTGCAAAAAACCATGGCAGGTGCCATCTCTCTGGTATGTAAAGCAGTAGGTTGAACATTGTCTTAATAGATTAGACTCAAACTTTGGATGGAATCTGCAACCTACATTCTGCATTGGTTTTGAATATGGGCTCTTTCCATGTCTCAAGTTGTCAAAGTTCAAAGCAAGCTGAACTGAAACCACTTATGCTTTTGAAGAAGGATTTTAAAGTTATCCAGGCTCATGGGATCTGCAGATTGTTTGGATTTTTCTATCACAAATGAGGCTTCATCTGGTATACAGATTGGTTGTACAAAAGTGGTCTCCCTTTGAAATAAATGGTGATGCTTATGGGGATCCCATCAGCATTATGGCTATATATCTTGGCAACTGGCTCTATATAAGTTACTGTCTGAACCATTTTCTGTCCATGGATACCGACAACTGAGAAATATTTTGCTTCTAGGCAGGAGAGAAGAGAAAGGAGGAGGAGATCATTGAATTGGCAGGTCCATTGGGAAGAAGTGATGCAGTGAACCCAGAACTTGCTGGGTTGGAACAAGAACTCTTTGCTCTTTACTCAAAGGGAGCATTGGATGCCTTTGGCAGCTATTTGTATGGAGTAGTACTGCATGACCAACAGCAGAAGGCTGATGCTCGAACAGTGCTATGTGCATCGGTCAATGCTTATCCTTGGAACTGGAGTGCTTGGCTTGAACTCCAGGTCAGAGTTCTGAATCTAAACTATACAACAAGAACACGTGTGAATTCAAATGATACATCCCAGAGTCTTTCAAGTTTTATACTGTTACAAGGTTTTGTTTTGGTTTCATGACCAAGAGTGAAGTGTTAAAACCCAAATCCTGAATCCTGCTATAGGCTTTGTGTACAGATCATGACATATTGACCACTCTAAATTTGAAGAACCACTGGATGCGTTCCTTCTTTTTGGCTAGTGTCTACCTTGATCTGCAACAAAACTCTGATGCGTTGACACTATATCGAACCCTCCATCCCTTGTTTCCTCATAGTGACCACATATTGGCTCAAACAGCAACCGCCCACTATAATCTTCGTGACTTCGATGAGGCAGAAGGCCTTTTTGAAGAGCTTCTTCGAAGTGATCCCTATCGCCTAGAAGGTTTTTTCCATCTGACTCCTTTCCATATGATTCGCAAGAGCATATTGTTAGTCTGGGTCACAGTGTAGAGTGCTGGCATCTGATGAACCCAGGAATGATGTCTTGCCCAATCATTTTATCTCAGGACAGCAGATGAAATCTGTTGTTCCCATGTTTGTCTTATTCTTATCTGGAGAGAGAGAATGGAGTTCTTATATTTTTGCAATTGCCAGGTATGGACACATACTCAAACATACTATATGTGAAGGAGTGTTTTGCGGCACTAAGCCATCTAGCTCACAAATCTGTCCTTACGGACAAATACCGACCTGAGACTTGTTGCATCATTGGAAACTACTACAGCTTAAAGGCACAGCATGAGAAGGCAGTGCTGTACTTCAAGCGTGCATTGCGACTGAACCGGAGGTATTTGTCAGCATGGACCTTAATGGGCCATGAGTACGTGGAAATGAAGAATACACCAGCGGCAATTGATGCATATCGACGGGCTGTTGATATCAATCCTCGGGATTATCGTGCATGGTATGGGTTGGGGCAAACTTATGAAATTTTGGCAATGCCTTACTATGCTCTCTACTACTACAGACATGCAACACAATTGAGACCTCATGATGCTCGAATGTGGTGTGCAATGGGACAATGCTACGAAACAGAGCAACTAAATATGCATGATGCTGCTATCCGATGTTATAGACGTGCTGTGAGTAACAGTGATAGAGAGGGTATTGCTCTTCACAAGCTTGCGAAGCTCCATGAGAGCCTAGGGCAGGCTGACCAGGCTGCCTATTACTATAGAAAGAATTTGAAGAGGATGGAGGCAGATCAAAATGAGGGCCAGGATTTTGTGGATGCACTTCTTTTTCTTGCCAACTATTGTAAGAATCAGGGCTCCCTAGAGGAGGCGGAGAAGTTCTGTGACCAATTGCTTGATCATGGTGGCCCGGTAAGATTCTTAACTCTTATACCTCAAATGTCTGTTCATTGTAGGATCCTCAGGAGCTAATGCATGTAAAAGCTTCATCAAGAGCTTGTTTTCCATGCACATTGTTTGCAGAACAAGGAGTTTGAAACTGTTTTGTATTGTTTTCTTTTTTTGGGGGGTCAGAAAGTCATACATGTTATAGTTTTAAAGCCAAAGATGTGTCTGAGGTTGGCTGTTCATTGGGAATTTGCTATAAAATGAAAAAAAAGACCCTTTGTACCTACACCTGCAACAGTGCAGAACCTGGCTTTCTTTTAAGACAAAAATTGTGAATTCCTGTTTGTCTTCAATCTCAAGAGGGGCTGTTTTTTTCTTTTGGAATTTGTGGATCATACCTACAAATGGTGCTGCTGAACCCAAAATTACTTCCAGAGAACCTTTTTCTAGGGACACATCATCTTTGAAACTAATCTGTGTGCGTCTGTAGGCTAAGGAGGATGCCAAGGCGTTGCTTCGTGAGATTTGGAGTGTACAGCAGCATACAGCAAGTCTTCCACCTTTGGATCTTGAGCTATATAGCCCATGATGCTCTCTCTCTCTATTCATTATTGTGAACAGATAAGCACTGAACACAAGGCTGTAATCAGGTTGTGGTTTGTTCAGTATTTACCCCTTGTCCATTTGGTCTCTCCTCTATCAAGTAGAGGGGAACTCCATTGATTTGTTGGAATTAAAAGGTAGCTCATTTTTCCTTACACGAAGGTTAATAAAACTGCCCTCATTTTTACTCGTAACATCCTCCCACAAATCATGCTGTGTCTCTCTAGTTTCACCATTGCACATAAGATTTAGGTTCAGCTGTCTTATGACACTTTCCAGTTAGTTGAATAAATGGGTTGTGCTCTAGATGAGAATGAGCTTAGGATTGAGCATAATGAAGGTTGAGCAATGTGCAATCATTGTCACTGATAATCACTGTGTGATGCACATCATAGCCTTTGATAATCTAAGGTAGTGTGACATAATGATTTTGATTACCTGCGGTAGCCCAACAACTAATACACAAATCTCAAAATGATTCACCTATTTAGTCATTTGTTGGTTGCTGATATGGTTGAGAACTATCATATATACCTGTACTCAAACGTTGCACCAACACTTGGAAATAAGTTTAATTAACAATTGAAATCAAGGAACTTCTTTCATTAATATGTCTAGCATTTCACCATGTTCACAGCTGCAACAATAAAACAGTTGAATTTGTTTGGATATCTATCATCACCTTGGTCTTTTAAGGACCTTGTCACAGCATGACAGTCTTTGCTTTGTAGTCTCAATTTAGGTTAAAACGTGCATTTAACATCATAAAAATATTTGTACATGGAGCATCTCCTGCAGTGCTCCCGTATTTGTGTCTGCACTGGTATTTTCATGTCCAAAATTCAATCATAAAATTTTCCCCTCCCTGTCCATTCTAATGGAAAAAGCTCATGGTAATAAGTGAGAGACTATGAAAGTCTCACCCACTTGGATCCATTTTAATGATTACCAACTGAAAATATTGTTTTTGTTTAATGCAATCTTTGTCACTATCCTTATCGAAGGCATACTTAAAGCATTTTTACCAATGGATTATATCATTAAAAATGGATGAGGAATAGCATGAACTTCTCATTCTTCTAGCATGTCAACTATACTTCTCATGTCTGAAAGCAAAAGAAACACCTCTCAGCACATCTTTACAGCACTCCTGTTTTCATAGTGATTCCATTAACCTTAATTTCTGAACACATACAATGTCAGGAGATGCATTAAGGGGCTAAACACATGCACAAATGACGCATTGTCCTGACAAAAACCAAAATTTGGTCATTATGGCAGCAATGCATTAGCAATGCTCTAAACTTGTTGGGCATTTTTCCCTCTTTGATCCCTCATCCTGTGTCCTAGGCATATTGTTATGTACAGCATCCCTCCTTACCATTAGAACAAACCACTATAGAAAAAGACTTGATGAACCACGCCCCCCCCGCCCCCCAAAAAATTCCTCAATGAATCTCCATGATGAGGAGCTTAAATGTAAGCCCATAGTCTTTGTGGATCAAAATGCAAGAAGAAAGTTTCCATTGATTCCAATGCAAGATTGTTTTTACAAGGCACATATGTGCTTTACAAGAGATATCTGCATCTAGAGAGTCAGTTTATGAGCCAGATGTGGAGACAAGTGTACCATATCACCCTCTGAAGTCCCATAGGCAAACCTTGAACATCGTTGCTGATGTCGGTCTGGCATATAGAGAAGACAAGCAATTCCTGTTGTCCATAGCTGGTGCACTGCTGCATTCTTGCACTCAAACTCCATATCTCCACTACTAGTCTTAAGTGCAAAGTAGCGACGCTTCTCACTGTTCTCCAGCAGATTTCTACCAGGCCAGGCTGGTATGTCTGGATACACTTGTAGCAATGTACCTGCAGGAGGGAGTGCTTCTGAGTGTCTCTCACAAAACTACAGCAGGAACATTTTAGAAGTTTCAGTACCCTAAACCCTTGACCACTCTCAAGCAGAAGGATCCTACTGACATCTTAAATATGCCTGGTGTGAATTGTAACAAACAGAAATCCTTCACAAAGGAGACATACTCTTCTTGTTTTTCTTATAAGCTCCTCCCATGTGCTTGCTTTGTACCTTCACTGTCACCTGACATGCCCCACCATCAGCAAGAGAGTGTTAAGAGAGTTCCCATACTCTGTCCATACACTGACCCAGTGTCACCATAACAAATTAATAAACTCATGTTGTAACATATAGGGTACCCAAAGGGAACAAATCCTAAAAACTTATCAACTAACTGCAAAAGCATTTGCAAGGACACTATCAAACAAGATGATGATCTATTATTTAGCATAATCACATCCACAAAGACAAGAACTCAACTGCATACGAGAGGACCCTCTTCCTCAAAACAAGAAGTCGAACTTCAGCCTGATACCAAAGTAAGGAACAGTCCTCCCATCCTGCCAGAGGTAGACTAAAACCAGACTTTTCTACCAATGTTTGTTTCCTTCCCACAGCTACGGACTATTTCATTTAGGAACTTACCTAGAATGTGTTTGAAAAATAAAATTCAACAATGATTGAACCCTATGAACAAACACTTTGCTTCAGAGTGATGCTGAAACTAGGTTAATTCTTACTGCCTTTTCAACCACTGTTGTACCCAGATGCACAGTGTGATTAGTGACAACCTACTGCAATCCACTGGGGGGAGGGGCACCGTAGAAGTGACATGATTTTTGATATTGCTGTTCTGGGATAGAGATGCTTGCACCCAGCAGTCAATGAAGTCTCATGAGTGTTGTTCTGAATACTATAGGGTTTCAACAACAACAGCAATGTTCCCCTTTAGGAGCAGCCCACATGAAACCAAGGAAGTGGTGAAAGACTGTACCTGGCCTAGCTTGTTGACATATACAAACAAAACTCTCCACTGCAATTCTCCTGTTCACTTCCAAACAGAGACTGCTGTCAGGCTCTTCATTTTCACACACAATACTGACAGATTTAAAGAAACTGCCTGCACCCAGTTAACCAGACTTCCATACCAAACTTCAATTAAAGATCTTGGAATGAGAGTCTTAACTCAAGTGACACAGAATAACCTATCCACCTTCTGAGATTCTTCTATTACCTTTCTTTGAACGCTTGAGAAACTCAGCCCCCCGTGCAAGATGCTCTTGACAGCTCATCTCTGACTCAATATCATCTACCATCAGCTCTCCACTGAAGCTAATAGATTGACCATGTGATCCCCGGTCATAAGGTGTCACTGCTGCAAGGCTCCGTGAGTCTTTGGTTGTCCTTGCCTTAAGGGTTGCTGCGCCCCTTAGTGCTACATGCAAAGAAATTATGAGTCATTCTGGCTGGGAAAAACAGGTTTAGACTCTCAAAGTAGGCTTTCAAGAAAAAATATCATTGTAATCCAGCATGGAGACCAAGCAAACTTGATAAAATGATGGCTAGAGCGCTTATGGATATAAAGCCACCTGTATAATAGCAGTATAAGACAAAAAAGAAGTGAAACCTAATTGATGGAGCACTCACCAGTGGCAGCTGAAGCTGTGAGGGTCATGATATCACCAGCAGTCCGCACATTAACAGCAGAGCTAACAATAGCAGCCATGTGCTCACGATCTGCACCCATACTCTCTGCCACTTCCACACATTGAGCAGCAACCAAAGCAGCAGCCGAAGCAACTGCCATGGATATCTTGGAGGATGAGTCCTCTGATGAAGATGCTGCTGTGGCAGCAGTAACTGCAGCAATTGCTGATGCTACACCAGCAACTGTAACAGCTGCATGAACTTGTGCATTTTGAGAGCGATTTGCTTCTTTCCGCTTCTCTTTCAGGTCTTTGATCCAGCGTCCCATTGACTTCCCCCTTAATGGTGTCCGGACCATGCTGAAGCTTCTTTGGAACTACAAATTCCATTCAAACCCAAACAATAGTTTTATGAGACAAGAACAACACATGTTGTCTGGTAAAAGCTAGTTCTGGCCTGAAGCCATATGCATACTTGCACATTGTTAGAAAGTTCAAAGCACTTGAGAGTGCTCAATAATGAATGCCCTCTAAGCTTGCAAAGTATCTTTGATGGTCCATCAGTGCCTCAGTAACCATGATCACCCATAATGGGCTGCTTTTCAAATAGCAAGAGAAGCCCATTATGGGTGCCCCTGCAACCATTGGTGAAGTGGGTCAATCTGCTTAGTCAGTGTGAACACTGGGCAAAAAGGTCTCTAGCTGTGTCTGCACAGGCAAGAAGAACTACACCCCAGAAGACCACCACTGGTAGGGTTTCATTGCTGGGAAATACTGAGAAGAGTAGACGTCTCTATGCACCATTTTACAAATGGCAACAGCTGCAGAGTTTTCCTCAGCTCCTTTGGGTGTGTATAATTTGCTTTCTTCTCAAACCTGAAACCAAAAATGTAGAAACAGAAGAAACAGAACAAAACGATTCCTTGCGTACACAGATGCAAGTTATATATACCTTATAGTCGTCTATATGGCGAGGAGACCGACGAGGGCTTGTTGACCCCAATGTTGTTCCACTGCTGTGCGAATTCCTGTGTGAAGTAAATGGTGAAAGCTCCTGCCAGGAAAAAAACAGATACATGAGGAGGAGGAGAAGGAGGCCTCAACTGACTCAGCCAAAGAAGACTGCAGATGATGATGATGGAACAACTGTCATGATGGTGATGGAGTTTTTGCTCTTCACCTATGTGCAGAGCCATCACCACAGATGATTTTGTCTGTTGTTGCTAATGCTGGAATGGGAAAGAGGAGAGTGGAGGGGAGACTTACAGCTCCAGGAGTCATGATGCGCTCCATCACTAACTGAGAGGTCATAGAGGAGGCGAACGTGAAGGGTGCAGTTTCCAGAATAGGGTCATCCACCGAAGAAGAATGATGAAAGGAGTGCTGCTGCAGCTGATGCCCTGCTGTTCCTGTAAGCTGAGATACAGGAGGAGGAGGAGCAAGAGCTCGAGCTATTTCTACAGACGAGATACTCCATGAGCGAGACAAAAACTCCATAGGCTCCTGAGGTGTTTCTGGAGCTGGATACGTGGGCATCAACATGGGGTAATCCTCGTCAATATTCTCCAGAAACGGCTGCTGCTGCGGCTGCGAGAAGCTATCTTTGGATCCAGCTGCAGGTTCCAGCAACAGGTAGAGCTCTCTGTCTTGTTTCCCCTGTGCACCTGGAAGAATACCGGAATACAAACTGCGTGTGCTACTGCTGCTGCTTCTGCCCATACTTGCCATTGTTGTTGTTGTTGTTCCCTTCCCTTCCTCTGCTAGATAGATAGATCGGTCACCAGAAATGCAAGTTCCGAACGGAAGATCGACGATGATGATCTAGGTTTGCTTGCTTGTTACGCCATGCTCATGCCGGCTTACGTACCGCTTCTGTTCCTGCTCTAAAAAACAAATCCTCCTCATGTCGTCGTTCACAACTCTCATTGTTGAATCGGAAATTTTCTCCAAATACGGACCTCCTCCTCCTCCTCCTCTGTCTTGGAAATACATGAGAAGAGAAGAGAGGAGTCCGACCTGCTGCAGTCCGTCTCTCCGCAATAAGAAAAAACAAAAGTAGAGAGGAACAGGTCGAGAAGGAAGATCCAGAAGGAAGAATTATCAAGCAACTTGAGTCTACGACTCGATTATATCCTCAAGAACTCGTCGGATTCGCGTCCTCTATGACAACGGATTCGCATCGGAGAAAACAAAAACATCATCATCATCGGCAGCTTGATACGATCCAATACGACCCTGCTTCCTACATTCTTCGGCGCTTCTTGGAGATCATTTTTTTTGCAGTTCCTGAACAGACAGTTTGCACGGAAAGAAAGAGAGCACCGTAGTAGTATTCAGACCCGGAGGACGTCCTTCATGGGCAATCAGCACGGCTGAAGAAAAGGAAGAAAGAAGATCCGTCTCAGGCCTCCACGAAACCTTCAAGGCAAAGAGAGAGAAAACAACAAAAGAACGAAGAACGAACGAACAAACAAACGAACAAACGCGGGACAAGACTTCATAAAAAAAGCAAGCAAAAAAAAAACTGAAATAGAGCTCGCTCGAAAAATCCAGACAAAGAGACCAAGAAGCTGCAATGATGGTTTAAGAAAAAAAAAAACTTATTACAATTCTCTCATAAAAGCAAACAACAAGACTTCAACAACAACAACATATTAGCAGATCTCGAGCATCGACAGACAAACTGCAAGAAAGCGGAATACAAATGACAAGAGCAACAAGTTGAAAAGTTGATGCAAAAATAGGAACTCCAATATTTCACGGCGGGCGGGCGTAGACGACGCATCATCCAGACAAAAGCGAGAAAGAAAGAAAGCAAAAATGAACGAACGAAAGAAAAACACCCAATACACCAAAATATGCTCAAAATTACAAACAAATTGGGACACACAAAATAAAAAACCTAAGTAGCCTAAGTTGGTGGCAAAAGTGTGTCAATTCTTTTTTCTTGATTTAAAATGGAATTTTGTAGCCAATATGGGTGTTTAGGACAATAGAGCTTACCAACATTTGGCAAAGTTTGTCAATTATGGAGTTTTTAAATTTTTTGGCTAACAAATTTTGTCAATTTATGGCAAAAAAAAATTTGTTAATAGGAACCTACCATTTTTCTAGTGTTTGACCTCACATGAGTGTTTTTTTAATTTTATGGGGGCTTTTTTCCTTTCCTCATGACGGACGGACGGACGGATGGATGGATGGCCGGACGGACGGACGGTCACAGTGACCCAGCACCCACCACCAGCGCACCATCCACTGGATGCCTGTTATTACTCACTTGTGGATGAACCTCAACTGAGTTAATATTTGGTTTCACCTTGGTAACCAATTCTGTAGGAAAATAGGTCTCATTCATAGGTAGATAGGTAGGAAAATAGGTAACTACTATGTAAGTAAGTAAGGGCTGTTTTTTATTACCTACCTACTTACTAACAACTTGCTTGTGGGTTGTTGGTAGGTAGGTAGGTTAAAAGAAAAAGCAACTGAGGTAACCACCACCATGGTTCGCTAGGGAACTGAACCCCAACAGAAAACTGTTTCATGATCACTTATCATTCATCCTTCACGGTGCACTGGTGGGTGCTGGTTCACTGTGGCCCGGATGGACGGACGGACGGACGGAACGGACTACCTAGATGATTTCATAGCCCAGTTGACTTGGATTTTAATCACTGGTCCCCAATTTTTTGTGATTTCATCTCCGAACTTTTGGACTTTGTGGATGATGATCCATAATGGGGGATGAAACTGAGACAAAAGAATGAGATTGGGTATGAAACTAGGGAGGACTTTACAGATAACTTTAATAAAAACAAGGCATGTGTTTTACACTGTCACCTTGCCATTTACATTAAAAAAGAAGATTTATAAAAAACTCAAATATTTCACCAAACAAAAAAAAAAATCTTCAAAAAAAAAAAAAAAACCAAAATCCTTAAAGATATATTCTAACTCTATAATAACTAATTTCAAGTTTCAACAAAAGCCAAAATATCTTCTTTCAAAAATCCACATATAATAAAAAAATAGACCTATTATTATTATTATTATTATTATTATTATTACTTAGGGGCCAAAATCCCTTAAGCTACTATTATACTCTATAATGAATCTAAACACCATATCCTTGCCTACTAAGGCAAGGCCAATAAACAACTAACAACATCTAGTAGTAGTAGTAGTATTATAGCCCTAGTGATGATTTGAACACCCACAGCTACATTGAATTCCAATGAGTCTTTTAGGCCCATTGGCTTGGTGTTTAGTGAATTTAAGGGAATTGATAGTCTTAGCCATGTGTATAGATGTAAATACATTCATGTCTAGTTGATTGAAGTTTTCATTTTGGGTGGTATCCTTTTGAGTTGAGTTGAGTTGGGTTGGGTTGAGTTATGTACAGCACAAATTAAGTACACTTAAAATTGATTAGGTGCATCATAATCACATTAATTATAAATTAGTACAATGTGGCTCCAAGGGGGGGATGATGGGGTGGGTTTTGTTTTAGTTAGTATTATTGTCCTTGCTTTAAACTTTGTGGACCAAAGGCATTTAGATAGGTATATGTATGTATTCAGCGGGGCCGAGTGCAAGCGGACTCTCGTAAAGCCCATGGCCCAGGGCTTTACTTCCTTTACATAAAACCATTATATGTGGGGCACATGGGCACCAAATCCAACCAACCAACTTTTTTCAACTTAACAAATCACAACACAAATGCAAGAAACAAAACCAAAAATGATCCAAACATGTTGAATGATGATCTCTCAATTGTAAAAGCATGCTACAAATTGCTTGATGTAGTTTGAGGCTACCTTTTTAAAAAAAGCATTCATTGAAGTCCAAGAGAAGTATATCTTACAATCTTCAAGGAGGAGCCCTTATGTTTTTAAAATGTTAAGAGATGGTGATGAATCCAAACTTCCAACTTTCAAATGTTTCTTCGCTTTCTAATCTTCACCAAAATATATTGTCGGGTTGTTCATGAATTTGTAATCCTTTTTGATATGGTGAAGGTTGTTTGGAGGGTACTTTGTAACCATCCTCATTGATATGAAGTTCAAGGAGAGTATGTGTTATCATCTTGTGTGGTTATGGCAAGCTAATTTTTTGCGTTTTTCAAAGCAAACATCACCAAAAATGGGGCTTGAGTCAACAAAACCTCATCAAAAGATGTTCCTTGAGTTTTCAAAACTTTGGATTGGGATTCTTCATTGAATATATCACCTACTGGTCATGATACACTTATTTTACATTTGGATTCAACCTTTTTCAAGTGGAAAATGGTTTTTCTTAAAAGAGCTTGAGGTTATGAAAAGCTATTGATTTTCACAAATTTATTGAGAATGGTAAATTTGTTGTCCACCATTCAAGTTTTTTCTTATCTATTTTCTAATAATTAATGTCAATAAACATGTAGTGATAAGTTGATAAAAATTGTACTCAATTTTGAAACATTTAAACTATATATATAATTTGTAACTTGACATTAATTAGTTTTATGATCATTTGACCTTTGTTAACAAACAACTATAGAATGTTTGTTATTTTGTATTTTTTTGATAGCTAATGGTACATTTAAACCAAGAATGAAGACCAAAAAATTGCAACAATACATTTCAATCTATTCAAGGTATGTTCATTCACATATATTTAATGAGTAAAATGTGTATACATAATGTATGATACATCTTAATGTCAAATCTAATGTTGGTCGATTTTTTATTTTTATGAAGAACTTTTAGTTCTTGCTTAAAAAAACAACTTAGAATTATCTCGATTTCAATTTCGATTTTACACATAAATGGAACTAAGACTCAGTTCAAATTTTTCAAAAAATTTTGTTTCAATTTCAAAACTTAGATTCAATTCCAATTCAATTTTTATTAACTTAAACAAAAAATTGACAGCTCATCTCAATTTTAGGTTTTCATAAACATATATTTTGGCTTGAATTTTGGTTCCACATGTTTGTTAAATTGGGAACTCAATTCTAGGTATGGTTCTTTTTTAAAATCCAATTTTGACTATGGTTTTAGTTTTGAAAATTAAACCCAATTCCAATTCAATTCATATTAATTGGATTAAAAACTAACAAATCTAAACCACCAAAGCGGGTGCTTAACCAACATTAGAGAATTCTAGTCGTGACAATTTGTACATGTAGGGTTAATAAGGCAAATCTCATTTAGTTATATGAAAGCATTTCCAACCATCAATTGGAAAAATTGGTTGTACTTCACTAATAATGTGGTTGGTCGTCATTTGTAAGAGTAGATACAGAACGAAGTCCATTCATCCTTTGTCATCGTGACCTATTGTTACAAAGGAAATTAATCTCTTTTGTCTTCTTGCAACACGGCCATCTTTAGAAGCTCAACATGACCTTCTTTACAAGCTTGTTTGATCAAACTTGTTTTCATTGCAACTTGTTACAATATCCTTTGCAAAGTGATTTCTTCAAGTTCACTTCATCTTGACCTATTATAACAATTTTGATCTTGGTGATTTCACCAAGTTCATCTTGTCTTAATTTGCTATAATAACTTACTATAACAACGATATTTTTGTTAGTGTTGCAACTTGTTCCTTTGCAACACAATGATGCAATAATGACAATAGCTAGTCAATGGGATCATGCAAGTTTTTGAAAATGAAACTTCAACTAATCTTGTGTTTGTTACATTGTTGTTGCAAGTACCAATTCTTTAATTGTAAGCAAAAAAGCAACACAAAAGGTCCTTCCCATGTTGTAGACTAACTAAATTGAAAATGTGAAATCAAACCATCGTCAAATTTTATCAAATTAATGCACAAATAATCCAATCTACGATAATTGTTTATTTCCTTATCAATATTGAATGTGTTGCCCATTGTTCTTTTGAACCATGAAAAACATTTGTGCACATGATGATATTTTGTACAAAAGTTTTATGTGTGTGATGTTGTAAATTTGAATTCCATTCAAAAATGCAAAAGTGCATTACACATGCTTGCATATGGTCAAACTACCAATGCTTATGATGAGTATTGTAGAATTGATAAAAACACTTCATTCACATCTTTCAAAAGTTTTGTCAAAACAGTCATAAAAGTCTTTCAACCTAAATTCCTCTAGCAACCCACACATATAAATTTGAAAAAACAATTGAAAATGAATGCAAAGAGGGGTTGGCCATGCATGTTTGCTTCACTAGATTGTATGCATTATCATTTGGAAAATTGTCTTGTTGTTTGGTAGGGTTCATTCACAAACAAAGATAAGAACAAATCAATCATACTAAAGGTAGTAACTAATCTTTTCTTGTGGATATAGAATGTGTATTTTGAGTTATTAAAAAAAACATTGATTTGAATGTTTTAAACAAGTGGCCTTTAATTCAAGATTTGTTGGGGGGTGTGAGTGTTAACCTCAACTTCATCATGAATAACAATGTGCATTTTCAATATTTGTTGTTGGTTATTTGGCATATATTCTCATGGGTTGTGTTTTGTATTCACAATCCTTGAACTATATGGGAAAAAAATGTGGCAAGGATGTGAGCCACAACATTATTCAATGAAAAGATGTTGTGGTTCACATATGCATGTTACTATTTTTTTCTAGCTTTTATTTTCTAGGTGTTGTGAATGAAGGGTCAGTTGTACATTATAAATGTGTCATGTTCAATGGAGTTGGACCATCCACATGCACCAATCTTTTTGAAAGAAGATTCTCAAGTAGAGTCTTAACATGCTTCCTTTATTCCTCCTTTTCCATCTTGCAAAGTGAATTGTACTTTAAAGGCTTCGCTTGTAACTTCTTGGATTTAGCTATGAATCAAAGTCCTTTGGGTATATTTTGGTGTTTTGTAATCAAAATGGCAAATCATGGTTAGTCCTTGCTAACTGTGGGATCATAATGTGATTGTAGACATGCTAATGGCATGCGTCATACCATGATAATGGAAGATGAATAGGGCAATGTTTTGAAACCAATAGTTGAAGTGCCCAATGCCATTTAGATGAAGAGGGGTTTCACATTTGCAAAATATTTTGAAAACATAAAAGAAATTGAGAGCCAACAAGCATATTACAATCTAAGGAATGATTTAGTTGATCACCGTTGAGCATTGAATCTTTGAACTTTTCATTTTTACATATTTTTGCATTACATTGTTGAGTTTAACAAATTTTCCATTTTTTTAGCTATGCATGCTAACTTGCCAAATGTATGGTGTTCTATCATTTGTTTTTTCCTTGGTTTTTGTGATTGTTGAACTGCTTGGAAAATGGGTGGAGGCTTTTACAAAGGTGGATCCTTTTGTTGCATAATTTGTTTGGGGTGTTGTAATGTTTGAGTTTGAGGCATGTTCAAAGATTTGTAGTTCTTCTTTTCTTCAACTATGAAAGTATTTGCAAACCTCATGGGACTATAGTTGATCGTTGGGCATGGAAAATAAGGTCATCATACTATAGTCTTGTATGATGAAGGTCTTCTCCAAAATGGCTAATGCCATAACCATGATGATGCAAACTTGGGCATTGATGCTATTGCTTTCTACTTGCTTCATGTCACAATGAATGTCTTTTGCCTTTTTGCAACCTTGTGGTCATTTTGAAGGCGGGGTTGTGGTGAGGGTGATGCTTGCAATGATGTCAGAATTTCAAGTTGGTGAGACCCTAGGATCAATCACAAATGTGGAGGTTAAAACATTGTTTTTTGCCAGAGCTTGGATGTTTTGTAGTTCACATGCGCAACAATGAGGTGATTTTATTTTGCCATTATCAAGGTTATTAATATACCCCGGTGGAGATTCTCTGAAAGAGAGTTTCGTAAATGGCAAGTCTCCATCCATTCTTTTTTACTTTGAAGAGCAAAGTTCGAAGGGTACCTCCATGCACCATAAATGGCAACCCACCATGCCTTCAAATTTAAGGAATGGCTTAAATATTTGCTCAAATGAATGTTCCTCCAAAACATTGCCAAACAACAACAACAACAACAACAAAAACTATTGAAGAGAATGTATAAGAAAGTAGTTACTTACTGAGGCATCTAATTGCTGCTGCTTGCCAGAGTTCCCTCCAGCACTCATAAATGATAATACATCTTCCACTGGCAATTGTGAAAGGAGTTGGGTACATGACCAATGATGCCCTGAAGCAAACCCTTGAATACTATGGTGCTCCTTAATGCTCTGCCATGCATGTCATATATCACTCTGCCTTTCAGACCCCAGGACCCACCTTGCTTGAAAAGCAGCACACCAGTATTTCTTTATTTATTTATTTAATTATTCCCAATTTTGTGATGTAGCCAAAGTGGTGATCATCATCTGCAAGAGGATTTTCATTCACCAAAGTGGTGAGATCATCCATAAGAAGATTTAGCCAAATTTGGCAATTACAAACAAGATACAAAGATTACAAAAATGAAGCATTCTTCTATAATTTTGGCTACTTACTTACTGGAACCTAATAGAGAAAAACTCTGTTGAATCTTCTTTCTTTTTTTTTCTAGGAAATATATGGCAATTTAAAACCCCTGGAAAACCTCCTCTTGTTTTTTTTTCTTCTCTTCTTCTTCTTCTTTTTTTTTTTTTTTTTCCCCCCCTTTTTTTTTTTTTTTTTTTTCTTAAAAAAAAAAAGTATCCCCACCTCTTTTTTTTTTCTGTTTTCCAAGCCCCTCTTTTTTATAAACAGGAACAC
>Ga0116227_10007488_pt1 | contig 21241 bp, 16 predicted proteins | sample S1TSphgellanicum_FD_89693 | JGI IMG/M metagenome (GOLD analysis project Ga0116227, IMG submission 89693) | Host-associated microbial communities from peat moss isolated from Minnesota, USA - S1T2_Fb - Sphagnum magellanicum MG | ecosystem: Host-associated > Plants > Peat moss > Unclassified...
ATATGTATTTTTTCTATTTTTCCATCATAAACATGTTTTCTTTTTTTCCTGTTTTTTTTCATAAACTTTTCCTGATTGAGAGGAGAAAGGAAGAACAGGAAAGTCAAATGCTCGAAATGCTACACGTGACAGGCCCTCCAGGCAGAGTCAGCCATTTTCGGTCAGAGTAAACAGACCATGACAGGACGGATGGACGGATGAATGAAGGGACAGATGGATGAAATTATGCTTCACATCCTAACGTCCTTTACTATATGTAATTTTTTATTTAGGAGAGATAAATATTAGAACCCATTTTTATCATATTAGGGTTTAACAAAATTTCAAATTTAGGGTTTAGTTTGTTGTTTGGGGGTTTTAGCATTTTGAGCTCTCTAGGGTTTTAGGGGCAGAGGTAAATACTGATTTTTTTTTTACTTAGGACAGATAAATAAATAAATATTTCGGGGGTAGGTAGGAAGGTTTTTTTTTTTTGGAAACATTGGGCATTTATTATTACGATAGGTAAGTGAATAAATATTTTTTATTATTTTGTGCATTATTTGTTCATAAATAATTGTATTTTTTAATGTTTGTTATCATAATAATAAATTGTTAGTCAAATGGCCCAATCAAAATTAATGACTTAGTTGAAATGGATGTTGTCGAAATCAACTTGTTCATATTAACCATTGATCAAGCTAAACATTATCATTTTTTTTGGGTCATTTTGACTACTTTTCCTATTAAAAATAGTTGTGAATTCTTGTAGTGTTCATGTGTGTGTTATATTGTTCAATTGTTGTGATGTTTGCACTAAGAATGGCATCTTCAAGTGCATTCCATTTGTGTCATTTTTTTGGGTTGTTTTTATCAAGCTCAATCCATTGCTCGCATCTTCAAACATTGGCTACAACATTTTGAATGAACATCTTGTTCTTTGTTTTTCATCTTATTTTGTTTAAATAGATTTATGATACTTAAAATGAACTTATTGCTTTTCTATAGTGGCAACTCTAGCGATTTTTAAGAATGTGTCATGTGCATGTTTCCTTCCACTCATGTTAAATACAACTATAACATTATTTTTTACAACCCATCTTTTTTTCTAGATTGTTTACCCATCTATTTTCTTATTCTTTTTTAATTCATTTCTTGTGTTATTATCACAACTTCTTTTGATGTTGTTTTCAAATTTTTATTCATCTCTTAACATTGTTGTGTTTGTTTTACTTTTGCAATTTTTTTTAACTGTTCCTTCCACCTTGTTTTGTGCAAATGTTAAAAACAATTTAGCTTGAAATGTTCATATCCCTTTTTATTTTCCTCTTATTTTGCAACATATCGTAGATCTACTACAAATTGTGTGTTATGGAAAGTTAAAGCAATATTCAACTTTTATTGATAATTTGTACTTTGGAAGGATATGCATTAACATGTGTCCCAAATGGAATATTAATTATTACATTTTTACCCAAAAAAATCAAAAGGGCCAATGACAACCTAGCAAAATCTTCCATATGTCAAAAGGTGCATTAAAATCTTATGTTTTAGAACCAACCAAAATAAACAAAGAAGAAATCTAGCTAGTTCTTTACATATCCAAAGTGGCAATCATAGATAGGAAGATGTAAAAAATTTAATGAACATCCTTAGAAGATTTAGCCAAATTTAGCTATAAACTGTATATATATATGAAATACACATTTATATAATCATCATTTTATGTTTTTGGCTACCATTGAAACCAAATATAAAAATTTGGCTATTTTATTATAATATAATAATATCATTTCTAGCAATTGAAATTCTCCAAAATCATTTCATTGTTAATTTCTTTTAAATGGAAAATTTTCACCCATTAAAAAAAGGTTGATTAGTGTTAAGGAACACACAATTCCATAAGGACTTGATCAAATTTGCAACCATCTACCATATTACATGTAGGATAAGACCCCCACAAATATGGTGTTACCAAATAAAAGGTTATGCCCAAGGTGATAACAATCACCATGGGAGGACACAAATTCTAATTACACCTTGGCTTCCAGGGCTCATTATGTTTTGACTTTAAGGCCTTAAGGTGGAATGGCATTATAGGATCATAGGTTTAAGCTTAAATGTAATTTTGGTCTAGTTATGATGAACTTGGTCATGTCACCAACCAAAACTTGTACATAATTATAGAAAAAATTCAATAAGTTGTTTCATATTTTTTGGAGCATGCATGAATTAATTATGGATTTAATAATAAATTGACGCATATAATATTGTTGAATTAATTTTTAAAAGCATGTATGACCACATACAAACATTTTTGTTGACTAACATAACTAGTGCATTTGAAGGTATGTTCATTAATTTATCACTAAGACATCAAGTGTGCATTTTTAAAAATTCATAAAATCTATTAATGCATAATGTCAAAGCTAAATAATAAAATTAGAATGGGAAAGTATCACCACATGTATTTCTTTAACAATGCTAACCTTTGTGTTTTGTAACACTAGTACACCAATCTTGAAATAAATTAAACTTATTATTTTATTGTGATTTAATTTCTTTAATAAAATTACATCGTTAAGCCCATAATCAAGGGCCTAGGAATATGACATTAACAATGTGTTTTTATTATATTCAAAATTACTATTATAAACCTCATTTGATCATCCCAATGACAATATTCGTTGGATCATGCTGTACTTAAACACTCATAAAGCACATGTAATCATCTTAATAACCATTTATCTTGGATATTTTTGTGAAGAATATATATGATCATTTATAAATGAACTAGATAATCCTCTATCATCATCATTTGATACATAATATTTATATTTATTCACCAACCCTATAAAACGTATTGGGAACATGTTCCTCAAAAGAGAATTTTGTGGTCCCTCATAGTTTTACTATACCTAGCTTTCCCAATGTAAAGCATTGCCAAAAACATTCATTTGTACAAATGAACATTTTCAATTGGAATGTTCTTCCTTAAAACATAATATGTTTCTTGTTTGGTGGAATGGTTCTTACATTTATAAAGGTTCCTCCAAATACACTAAGAAATTTCTAACAATGTTTTTATGTATTAACAAATGTGTCCAAAGAGTTGTTTCTTTGAAGGCCTCACCTTAGGAACAAGCTCAAACACTTAAAAACAAAACGTGCATTCTATAAGTGGGTTGCATGCATCTTTTAAGGCCTAACCATTAAGGACAAACTAAAGTAGATTGCATGATCTAGAAGTAGGTTGTTTATTAGCACATGTTTACTGATATGTAATAAATGTGAAAAAAGAATTATGTGATTTATCATAATTTGGAAACTTAGAATGAATTGGTAGATATGGACTAAAATTGTATGAATATATTTTTTCCTCATTAAACCCATCAAACATATATGTGGTGTACAATATGACCTAACCTATTTTCTTGAACTTGATATATTTTAAACATGCGCATATCTTTTTTCCATGTGCATGGATTTTTATAACCTATTCATACATCTCATTTCACACATGTAGGATGTGCATATATAAGGATGGATATAATTGAAAGTGTAGGTAATTCTTTTTTAAAATTTATTTTTTTATTACAATATGTGATTACAAAATAGATGCAATCAATATTTACAATTAAAATTCCATTAGTTCCATCATGATCATCCATTTTAAATGGAACATGATTTCATCATGCGGTCTAATTTATTTCTACCACATGACATGATAAATGATTTTTTCCCAAAATATATTAAAATAAATATCTAAGTAAGTAGGGAGGTAGGTAGGCTAGGTTGTTAAGTAGGTATACATTCCTATTTTATTTAGGGTTTCATTTTTAAAGTTAAGTTTTTAAATTAGTTCATCCCATATGGCACTTTAGTGATTTTTCAATGTTTCAAATGCACCTTCAACGTATATAATTTACAATTTGAATGGGAGACAAAACATATGGGATAAAGTTTCTAATTTGAACCTAATCACAGTTACTATTAAATACTAACTATTATTTTCATACCTATTTACATGTACCTACTAACTAGGTAGTTTAAGTTTACAACTACCATGTACTACTTAGCCTAACTTATTACCTATTAACTTAACTTATTATTTACTAACTTGATTTAGAACTTTAAACTATTATACATATTTACCTATTTACTCAACTACTTATCTATTTACATACCTACCTACTTATAATGGCTTAGGGTAAATAGGAATTATACCTATATAACATATTTATTACCCATATATATCATATAACCTATAACCTATAACCTAACCCTACATACAACTAAAAAAAATTGTATTATGGAATTTCATACATACAAAATTCATGATTTGTATTTATTTAGGGTTTTTTAAATTTTGAAATAACCCTTCTTTCAATTGTAGTATGATTCATGCAATTTGACAATCCCCTATTTAAAAGGTTTGTACATTATAACAATTGATGTCAAATTAGAAAATAAATTAGACAATACACTATGGAAATTTTCTTATTGGATTTGACTTTTTAAAATTTTTTTTGTAATAAAAAATGTAGGCATTTTTTTTCATTATATATATACATGTAATTTTTTATTCCCAAAAGGGTATATGATGGGGGGTGCTCAAACCTTACCAAGTTATAGCCTAATTACTCTAAAAACAAATCAACTCATAGCACAAGACATTATGGTGTTGATCTAAAAAACATATAAGGTGAAAAGAAAATCTTATTGCTGGAAAAAAAAGTGTTTGTTATGCCTTGCTTGTTCCTTAAATATGTAGTATGCTTTCTTTTGAATAATAATAAAATGAATAAAACTGTAACTACTAAAGAACAATTGTGAATTAAACCTTCTTTTGTATGTTCAGACCATACATTAATGGGAACCGATTGGAGTTAATATGTCCTTATCCTATAAGTAAATAACAATTTAAAAATCATATAACATAGTTTGAAGGTATATCAAAAGCCATATACTCACACAACATTGGTATGGATTATATTGTTTCATGACCCTAACCTTGAACTTGTGATCAACGTTAAAGCATAACAAAGGGAGCATGTAAGGGAAATGTCATAAGATTTAAACACATTTCAACACATGTGGAAGTGTGAGTCCCAACACCCCCAAGTGGATCCTCACTTTGGAAATTGAAAACCTATAATGTCATGAATATTTGGGACAAGGTTTGGTAAGGTTTATGGGATTGAGCCTTGTCCATATTGAGTTTTCTTTCGACCATTGGAAAGGTCTTGATGAAAAAAGAATATATAATTGTATTAGATTCCCCATTTGAAATTTTGAAACACAAGTTATGGCCAAATGAATGGTTGGGAATCAAATTTGTAGTTTAACTCCCAACCACTAAAATGTTTTATATAAGTGTCAAAACATCTTTATTGGAAAATGTGACATGTTTTGGAAAAATATTATCAAAGATTACAACTTTGCCTTGGAAAGCTCCCAAGTTGGACTCCATATGGAAGATTTGTGAGCCCACAAAATAGTGAGGCTCATAACTTGGTAGTTTTGAAACTCTCATTTGGAAAGTCATGCCATTTTTAAGCATTTTGATATAGCCCTTACTAGTATTCATAGAACATATTGTAGGGAGGAAACTGGTACCTATTTCTAAGTCCAAGCATGATTAGTCATGAGAATGTATGTTTCTCATGATTTTGTATATGCATAATTGTAACTCCAATTTGCACTGACCACTTTAATTTTTTTGGTTTGTGCACATTGACTTCACCTTGAGTTCGATATTTAAAACTCTTCCTATACCCATCTTGAAACTTTTGCATCTTCTTTCTTTATGAAAGTTAAGGAATACGTCCTAGGTTTGCATTACATTACAAAATTAGGAATGTTCAAAGTTTTTACCTTAAATATCACTTAACAAACCCATGGGTTCATCACTACTATGGACCAATATTGTTGGGCAATTTTTTTTTTATCACATGCCAAATTGGTAATAATATAAAAAAATTCTATAAATTTTACTACCAAAGTGGTATGTATTAAAAATATTAAACAAATGATCAACTTTAAACAACATTGTCCATAATATATCAAAATTTATGATTTTAAAATATTGATATGAATATAAGGAGTGAAGGACCCTTAGTTAATATTAAGCACCCTTAGTTTTTCCAAATGGCATTTGAGGTTTAAAAAACTTGTTTATTATTGATTTTTACATTAAAATGCAAACCTAGGATGAATTTCCTATTGGCTCCCACAAAGAAATAGGGCATGAGAGCTCTAAGATGGGTCTAGGAAATGTTAACAAACACTATGAAAAAATAGGGGTTTTGCAATTGGGCTTGCAATTGAATTTTAGAATTATAATGTAACTTGCAACTTAGGGTATTTCTATGACATTGATGTTATAAAATAATTTCAATAGTTGCATTTAACACATTGAAACCATATATGTAAACTTATGTCACGAAAAATACATGCAACCATTGTGCAACTAACTATTCACATTAGTTTATCATGAAAATCTATGTAAAGGAAAATAATGTTTGTGTGGTTTTTCATTCATCCATCAACAAATGAAGTTTGTTCATGTCCTTTGCAACTAAGTTACAATTATTGTGCAACTTTCTATCCATGATAGTTTCCCACACAAATGTTTGTGAACAAACATAATGTTTGCATGGTTTTTCATTCATCCATCAATAAATGAAATATATTGATGCCCATTGCAACTAATGCATTATCGAATTATTATCTTCGCTATAACTAATGTCCATTTATGGATGGTATTATTTTGCACCTTTTGGAATTGATAATAACAATTTTACATCATAAAACACATTGCATAAGTTCATTACATAAATAATGACAAACATTTTGCTTCAATAATATAATTATATGGGTTAATATTTAATGTTGGAAAATACAATACTCATATCACCATTTTTGGTGATCCATGGTCTTTTCCAATGGTATGTATTTTATTTACATTTTTAGTGCCAAGTTAAAACATGTTAAAATTATTATTGTCAAATATCTTATTGAATATATATTACTAAATATAATTTTAAGAGGTCCACCTTGTCTCTATTCCAAATTTGGGCTATATTTTGATAGTTGCCAATGTGAAATGATGTTTGCACATTTGTAATGCAAAAATAATTTCATTATAATATGAAAAATAGTGTAGGGTGAAACATGATTAAATATACACAAAAAGTGATTCTAAATAGTTGTAGTTGTATTTTTACACATAAATGCAAGAAAATAGAGTCCAAACCTTTTCAATCATTATTAAACCATCACGGTGCATAATATTGAGTTTATAATATGTTGTATACAAAGTTCGAAAAACTTTAATGTATTAAAAATTAGTCAAAAAGTATTTAAAATTTTGACCAGTGGAAGTGTGTTCAAAATTACTTTTACGTTAAAAAATTGATAAATTATTACTTTACCTTGGAAGTTGATAAGTAAATTTTAGATGACCGTTATCCAAGAAAAATTTGAAAATCCAATATTTCATTTGTTTGACACCTATTTTGTTTCTTTGGACAACCCGGAATGTAAAAAAAATCTATTTTCATTTCTTATAAATCAACTTAAAACATGTGATTCTTCAATATCATTGACATAAATTCAAAGAATATGCTCATATTGATCATAAAATAAATAATATTTCTAAATTTAATATGTCAAGGCTTAATTTATGGCTCTTTTACACTTTTCTTGACAAGGAACATGAAATTGATACTTGATTGTGCTTTCACCCTACTAATATTCATATTTTAAATCTAAGTAGGAGTATTCTAGCAATTATAATGCAATTAACAAGTAACATATATGTATACAATAATACCTTGGTGGCTTTGGCACAAATTATATATTTTTTAATTTGATGATTTTTTAAGGAAAAAAAGTACTTTATGTCAAAAAATTTGAAAAATCAATGAAGATGTAAAGGTAGCTAGACTTGAATGCAAACCATGTCCAACAAAGTAATATAAACTATGATCAATCTAAGTGAAAGGAAAACATGAAACTTGTGAGATATCTAATGATGTTTTTGTATTTACTCATTATATGTTGAACTTTCAAAATCAAAATTCAAATGCTAAATCAAAAACTTAAAATTATATTAATTTTTCGGCATATTAGTCCCAAAGTTGCCTAAATAGTATGTTAGTTTGCAACTATAGTGTAACTAACAAACAACACGTACAATATGCAACTATAATGTAATTAATAAGCAATGTACATAAAATTTGCAATTATAATGCAATCAACAAGCAATGTGTATACAATTTGCAATTATAATGCAACTAACAAGCAACATACATACAATGTCACCATTAACTTACCATTGAAATGCAATATAAACAACATATGTCATAGCCATACAATAATCAAATTAGAAGTTCTACATTTACAAATAACTATTTATATTCAAAATCAAGTGTTATAAACAAAATTAGAGTACATTGGTTTTGAATTTTTTCATGTGGAGATGAAATCTTACATTCACCGTTTTAACATAAAAGTCTATTGAACTTGGATGCTTCAAGGCGTACAACATTAAAATTCACAACTAATAACTCATTGTAGTTGCATAAATTTAACAACCTAACAACATAATAATTATGAACAAGAATAATGAATGATACTGCAAATGCATAAATAACATGGGTGTTGAATTTGAATATTTTTACTCCTTACAATCAAAAATTTAAAAACTTTTATAATTTCACATAATCACCAATAATAAGACTTTGATGGTCTCAATCAAATTTTAAAACTTTACCCAAAAAAATGAATAAAAACAAACCAATTTTTTTCATTCCATGTTATTAAATGAAATTTACTTTGAGAAAACTTGAACATTTCATTATTTGAAAAGTCAAAAAAACAAAAAAAATGTTATACATAACATGTCTCCTAGTTGTTTCATAAAAAACCAATTTTAAAAGTAAAAAATACAACCATCTCCTTATTCATCCTTTATATTGTTTTTGACATTAAACACAAGTGGATGATAACATTAAATGTAAATCCCATGATCTATTAAGAGTTATGTACAACCATGTGTCACATGCCTTTGAATATGTTGTGCAATTTTCAATTTTCAAATTTACATGGGTAGTTGAAATTTAGTTGTACATTAGTTGCAACTTTGATTTTTAGTTCAAATAATGAAACATCCAAATCAATTGCATTTTTAAAAAAATTGTTCAAATAATGAAATGTTCAAATTAAATCTTTGATCTTGATAAACACATAATTTAAATTAGAAGAAATGAAGTTTATTGTGGAAGATCTACATGTACAAGACAATGGTAAATTAGTAGTACAATGTATACATTATTTTAATCTCATTTTAGGACATCAATTAAATTGATAATTAATTAAATAAACCAATTAAATAGTTTGCATGTGATGTGACATTTATTATGGGTTGCAATATAATTGACGATAGTTGAATTACACTCTTATAATAATGGAACAATAGGTTTTATATAATGAAAGCCTAATTGCATAATTAATTGTATCACAAATAACAACATAGTTGATAATTAGTTGGAAAAAAATTGGATGTGGTAACTAATCATTGCCATAACGGGAATGTGTACACATGGCATGACTATATGTGTCAAATTGTACATTAGTTATAGGGTAATTGTCTTTGACAACTCTCATGCAACTTGCCCACAATCACATATATGAAGTGTCTTCAAATTATTATATAGTAGTTCATTTTGCAACTATCATAAAACTTTTGAATGTTCATTTTATTTTTACATGGCCCATATTTCCAAGGAACAAATGCAACATACAATGCAACATGTTTTGGGTTTTGTGATCATGACTTCCATTTGCAAATAAACATTAGCTGCGAAAGACACATGTAAGTTTTAATGATTTATGAGTTGTGAAATTCATGCCATTTCACCCACCTAGTTATAAAGGACAATGATATGACATTTAGTTGCAAAGGTTAATTAACCTTTTCTTATTTTGTGATAATATTCATGAAATTCCATTTCATAAATTTCCATGATGTGATGCGTGAAATGTAAAATGATGTGGATGCCATGTCACCCTAATCGTTTTACTTGCTTAGGTGTTATGAATGATACCTTTCCATAAAAGTGACATGTGTCAAAAAAACATTCACACATGTTCAATTATGAATCACACATGACCAATAATGAATTGGGTGCAAAATCCACTTGTCAACTTTTTATTGGACATTAGGGTTAATAAATATGTGGAAATTATGTTATAATTATATCAACCAACAAATTATATATGTACCCAATGTTGGTCCATCCATGGACCTTTACATGCTTATCAATACACCTACTCTCCTTCAAGTGCCCACAAAAGTGATAAAAACATTGGTATTGCACAATCAAAACAATTGGAATGTCTTGCACCCTTACCCTTAATTTTCATGTCCTCATATCATAATTATCCAAAAAATTCACCTTTGAGACCATAACATTATCCCTTCACCTAACATGCTCCCACACTTGGTAAACATGATAATGTATGTACTCCACAAGATCAAGGATGCAATTACTTTGAATGATCCAGTAACACACAGTCATATTTTTTTCAAATTAATCCCCCATATCCCTTTGCCCCTAAAGACCTATTCAAATTGTTGTAATGTATTTAGAAGGCATGTTATCGAACATTTGGGGGCATTTGAAAAAATGGAATGCCCACTTTGGCAATTTTTCATTTTTCAAAACAAGCCAGTTTTGAAAAAAATTGGAAAAAACAAATGTGCACCAAGTTTTTACGTTGGGTAAAGCCCATGGCCTTCGTTTACCTTACACCTAATGTATGCATACCACATTGAAAGTTCCAATGCCAATTATCTTTACACACATTTTTCATGTCCAAATATCATGGGAAACCTTTCCAAAAATATCATCATAATTACTAAGGAGTTTTTCATATTTTAATCTTATTTTATTAAAATTGGAATATGATTTAATGATATTATAAATATCTAAGTTTTAACAAAATATTGACAAACTAGTGAAAAGAGGAAGTTCGATCCTAAAAACAATAAAAAAATAAAAACCAAAATAAAGAAAAGGAAACAAAAATAATTAGAGTTAGAACCCGAATGATTCTTCATGGAAAGTGCACTCAAATGAAGAATTTTCAAAGTATAAAAAAATGTGATTTCATCATCATGATTAATGGTTTGATATTCTCATGTCATGGGCCTCTTCCTTGAGCACTTTGATTTATGAAGAAGAGTGCATTTATGTGGTGCACCTCCATGGTGTGGTGGGAGGGGGTCATGTGTTTTTTGGAAATGGTGAATAGGGAGCATAACATGTACAAAGGATGCAAGGTCATGGGGCTTACTTTTGTGTGGCAAAAGTAGATCAACTAAATTGTAAGAAACATATAACATATTAAGCAAAAAGGATGGATCTTTGTTGTTGGGAGTATAAGGGTAGATGAAGTATATGGTGGGGTAAACTTACAAATCAAATGAAAATGTGTATTTGTACATCTTGGTTGGTTAGTTGCATTATGTTGCTTTGCACTTTTGATGCAAGGGTGTTTTGGTGTTTTTACAAAAAAATATAATGAATTTTGAAAAATATGTTCAAACTTCATCTATGTAGATGTTGACTTTTCATAAGTAAAAGTTTAGTTTGTAAAATTGAGTTATTTGTTGTCTCATTTTGAGGAATGGCCTTAATAGCCATGAAATTTTCTCACTTGAGATTATCCAAATATGTCATAGTTCTATTTTGGTTGAATTGTATTCACAACTAAATATAGTTTAACACTTGTTGTTCATTGCATCAATTTTTGATATGACAACGAGTGTTATGGTATTTGTTTTAGTCAATGCATTGTGGAACGTCTGAATGGAGTATATTTGGCAATGTTATGAATGGAGGCTTGATTTTCTTTCAAGTTGAACTTTCTTTATGTTCTCACACTTGTAATTTAATTTGCTAAAATTTTCACACACTACTTATATTCTTTTCCCATTAATATTTCATAAAATTGATTTTTGATTTTAGGTTGATGATGTAGTTCACACAATTTTATCACATTGGGAGGGATTGGTCATATCCATTTATCCTAATGATAAACTAGCGAATCATTCATTTAAAATGTTTTTATAATGAAAGTAGAAAATATTGAAAACATTAATGTATTATATGTTGGAATGCATTTTAATAAAAAAATAAACTATTTAACACCTCATTATTGAATCCATTCAATCCATTAATATACATAATCCATATCCCACAAAATGACCTTATGGCCACAATTATTTTTATTGTTCAAAAGATTGATTGTTTCAATAGTATAGTTTTGCTTGCAACAAAACTAAATTTAAAAAAAAACTTATAGGTGAAGGTAAAAGATGTTAATTATGACTTTTGAGACTTATAAACTCATATGTTATAAGTGTGTGTTTTTTCATATATGGGTTATTTAGTTTAAAGCAGTGAATTTTGGTTAAATAATTATTTATTTAAGAACAATATTTTGATTGTAGTTTGAAATTGTACAAAACATTTGATGGTACTTGAATAAAAATGATATATTCATGGACATTTTTTAATATCACTTGTTTTATGATGTCTTTACCTTATACAATGAGAATTATAGATTGTTATGACATTTATATGAAGAATATTTTATGTCACATGTTGTACAAGAAAAGGCTATTGGAGTCATGATGGGAACCTTGCCATTTTTACCTTGTTTGGAACATCAAACAAGATAATATGAAAATTTCCAAGAAAGAAATTATTTTAAAAACCACAAACCACAAATCTTTAAATTTCACTTACTTTGGTCATTTTGGCTCCAAATTAAAAAGGTTTAAAAAGGAATGGTTTTAAACTCAAAAAATGAGAACATATCAATTGTTATATTTAATAGTGATATTGCTATAAAAAAATGAGATATTGTCAAAGGCACTAAATTTATTGTGGATGTCCATGAGGGAAGGCCTTGTTAGGTCATGTGGTTGATGTGTTAGGAGTACATATTGATGAAAAGATTGCTTCAAGCATTGTGATTTTTTAATCCATATTCTTAGATAAAACAATTAATAGGTTTAATTCTATTTTCATTTTTTATGCACCCAAGGTTGAACAAGACATTTTGACAACTATGTGCATCATGACCTTCCTAGGCCACAATTTGGATATAGTAGACATGCAAATTTTTTTATTTATAAGTTTGTACTATCCATACACAAATGTTGTGCATTTAAAACACATGAAACATGTATAAGTAAGATTTTTTAATTCATATAAATAAGTTGTGCAAAATTTTACTATGGGTAAACAATATCTTTCATCATGTTTATAAGTGTTTCATATGTGTTTCAAATGCACAACATTTGTATATATACTTGTGGAAAAATAAACCTTGCACTATTACTACTGTCAAATTGTGACCTAGGAAGTTTGTGATGCATATTTGCAAATCCCATGTCAACTCTACTTCATATACTGTGAAAATGGTCTTTTAAAAATCAATTTATGTATTTCTTCAAAATATATCTAATCATCAAAGGATGTAGCTAACCATATGATTATGGAGATTTTTTTAGTCAAAAGTTCACACAAACATAAAAAAGAAATTCGATAGGAAGGTCATTTCAATTTAATATGTCTATATTAAATCAAAGGTAAAAGAAAAACACAAACTATGTCATTTACGCACAAAGCATTTACAAGTTCATACCATGTATAATTTGTTCATAAACTTGTTACATGATATCAACTTGTTACAATTACCTAGTCAATATATTTTTAAAAATTCAATTATCAATGGCAACATTGCATTTATACTTCTCAAATAGCATGGCATGGATATATTAACCTTATACATGAGCTTGAAAGTTTGGACATGTAAAAATTTATATTATAACTAATGACCAATTTGTAAGCATGTTGTAAATTTACAATCTACAAGCATATTTTGTCAGCATGTGATGCCTATTTCATAAGTGTACACAATTGTTTTAGTTTATTTAAAGCTACCATAGAGTTCTTAAAATGAATTGATGTAACATGGGGGTTCCAATTAAAGGGAAAAAATCCTATATTGGGCGGTTTTTTTTTTTTTTTTTGGGAGAAATATGTAGTTTCAATTCTCACATGGAATTATGAAAATTGGGTCAACTTTTGAAATTTTATTTTTAGGTTGAAGAGAATTGGGTAAGGTATCATGATTTTTATTTTTTCACATCCTCATTTGGTTTTCAAACATTGCAATTCTCATTTATGCAATATCAATTGGTTTGCACAACTTGGTTTTCAAATTCATGTATTAAAGAACAAATATTTTAACATTAAAAATATTTTTAAATCAACAAAATTTTCTATAACAATGTTTTTAATCCAAACACTATTAAAAAAATGTGGTTAGACCATTTTGCAAACCACCCATTTTATTGTGGTACCACTATGGTGGGTTTCTAACAGGCTTAGTGGTTTAGGGTAATGTTTGGTCCCTAATGGGATAAAGGTTTCGAAATAGGTGATCGGGTGGTCTAGTTCAAGTTTTTTTTTTTTTTTTGAAGGTGCTCAAGTAGCAAGTGTATTCATGAGTGGTTCTATGGGTGGTTTCGTGCAATGGCCATCAGGGTGACTAGTCAAACTTTATTTCATTGGTCAAACACAATTTTGATTAGTCAAACCATGTTTTGATTGGTCAAATGCCATGTGGCATTTAGACATAAGCCACCCAAGTTAATCCACATGACATTTAAATATTTGTCATCCAAGCTAAGTCACATGGCATTTAAACATTAACCACCAAAACTAAGCCATGTGGCATTTCAACATTGGCCACAAGTAGGCTAGGCAACATGACATTTAAAACATTAGCCACTTAGGTTATGTCACGTGGTTAAAACCTAAATGACACAGGTTAAACCTAAGCTAGGCCTAAAATTAAGTATCTAAGTCTAAGAACATAAAGTTGTAAGCTTAGGTCTAGGAACTTGAAACCTAAAGCCTAGGCAACTAGGCCTAGGTCTAGGAGGCTATTTAAGTAGGCTTAAACAACCTATGTCTACCCTAGGAGCCTACATTATGCCCTTTCCTTGGTTGCACCTAAAGTTACGCCACTAGACTAGGCCTAGATGTAGGTTGCCTAGATTAAGCTTACACCTAGGCCACCTTGGTAGGAAAATATTCTTTTATTTTGAGTTTGGCCTTTAAGGTTAAACTATTTGAATTGGCTCCTCCCAAGTGGCCCTCAGTTTTTGAATATTTCTTATGTCTTGGATGCTTGGAATGCTTCCATATATATTATTCATAATTTGGAAAAAATGATAAACAATATGTGACAAATTTTTGGGAAGGAGAAACATTCTCATATCCATACAACATTAAAGCATTTTAGTTTGTACAACATTATCCCTAAGCAATTATGTAATACACATTAATGAAGTAAATAAATAGATAAAGAGGTAGGTAAATATGTATGTTAATTAATAATAGTTAATATTAGTTATATAGTTGTAATTAATAATTGCAACCATATTTTTAATCTTTAAATTATGTAAGATATCAATATAATTATAATGAATTGTATTATTGATTAATAATTACAAGCATATTGTAACTATTTTTTTACAAATTTGACCTAATTCATTTTATATTAGTAACAATGTATTTGCAATAATTAATATTTAATTACTTAGTTACACGTTAAATAGTGTATTTTATGTAAATAATTAGGTAACCAACTAATAAATTAACCTAGGTGTTGTTAGTTAATTATACCTAGGTGAATAATGGGAGTTATAAATTACAATAGGTAGTATATATATTCAAAACTAAATCACTTAGCCTATGTATGTAGGGTGGCATAGTAATTAACATAGGGTATAGGTAGGGTAAGGTAGGGTAGGGTAAGCTATTTAAGTACTTAGCCCGTATTCATTTTATATTACAAATGTAAGTTGGGGTAGGTATATAAGATATGATATTTAGGTTAACATAAGGTATGTGTGGGATATGTAAGGTAGGGTAAGGTATACATATTATGGTATGTAATTCAGGGGATTTAAGGTAAAGTAGGGTATACGTAAAGTACAAAGGGTATGGTATATGTAGGGTATGGTATTTATAATATTCAATTGACCTACATATGTAAATTTGGGTAGGGTAGGGAAATATATCTAAGTTTTTAAAGTATTCACTTAGCCTACGTATGTAAGGTTGAGTATTTAAATAATGTAACTTATATGTAAGGCTAAGTATGTATAGAATAAATATGTAAAAGCTATGTACATATAAATTAGGTATGTATAACTTAAGCATGTATATACTAGGTACATAAACTAGATTATAAACTAGGTTATATATAGGTTAATTATGTGTAATTAAGTAGGTTTAGCCTATTTTAACATAAATATAAATCAATATATACCTAGTCAGGTACATAAGAAATCATATAATAATACCTAGCCTTGGTTAGCCTATGTATAAATTACAATATACCTAACCTAGCTATAGGCTACAATAGACATACCTTAGGTACATATCCTATTCTATGTAGCTTAATTATAAATTGATTACCTTAACGCATGTATAGTTTAACTATATCTAAGCAAGTCATACTTACATTAGGCTAGCAAAACATGACCTAGGTATATTTAACTTAGCTTAGGTATATCACTTTTTCATATACTTACATAATATTTGTTTCTATGTATGTACCCAATGGCTATAAACTTAAGTACAAACATTTGGCATTTAAACATTGGTCACCCAAGTTAAGCCGTGTGGCATTTAAATTATATGGTGGCTATAATCTACCTACCTTGTAAGGTAGTTAACCTTGTGCACATTGTCTGCACTAACCATTAGGAAAAACCACCCAAGTGGTTTGAAAAGGTGGAGTGGAAAAAAATTCACCTTGACCAAAGGCACTTCGAGTAAAAAATTCATAAACCATTGTTGTCTGCCATTGCATGACCATTTGGGTGACTTTCTAATAAGATTTTCCCATTCAACAGTGGTTTGTGTCATGTGAAGACCACTTAAAGTTGAATTGGGCAATTGGTTGTAACAATTTGTCCACACATTTTTTAATAGTGAAAAGTTTATATGTATATAACTTCATCATTTTCAAAAACACCTTAAACTCTTTCAACTCTTTTTCTAATTTTTCATCTATTTTAATTAATCTACCAAATTAGAAGGGGACTTACAACCAATTTTTAAGGTCATTAGGTAAGTTTTTGCTAGCAAAAATAAATTTATCTAAGTTATTTGATTGCAAAAAAATCTATTTAGATTTAAAAATATTCCAATGAGAGAATTATTTTTTCTATTTTTATTTGGGATCTAGTATTCCTTAAGATTTGATGAGCAAGGAATTTGATGGTAATAAACATAGTTTCTCGTTTTTGCCACCATTGGAAAGGACATTTGATGTCTTTCAAATCCATTTGATACCTCTTGAAATTAAAAACATTATATTGACCAACTCTTTTGTTGGATTTTTTGTGTTGGTTGTCATTTCAAAAAATCCAAGTTGTATTCTATAATTGTTTGATCAACAATTCCACTTTTAGATTCAACAAGGGGATGCAAATGGTAATGGCATTTCAAATGCATTTGATATAAATAATTTTGGACATATTCTTCTACAATGATAGGTTTCCTTGCTCACAACCAATATATGAAGATATTAGACAATGCTTCTAAGGTCTAACATCACATGAAACATATTAAGAGATTTTTTTTCAACTTTCCTTTAAAAAGAAAAAAATAATCCAAAACCCCAAAAAATTCCTTTTTAATGTTAAAAGGCCAAACATGTTGATTCGATGGCAACATTTGCATCTTCTTCCATAAGGCTATCAAAGGGTGTTACAATTTCTGTTTCATTTCTAAATTTTAAACTAATAGATATTACAAAATTGAATGCATCACCTAGTAACCAATGACCCCTAGACTAATTCAAAACATAACATATACAATAGGGCCAAAACATTCAACAAAACTTTGAGAAGTGTGCCAGGGTGAAAGCATGAATAAAAGGACAATTTGGACTATCACACTTGTAATTTTTTTTGATTACATATAAACATAGAATTTAAATCTAGATTCAAAATTAATATTGTCAGTTTTTAAATTATTCACGTTGTCATAATCTTTTAATCGAAATCATCGTAAATTTTTTGGATGAATTCTAAAAAGACTATCAACTTGTAATGGACTTTTGAAATGATAACACTATGTTTGTTGCACAAAAAAGAAAAAAAGAAATGTGGACTAAAACAAAATGTCAAAGTAGTGTCAAAAAAATTTATAAAAAAAAAAATCATAAAATGAACAATTTTTTACTAGAGTGCATTGAAAATTTCCATATATATATATATATATATAATTTTGAAAAGTTTTAAATGACATGATTGTTTTAAATTTTATCCTTGAGAGTTCGTTTCACATTGAAAAATTTAATCTTTTGCATGGATTTTTTTATCAATCACATGTTTAAGGATATTAATAGGTTGGCTTAATAATATTTATGATTAAAAACATAACGGATAATTATAGGATTTATAGTTTGATAATTGTTAAAATTGCAAAAATAATCGCTAGTGTTAGATTAAATGGACTTTCAAATGCCACTTTTGAGCCACCTAACCATGTTTTTACCCACCATGTCAATGGAAGGGGCAAGTTTGTAGTCATCATTATAGTACTTTAGATGTTATAACAAAGTATAATAACTTCCTTGAATTGCAAAGCTTCTTAAAAAGGACAATTTTACTAACAAATTTGCAAAAGAAAAAAAACTGTTAGATTCTACTTTGTCCAAAATTTTCAACATAAATGAAATTTTTAAAAAATTCTTGAAATGAAATAAAAATATACCTCATTTTCACTAGGGTATTAAATTTCCTTTGGGCCAAACCAAAATTGAGACATGCTTTATTCCATTCATGTTCCCTTTTCCTGTTTTTTAGGCCAAATGATACACGTTTGCAATTTTTTTGGTGCAACTTTGATGGACACATATTTCAATCCTTTGTAGACCTTATCATTCATAGTAGCATATTGACATGCTTTAGAAAATACATGAACAAAATAGTTTCCTTGAAAATTCTCCTTCAAACCTAAGACGTCACAATTCATAACAAATTTTAGAGCAATTATCATATTATTTAGGTTGAATCCCTCATCTTTCACATAGGCAACAATTTTTTTCTTAAACCATAATTGTCCAACAACTCGATCAAATTTGCTACCAAAGTTTGATCAATAATATCTGTAATTTCAAAAAACTTGAGGGTAATATGTTTTGGCTACCAATCAACCCCCAACAAATTAATCACCAATGCAAAGATGTCATGAGCAACTTTGGACATCCATAAATCAAAGCTTGCAATTGCAAAATAACAATTTGCTAAAGGTGGCAAAACATAAATTTTTTGTCTAAACCATGCAATATTTCTTGTGAAAAGAATTTATTGGAAGAAAAAATAACCCTTGAAGATAAAGGCAAGTTGAAATGTTTTAACTAAACACTTTCAACAAACTACAAAGGTATATATTTTTGACAATCAAAAGCCCTAAGTCCACAAAAAATTGTAATTATTGCATATCATCTTTCTTGAAAGGTTCCTTTGTAACAAAGAAATTAGAAATATTACTTCCATATATATTATGCCTTTTCTTAGTTGGATGTCTTTCCTCTTCCCCTTTCACTAGATCGTTCACCTCCTTTTATTAAAAAAAAAAGCAATCATGGAATGGTATGCATACACATGTTTTTATAATGCAATTATTCCACTACACTTTTATATAAAATTGAATGTTTCCTTGCTTGTGTTTTCAGTTTGAAATTAAAATGAATTGTTATAACACAAAATACAATGCATGATCTAAAGGACTTTAGGAGAAACATCCTTGTTATCATTAATAAAATAAAATGCCCAATACAATGCATTTCTATTGTAAGGTTTCCAAAAAATATTTTTGAACATGCAACTTTTGTAGATTTTTTTCATTATATAATTGCTTAATTCTATTTGAAAACTTGCATTTTATTCACTATATTGCAAAGGTTCATCTTCCATCCTCACTTCATTCATGAAAATATCATGTGATTGTTCATTGATTCTATTTCATTTTCAAAGAATTGTTCCATATGCTATTTTCACAAGAAAAATTGCTTGAAGAGTATAGGGAAAAATTAGTCTTACGATTTAGATAAATATTGCAATAACTAATAACATGGATTTCAAAGTAAATTAATCTACCCAAAAAAACATTTATCAAAATTTATTCACATTTCTCTCTTGTCACCATCGAGAAAAATAATAATACTAATTTTGATGTGTTATGTTTAGTATACGGGTATGAAAAAGTGCAAGATGAGTGAATGTGCATAATTCCTACATAACAAGAAAACAAACATAGAATTAGAAGAAAAATAAAATAGTAAAAAAAACAAAACAAAACAGTATAACGGAAAAATATCAAAGTAGAAAACAAAATGAAAGAAAATCAAAATGGAAAATAAAATAAAATATCCGAAAACAGATTTTTTTAAATGACAAAAAAATAGAAATAAAATGCGTGAAATAATTTTTATACAAAAACTGAAACATAAATTGTAAATGACAAACTAAATTGAAAAAAAAATCCGAAAACAATGCAACAACGGGCATGCGCAAAACACGACCAAGATGAACAACACCTAGCATGCATGAAATGTGAAGAATATGAACACTTGGCATGCACGAAATGTGAACAAGAATAATAGCAATACCGACAATGTGTGAACCGTGAATAACAACAACAACAACAACAACAAGTGTGTGAAGTGCAAGTATCAAAAGCACCGTTGCCAATGCACAGAGCATGAACAAGAGCAAAAGGAAACAAGTGATGGAAAAAAATTCACACAACACAAAACACATAACACCAACAAAAGTGTGAAGAAAAAAAAAAGGGGAATCATTTATGACATTTCCAACGCTAGCCTTATTTATTAACTTAACTTAACCTTTAATCTAAATTTAACTATAACGAATGGCCCTGATCTAATCTTGACCTATTGGGAATTGAATCTAGGTTTTTATGATATAACCCATTTGGTTTTCAAATTTAAAAAATAAAAAATAAAATGTGGGGGGGGGGGGGGGGGGGGGGTTTATACAAAATTTTTTTTTTTGGGGGAGAATTTTAGGGGGGGTTTTTACTTTTTTTTATACAAATTGTTACTCAAAAAAAAAAAAAAGCAAAAA
>Ga0116227_10007489_pt1 | contig 21241 bp, 18 predicted proteins | sample S1TSphgellanicum_FD_89693 | JGI IMG/M metagenome (GOLD analysis project Ga0116227, IMG submission 89693) | Host-associated microbial communities from peat moss isolated from Minnesota, USA - S1T2_Fb - Sphagnum magellanicum MG | ecosystem: Host-associated > Plants > Peat moss > Unclassified...
AACAACAAATATTGAGTTTTATTGAATACTTTAATCAAAAGTTAGCTCATCCTTTCCAATGGACTTTTAAAGGTAAGCTTTTGGCTATATAACCCTACCTAAACTTAAGCCGCACTGTACTAGCTCCACCGTAACTTTTCACTCCTCCCCAGTAATGGGGGCTTTAACCTCTGAGTACAAGTTGGGAATAGCCGAAATAATCAGAATTTCCCTACCTTATTACAATGCGATCGCTGTATGAATACAGGTATATTAGAACATGACTCTTTCCGTGTTTGAGATCCAGAGCGATTACACAAGGTGGATTAAGGCGACTAGCAGCCAGGAGTTGGAAGCAATTTCCCCTCTCCCACCAAAAATGCGATCGCACTTTTCCCCAATAAAAAGGGAGGGAGAAATTTATGAACATTACAAATGGAGAAGCAGTTGGTGGTGAAATTAAATCGGCGCAAATTTATTGTCTATGGTTCAGTTACGTTAGGTACTAGTTTACTCCTAGAGAATTGTACTAATAACGCTAATATCACTACTACATCTAGTACTGCAGGATTGAAAATAGCGATCGCTCTTCCTGGAGTCATCACAGATCAAGCCTGGAATCAAGACGGTTATGAAGGTGTTAACCTCGCCAAACAAAAGCTGGGTGCAGAAATCGCCTATGTAGAAAATGTAGCACAAGCTGATCAAACTGAAGCATTAACCGATTTTGCCCGTAAAGGCTACAACGTAGTATTTGCCCATGGTGGACAATTTGATGCAGCAATACAACAAGTTGCTCCCCAATTTCCGAATACTTTCTTTGTTGCTGTTAATGGTTCTATTAAAGGTATTAATATCGCTGCTTTGCGAATAGATCATTTACAAGCTAGTTATTTATGTGGAATTATTGGCGCGGCTGTCACTAAAACTAATAAATTAGCTTACATCGCTGGACAAGAATTTGAAGCCACACAGCAAGAATTAAGAGGATTAGAACTAGGGGCAAAATCTGTTAATCCTAAAATTCAAATTACTTCTACTTTTACGGGTGATTGGAATGATGTTGTCAAGGCAAAAGAGGCAACACTGGCTTTAATCTCTGCTGGTAATGATGTAATTTTTCAATGGTTAGATAACTCTTCAGCTACGGTTTTACAAACAGCCAGCGATAAAGGTGTTTATGCTTTTGGTAATACAAAAGATCAATTAGATATTGCCCCCAAAGCAGTTTTAACTAGTGCAGTGAAAAGGGTAGATTTAGCTATTGCTTATTTAGCAGAATTAGCCAAACAAAAACAGTTAACAGGACAAATTTACACAATTGGTCTGGAAAGACCAGATATCCTATATTTAGGTAGATTTGGCATGGTTAGCCAAGGAATTCAACAAAAAGTTATGCAAGTCAAACAGGAAATTGTCAATAAAAACATCACTTTTGAACCGTGTAAGGAAGGTGGAAAAGATACTCGTTGTGTGAAGAAAACCTAAGTCAACCCCATGGCATAATATAATACGGTTCAGTCGGAACCGTAGTAGGTATAATAAAAATCGTCCAGAGTTTGATCAACAAATGATATATCTCCAGTTGGAAAATATAACCAAACACTTTAATTCCTTTATCGCCAATGACAAGATTAATTTAACTATAGAATCTGGGAAAATTCATGGAATTTTAGGTGAGAATGGTGCAGGTAAAACCACTTTAATGAATATTTTAAGCGGGTTTTATCAACCAGATTCAGGCAATATTTACTTAGAAGGTAAACGAGTCAAAATCAATTCTCCTCGTGCAGCTATAAAATTAGGAATTGGCATGATTTATCAACACTTCATGCTTGTCCCCCAATTGACAGTGACAGAGAATATTATCTTAGGGACTGAAAGTAAATGGCATTTAAACCTCCAAAAAAAACAACAAGAAATTACTAACTTATCCCAATTATATCAATTAGAAATCAACCCCAATGCTAAAGTTAAAGATTTACCAGTGGGGACACAACAACGGGTAGAAATCCTCAAAGTTCTTTATAGAGGGGCAAAATTATTAATTCTTGATGAACCTACCGCAGTACTTGCCCCACAGGAAGTAACATCGCTAATTACTATCTTACGTCAACTTGCTCTTAGGGGAAATACAATTATTTTTATTAGTCATAAATTAGCAGAAGTAATCAATTTGTGTGACACAGTAACAGTTTTACGTCACGGTCAAGCTGTAGCTACAATAAATAGTAAAAATACTACAACTCACGAGTTAGCGGAATTAATGGTAGGACGGAAACTCAGTTTAAATTTACAGAAATCTCCAGCAAGTTTAGGCAAATTAGTATTATCTGTTGAGAATTTACAAGTGACAGATGATCGGGGGATAAATGCAGTGCATAATATCTCTTTTCAATTACGGGAAGGGGAGATTTTCGGAATCGCTGGAGTAGATGGAAACGGACAGCGAGAATTAGCAGATGCCATTGCAGGTTTACAACCCATTAAAGCAGGTAAAATCGATTGTAGTTCTGTGGGTACGAAAATTGGTTACATCCCAGAAGATCGGCAAAAAATGGGGTTGGTGTTACAGTTTAATGTTGGGGAAAATTTAATTTTAAGGAGTTTTCAAAAATTCCCATTTTGTCATCAATTTTTATTACAAAAACAAGCAATTAAAAATCATGCTCAAGTGGCAATGCAAGCTTTTGATATTCGTACTAATTGTGCAGATATACAGGTAAGCCAACTGTCAGGAGGAAATCAACAAAAGGTAGTCCTAGCTAGAGAATTAGCAGGAGAACCCAGATTAATTATTGCTATGCAACCTACTAGGGGTTTAGATGTAGGTGCAACAGAATTAGTACATCAGAAACTATTAGCAGAAAGGGGACGAGGGGCGGCTATTTTATATATTTCCACTGAGTTAGAGGAAGTCATAGCTATAAGCGATCGCATTGCCGTGATGTATAAAGGTAAGTTTATGGATATTTTAGATCCTGAAAAAACTACAGTGGAGGAGATTGGGTTATTGATGGGTGGTGGTAAAAAATCATGATTACACCTAATAAATTATTACCAATAATATCACCATTAATTGCCATAACTTTGTCTCTGTTGGTTGGTGCAATTCTCATTTTGCTGGCTGGTGCTAATCCCATCGTTGCATATACCACTTTATTTCAGGAATCCCTTTCTACTTATTTTGGCTTGGGTAACACTCTTACGAAAATGACTCCCCTATTGTTTACAAGTTTAGGTGTTTTGGTGTCTTTACGTGCTGGACAGTTTAATATTGGTGGCGAAGGACAAATTTATTTAGGGGCTTTAGGAAGTAGTTTAATCGGGTTATATATTCAAGGAATACCTGCATTAATTCACATACCCTTGGCACTATTGATGGGGTTTATTTTTGGGGCATTCTGGGGTTTAATTCCCGGTTATCTCAAAGCCATAAAAGGGGTAAATGAAGTCATTACAACTTTGCTATTAAATTACATTGCGATCAATTTAATTAGCTATTTAGTCCAGAATCCTTTGAAAGCACCAGCAGCACCTAGTCCTTATTCACCATTAATTGCCAAAACTGCCCAATTACCAATTATTCTACCCGGAAGTCTTGCCCATGGGGGAATTATATTAGCGTTAATTACCGCAGGCATTTTATGGGTAGTATTAGTGCGATCGCCCTTAGGATATCAAATTAATGTCGTTGGCTTTAACCCCATAGCTGCCCGCTATGCCAAAATTTCCGTGGAACGCACTATTATGTTAGTCATGGGTTTAGGCGGTGGTTTAGCCGGTCTAGCAGGTGCTTGTGAAGTGATGGGCTTGAAATATCGCCTATTTGAACAAGTATCACCTGGTTATGGCTTTGATGCCATTGCTATCGCTTTTTTAAGTCGTGGCAACGTTTTAGGTATAGTCCTAACCTCTCTGTTCTTTGCTGCCCTGCGTAGTGGTGCAAACGTCATGCAACGCAGCACTAGTGTACCCTCAACAGTAGTTTATGCTATTCAAGGTTTAACAGTGTTATTTATTGCCATTGCTTTGGCTTTAGAATATCGGGGAAAAGAAATTAAAAATTAATTACCACTTACCAAATCTGTGTGAATAACTTTAACCTATTTTCAGATTATTTAGTTGCTAGTTTGCATCTTTCTATCCCCCTAGCATTTGCTGCATTAGGAGGATTTTATTCAGAACGTTCAGGAGTCTTAAATATCGCCTTAGAAGGAATGTTATTAACTGGTGCTTTTACTAGTGCTACCATAACCTTCTATACTAGTAACCCTTGGTTAGGGATTGTTGCTGCCGTAATTGCTGGAGGTTTAGTAGGTTTACTTCACGCTTTTCTATCTGTGACTTTACGAGTTGATCAATTAGTTTCTGGATTAGCTATTAATTTAGTAGCATCAGGAATTACATCATTTTTAGCTAGATTAATATTTAATGGCAGTACTCAAAGATTACCTGGAATTGAAGCAATTATAATTCCCGGTTTATCACAAATTCCTATTATTGGCATTTTACTATTTCAGCAGGATATTTTTGTCTATTTATTGTTAATGCTCATTATGTTAACTACATACATATTGTTTTATACTAGTTTTGGTTTAACATTGCGGGCAGTGGGAGAATATCCCCCTGCTGCAGATACAGCCGGTTTATCTGTGCCATCAGTGCGTTACTGTGCTGTGATCATGAGTGGCTGTCTTGCAAGTTTGGGGGGTGCTTATCTCACCCTAGTGCAGATCAGATTTTTCGTGGAAGGAATGAGTGCAGGTAAAGGTTTCATTGCCATTGCCGCGTTAATCTTTGGTAAATGGCATCCAGTGGGTAGTGCTTTAGCTTGCTTGCTATTTGGTGCTACAGAAGCTTTACAACTCCAAATACAAGCTTTCGGAGCTAATATTCCCTATCAATTTTTGCTAATGTTGCCCTATATTATCGCTATTTTGGCATTAGTCGGATTAGCAGGTAAGTCTATACCCCCAAAAGCTTTAGGTATTCGTTATTCCCAAGGTGATAGGCATTGAAGATATCTCAATTTAATCCACTTTATCTAATAGACATCTCCGACAATTAATATCTGCGTCTTGCTGCATCAGGGTTTCAGGCTCATTTTCGGAGATGTCTATTCGTAACCGTAACATCCTCCCTATTTTGCTGATGGAGGGTGAATAGTTACGGTCGAATACCCCCATTCACCACATCACCTAAATTAGGTGATGGGGGACAGGGGAGAGAAACCCCAACTCTCTATTACCCAGTGTAGGTATTAGTCCGGGTAGTTCGAGCACCGGCAACAGCTCCCATTAGGGGAGCAACTAGACCTATTAAAGAGCCAAATACAAACCACCACAAAGACCTTGAGGTGGCAGCAGCAATATCACGCGCTTGTTCTGCACTTAGTTTTGGGAGATTTTCTGGTATGGTGGTAACTGGCTGTTGAATCCCGATGAAAACCTCTGCCACACTGGAAGCGCCAACACCGAAAACACCAGAAACCCCGCTTGCCAATAACCAGGAGCTAATAGCTAAAGTTGCCGCCCAGAGAATTGCCCCGTTGAGCAATGCTGTATTGCGATTCATTGGTCCGCAGGCACGAGTTGTCACCCAACCACCTAGAAATAGAGATATTAATAAAGCGATTGTTGACCATAGTCCCACATTATTGGCAATATTGGGAGCCACTGATCTAGGTGCCCCTGAATTGGCAATTGTGCCTGCGCCGATTGCTCCAAATAAGGAACTCAAAATTAGTTGAGTTGCCAGAGCCACTAAAGCCCCAGAAATTATCGGACCCCAGCGTACGCGATCGCGGTATTCAGCGACTCGTGTAGCTACCGCAGGTTCAGGCGGAATAATATCATCACCTACTCGATTTACGTATGACATAGCTTATGTTCTCCTTTGCCATTTCAGCAAAGTTTCTCAGGTATATTTATGCTTATGTTTCAAATTTAATTGCTTGTTGTGACTTTAATTATCTATCAGCAGAAATAGTTGCTTTCTCCGTCTTTAGTCTGAACTATTAGGATGTAGTTTAAAAGACCACTATTCTGACTCCTGACAATGTGACATATCTTGGCAACTCCCCTGATTTCTGTCTTACAATATTTTTAATATTTTGTAAAGGCAAAAAAAGGTACTTTTCAAAAGTATTTTTTTTTGTTTTAATATATAGGAAAATTTTCCTATATATTCAGGAAGTTTGCTGTGTATAAACCTACCTTAATTGTAGTTAGTGCTATATTATTAGGATGTTTTTTCACCACACTCCCCTTAAGGGTCCAAGCGGAAGTACGGGTAGCACAAACAACAAACCCGGAGTTAAAGCGACTATTAGAGGAAGGGGAAAAGCTAGTAGATGCAAAGGATTACAGCGGAGCGATAGCTATTTACCAGCAGGCAGCAACTCTAGCACCTCGCAATGCCAAAGTTTACTCTGCAATTGGCTACCTATACGCTCAACAAGGAGATTACTCCAATGCCCTAACTGCTTATCGTCGTGCTATTGCTATTGACCCTAACAATAGTGATTTTTACTACGCGGTGGGTTATATCAAGGGTAACTCAGGAGACACAGCCGGAGCTAAGGAAGCCTACCGTCGGGCGATTCAACTCAACCGCAACAATTTCAATGCTTACCTGGGATTGGGTATAACCCAATCTCAGCTGGGGGATTTTGATTCAGCGATGTGGGCATACGACCAGGCAGTTAATCTTGAGAGAAACAATCCCAGAGTTTATGAGTTGATGGGGTCCATGTTTAAGCAGAAACGACAGTTTCAGCAAGCTAACAGTACACTTGAGAAAGCCCGGAATCTATATCAGCAACGTAATGATCTAGAAGGTGTGAGCAGAGTAGATGCCATGCTCAGAGAATTAGGGGGTTAATACCCTACAACTTCGGCGGACGCCAATTATAGCGATTCCATTCATAGATTCCTTGAATCTCATACTCAGTGCCATTTTGGAAGCGAATTAGACAATTAGTAATAGAATCATCATCACAGCTAGTTTCTCCCACTTGAATCACAATGCAGGGGAACCATTCCCGATGACAAGGACCGTTCTCCTGCACCCATTCCCATAGGGCATTGGAAACTTCAATGCGATCGCCTACCCTCAGCTTAAGTCCATCCTCAAAATAGGAATATTTATCAAAATGGTGGAACTCAACCCGATTTAACCACTGTAAACCGTAGCGTTCGCGAATAAATTGCACCTTCCCTGAATCTTGTTCCAGCAGCCAATCATTTAGTAATTGCACCTTCCAAATGCGGTTTTGTTCTGCTTCTACCTTAACAAAGTGTAAAAATGCTGCTAACTCTTCCGGGGTAAGTTCATCTAGGGGGTTGGCAACATCAAGTATCCTAGAATTAGGGCTAAATATTTCCAGTAATATCTGTTTTTGCCTATCAGTGAGAGGACAGCTAGCCGCATCACAACAATTAAAGGCTCTATGCAAGACTGTTTCTATTTCCTCTGGGTTCATCTCAAACCCCCCAGGAGAAGACCCCTAGCATAGCTGGATTCATCTTGGTGCTGGGAAGAATGGGGGGTTAATTGTGAGGCATCACCTGAGTAATTTTTAGCTTGGGCAAAAACCTCAATGGGGATAGCCGAACAATTCAAAAGTACCTGAGTGGACATAAGATTATAGACTAGGGGGAGTAGAGGGCAGGAGGCTCCAGGGCAGGGGGAGAGATTGATCTGTTATCCCCTAATCTAAAATCCTCAACCCCGAATATACTCAAAGAGTTAGTGCTGGGTGGTTGACAAGTCCAACACAACTGAGAGTTAGTTTTTTTGGCTCTTCCGGCTCTTTTATAGAACCCAATACCAAAGGCTTGTTGCCTGATAGCTTTAAACCCTTACAGAACAAGGCTTTCATCGTTTTCAATGCATTATTTGATAATAAAGTAAGTGGCTCCACCATAAAATTACCGGAAGAACCGTTTTTTTATTATTACAAATGTTAAACTCAAGTCTCCAGTCACACCGTAGTAAAATTACAGTTCTGACGTCACTGTTCGAGAACCAAATTTCACTTTGGCTTTCAAACTGTAAAACCAGTCGTCAAGTCTGGGAAGAAAGTTGGTGAATATGTTGGTAGGATTGCCACTCGTGCTACGGATAGTTTTAATATCTCGACCAAGAATGGATTGGTTCAAGGAATTAGCTATAAAGCTTATCAGTTTATTCACAAAAAAGATGGTTATAGCTATCTAGTCTAAATAGATTCACTGCAACTAAAGTCGCCGAGTCGTTTCCCACTTACCGAGTTTTCTTATGAAAAACTACCCAAAACTTAAGTATATCACTGTTATTATTATTGCTTGCTGTATCAATGTTTTATTCTGGGTATTCCCCTATAGTGCTCTAGCACTGACTCAGATTAGATTATTTAATCTTTCTTATCAAGACTGTCCACCAGAACTAGCAAAAGGCGCTGTTATTAGTAGCGGTTCGGCTGCTGCTAATTGCTTTATTGTCACTGGAAAAGCTGAAAATAGTACTTATAAAACTGTGTATGACGCAGATATTTTTGGCCGGATCTACGACGCTAACAACGACTCGGTCATGCAAAACCGGACCCGTCTTGGTTCCATTGCTGAAGTCCCACCAGGTATTAGTGATTTTACCCTGAGAATTTCCGTACCAGCAAACCAGCCTACACCATTGAAACTGAAGCAGTTTAAAGCTGCTGGGTTTAGCGCCCAAGTTAGACGTTAGGGAAGAGGGAGGGGAGTTGGGGATACTTAAATTATTCTGTTCTTGCCCATTGCCCCTTGGGTATGAAAAATATTCATCCCTTTCCCTAGAGATCAGATACCACCTAGTACTTCACCTGCTAATTGGAGCACGATAATTGCTAACATTGGAGAAAAATCTAGACCGCCCAATGGGGGGATAATTGAGCGAAATAGATTCAGATAGGGGTCGGTAATCTGGCTCAAAGCGGCAAATGGCTGGTTATACCAATTCAGATTGGGGAACCAGGTCAACAAAACTCTAATAACCAGTAGTGCAGTGTAAATCTGGATGAAAGTTAGCAAAGTTTCAGTAAGTAAAGACAAGGCCATGGTTGGATTAGTTTCCTGCTAAGTGTTAAATGTACGCTTATGATTGATTTTATGTTACCTTCAGGAGTCTTGAGAGAGGGAGCGTTCACTAATTGCCTGAGGTGAGTTGCCATTAACGTTCCCTAACTGCCTTCGCACGTCATCTATTGTCGCATTTAACTGGGCAATTTTATCTTCTAGTGATCGCCGGGCTGTTTCCACCTCTATACTCTGAGTTTCTGAGGCTTTCATTTGCCGTTTGAGCCTAGGGTCATCGGTGGCTTCTGTCTCGTGGGTTCCAGCTAATTGTGTATCGCGCCGATAGGTAATTACTGCTCCCAGTACCCCACCAATAAGGCTGCCGACAAAGGCGCCTAGAAAAAAACCATTAGCAAAACCGTCTTGCTGACTCATATCTTTTCTACCTTTAACAAATGCAACTTTTACAGTAATTGAGCTATTTTCCTACCCTAGTTGCATACTAGCTTAAGTCCCAAAGATGCGATCGCCTGCATCTCCTAATCCTGGCACTATATAACCTTGGTTGTTAACTGTTTCATCGATGGTGGCAGTATATACAACTAAGCTGGGATAAATCGCACTCAGTTTTTGCAAGGCTGGAGGTGCTGCTACTACGCAAATAATCCTAGCTAGGGATGGGTTGGCCCCCCTTTGGGTTAACTCTGCCATTGCTGTCATGATTGAGCCTCCTGTTGCTAACATTGGGTCGATAATTAAGACCCTTGTTTGGGGGTCAAGCTTTTCTGGCAGTTTATTCAAGTAACATCGAGGCTCCAGTGTCTCTTCGTTTCGCTCTAGTCCCAGGTGATAAATTTTTGCCGCTGGTAATACTGTCTGTGCTCCCTCCAGTAGCCCTAGCCCTGCCCGTAGGATCGGTACCACTGCCAGAGGCATTTGAGAGTCAACTATGGTCCCTGGACAGATATCTAGTGGGGTTTTCACTGTGATTTCTTGGGTTGGCAACCACTCTCTTACAGCTTCATAGGTTAACCATCGTCCTAGCTCAATGATCGCACTGCGAAATAACACTGAAGGTGTAGCCACATCACGAACTACTGTGAGCCAGTGCTGAATTAGTGGATGGGGTGGGACATAGACACGCAGTTGTGGCACCATAGCTTGAAAGTAAGCAATTTTCTATATATTCAAAACATGATCATACTCTTTCCTGTATCTAACTTACATGGAGAATCAAGCTTCCCAAATTATTGATATAGTTTCTCATTAAATATTGACAACTCTTCTTAAACAAAGTTATATTGTTATACAGTGTTCTCCTCTCTTTAAGGATCGGCAAACGGGATAAGTCGGCAGTAGCAGGCTTATCCCTCTTTCTTTTGCCCAATATTAACCTGCTTACTGATAGCTGATTGCTATAGAGAGGGGGAAACCAGTAGCAGTTCGGTAATAATGTATTGACCATCTTCCTTAAATCGTGATTTGATTTAACAGCAACTTAACTAAAGCAATAAGTCAAATTAAATACAATTAAACAGTTAGATAAATTATGCAATCATCTGAATCTAAGAACATAATCGTCATTAAGTTACAGTAAGATATATTACTCTTAATTCATGAATGCAAAATGCTACCACCCTGATCACAGGGCTAAATTACTCCTTACTAATCATGGTAGTTTATTGAGAAATAATATCAATAATTTGGTGGTTGAAAGCTACATTAAACTAGACTAGTGATCAATAAGCAGTGAAAAATGACAAAAATCTGTATTGTTGGTGCAGGGGCAATTGGTGGCTACCTGGGAGCCAAGTTGACTTTAGCCGGGGAGTCAGTAACCCTGATTGCTCGCGGTCCCCATCTAGCAGCTATTCAAGAACAAGGGCTGAAGCTGGTAATGGCAGATGGTTCTAGTCTAGTTACTGTTCCAACTTTAGCCACGAGTGATATAACTCAAGCTACTGTACAGGATATAGTAATTTTAGCTGTCAAAGCCCAGAGCCTCCTGGCGATTGCTCCCTCCCTGCCCACTCTATATGGTCCCCACACCTTGGTAGTCACGGCACAAAATGGGATTCCTTGGTGGTACTTCCATAAACATGGAGGCGAGTACGAGGGGACACGCCTGAAGTCCGTTGATGCCGATGGAATTATTGAAGCTCATATCGGCACTGAGCGAGTAATTGGCTGTGTCGTCTACCCAGCGGCAGAGATTATTGCCCCAGGAGTAATTCGACATATTGAAGGCGATCGTTTTAGTCTAGGTGAAATTGATGGGACAAGGACTAAACGCCTTGAACTACTGGCACAAACCCTTAAACAGGCGGGATTTAAAGCACCTACCCGTAATCAAATCCGCACGGAAATCTGGGTGAAATTATGGGGAAATGTAGCATTTAATCCCATTAGTGCTTTAACTAGAGCGACCTTGGAACAAATAGCTCAATACCCCCTAACTCGTGAACTCGCAAGACAAATCATGGCTGAGGTACAAGCAATCGGTGAAAAGCTAGGAATTAACTTTGGTATCACTTTAGAACAGCGAATCATTGGTGCGGAACAAGTAGGTGCCCATAAGACCTCAATGTTACAGGATATAGAAGCCGGAAGACAGACAGAGATCGAGGCAATTGTGGGAACTGTCATCGAACTGGGCAGGTTAACGCAGACTCCCACACCCCACATTGATGCTGTGTATGCATCTGTCAAGTTGTTGGAATTCAGTAGATTTTAGATTTTGGATAAGGGGAGAATAAACTAGGACTTATGCATGGACAGAAAAGCGGAGCACCCGGACCAAAGCGATGGCTTTCCTTGATTCTCTACTGTTCACCATTTAACACTTGGCTCCCCTTGTCTAACAGTTCTTCCCACTGGAATCACGCTTAAAACCGATGGCGTACCCATTGGCACTCTAGTCATCATTTAGGCAATAATTAATACTTATAAGATTATATTATCACTCGACTTCAGCTAAGATATTGATAAATGACAAAAAAGATGGTTATGTATATCTCAATCATAGACCAGCCAACAGAAGAAAAACTGGTAACTCTTACAGATGTTTCTTGGGCGCAATTCAAAGGTATTGAGGCAAATCTTGAAGAAAATCGAAATGTCCGACTGTCTTATTTATCAGGAATCTTAGAAATCATGGCTCCTATCGGTGAGAAACATGAAAAAGTAAAAAGTACCATAGGCTTACTTTTAGAAACTTATATGAGGGAATTAGGTACCCGTTTTTACAAACGTGGCGGCTTTACTTTAGAAGAACCTGGATATGCTTCAGGCACACCGGATGAGTCTTACAGCATTGGTACAGAAAAAGAGGTTCCTGATATCGTAATTGAAGTGATTGTTACAAGTGGGACTATCAACCGGAAGGAGTTATACAAACCCAAAAGAATACCTGAAATTTGGTTTTGGCAATCTAACTTAATTAAAATATTCAACCTGAATGCAACAGGAGAATATGAAGAAGTAGAACGGAGTCGATTTTTTCCGGATTTAGAACCAGTGTTACTATTAGAGTATATTGCTATGCCTGACCAGTACGACGCTGTAGTTAAGTTTCAACAAGCGATCCGCAATAGATGAGTATTTAGCAGTAAATACTCTTACAATACTCTCTGCACAATGTATTAATATTAGTGTGTACAGTTAGAGAACTTTTAACACCAAATTATCTGTGCCGAGGTAGCCACTAGATTCATCTATGGGGGTAAGACGCGGTTCAATTCCAGTGAATGAGTTTCACTTCTGTCTCTCAAACGTTCTCAATGGAATAATTCTGGGCTTTTTATTACGTAAGTATCGCCAATTGTGCAGGTGACTTATATTGCTCATTTCCGACGCCTAACAAAATTTACGCGAACGCACAGTTAACGTTTTGCGGAAGTCCCCACCCTGCTACGCTGAGGGTGTGTATGAGGAGTTGCCAAAAAAAGTGATTGAGTATATGGTATTTTTGTTGCTGCACAATTTTTAGCTGTAATAGCATGGTAGCAACGAGAAAAATAATATTTTAGAGATCTGCCGGGGTTAGGAACTAGCCTCGTAGACGCTGATGATTCTAGCTCTACTTCATGTAAATAAGCAGGAAGCAACTAGGTCAAATGAAGCGTCAAAAATCCAACTCGGCTGGGGTGGTTGCATAAACCCACCCCTCAACAAAGTAAGGGTGGGTAGTTCATATATCTCCTGCCATAATCCTTATAATTGATTTTGAGGCTGTTATTTATCCGTCCACGCTGACTGGAACCGCTTTAAATAATGCTCACCCCATCCTGAGCAATAGCTACGGGACTACATTGAAACATGATCAAAAGACTTAAAGACGGGAATCTTTAAAGACAATCCCACTCTACGTGGGACTAGTTTGGGTTTCCCCTGGACAGAAATAGTTCAGGGGTATTATATTTTGATGATAGTTTCTTGGAGTTATGATAACAAGACTTAAAGGCTATGGAAGTTTATGAACTACAAGGATTTCTTTAAGGAGGTTACAGACTTCCCTCCCTATCCCTGGCAAGAGTGTTTTTCAAAGTGGTCTGGTAAGTCAATAGCGGTTGTCTCAGCTCCCACAGGAGCAGGCAAAGAGTCGGGGGCAATTATCCCTTGGCTCTATGACTATAAGAAAGGTGTTCCATCAACAACTCGATTGGCTTACACATTGCCCACCCGATCGCTCGTCGATCAGGTCTATAGAAACACGCAAAGGGTTGTGCAAGCTTCTGGTTTGCCCATTCAGGTGTACTGCCTAAAAGGAGGCCAGATAGAACATGGATTTGAACAGGATCTAACTCAGCCTGCAATTTTGATTGGTACCCAGGATCAACTTCTGTCTCGGGCTTTGAATCGTGGATTTGGTGTTTCCTGGGGACAGAGACCTTTACATTGTGCAGCACTGACAAATGATTGCCGATGGGTATTGGATGAAATTCAGCTAACTGGAGTAGCTTATTCGACTCTAGTACAACTGTATAAGCACTGGCAAGCTTTAGGCACTTTTGGAAACATTCAACTGTGCTTAATGTCTGCGACCTTTGATGATCGCCCATTGAGTGGATTGGATGTAGAACGCTTTGAATTAACTGAGAATGATCTAGCTAATCCAGTGTTAGCCGCAAAGGTGACTCGAACTAAACCTGTATTCAGCCATAAAGTTGAGTCGGTCAAAGATATAGCTACTCTAGTCAAAACCCACCACACTCCGGGTAGTTTATCATTAGCGGTTCTGAATACAGTTGCTCGGGTTGGAGAACTGGGAAACCTACTGGCTGAACTTAATCCCCTAGTTATTCATAGTCGGTTTCTCGGTTTTGATCGCGAACAGCTACAACAGCAGATTCTTGGATTCAAAGGAGTGATAATTGCTACTCAAGTAGTTGAAGCTGGGGTAGATTTGGATGCCGATCTACTGGTTACTGAACTGTGTCCGTGGTCTTCATTTGTGCAGAGGTGTGGGCGATGTGGACGTAAACGCACGGACAACTCAGTGAAAATTTATTGGCTGGATTACACAGTTAACTGGAAACCAGCACCATACACTGATGCCGACTGCAAGAAGACACAGGATATTTTAATCAAGTTAACAGATGCCAGTCTTCAGGCACTCCGTCAGATTCCCCTCCCAGAGCTAAAGTTACCGAGTTATCCCTTAACACATCGAGATGTAGAAATATTTTTTTGCACCCATTACAAAAGTCGGGACACTCGTTATACCATCTCAGAGTATGTCCGAGATCCCGATACATTTACCGTTTCCGTGGTGTGGTCTGATGAGCCACCACATCGGCTGCCTCATCAAAAGTTTACGTGTCCAGTTCCCACTGAAGAGTTAAAAACCTTTTGCCAATCTTGGGGAATTACTACCCGAGTCTGGGGAGATGAAACATGGGATGTAAAGACACCCGTTCATGGAGATGTGGTATGGCTCCCTTTAAGCACTGGAGGTTACAGTCATCGAAGAGGTTGGACAGGAGATCCAAACGACAAGCCCCAAGCATATAGTTTGGAACTAGAACCTGAGTATAATGATCCACCCTTTCCTCATGACTTGCCACTCGGAATACACCTGAAAGATACAGAGGCTTTTCTAGGGGAAAGTATCTCCCATCTCCAATGGCTGGGTTTTTCGGATGCCCTAATCCAGGAGTTATGCCTTTGTGCTCGATGGCATGACTGGGGTAAGGCTCACCCAATTTGGCAGGCCTATGCTAATACTCATGGAACGCTCTTGGCAAAATCAGTTAGCTATGCCCACCCGCAGAAACTAAAAGGATATCGACACGAATTGGCAAGTGCATTTGCAGCCGCATCTCAAAGAGTTTCTTTCCTTTCCCAGTATTTGATCGCGGCACATCATGGTAAGGTGCGGGATAATTTGTGGCCGGAAAATCCCAAGGAAGAATTTAACTCAAAAATTTTAAGAGGAGTAGAATTGGGAACCTATTTACCCAGCTTTGAGATCGACGGTGTGGAAACACTACCAAAAGTCCAATTGACCTTCGGCAAAGCTGTAGATTGGGAGAAACAGGTTAGGGGTTTACTGCGTCAGCACGGACCTTTCAAATTAATCTACCTTGAAGCAGTAATTCGTAACGCCGATGTCAAAGCATCCCATTACCGACAACAGGAAGCAAGGAATGATAGCAACAGAAACTGTTAACGCAGTTGCCTTCCCCCATCTCTCACCTACAACGGCAATTGGCTGGTTGAAAGCAATTGGGTTATTGCGATTGTCTGGGGTACGTGGGTACTGGTTAGATGACTGCTTTTATCTAGAAATCGATTCAGCAGCATCGGTGGTTGAGAATATTCTAAACAACTATCAACCCAAGCCATTTGCCAGCCCTTGGAATAGTTACAGTATTTTTAATAAGCCAGATAGCTTGAAGTCTGTGCTGACATCTCAATCAGAACGTTATGTATTCATGCGTGAGGGCTATCAAGAAATCCAGGATGTACTACAGACTCTAGATATTAAGAAACAGTCTTCAGCCGAAAAGAAATTAACTCTGATGCATCACCTACCCCCTCAAGTTCAAAGTCTTGATTGGCATGAGTGGATTAATGCCGTAGGGTTATTGACCAAGACGAAGAAAGGACCTCATTTCCTGTGTAATGATTTGTTGGGTACAGGGGGAAATATCGGCACGACAGACTTTTGTACCGTCTATTTCCAAGTGTGTAGTAGTGAACTTTGGGATTTAAATACTGGGGAACCCTCCCCCAAAACCGAAGCTTTTATCCGAGCCTCTATCCTGGGTGAAACACTGCCTAATACTTTGCTTGAGCAGAGTCTATTAGGGCACACCTATCCAGCGGCTGATTACTTTGATGATTTGGCTCCTGGTGGAGGATCTCAAGCTGACTATTTAGATAATGGTGGGAGGTCGTCTCAACTGGCAAATCCAATTGACTTAATTCTTTATCTGGAGGGAGCAACTACCTTTACGGGGAAAGCCATTCCTCGTAATCAAGTGGAGAACGAAGGAGAGCAGGAATATACTTTTGCATCCTATCCGTTATTACTTGAGGTGAATTCCGGCAGTGCTGATACTAGCGATCTCAGTGGGCGATCCTACGAAGTTTGGTTGCCTTTATGGAATGAGCCGATGGATTGGGGTGATTTTCAGCAGATGGTCACACAGGATCTATCCTTCCGGCTCAAACATCAAATAGTCGATACCCTCGATATGCTAAATGTAATTACCCAAGTGGATGAATACCGAGGGCTATCCAGATTTGCTCGATTTGGTCTCTGGCAACGGAAGGGACAGGGCAAATATTTGGTTCATATCGGATTAGCTACCCCAGGTGGTACAGATTTCGCGGCTGAACTCAGGGAGTGGCGATTAACTGCTCGTCTAACTGCGAATCACTCCCAAAATCAGTGCAACTTATTAACTGCGATTCATAAAGCTCTCTACCGCCTACAGCAAGGCAATGCAGAAGCAACAACTGTGATCCGACTATTAGGACAGCTAGAAGGATTACACAGTCGAATCCAACCCAAAATACCTCCAGTTCCTCAATTAGGGGAGAAATGGGTTGAAGCTGTCTACAGGGAGTACCCCATCGTGGAAGTTGAATTGGCCGCAGCCCTAGCTAGTACCTCCCTTATACACAAACAAAGTGGACACTCTGCCTATACCTTCCGACGCTTGCTCTCATCAGCGCGATACAACCCAAAAACAAAATCCTGGTTTTGGTCACAGGAGCATCACCACAAACTTAAAACTGCCTCTCTAGAAGCATTGTGCCTGTCGCTGCTACGAGTTTGGCATGAGGATAAGACTCGCCACCCTTCCTTTGGTTGGACTTATCGAGCTAGCCCAGATGCGATCGCTGCCTTTATTGCCGGAAATACTAATGATTCACTCATTCTCGAGTTAGCCCTAGGTTTTGCACTTTGCGAAATTCCTGCTACTCTGGCACCCCATGCCAAGAGCCAACCCTTACCAGAACCTTACAAGTATGCTGCTTCTGTTCAATGGAACTCGCAAACGGTACTGACTGCCCAGACCATCAATGGATTAATGTCAGGATCAACTGTTCCCTTAAGTCGTCAATTGGCTGCTATGCAAAAACCAGTTGTATTGCCAAGCAACATTGCGATCGGAAAACGTAGTGCTTTGGCATTAGTGTTCCCATGTCAACCTTTCTATTCATTAGGAGAAAACAATGGTTAATGTGATTACTGTGAATTTTGAATCCGCTTTACCTACCGTCAAGCCACCAACGTTCCTGGATGTAGGAGTTTCCCAGGCCTACTTACCATGGGAGCAGAGATTAGATGTCTTGCTTCACACTCCCCAAGCAACTGCCAACTTGATTGAAGATATGGTTTGGGACGCTGTGAACCACGCGCTAATTCCTGAACTTCAAGGATTACCATTTGTAGATATTTATACAGAAGGGGGTGAATATGTTGCTAGTACTTTGGATTTACCCCATCGTTTAGGAACAGGATATCTTCTGAAAAACAAATATGCCAAACTGGGTGGACAGAGGTTTCGAGAAAGCTTACGTCAACGCTTTCGGGAAAATGGGGTTTACCAGACAGTCTTCAAGCTTTGCCCAATGAGTATTATCCTAGGTAGCTTCTATACTCACATTGCCGGAGTTTATCGAATTCCCCGTGTTTTATCTGGTGAGTTTGTAGCAGAGAATGCTATCTCTATGCCAACAGGGGGCGCTGTTCACGACCCTATTTCCGCAAGGGGTAGAGGTATCAACATTAAACATATGTTTGCCATCGAGAAGAAAGGTAATAAGGATAAGCCTGTGACAAAGCCCAGTGAAGCTGGATTAGGCAATATTGTTTATGTGCGTGAAAGCTTTAAAGCAGAACGATATATTGGTAGGTTTGTGATTGATACACGGCTAGTAGACAAGTCTAACTTGGACAAGGATGCTAAACACTTGATTCAGGTACTCAGCAATTATCTGGTACGTCGTCTGCTATCAGAACCAGTTACGTTACGTACAGAATGCTATTTGATGCCAACTAAGGAATCTGCTCGGGAATTATTAGCAGACCTAGAAACGCTGAAAAGAGATGTGCAGCAAGCGATTCAACGTTGCTCAGGTTCTTTTGAGAAAGTCCGAGTTGTCGTGCCTAACGATCAAGTTCATTTTGCTGAAGAGGAAGAGTCTACCGAAGAGTAGGAATCAAGCTTTTCAAGCTTATATTCTCTAACCTTACAAACTGTTGAAGTTATAAGCACGTCACCTATGATCTACCTCAAAGTCCAATTCCACACCAATCAATATCAAGCCTGTGCATGGGGCAATCATCACTCTGAAGGGGTTATTGACTGGCCTCCGGCACCGTGGCGAATCCTTCGCGCCATTGTGGCTGGAAGCTACAACATTGCTTTGTTAGCAAAACATCAACAAATCCTGAAGGCTTTACTGCATAAACTGGCTTCATCACTTCCGAATTATACACTCCCACCTACAACCTACATTCAACATCGCAGTCCTCGTCCTCAGGTGGATTTAAAGACAGTTAAAATCGGTCCAGGAAAAACTCTGTACTCAGCTGGGCTGCTGATGTCCAGCAACCAAAACATTCTGTATATTCACTGGCCAGTAACACTTTCAGAAACTGAAGAATTAGTTTTCAGTCTGTGCCTATCTGGACTGACCTATTTTGGTCGTAAAGAGTCAGTTGCAACGTTCACTTTAGTTCAAGAAGCTCCAGTACCAAATGCAGTACTAGATCCTCAAGGAACACGTATTGTCACAACCGTAGATCCTACACTAGATGCAGAAGCACTCTGGGAGGTTCTGAATTTGTCCGCCCATGAAAATTATGGGGTGAATCGCTCGGCAGTATTTCCAGGTGTTAGGCAAGTAACCTATCAAATAGACACACCTAAGCCTTACCGCCAGCAAGAATCATGGCAGAAGAAGCATATGGTCACTCTCACAGTTTCAGTCACTCCTCGTCTGCCTATCAATCTGGGGTTGAAGTTAACCCATCGTTTACATCAGGCATTAATCAGCCGCTGTCCAGCAATGGTTTTTACCGGGCAGGATCTGGGTGAGCCTAGCAAAAACCATAATCACACGATTTTTCAATGGATTTCAGATCCTACAGGTCGCTACATCGAGCGTGTCAAACTATATAGCTATATTGGTTACGAACCAGAAGCACTGGCAGTAATTTCCAGTTGTTCGTATTTACCAGGTGTTGCCCGTGGCTATAACGTTTCCCTTTCCTTCGGTGACATTGGAGGCGAAGGGGAAAAATCTAGTGAGTGGATATCTTCTACCCCATTTTTTCTATCCCGATTTCCTACTGTACGCCGTGGCAAACCCCGTATGCTCTCGGAGCATTACCAAAAAGATGGGCCGGAGCATCAGGTTCTTCAATATCTTCAATACCTACCGTGGTTAAATTTGGTGGGCAACCCTACCTATCGAGATAATGAAGATGGTTTAGCACTTTACTTGAATGATGAAATTGCTGTTGTAGTCTCATGCCAAATATTTCCAAAATTCTGGGAATGGGAAGCTGAGTGTCGTCAGGGAAAGAAGGCAGGACGGGTAGGGTATCAGGTAAAGTTGAAATTTGCAGTGCCAATCACCGGACCAATTGTATTAGGCTATGCTTCACACTATGGCTTAGGTTCAATGACCTCATTGCGCGAACAGGTGGGTGTAGAGCGGAAAATCGCCTAGAATTACGGTCTATCAGTGACTGTAGCGATTTTATTGATGATTAGTCCGCGCAGTTGCTGAAACACTACTATATCAAGCCTTGTAGGGTCTTTTTGCTCTTTGTAGTGAGTTAATCCATCCACGAAATAGGATAATGCATAGAGATCCGCGCACTTGAACCTTGAAAACCATATATAGTAAGGGTTCGTAAATGCCGCTGTGATAATCCTTCCTTTTGGAGGGACTAAATTGAAACGGGTGTCAGCTACTCCATGCAGATGTTTGGAATCGTGATAATCCTTCCTTTTGGAGGGACTAAATTGAAACCCTTAACGAGTGGCTTTTCCTTGATTCTGGATAGGTGATAATCCTTCCTTTTGGAGGGACTAAATTGAAACCACAAGGCGATCGCTCCTGGTTGCCTCTTAATAGCGTGATAATCCTTCCTTTTGGAGGGACTAAATTGAAACTTGCCAATTTGGGAAGCACCCGTCGTCAGGGTTTGTGATAATCCTTCCTTTTGGAGGGACTAAATTGAAACCCAACTAGAGCAGCAGGGACTCATCAGTAAGCAGGTGATAATCCTTCCTTTTGGAGGGACTAAATTGAAACCATCTCCAGCACAACTCTTTCACTCAGGTAACTAAGGTGATAATCCTTCCTTTTGGAGGGACTAAATTGAAACGTCCTCCCGCACAAATGGCGAGGTAGGGTAACTGGGTGATAATCCTTCCTTTTGGAGGGACTAAATTGAAACTAGTCGAAGACACACCCGAAGAGAAAGCCAATATTGTGATAATCCTTCCTTTTGGAGGGACTAAATTGAAACTCTCTAGTAAAAAGCTTGAGCCACTGGGGAAAGCCGTGATAATCCTTCCTTTTGGAGGGACTAAATTGAAACAGCTTGCTAAATCCACCCCCTACTGGGCAACGAAGAGTGATAATCCTTCCTTTTGGAGGGACTAAATTGAAACTGCATCTACTATTGCTGCTACTCTAGTACTTCGCGGTGATAATCCTTCCTTTTGGAGGGACTAAATTGAAACCCAACT
>Ga0116227_10007490_pt1 | contig 21240 bp, 18 predicted proteins | sample S1TSphgellanicum_FD_89693 | JGI IMG/M metagenome (GOLD analysis project Ga0116227, IMG submission 89693) | Host-associated microbial communities from peat moss isolated from Minnesota, USA - S1T2_Fb - Sphagnum magellanicum MG | ecosystem: Host-associated > Plants > Peat moss > Unclassified...
AAGAAAAAAAAAAAAGGGGGGCGCGGGGGCCCCGGCGCCCCCGGGGCTCCTCCCGTTTTTTTTTTTTTTTTGGGTGAATTATGAAACAGTTCAGCAAGTAGAATTGGCCTCTGAAGAGTTTTGGAATTAAGAGCTTTAGAGTCCTTAGAATATCCGTAAAACTACTGCAAGCTAGTAGCTGAATAGGACTACGTATGCTGTTAATTGCTTCTTGGGCTTTGCACTATCAAAGACTATATAACAAGGTCAACCTGGATGCCCCAGATCATCCTTAAATGATGTACTCAGAAGCAGCCTGCAGTCTGGAAATGTACACATAATGAAACCTCTAGTGTACACACAAACATACGAACCAATACTGCAATTCTTGAGGAGTTTATGCTTGAAGAAATATTTCCAAAGGAAGCAGAATTAGTCAAAACTCAGAGGTGTTGGAATTACAGCAACCTTGTGGAAACATTTCCTGAATCAAACCTTGCAAGCACCAGAAGTAGAACAGACAGCTTCCAGGATCTGAGAGAGAGAATTAATTTCCTGATTCATGTCCTATGAGACATCCCTGATGCTTTTTTTGTATCCTAAGTCTTTGCTTTGGTATTGGAAGTTTTGGAACCAAATATACTGTCATACCTCTGAGAAAGGTTTTAGAAATCAAGTGAGGGGTAAAGAATTAAAGATAAGCAGAGTGGGAAGGTGTGCTGCTGCAGTCAGTTGGACAAGCAGCTTTACAAATTGGGCATTAGTTTGACCTTTAGCAGAGAGCTTTGTTGCAAGAGTGGCTATTCCTTCTTGCCCACTTAGCTGTCAGTGCAATTTGGGTTTGTGGGGATTGATATTACATGTTCAAACTAGATTAATGCATGTAGATTGGTTGTGTATTGCAATAGGTTGAAACATTGTTGCAGCAATTTGAGATGATACCATTTCCTTGCAAGATGTTTTTCATGATTTGGAGCAGATTGGAAATGAGATGGCCCTTGGGAGCTGAATATATTTTGCTGTACTTGGGGTCTATGTACAGGCATTCTATGGTTTCCTTTCAAGTTGGGCTTCAAAAAAGTTCATGAGTGGGTGGTGAGTCATTCTCAGACCTTCAATTCTCTGAATCCTAGCTTTGCTGTTTAAATTCTTTCTCAGCAGGGAGAGAGACATTGGCTAGTTTTGTTTGCTGTCATTTCACTGGCACTGATTCAACTTCCATCAGGCCCTGATTGGGCTGCTTGGTTTCTTCTGTGCTCTCAGATGCTCTACAAACCTGACCTTGTCAAGGTGAGAGCTTGACAAACATGTAGTTGCATTCACTCAAGGTGATTGGAGGTTGACTAAGGATGCTAGCAGCCAGAGCTGGACTGGTCCTGATCATCTTCTCTGAATGTTCTGTTTTGGGTGAGGGTGATTCAAGGTACACCTGGAAAGGTGTCTGTTGTCAGGTGCAGGCACATGAATCTAAGTTTATTGTGTTTCAACTTCCTTGCAGTGTAATCCTATTGCCGATTGCAGTCACATTCTATGTCACCTGGTGGTTCATCAGGTTTTTTGATGGGTTTTTCTCACCAATTTACGACTCTCTTGGAGTTCATGTTTTTGGTATTTTCCAATCCTCATTTTTATTTATTGCTAATATTGGTTGCTGCATTTTCTGGGCCTGTATTTATGTTTGTCCTATCCTGCTGGTAATCAGTTGAATCATAAAAGGCCAAGAGGTAACAAGGGTCCAGCAATCCTAATGTTTTGCTTGATATTGAATATTGAGGTCTTACAACAAGGAGGCTGGCAGAAGGTACATGTTAGGTTTTTATGAAAGTTGGCAGCAGATGGTATTGTGCAACACATACTATCCGTTCTTTCAATATCCAGAAAGGGGTTTGGGTCTAGGAGATGATTTTGGAATAAGCTGGTGAGTTTGTAGTGATATTGGACTCTGTGTTTTGGTTTGCTGGAACTGACACTTCGGTGTCTTCAAAACTGTTATTGTGTGAAGTTTCTCTCAAGTCTCATAGATACAATATCTTTATTTGTAGGTTTGTCTCAACACCCACGTGTATTTTATGAGACTGTCTTCTTGGGTTGTGTCGCAGGACTTGGGTTTGTGACAACATTTGTGTTCATATTTTTGGTTGGAGTATTTGTGTCTTCGTGGATTGGAGCTTCCATGTTGCTGACAGGGGAGTGGTTTATTAAGCGCATGCCACTGGTCAAGCACATCTATTCTGCCTCAAAACAGATCAGTGCAGCCATCTCTCCAGGTGCAAATTTATTGTCCCAATCATTATGATTTCCTTTCTGAGGTTGTCAGAGCTGTCTGTTGTACAAAATCTTTGAACTACAAGTGCTAAAGTAGTGACCCGCCACTGGTGCTACCTTGAGCAGAAGTAGGGATGAAGGATTTTTTAAACTGCCAATGCACCACTGAATGAATTTTGCAGAAGAGAGCATCAGAAGAATAGTAAAGGATGAAACTGTCCTTGGCAGCATGTTTTTGCAAATTGGATGAAGTGAGCTTGCCTTCTGCTCATGATTCTGTTTTAACTGCTTTTTTGGGAGGTCCTGTGCAGACCAAAACACACAAGCATTTAAAGAGGTAGCAATAATTCGACACCCACGTGTTGGGGAATATGCTTTTGGTTTCATAACTTCAACCCTTGTACTACAGGTGATGATATGCTTCTTACTTTGATGTGGTCTGAATTGCACTAAATGGACCAAAATTTTCAACAAGTCAGTGTCTGCCATAGAACCACATAAAAGAATGCATGCATGTCTTGTGCCCTTTAATGAGTTTTGTCTTGGAAGTGCAAGGACTTTGAGAAACATATCTACTAAGTCAATTTGCAGCTCTTTTCATTAGAGGATGCTGCTAATGTCTGCTTGAAATGGTAGCAATATATAATCTGCAGAGGTGTTGTCTTAGGAGTAATGAACATTGTTGGGCCTTGCAAAGGGGTTTTCAGGGTTCTTTGAGTCTTCTTTGGAATTTCCCATCACATAGCTGGCTTTTTTAACAGATTTATTGTGCTTGCAGAATGATGTAGGAGAAGAGGAGCTGTGCAGTATCTATGTGCCCACCAACCACCTCTACATTGGTGATATCTTCCTTGTCAACTCCAAAGATGTCATTCGCCCCAATTTGTCAGTGCGGGAAGGCATTGGTATATTGTCATTATGGAGTCATCTCCTTTCTTCTGTCTTTTTAAGGAGTTTCTTTTGTCTTTCTGTTCTGTGAAATTCACAGTATCCTGTTGTTGTCTATTCCTGTCTGGTTCTCCATTTGTTTCTATCCCGAGGCTCTTGCTGACTTTGGGATTATTAAGTCTGTAGTCTAGGATAATATTGGCAGCATACATGAACTAGGTATGGCCCAGGGTCAGCGGTCAGGTTCTGGACCTGAGATATCTTTGTTGTCTGAGATATGTTCAGGGGTGTGTTTAGTGGATTTATGATTGAATTGACCAGTTACTTGCTGTGATGCAGAAATCGTAGTCTCGGGAGGAATGTCAATGCCTCAAGTAATTTCTCCAAGAATGCCTATACCCATGGAGAGACTCCGAGTGGTTTCTTCTCGATAAACTTGCATCCTGACCCTTCCACAGTGGACAGTTGACCTTCTCTGGAAGGTCTTGTTCAATCATGCAGCTAGATTTTTCAATGGCCTTGTTTTGTAACATTAAATGTCAGGGTGCACCAAATGGATCAGGGTCCTCCATCTACTTAGCAGTAACAGCTTAATGCCATCTTCTCTCCATTTCAGTTTTAATTAGAACTGGGAACAGTTTTTTTAGTCTTCTAGGATTTGTGTTTTAAGAAGCTGTCTGTGTGCAACAAATGGATGAAGGCCCTGTGGGTCCCAATCTTTTCAGCACTTTTGTTTTCCAGCATTCATATTTTGTACTTGGATCTTTGTAGTAGCTGGCATTTTATGCTCTGGTTTTTCCACTTGTTTCACATTTTGCTGCTCCGTAGCCATCAAGAAAATGCGGAAGCAGAGAAATACACCAAGCTTTCTCACAGCTGGTGGGAAATGGAAGCCTTCCTGCACTTGGGAGTGCTTGGAATCAGATGTTGAGGGTGAGCAGATTGTAAACTCTGGTTTTGATTTAGCAAAAGACTTGTTCCATGGTCTGCTTCTAGTGCATGTTTCAAATAAAGGATGTGAACTTGAGTCACAAGAACCTGAATCCCAATTTAACCCTCCCAGCAACCCTCATGTTATCAAATTTGTGTCAAAATAACACCCCCAGTTACCAATTAACCTTGGTATTTTTAACCACATGTATGTACACATATGGGTCAGTTCTCAAATACACACCTTGGGAACCCCCTAATGTAATACTCATGTAGGTTCTAGGTGCAAAATATACTAAAGGGGTTCAGGGATGAATGATTGACAACCTAATTGGATGAAAATTTCTAATGTCTAAGTAGGAAATTAAATTTGGACAATTCAATACCTACTCATAAGAGTTTTCTTGCTAGATCTCTAGATGCTAACTATTGGGTGGGTATGTTCTCTAATCAAATTTTAGAAAATCCAAAATGGTAGGTAGGTTATTAATGACCTTATTGTTAATTAAGTGTTTTTTTCCCCCAATAATTGGCTAACATTTGTTTAAACTTTGAAAATCGCTTCCTTCATTGATAACTATTAGGCTTCCTAGCTTGGCAAGTGAGCAAGGCAAATATGTCCTTGTTTTCTCCATGGCCCATCAACTTTTCATTTGTTCTATGTTGTCTTGTAATTCAACTTCTACCTTCCAAAAACAAAGTTTGAATACCTAGTTCAAAAGTGAAAAACCAAAGAATATAAACCAAAAGTAGAGGAGGGAATCAAATTTGGAAACCCCCTATCAAACACACAAACTCTCAAATGTTTCATCTCCAATGTCGTTTCCTTGATGCCAATGTCCATAGCCATGCAACACTCTCATGAAATAGGCATTAATCCAACTCCAACATTCACAAATTCATCCTCTCACCTATTTAAAAAAGCAAGTAGACCTTTCATTAACTCTAATTTACTCAAGCAACCTGGCTACATGAACACTCAATCCCACCTCAAACACACAATTACTACAATACTATTGTGCCATGCTATTCATATGGACAATTCACTCTATTGATCATCTACGTAGTGGAAGAAGAGAGGACAATTGACAACTCACATCACCCTTTGACCATCATCACACCCTTCAACACCCACATTCAATTTTTTAAAACATACTTTATTAACATGACAATCCAAGACAAAATATTGCATGTGCTTCAAATATGGATCCTTAATGAAACAAAAACACACACAATATTTTGCACTTAGAATGAGGTTACCTTTGCTCACAACATTCGTTGCCCTTAACTTTGTCTTTTTTAAGTCTAAAATTAACTCTCCATGATTGATTAGACTCACCACTTTCTCATCCCCACACATTCTACTTAGTCCACTAAGCTTCTACCCAAGTTGTCTTTTCCAATAAACTTCCACCTTGAACTCATTCCTCTTCTCTCCTACATTGCTCTCTTTCTTCCCCACCTTGACATCAATTAGACTTACATTGTGACCAACTTCCAACACCAAAAATACTATGCTTACTCCAAAAGCAACTTTCAATTTTTCTTCAACACCCCACCTCCTACAATATGTTTCCTCCTTCCATAAAATCCTATTCACACCACAATCTAGAAGCTTCTATGCCAAGTTCCTCAACATGCATATGTGTTGAAATAAATGTGTGATGCGATTTGACCCCAAAGGAAAACATCCAAAAAGTTCCAAAACCAACAATGATAGAAAGAAAGAAACACAATATGAGAATCTTAACCCTAGCCAAAATCTTGCATCTTCATCCTAAAAAACCAATGAAATTAATAGCATGCATGAAATAAAACATATGGATGAATCATGAAAAGAAGACAAACTTAATGACAAGGATGGAATTGAACCATGAAAATGAAACTAACCACTTTGATGCAACCATACCATATGGATGAAGTTTATGAATATGATAAAATTGATATGGATAAATTTATTTGCAAGGATGAAATTGATGGTGTTGAATGACATGCTATTATGAATGAGATTGAATGACATAAATGACCATATGGTTCAACCTGAAATGGGTGATACTATTGATAATCATGAATTTGCAACACATGGATGAAGTTAATAACATATATGACATTAATTAGATTTTAAAATCATGATCATGTGAATACAATAATAGAGTCTATGAATACATTGCAATGCATCTCCATGTTGTTGAATTCCATCCATGAATGGAACTTCATTAATGTGCTACATTTGTCTATTTGTTGATTTCATTCGATATAATTTGATTTTCCATGCCACCCAATTGTTAGTTTCATCACATTTGTGGTTAATTTTGTGTTGAAGATCATTTTCACCCATGTCAAATTTTATTTATATGGCCAATTGCATGTACATGATCATGAACAAAATTCAATCTATCATAAGTCTTTTACCATGTACTTAATTTTATGCATTATGGCCAATTCAGATGAATTTTTTTTCCCATGCAAAGTATAATTCATATGTCTTTATGATTTAGCCCAAAGATAAGGTTCATTGATGTCATCACATTTTATCCATGTGTTTGGCCAACGCATCTTTGTGGTCAACTTCATATATGAACATCATTTCCATTCCTTCCACTTCGTATACATCATTGGTGAAATTGGCTTTTTCTTCCATCATGGTTCTCAAGTCTCATTAGTTTAACCATGTTTCAAGTTTCTTCTTTTCTTATCACTTCACATGTTTTTATTTATTTTGTCATTTGCCCTTGTCACAAATTTGCACCCTCCATTTATTTGTGTTTTTATAACATTTTAATAATGTGTTTAAAGTTAAGTTCTAATAAATTGTTGATACAATCATTGATATGATGTTGTGATCACATTGTAACACATTGTGTTTATTGATTATCATTAGTAAAATGTCACTACAACATTATATTAATGATTGATCAACATTTCATTAGCACTTAACCTTGAACAAATGGTTAGAATGTTGTAAAAGCACATATACATGGAGGGGGCAAGTTTGTGATGAATCTTCCCCCCTCATCCTTCTCTTCATCCCAAAGTGGTCCCTAATGGCCACTTGTAAGATACAAAGAAACTAACCTCACAGAAATAAAGCAGGCATCCTATTTTCACAGTTTAACAAAACCATAACGCCCCCACTCTTTGAAGGTTGCATAGATTTTTATTTCACATGACGCCCACAGGTGAGACCATTACTGAAATCAAGCTTGCACTCAACTTTCACCTTGTGTGCCCTTAATTTTATAATAGCCTTGCCCTTAAGCTCTCTGTCATACACTAATGACACTATGAAAGATTATTGCAAAATATTTTGGAACAATTGAATACTTTAGGATTTGCATAAGGCTTTTTAAATGGAGAGATTTAGGGCCAAAATAATTGCCCCTCCATATAATAAACCTGATAATGTGGCAAATTTAATGGTGTCAATTGCGTATTACTTCCTTTTTATTATTATAAAAGGTTCAATGTTCAATGTTTAGTCCCCCACTAAAATCATCAGCAAAATATTATGTCATTTTCCTAAACATATTGTATGATGTAATCTTCCAATGATGATCATTATAACATTATAACAGTGAGCAAAATGTGTGTGTGTTGGTTTTGCCCATAAGGAAAAGACTACACATTTGTCTATGATTTGGACTTGGGAATAAAATTTTGGTTCACTCATTGGTCAATGTGGAGATGACAAGTGTTCACATAATGAAAAAAATCACATGGATGTAATTTTCCATGTTTAAGTGGATGTAACCCTAAATACATTAAGTTTTTGATGAAACCCCAAAACAGTGGCGGGAGCAATGCAAGCGTTGCCCCTTTTATCATAGCTTCAACGGTTGTGAGAAATGACATGCTTTGATAGAATTTTTTTGAACTTTGGTGGATTTTTGGTCTTTTTTTTTATCACCAAATTATTGGAGGACTTTCCTCGAACTCCTTCAACTATATACCATTTTTTTGTGAATGAAGACAATTGTGGTGGTGATGCACCCTAGCTTAGGTGGGGATTTAGATTTGTGTACATGCATGTTTTTTGGTATAGGAATGGATTACTCCTTCCTTTTGTTGCAGAAGAAAAATGAAAAAGAAGAACTAAAAAAAGAAGAAGAAGAAGGGAGTGATGGATGTAGCAAGGTTCAAGCAATTAGTTAAGCATATAGGGGAATGTAGGAAAATGTGAAAGTTGGAAGAATGTCCTTGTCTTTTGATACTCACTTAAGCAAGCCACTGCAACCTTGCCACTTGTTGATTCGCTACTCTTGAGTCTCTCAAAGCTCCAAACAAAACAATGGAGCTTCCTTCCTTTGTTGAGATCCAAGGAACATTTTTTAACAATGGGCGAAAAGCGGAACAACAACAACAACAACTGTGAGGACAAGCATCAGAAGCTTGAGACCATTCCTTGGTACCTTTGTCGAAAGTTCGACATGTTGGGTTGTTGTCATGGACATCTTATTATTATTGTTCATCAAAATGATTCTTTAATTATTGTTGTTGTTGTGGGGGGGGCGGTGGGGGGAGAACTTCTTCTTGTATGCCAATCCCCAAGCTTGTAGAAAGGGCAAAGTATTGCGACAAGATAGGCATGACAACAAAGGTTTGCTCTCTGTGGTTGCTTTTCTTCAAACCTTAGACACTCAAGATGTTCATCTCTTCTCTCCTGGCCTCAAAGCTTGGCTCCATCCCCTTGTTGCTCACAACACCATCTTTCAAGGTAAACAAACACAATTGGTTGCATGAGATATGGTCTTCAATGTGTTTAAGTGCTTGTGTTGCTCTTCTCTTCAATGTTTGATACTTCATGTACTTCTTAGGGCTGTTGTTGCACAATCCATCAACGTTGTGCTAACAATTGTTGTTTCAACATCAAAATGTCATGCTTGTGTTGCTCTTTTATTCCATATGTGATTGCAAATTTTTTGACATACCTCAGAAGGTTTCTACACAACCTCATGGATTTCAATGAAGAAGTTCTCTTATAGTTTATGTTTCAAACTTTTGAATGTATGCATTTTTTGCTTTTCATCAACAATTATGTGTAAAACCCACTGATCGAAGCTTGTATTTTTCCACCTTGTGTGACTTTGCTTGATTTTATCCAGTTTTGTTTGTTCTCCCAAGTGGGATGAAAAATAACATATCTTGTCCCGCCTACTTGTATTGTACTAGGTTCAATAAAAAGTGTTTCATGCTTGGGAAATAATTTCAAAGGTTTTTTACAAGGGAACATTATTGTTGTTTTGAAACTTTAATTCTAACGCCCGAGTTCTTGGTTTGCATGTTGTAATGGGAGTACCTTGGGAAAATCTTCGCAATGTTCTTTACACAAAATATGCATTGGATCTCAATCAAGACATGCTAGTTGGCTCAACAAAATGGTTTTGGCCCAACATTTTGCACAATTTGTTAAGGTTGGTAAAAGGCACAACAATTTTTAACACCTACTAGAGAAGACTATAATAAATATGAACTAATTGTTGTTCTCTGTTTTGAATTTGCCCAAGTGGTTTGCTATTAGTAGTCTCCATCTATTTGCAATCTTAGTTTTAATTTTATGGGCAAGGTTGTAAAAAAAAAAAAAACTAAACTTGGATGTGAGAAATATTTTTGTAGGGTCAAATATTGAACACCATTGGAGATGTTAAGATATCATTGAATTTCAGACACAATTTCGATGTGTAATTATTGAAACTATGCATGTGGGGGAAAGTGTCACAACCTTAACATTGGGTTCGCGATTAAGTGTGAAATGCAAAGGCCCATGAGGCCGAGAGTGTGTTTAGGTGTGAAACACACTTTCACAAATGGGGGAAAGTGCAAAGGATGAAGCCCAATGACTCCCAAGTGCATTCCCATTTTGCAAGTTGCACTTGTGTGGGAGTTATGAATGTTTAGAGCATTGGTTGAAAAGGCAAAAAAACACCAAATTAGGACCTTAGGACACCATTAGAAAGGTCTTGAAGTGTAGATTCTTAAAATTCCTTCACATTATTCATTTAGACTTGATTTGCATGAGTTATGATCAAAAGAAAGGGTGGGAGTCAAATCGAAAATTTGATTCCTAACCACAAATCCCTTGAAAGCAAGGGACAAATAAGGTTTGATTGAGCGTGCTATACATTTTTGGAGAGATATTTTCAAAGGATATAAGATATTGTCTTCACAATCTCAAAAAAAAACTTGATTTGAAAAAGATATGAACGTCCAAAGTTAAGTGGGAATCTTAGGGAAAAGTGACATTTGGATGTAATCTCCGTGGAGAAGCACAAAGTATACTATAGGGGAGGGGAGTGGTGCCTCCTCCCAAACGTTGCAGGCCATGTAAAGCTTATGCTTAAGATTGTCCCTATTAAGTCCATACACCACTTCCATTCAATTTGCATTAACCACCATTTTTTCTTGGTTGTGTAGGTTGATCTCATCTTGAACTCTTGCTTGTGAGTTCGTCCTAGTCCCATCCTAGAGCTCTAACACACCCAACTATCCCCAAAATGCTACCAGTTAGGGAACGTGCCCTAATTCTTTTCTTGTTATGTTGTTTTGCTTTAGGACCCACCTTTGGGTCTCTTGAAGAGTTTGGGGGCATGTTAGCTTTCTTGCCAAATCATAGTTTTTTCTCTTATGGCACACACTTTTGTAATTATTATCAAAGTCACTTGATGTTATACAAAGCCCAAAATGGATTTGGGAATGTTCTGAGTATGTAGTATGACTTGCATGTGGGAGACCATCAACATTTTGCAATGCTGCATAGGTGGGTGGGTGCAAACTTTTCACCATTTATAATTTTTTTTTTGGGTCATGTAACTTCCGTGCGTTGTCAAAGTCTAAAGTTGTTTAACAAAATGAATAAAAAAAATTTATGAAGTTGTTGTTGCTATAATGGGTCTTAAACCTTAAACCCTAAATCAATCCTTTTTTTTTTCTTTTCGGTTTTGTGATTTGTCTACAAGGTAATGATGGCTGTGTTGTTGCCTTTTTTATTTTATGTAACTAGCATGTTGGGTTGCTGACTAATAGATGGAAAAGTGCCTTGTTAGATGCTTGGGAATGTTACTACATAAAGTAGATGAAAAATGTTATGTGCAACAAAAGATTGTTTTAATGTGTAAGCATGCCAACATTAGAGATGAGATGAATCAAATTGGTCTTGCCAAGGGCATGGGCCTGGTATTTTAGTTATGCTTGCACCTTAAACCCTAAACCTTAAACCATTTTTTATTTTAGTAAAAAACAATGCATTTTCCCTTTTGAGTTAACATTGATAGGTCCAAAGGTCATGTAGTTCACTTCCATGTATGGATTTGAGGGACACGTGGTGAAACATAGTTCAATTGATGATAAAAGTTGTACCTTCAAATAGTTGCTGCACATCTTGACACTGTTATGGAGAAGTTGAGAAAAGTATTAAAGAATCAAAGCCAGAAAGGATTTCGTAGGTATGTGGGTTCCAAGTATTGCATAGTCAATTGTTCTTAATTACTAGTAGTGGTATTTGAAGTGCTAGTTATCGGTGATGAGTTAACTACTTGTGGCTAAAATTGTAAAAACCTTAAATTGCTTTGATGTTAGCTAAAGAACTTGCTGATAAGTAAATCTATGTTTGGTAGATTAATGGCAGTAATCTTTGCACATGGTAACACAATAGATGTAGATGATGTGTGTGTTGGCTTAGCCTTGATGTATGGTTATGCAACATCATATGCAGCATCAACAACAATAGAAACTCATATTGAAACATTTGTGGCAAACATGTTTATTCCACATATTGTTCTTTATTGTTTATGATATGTGGTCGCAACAATGGTGTTTCTGATCATCATCTTTTTAGGAACCCGTCTATCTATAGTTTCAAGAAGAAACTTTCTTCTTTAGTTTCATATGAGTAGGCACTATAAGTCAAAAGGCAATGAAGAAGAGGTAATTCATTATTGGGTGTTTGCCAAAGCACTATAATCAGGATGCTAACTCCCTTTCTTTACAATCTAATTGTTGCATGCAAGGCACAAACATGTTGTTTAGACTTCTAAATGTGAGATTTGCAGCAAATAAACAGGTTGTTATTATTGTTATTAACCTATTAGGTTTGAATCTACCTCATCCATTAGGTCTTTTCAATTATTATGTTGCAATGTTTCACTTATTTTGAACCTAAATCCTAAACCCTTTCATTTTACTTTTTAAGGGACGAATGTTAAATCAATTATTATCTATGAATTCTTCTTAGGTGTCATCAAGCTTTAATATGTATTCAATTAAGTGTTCTTATGATAAGATTTGGGAGCTTAATCTGCATGGACTAAATCAAGGCATAACTTTTGTATAGTTGGACTATATGGCATGGTTTATGAACATAGGCTGAAAGTATGACCAATGTTGGGGCAGTTATTGACTCTTATGAAGAACCTTTGGTTCCAATTCTAAAAAGTAAATTAAAGCAATTCCAATTTGGGGTCCAATTTTTCTAAAAAAATTCTAGTTTAGGTTTTGGTTTTAGCTCTAAATCAAACTTGATTTTGGTCTAGTTCCAAGTAACTTGGACCAAAATTGGTAGTTAACTACTGGTTAACCTTGGTTAGCCCCCAATTCTAGTCCTTTTTTTATAAAAAAATAATTTAAAAAATTCAAAAATATCATATCCAATTTTCATAAAACTAGGAACTAGGTTAGAACCAGAAACTGATGTCATGTGACTTTCGAAGTGTTGTTGTGGAGTTCTTCACAAACTCATAGATATGACATAGGACCATGTCATAATGTCCTTTCATATTGTACTTCAGAAAATATATATTGACTTACAAATTCTTTCTTATTATGTGGTATTTTGTCAAGCCAAGTAGTCATCAAGGATGTAGCCAATGAAGCATGCTTCCCCTTAAAGAAGAAGGATATTATGTTGGATTACACAATGGCTCTCATGGTTGATGAAGGTGTAGGATTTGTTTTAACAACTTCCAAATCTTTGGATTATGAGGTATTACACACCCATGTAAGGAAGGACTCAAAGGAGCAAGTACCAGTAAAACATTCACACTTTTGCTTTTGATATAGGCCTCCTTAAGACATTATAACATAAAAACTTGGTTCTGATCTCTTGAAGCAAAAGGCAATTTTAATGGCGTACACATTCAAAGTGACATTCAATATTAATGGGACTACTATCCATTCAAGACTAAGCCTTCCATTAAATTGCAAACATTTACAATCTTTGTTAGTAGAAAAGTTCAATTCCTTATTGAAAACTTATGATGAACTACAACTTCTAGTGTTAGATGAAGTTTCTCTTATAGGCAGTAGAATTTTATTTTTTATTGACCTCCATCTTAGATCCATCAAACATACACATAATCATTTCTTTGGAAATATGGATGTCATAATAATTGGTGATTTTATATCAAACATTATGTATTCGAAATAATTGGGTGTTCCAAAGAAAGTTTGATAACATTGATGCCTTGGTGATTAATTTCTAGCTAGATTGCATTTGTGTTTTTGAACTCACCTAGATCATGCATCAAACTGATGACCAATTTATTGAAGTCCTCAATAGATTTTGAATTGTAACCCACAATCATGTAGACATTACATTACTGAATTACACCTGCTTACATCTGCCTCCAAATGATTTAAATTTCCTTTACATGTATTGCACAAATAAATCAACAAAAGAAAGAAATGATTTCGTTTTTCAAAAGACTAAAGGACAAGAATATGTTTTTGATGCTAATGACCAACACCATGATACATGCCCCAAACATTTCAAATTAAAGAATGACTCATCACAAACAGTAGGTTTGCATTCCAAAATCCAAATCAAAATTAGAATGTTAATAAAATTATGTGCTGGGAATTATGCACGGATTATTCAATGGAGTTGATGGGGTTTTCCAAGATGTCACCAAGTTGCAAAATAATGAATCCCTCGTATGGATTGATTTTAATAATCCTAAAGTAGGATCTACAATTAGAATACAAAATCGACATTTATACATAACCCACATTCATGAAACATGGACACCAAAATAACCAAATTCTAAAGAGATACAAGTCGGAGCAAATTCAAATCATTTAATCACGAATACTCAATGCCCAACCAATTGCAGCACGTATAATTCATCGATCTCAAGGTTTAACTTTTGATTTTTTAGCATTTGATCCCAATGGAATACATCATCATAGACTAACTTACACAACATTATCTCGTGTAAGAGAAAAATAAAACTTGTATTTACTTGCACCTTTAGTTGAAACAAATTTTAAAGTTGACAAATCTGTTTCAAATGAAATGCAACGTTTAAAAACAATATCTGAATAACAATTGTGTGTACCATATTTGCAACCTTTTAGACAAACACAAATAGTAATTCAATCATTGAACACAAGATCTCTATCACTTCATTTTCAAAATATTGAAATAGATCAAAATTTGTAAACATCTCATATTTTATGCTTGAATGAAACTAAAGTCAAAAGTCAAAATAAATTTTCACATCAATATTCAAATCACTCAAAATACAAATCAATTGTTACATATGGAAGCCAAGGAATCATGTTATTGTATGATAGAAGTATTGTACTTGATTCATGTGAATTTGTAACTATGTCTAGATTAGAATTCATAGTTGTATCCTTCAATACCAGCACTCATTGAACAATTCACATCATTGTAGTTTATAAGCCCCCATCTTTATCTTTAACAAATTTTTAATCTACACTTCAAGAATTAATATCAAAATCTCCCACAATTTGTCCAATAGTTGTTTTAGGGGATTTTAATGTGAATGTTCTCAAAAAAACAAACTTTAAAAATAAGACATTTATTTGAGTTTATGACTATCAATAAAATGAAAATTCAATTTCAAGAAAACACAACAATATATGGTTCACAACTAGATCACATTTGGTCAAACAATCCATCAGAACAATGCGTATCAAGAATGACAGAGGCGTTTTGGACATATCATAAACCTAATAATTTTGCATTTAAATTACCTCACCATGTCCCACAATTTCATTGCCTATAATGTTAAGTTGCTTGACATATAACAATGTGCAGAGCCATTATGCGATGAGCTGCTTGTTGAACATGTGTTCTTTTTGAAATTGTTGAATTTGCCACCCCAGACCCTAATGTCATGGAATGGCCTTTGCCCTCCTGGCCCATTATATATTGGTTGGGTGTGTTGCCCTAGCTCACCCTTATGTATGATGTGCCTGGCACCTTGACAAACCGTAATGGGCATGGGGGTGTTGATGCTAGTACATAATAGGGAGCTGCGGATGTCATGTGTGAGGTTCGATAGGCTATCAAAGGACGACACTATGAGCTCACTCATGTCTGCAGATCCATCACCCACGAGGTGTTCAAATAGGTACTCTCAAAAAGTCTGCAAAAAACATTTGGAAATTTATTGCTGAAATCACAGCAGGTGCCAGGGTTGTTCCTTTTGTTGCTTTTTTTTGGGATTAAAAAAAAAGAGAATTCCATTTTTTTGTTATTGTGACAATGTTTTTTGAAAAAGTAGAAAAATCAGTGGAATTTTCACCAGATTTATATTTTTTTGGGGATTAAAAGAATTCCCAAAAATTTTAGTCTAAAATACAATAAAATTTGTTGATAAAAAATCACTGGACCTCAGAATCAAAGAGATGGGAAAGAGATGGAATCAAAGAAAAAACCCCAGACACAAATCTGATTGGTCTGAGAGAGAGAGAAAAACAACAAACTTAGTGTGATCCATCATCTGCAGCTGTGCACAATGCTTCTCTATCTCGGGGTTAATGGTGCACCAACAATGCCAGATCCAGACTGACAAAATAGCATGGCCCATATCATGCCAGTTACTATCCATGCTTGTTTCTGGTATCTACACTGTCATGGATGGACTTGTATTTTAGCACAAATTATTACACCGATCTTAACATTGTTTTAACACAAATTAATAATCCAATCTTAACACTGTTTTAACACAAATTATTACACCCAGCTTAACATCAATTTAGCACAAATTAATAATCCAATCTGAATATTGTTTTAGCACAAATTGTTACACCAATCTTAACATCAATTTAGCACAAATTAATAATCTGATCTTAACATTGATTTAGCACAAATTAATAATCTGATCTTAACATTGTTTTAGCACAAATTATTACACTGATCTTAGCATTGTTTTAGCACAAATTATTACACTGATTTTCACATTGTTTTAGCACAAATTACTACACTGATCTTAACATTGTTCGCAGATCTTAACATCAAGGAATGTTGTGTCCAAAGGTTTTGAAGTCCCTGGCCAAAGGCTGGGATCCCAGTCATTCCACAAGTTCCATAAAGAAAGACTTGCACTGGTATTTTTTTTAGTGTACTTGGAGAGCACCTTACATGGTGTAAAAAGCCAGCCCACTTTAAGAAAATATAATTGCACGTACCTGATGGGATCCAATACAAGCCGGAGGCAATAAAGTGTAAGGTAAGCCCTCAACATGTCGCGTTATTACTTGTTGTGCCCTAGTAGTGAGACAACACATTGCTGAGGGCTTACTATTGAAAACATGTTGTATGGGGTAGTAAGGACCCTAATCATGTCTAGGTGTGTATATTCATAGTTGTTTGCAACAAAATATATCACAATAATTTTGTGTTTAACACACGTACACATAACATGGCATGAATTCTCCCATTGTGGTGTGTGTGCATTAGGGTTTTTGACTTCACAAAGTTGAGTCTCTTGCTACTTTCCAAGAGAAATAATATTTTGTTCAAAACCAAGCATGTGGAATATGTTCTCTCTAGGATTGTTCTAAGATTACTTATCCTTAAGAAGCAGCTTGTCATAACCAAAGGACATGACAATTAATGTACATGTGCCTAGACTCCTTTGCAAGTCAATGAAATATCACTTGGATTAACTTGGGTGGAAGCTAAACCATGTCATTGTAAGGGAACCTTGCTTGCTTGCTTGCTTCCTTCCTTCCTTCCAGTGAGTGTAAAATGTCATAATAGTAGTAGGTTTGTAAATATAGAATGGACATACTTTTCTTCTTTGCAGCATTTTGCAAAGCCTATAGAGTACAGTACATACCAAGTAAATTAACCCACAAGCGTAAGTTGTTCTATTCTCCTAAACCCTAACCCTAACAACATTATTCTTTCTCTGATCTGCAATCTAAACCTTGGTTTTTTTGGTTGTCTCTCTTCTTTCCCACTCGCTCATTTTTAGGTTTAATGAGTTTTCATTGTCCAGTATGCTCCTCTCACACTGGACACACATTTGCACAACAAATCTTGAGCCCACCACCACCACTGACACCTTTGATTGTTGCAGCATTTGGGGAGGTTGCAGCATTTGGGGAGTGAGCAAGCTCCTTTCTTCTTCCACTCCTTTGGTTTTTTCTCTTTTCCTTCTTTGCAGTGTTTTGTTCCTGCTTCCCTTGGGGTAAAATAATAAATACCTCATCCATCCCTTGGTTGTTGTTTGTTGTTGCAAGAGAGTCTGGGAAACGATACTTAAAGGGAAGGGGGGGAGGGGGAGGGGGGCAGCAGCGTCATGAATGGGCAGCAATATTCAAGAAAAAAAACAATATCTAGTTCCCATTTGGCGTCAGCCCTCATAATGGCGTGGTGAGTTTCTGGTCACTTCCCAGTTACGTGTGCGTTTCACAAAGGCCTTGGCGGCAGGACTTTCATCCACCGATGTGTCACTATCATCCGCCGACTGCCCAGTCGAAAGTCGCTGCAATAACCGCTCTTGGCTTTGTGCTTCTGTCCGATGGGACCGCATGGTGGTCGTTGAACCTGCTTTCCGGTCCTGCATCAAAAACAAAAATCAAGGGTTTTTTATGAAACAAGTACATGGATTTTGGCAAGAGTTTTATTTATGTAAACACACAAGAAAGGAAGGAAGAAGCATAAAGGATTATTAATGCAACAAACTTTTGCACAAAGCAAATGTACACATTTGAAATTAATCGGGCTCAGGCAGAAGAGAGAGAGAGAGTATGTGTACGTCTCTGAAGGGAAAATCTTCTGCCTCAAGCATATGAACGACGTGGCCAATTTTGGGTCGTTTCAGAGCATCTGGGTCCACACATCTCAAAGCGACAAGCAGAGAGCGCTTAAGCGCCCTTGAAGTTGGCTTCAATTCCATGCTCGGATCCGCCACTTCTTCGGAACGCCTACTCCCAACCATTTGCTTCAACCAGTCCACTAGATTTATCTGCAAGAAAAACACCCAACTTCTTATCATCAAAACATGAAGGTATGTACACTAAACACTAAACCCTAAACCCTAAACCCTAAAAACAACCCCACTAAAAGAAGTGTACCTTCATGGAAGTGAGAAGGTGATCACTCTACATTACATCTTGCCGTCATATGAAGAAGAGAGGACATCTAATGGAGACCCAAAATGCAATCCTTGGTTATGGGCAATACCCACATATTCAAAGCATTTAATTAGGGTTTCTGACTTCCAAGAAATGAAGCAAAGGGTTTTTCTAATGCTTTCATTCCGAGAGGTAAAAACCATGTGAGGAGAGAGAGGCTGCAGAAGCTATGGTGGTGGAGTTGAAATTCCATGACTAGGAAGGTTTTAGGGTTTAAACCCTACCTCGCCAGCAGCACGATTGTAATCAACAGGGTCGCGACCGGTTATGATCTCCATAAGAAGCACACCGAAGCTATAAACATCACTTCTCTCATTCAGAAGACCGGTGTTTGCATACTCTGGTGCCACATATCTGCATTTTGCAACCCCAATTTTTTAGCACATGCCCCACCGTCATCTCCTAAGAACCTTGTTTGCACTTGTAACCTAACGCACCATGGATGCAATGTAGGATGGATGAGAAGATGATCTTGATCACAACAATGGTTACCCTAGATTCCAAAAACCTACCATGGTAAAATTCCAAGAGAAGAAGATACATAGGGCCACGATTATCAACAAACACACTCTTAATGCATGCCATATATGCCAAACATTCCAAAACATTATATTAATTAAATGAGCTTGTGGTCCCTAACAAACAAATGAGAAAAGACAGTGCGTTACCCAAATGTGCCCATAACTCGGGTGGTAACATGGCTCTTCCCAGATCCCAAAAGCTTAGCAAGGCCAAAATCTGACACTTTGGCATTCCACTGTGCGTCAACAAGAATATTACTGGACTTGATGTCCCGGTGCACTACCTTTGGCTCCAATGCCTCATGCAAATACGCCAGACTGCCATGGCGCCCCACCCCCCCACAATTGGCACCACCCAACCATAGTTAATTAAAATCATGGAGGGCTGTAAAAACCGACCTCCGGTATGGCATCATAACAAAAGATTAAATTGATCGTGCAGCTTCGAGCGCACCAGAAAACAGGCAGCAATAGGTGGTAGTAGTCAACCACATGTTGGTGGGTTGCATAGTATCTAGGGTTAAGTTTGCGATAATTGAGAAAATCAACTGAGTTTTAACTATTTCATCTACTAAAAAAACATTTAAAATTTAAAATTATTAAATTAAAATATAAATAAATATTAAATTAAATTAAAAAAACCAGACAAAATAATGATCTTACCCTTTGGCAGTGCCAAGAACAATCTTCATGCGGGCCTCCCATGAAAGGGGATTAGTTTTCGAGATTGGGCCATGAAGCCATTGCTCCAAATTTCCATTGTCTACGTACTCATAAACAAGCATCCTGCACCACAAAGGAAAAAAGACCATCAACAACTCCACTTGGTTGTGGTTTGAATCACAATTATGTGCATAATTGCCGTGACGCCCATTAGGATGAGCTAGGGTTTGTATCCAACCCTAATGGGCAAAAGGGTCGGGCCACTCCATTTCATTCCATTTGAGGACAAAAGGGTTGGCAAAAGGGTTCGTTTACACAAATGGTGGTTTTGCCTGTATTTCAGTAAAAGAATTATGGCAAAACTGGGGGAAAAGTAAGTACCTGTGAGCACCTTCTGCACAATAACCCAGTAGCCTGACCAGATTTTTGTGGCGTACCCGGCCTATAGCCTCCACCTCCACCCTGAACTCCTTTTCTGCCTGACCCCTGTGTAAGTAAGTAAGCCAAACATAGGGCAAGCCAAAAATTCCATTAGTTTCAAAGCGGGCAGCATGTCTTTATTATAATGTCCAACTGTGGAAGGACAAACATGGATTCCATAACCCTAATGAACTTTATGTTGATTGGTGGAATGATGTTGCTGGCGGTCCAGAACTGCCTTGTGTTTCTGCAAAATGCCCTCCTGCACAAGGCATTCCAGTATGGAGAGGTGGGCCTCCCCTTTCTTGCTCGTACAGCAAGACATTACAAAACATAATTTCCAATTTCATATGAGCCTTCATCATTACGCTGTATAATGCCCTGGCAATATTACACCCTGAACTCAGAAGGGAAAATAAGACATTAAGGTCTGGGGTGGTGGATTATGTCATTTTCTTGGACCACCCCATTATACAACATAATATTCCCGGGATGATCATACACTCCGTAATAGTGAGCAAAACTTAGGGTTTGTTGGGTAACAAGTTTTCTTTCCCAAAATTCTAGATGACATGAATCTAAAGTGCTGCTGCTTTAAGTGTGAACTGGAAATAATAATAATAATAATTTGAAAAATAATAGATGTAAATAATAAATTATTTTATTTAAAAAACAGACATTTGATGGCCAAAGTGAAGGAGAGTAGTAGGTATGAAAGGAGGGAGAGAACCTACTAGGTACCTAGTTGTTGAGAAGGTTTTTGACTACAATCATAGCTGAATCTAAAAGCTGCATTAGTGTGCACTCAATTTTCTTTTTAATTAAATAATTAAAGAACTAAAGAATTATTAAAAAAAGAAATTAAAAGAAAAGAAAAAGGAATCACAGACAAATTTTGATGGCATGGAAATGAAGGAGAGTAGTAGGTATGAAAAGAGGAGAATCTACTAAGCTGGGTAGGTACCTTACCTATCTACCTACCTACCTACCTGTTGTTGAGAAGGGTTTTGGACTACAATAGTAGTTGAATCTGAATGCTACATATTAGCACTCAAAGTATACACTAAATTAAAAATGTTATTTAAAAAAATAGGAAAAAGAAAAAGCAAAAAAAACACACACACACATTTGAAGAGGGTAGGTAGGTAGGTAGGTGGGTGGGTGGGTGGGTGGGTAGGGTAGGGTA